>Ga0256405_10004421_pt1 | contig 26289 bp, 23 predicted proteins | sample RumenRJG_02DNA_FD_189096 | JGI IMG/M metagenome (GOLD analysis project Ga0256405, IMG submission 189096) | Bovine rumen microbial communities from Lethbridge, Alberta, Canada - RJG_02 | ecosystem: Host-associated > Mammals > Digestive system > Stomach > Rumen | place: Canada: Alberta... | reverse complement strand
ACAAATACAACATGATAACCTTCCGGCACGATCATGTTCATGCAAATCACCTCCTCTTTTCAAAACTTTTTTCAGACGAATCTGAGAAAGTTATTGAAAAAAGCAGACAAATATGCTACAATTATAGAGATGAAATGTCAGCAGACGGTTTACTTTGTCTGCAATTCTCATTAGACACATCAAAGTTGCCGCTTTGATGTGTCTTTTTTTATTCAAACAGCGAAAGCTGGTTGAACCTAAGACAGTTTTTCGGCGTTATTAAAATCAAACAACATAGCACCTTCATCTTTAAGTAACTGCCCCTCAACTCTGTATGATTCGAGATTAAGATTCCACTTCATCATATCTCGTATAGTTGAAAGCAGGTCTTTGCTATTCCAACGAACAGAAACAACACCACGTTGATTATCCTTGTAGAAAATGTTGCTTCGAGGTGTGTTTTCTTCACATCCCCGAATCGCGATTTGCTTCGTTTCCGAATTGATCAGAAGCACGACCCTAGATGGTTTCCCGAGTTTCAACACAACACCTTTGTTAAACGTGATTCCGTTTTTCGTCACAGAAACATATGGCATACCTTCATCAAAATCGAATTCTTTAAAGCCACTGAAATCAAACATGTTAACACCTCCCACGTTTATAATTATAGCACAATTTCCATTGTGTGTCAAGTGATTGTGCATATATTCTTTCTTAGATTTCGTGTCTTATTTGCACGCGATACGTTTTGTATCATTATTGCATTCGTGCGATGCACTTCATATAATAAAGAGACGAGATTTAAGCAAATCCCATCTCTTTATACATCATATTACACACGCAATGCGTACTTTTTGCATCTAAGGAAGAATCATTGTATCCGATCCAATGTCATAGTTACTTTCTACAACTCCTAAAAAGCATCTTATTACCTTGGCTCATTATTTTCGCAGATTGTCTCTCCAGTAATTACATCCATTACAATAGTTACTCTTTGCTCCCATTCATTTCCAAGAGCATCTCTATATGAAAATCCAATGTTCGGTTTTAATAACTCAGCTTCTTCGTCAATACTGAATTCAATCTTAATTATGTATTCATCTCCAGATCTTATACCACAAATGGGCATAGGATCAGAAATAGCATCATCAGTATACTCCAAGGTATACACAAGATTAATAGCAGGACCATTCCCTATGTTTTTTAGCTTGAAATAGCGAACTATAGTTTCGGGCATTTCCGATTTACAAAGATTAAATTCCATACTAAAATTCTCGTCATGAAATAATCCTATTTGATGCTCCATTTGCAAGAACGGCATACATTGTATTCGCATTGATTCTTCATGATGTTCTTTCTGCTCATTAAGCTGTTCTTCCGTTTGTATTTTAGTTACTTCAAATTGACGTTTTGATTCTTCTAACTCTGCCTTTGCTTGCCTTTGACTCTCATCAAATTGTCGCTTGCTTTCTTCAAGTTGTTCTTTAGTAGCTTGAGCGGATATTTTATTAGCTCTCCAGATAAAAATTGTTGCAATAACATAAACAAGCGTTATTATTACCATTAATGCATCACTGTTATTATTTATCCATTCCATTGATTTTCATATTTCCTCATCTAATGTGCAAAAAACAATATTTTTATATACATCAGTTCTTAACTTTTTTTAACAGGAGTGATTATTGTTCAATCAACTGTGGGTAACCGCATTCTATTATAATCCTTCCATTTTCTTCCTTTATTTCGTAGTTCTGAAGATACTCGTTAGTCATAGAGTCTATATATCGAAGCCTAAAAGAAACCTCGTCTTTAATATTCTCTTTATTTAAAATAAAAAATATGTATTCTCTGTCATCAACATTAATTACTTTGTTAAACGCATTACCTCCAATATTATAACCTGTGTAAATAACCAGAGTTTTCGCAAAACCATTTCCTATATTCCTAATTACTACATTGATTTTAGTCTGTTTTTCTTTGTCATCTGTTCTATCCCCAAGACTAAAGCCATTCCTACATTCATGGCAATTATCTTGACTCAGTTCCACCATCAAAAAAGGCTGAATTGATGCTCTCTCTTTTTTTGTATCAGCTTCTTTGTAATACCGAATCGTGTAAAACACTCCAAGAAATGCGAGAATTCCTGAAATCATCCCACCAATTATACCACCCCAATATGAAGCAATCGACGCAGCCCAAGTTTCCTTTTGATCTGAAAGCACATAACCTCTAATATATTGTTCTATCAGAATCGTTGCAACAGCTATCACTATCACAGCAACCATAAGGAATATAATTACTCCCAATATCGCTTTTCTCTTCTTTCTTTTTTCATTCCCAAGCTCAGATGGTTTCCCAAATCGCTGTATTTCAAGTTTCATAAAATATTTCTCCTTTTTATGTATGTCTGAATCTTCGGACGTAACCATTATCAGTTCAAGAAATAATTATCTCTTTCTTCAATCGATAATTCTCCTATTTGATCAGTTAATCCAAGATGATATGCTGCCTTTTCAGCACTTTGATATGCAATTAAAGCATTATCATCTAAAGCAGATGAAAGAATATCCTTATAATCATTTATCCGCTTTTCTATTGTTTCAAGATACTGCTTGTATTCTACATCAAGTTTTTGCTGTAAAAACTCTAATTCCATATTTTTTTGTTTAATTGATTCTAATTCAGCCTTAGTAAGAACCGCTTTGGCAATATTGTATATCCACATTCCTACAGCATTCCGTACAATAGTACCTAAAAGCGGAAAGGGTAATAGAATTAACATCAATTCTCTGAATTAATGGCTGTTCTCTATCTCATTAATAAAAGAAATAGTATCAGCGAGTGTTCTTACAACGTACTTCGCTTCGGATCTATTTAACAAAACGTTATCATGAGCAAAACTTTTATTATTTCTGATATCATTATAGCTTTCAAATAGAGAAATTGTCATTTTCATTGCTTTCTTTGAAAAATCCGATTCAAAGTAATTATTCTGATCGTAGTATTTTACAAGTGCTCCCACAAGGTTATGAAGCGGATAATGCTTTCCATCTTTTGTAGATATATCAATATTATGCTTTTGACAAATATTCCGAAAGAATTTAACTGAAAATGTATGTAAGCGATCAAGAACCAGTTCAGGCTCATTCTTCGCTAAAGATTCAGATATGTCACGATGAAGAGTTTCAAAATCTTCGCCATTCTGTTTGGGGAGTTTTATTTCTATTTCACTGTTACGGACAATATAGTCAATATTTCTTATTACGTAACCAGTAGTACTTGTATTTATAAATTTATCTATCCATTTTTTCAAAAAGCTACAATTTGCCTTTAAATCAGAAATAGTCTTCTTATCACTTTCAATAGTCAAGTCCAAAGCATAAGTATCCCATATCGCATTTTTGACTTTTGCATAATATGCATACCCAAGATCAACATACGTTATATTACAACGTGAAATCAACGTTGCAAGTTGTCCTAAATTATTCAAGGTAAAAAAGCTCACCAATTCTCGAGTAAAATCTTCTGGTAATTCATAAGAAAAACTATTCATTCCTTCTCCTCTATAATCTATCAACAGCCCCCATCGCCCTCTCCAGCACCTCAGCAATACGTTTCTGCTCGGCGAGTGGCGGTAGTGGTATCAATGTATTTTTACATCTTCCACCGCTGAAACCATCTTTATCACCGACAGCTTTACTTTTGATTAATTTCTGCACATAAGGACTGCAAATTATCTGATGAATATAATAACGCATATTTGTATCAACCAATCTGATTATAAGAATATGCTGATTGATACTTCCTCTATCGAAATCAGATGGAATAATAGCACATCTGCCAATTGAACCACCTGTGATATTCAGAAGAATATCATTTGCGATAACAGTGCTGTTCTGCCTTGTATTCAGTAATTCTTCGTTTATAAATACCATTCCGTCGTGGTGTATACCGTCATTGTATATGTTTTGCTCTCTAAAGAAACAAAATCCCTTTGGCACATACGAATTGCCTTTTTTTCCGCCGGGTGGTGTGCTTCCCGAAGTAATCTTGGTGGTTATCTCGCCAAACCTCACCCACTTCCAATTCCCCGGGATCTCAAACGGTATCTCCTCATCAGAGATAGCCGGCAGCGGCTTTTCTTTCTTGATTTTGCCCTCTTTAATCAGCTTCTGCTTTTCCTCCTGTATCTGCTGATAAAGCTCCTCTGCCGTACCATCGCTGTCAAGCTGTTCAGTCAGCTTACCCTGTATGCCTGCGGTTATCAGTTTTGCTTTCAGGCTATCTACATCGGTGGAGTATTTCTCCTGTGCCTCGTCAATTGCATCAAGCAAGCGGAATATCTCCTCGACACGCTCAACTATACGCTTTTGCTCGGCGATGGGTGGGATAGGGACGATTAATGAACGCAAATCTGTTTTGGAGAATTTTGCTGTGGCACTACCGCCTTGTGTTATATTTAGCAGGTTGCTTCCAAATCTTGATTTCACAATGAACGAGAAATATATATTCATTACTGGTTCAGTAAATTTAAGCAAAATTGAATTTGGTGCTAATGACATGGGCATTCCTAAATCAGGCATAATGAAAGCTTTTCCTATTGAAGCTCCGATATTAGGAAGAATTAGTTCTCCGCCATATAGTCTCGATTTTTCTAAGAAATCATATGACTCTTTATCTATATAAGAACAATCACTTTTAAAATCAGAACTAAAATCCATAGTTCTAACAAATATTGCGTAGTTGGGTTCTTTATACGTTTGGGTATGTGCTTTTAATGTTGCAAAGCTACCGTTTGCAACATAATCAGTTATATAAGTCGCAATATCTTGAACTCGCACCCATTTCCAGTTATTCGGTATTTCAAAAGCTTTTTCATCAGCCGATATTTCTGGTAATGGCTTTTCCTTTGGAATCTTCCTTTTTTGTATTAATTCTATCTTTTCTTTATTTATGTGCGAAAGCAGATCATCCGCAGTGCCGTCGCTCGGAAGCTGCTCGGTCAGCTTGCCCTGTATGGCAAGGTCAAGGATACGGCTTCTCAGTGCTTTTGTATCTATCACAGGCTTATCCCTCCAAGTATCTCCCTCAGAGTTGCGAGAGCGCCGTTAATAACGTCCGCCTGTGCCTGCATATCGTCCATTATCTCTGTAACGGTTCGCTCGTCCTCTTCGGTGAAATCCAGCCATTTGAAGTTGAGGTCTTCACGCTGACTTACTTCCTCAGCGCTGAAACATCTCCACCTGCCGTTGGGGTTGGTGTCCTTATCGTAAGTCTCTTTTCTGTCCTGCCTGTGACCTGAACAATAGCACTCCACAAACTCATCAAGATGTTTTCTGGTCATGGGCTTTGTAGCCATAGTGTGTTTGACTCCAGTGCGGTAATCGTATACCCATATATCCTTTGTGGGCTCACCTTTATCAAAAAACAGCACATTCGTCTTAACGCCGTTTGCATAAAAAATGCCCGTAGGCAGTCTGAGTATAGTATGAAGATTGTAATTCTTCATCAGCTTATCGCGTACTTTCTTTGTAGCGTTTCCGTCTGTCAGAACACTGTCTGGCAGAACCACGCCAACTTTTCCGCCTGTCTTGATAATGGACATGATATGCTGCAAGAAATTTACCTGATTGTCTGAAGTTTCAATGAAACCTCTGCCGTCGAAATCAATAGCAACGCTGCCCTGCGGTCTTGTGCCGAAGGGAGGATTTGTCATTACCACATCGAACAGCTTGTCGGATTTATCAAGCAGTGAGTCCTGATACACTACAGGGCTTTTCTTCGTGCCTATATCGTGCAGATACAGATTCATCGAAGCCAGCGTAACCACCAGTGAGGTATTATCTGCCCCGAAAAGAGCATCGTTTTTCAGGAATTTCTGCTTATCAACATCCTTGCTCTGATTTTTCATATGATCGAATGCAGCAAGCAAAAAGCCGCCCGTTCCACAACATGGATCGGCAACTGTTTCGCCTATCTTAGGATCAACGACGTCTACTATAGCGGAGATGAGCGATCTCGGTGTGAAATACTGACCTGCACCGCTCTTCTTGTCCTGACCGTTCTTTTCCAGAATACCCTCATAGATTGCGCCCTTGAAATCACCCTCCATAAGGTACCAGTTTTCATCAGCCACCATATCTATGACCTTTTTCAGCATAACAGGGCGGTCGATCTTGTTGATCGCTCTTGTAAAAATAGTACCGATAAGACCATTTTCGTCAGAGAGCGTTTTAAGTATATCTTCATATTTCTTTACGAGATCTTCACCGTTATACTTGATAAGATCTTTCCACTTGCAGCCATCGGGAATAGCGCTGCCAAGTCCAAAGCTTTCCTTTTCATCGTCCATTTTCAGGAACAGTATATATGTAAGCTGGGTTATATAATCTGTAAAACCAACACCTGCCGTAGACATTACTGTTGCAATGGTCCATACTTTCTTCAAAAGTGCTGATTCTGTTTTCTGTTTTGCCATAAATTAAGCCGCCTTTAGTAAAAATCTTGATAATGCTGTTATCTCTTCTTCAAATCTTGGAACTTGTCCAAATACACGTATGCCCTTTCTCCATAGATCAGCATCAATTTCATTAAGATCATTTGAAGTAATAGCTCCGTCATTTATTATGAACTCAGCTATCTGTCTCATAACTTCTGTCTGCTCAGGTGTGAGGTCACGCTGATTCTGACCGCAGTACAGACTGAATCGTGATGCCAGACCGTTTATCAGGCTCGTTAAGCTTGGATTTTTCTTATATGCATAACGAACAAGCTGTATAAGGTTAGTAAGAGCTTTAGCATTAGCGTTGACATCAAGTTCATCAACACTGTCCGGGTCAAGTATCCTGTAATACTTCCACAGCTGCGGTGCTGTGAAATGACTGCTTTCCGACAGAAGTCTGTCACGCAGATCTACAAGCATAGATCGAGTGATGGTTACGTCCTCCGAATTATACAGTATTCGCAGCGCTTCAATACTATCCTTATTGTCATCTATGTATTTCTCAAAATTCTCAGCATATGATCTGGCTGTTTCTACTGAAAATCCTGCATATATAAGTGTATCGGGATCTTCTTCAGTAGTATAGTAATATCCTCGCTGAAGTTCAAGCAGTTTTCTCCTGGCATGAAGATTGCTTATCAGCCTGTCGATAAGTGCCATTCTTACTGCGTTGTCATCAGAAGAACTAACGAATGGCGGAAGTTGTCCGTTATCAAAAGCAGCCTGTATCGACATAGCTAAATCTCTCGGAGAATAATTAAAATCTGTTACAAAACTATCCAGATGACGACCGAATAACAGGTTATTTTCATATCGTCTGTGAATCGTAGCACAGTAATCCCTAAGCAAATAAAGATTTTCATCACTTAGTTCATTATGTGCAAGACGCTCTAACAAGTGTTCAAGAGATATTCTTCCACCTACAGTCGGACCTGTCCTGGAAATATATTTTTCATGCTCCGTGACTCCCACTGCATCTACAATATAATAACAATCTTTTGTATCTGCATTGGGCGTTACTTCTTTTAATTTATCATCACTGATCACACGACAACCTCGCCCTCTCATTTGAGTATAGAGGACATCAGAGAAAACGTCTTTCATAAAAAGAACTACTTCCAATGGTTTAACATCTGTACCGGTTGCCACAAGTGTTACTGTTACTGCTATACGAAAATCTTTTTCATTTCGCAAGTCACGGATAAGGGCATTTGAATCATCAGAAGAATATGTTATCTTCTGAACAAAATGTTCGGGAATCTGTCCGTTGGGAAATTCAACTTTGAACACATCTTTTACTGCCTCAACTATCTCGGTAGCATGATTATCGTTCTTAGCAAAAATAAGTGTTTTAGGAATATACTCCCACGACTTATCTCTTTCAGGATACAGATCATCGTATATCGAATTTTTAAAAGTTTCTAACACTTTTCTGATCTGCTGACGATTAATAACAGATCTGTCAAGGTTATTCTTTTCATATTCTTTAGTATCTTCCATAGTACATCCGGAAGAATCATTGGTTATCCTGACCGTTTCTGTAACAGAAGTACCTTCTGCAAGTGTACCGCCATGTTCAGTCACCTCAGTTACAATACGGTACACACGCGCTGGGACATTTACTCCATCAACAACGGATTGTTCATAAGTATAGTTTTCAATTATATTATTATCAAAAAAAGCATACGCTTCCGGTGTTGGAGTGGCAGTTAGACCAAGTACAATAGCATCGCTGAAATAATCAAGAACTGCTCTCCACCTTCCATAAATCGATCTATGACATTAATCAACTATAATAAGCTGAAAATGGTCTGATGGAATAGAAAGATCATTACCAAGATTGACAGCAGTTGGATCATTTTCTTCCTCTTCGGCAGCATATCGTTCATCTTCAGCATCCTCATCTTCATCTGAAACTGCCTGTCCGGTCATTAAAGAAAATAATTTTTGAATAGTAGATATAACAATATCACCTTTAAGGTCATCTGTACGCTTCAACCTCTTTATATCATACAGCGTATTCATTTCTTTTCTGTTTTCAGTCAGATCAAACTGGCTGAACTCGCTCTCAGTCTGCCTTGCAAGATTATTACGATCAACTAAGAACAGAACTCTTTTCGTACCTGTATAGTTTAACAGACGATAACTTGCCATACAAGCAAGATAAGTCTTACCGCTTCCTGTAGCTAATACCGCTAAATTCCTTTTTTGATTGCGCTTTATTGAGTTTTCAAAATTTACCTCAGCATCATATTGACAATCACGCAGCGAACTCTTGTCAAGTCTTGGCAACGCTCCAAATTCAGATGCTTTACCGATTTGACGCAGCATTTCTTTAGGAGAATGAATATTGTCTATTTCGATATAATCATCTTCGTTTGTCAGAAGATTTTTAAAAAGGATCTTTTCCCCATTCGATAGATAAACCAAGGGTATATATCCATCTTCCCACAATCCATACCAGGAAAGCGGTGTCCTTGCATAGTTTTCAGCCTGTGTCGCAACATCAGCACCAAGCGGATTATCTGCTTTTTTAGCTTCCAGAACAGCGATAGCTTTATTATCTATAAAGAATAGATAATCGCTCTCTTTATTGCTCTGAGTTAATGCTTCTCTTACTGCAGAAGCTGTCATCGGAACATACTCATTCCTATCAACAACATACCAGCCTGCCTTGTCAAGTTTTGCATCAATTTTAACTCGCGCCTTCTCTTCAGGAGTCATAGATAACCCACCCTTCTATGTTACATATAAGCATTATAGCATGATTTTAGAGAAAAAACAAGGGATAAATCTCAAGCCCTATGATACTATAATTTCATCGCAATACAACCATAGTAATTATTTATAACACTATCAAATTCAGTTATTTCAAACCCAAATTTGCTATAAAAATGATGCAGTCGATCTTTATGATCCGCATCAACTACAGATAGATCACCTGTGATTTCATTATAATTATTATTGCGCGCATATTCCATCAAAGCGGTCATCATTTCTGTTCCAATTCCTTTATCAATATCTTTCGAATTATCATGTACTATATCACAAATATGGATAGTATCATTATCCTTAATCACACAATTTATGTATGCTACACGTATTTTATTAGTATAGTAATAAGTTTTGAGCATATTGTATTCGCACTTAACTACAACCTCATTAACTTTTTTCTTTTAAAAAAACATTTATACTCCTTTTGTTGCAATGACTTTATCGTATGTTTCAAACACATTTCGTTCACTCTAAATAATTATATCATAAATATTTATAAAGTTCCAGCTATAAATCATCTAAAATAGCAAGCCTTCTGTTGTTAATATAGACTATGATTTCACCATTCCACCATCTTCAAGATCATCAGCGCAACAGAATCCATAGTTATCTCAATCTCAAGCTCTCCGCAAACCGCATAAACACAGTCCGTCGCTGCAATTTTAACTATTATTTCCCTAGCAAAAAAACTTTAAGTCTTTTTAATCTACTAGGCTGTCTCATTTTCCTCATTGCTTCATGCTCTATTTGTCTTACCCTTTCTACGGTAAGACCTAATATCTCTCCGACTTGTTCAAGAGTATGCTCATCTTCACAACCGATCCCAAATCGTAATCTTATGACTCGTTCTTCTCTGGCTGTAAGAGTAGCTAATACTTTTTCAAGTTCTGTTACCAGGGCAGTATCTATGACCAGATCTTCTATAGAGATCTGTTGAGTGTCTTCCAATAATTCTTCGAGTTCATCACCTTGATCTTCTCCCGCAGGAACGTTTAATGATACAAGATTCATATAGCGCTTTCTTATAGATAACAGTTCTTCGACCTTATTAACTTCTATACCCATTGTATCGGCAATAGCTTCCATGCATTCTGTGCGATCAAGACCTGCTCGTTCATAGTAACTATCCAGTCCGGAGCATTTTCCAATAGCCTTAAGTAAACGGATCGGCAATCTAACAGTAAAGCCGCAATCAACTATGCCTCTTAATATACTCTGCTTTATCCAGAAGGAAGCATAGGTGCCGAATGTATTCTGATATGAAAAATCAAATTTTTCTGCCGCGATCAGCAGCCCTAAATATCCCATCTGTTCAAGATCCACAACATCCAGATCGTTCCCATAAACATTCAGATACGCATATGCATATTTTCGTACCAAGCCCTGATACCTGATACAAAGCTTCTCTTTAGCCTGTTGGTCTCCCGCTTGGATCAATTCACATAGTATGGGATCATCTTTGACACTGGGCTGTATTATCAACTGTATCAAATCTTCATTTCCTCTTCCGACACCCCCATCTTCTCCATCATCAAAGCAACCGCGTCCATCGGTGTCTCGATTTCAACCTCGCCGGATTTCACCTGATCTAGCAGTTCCAACATGAAGCCTGTCATCTCATTGCTATCCGCTATCGCAGAGGGTATGTTCTTTTCGGCTCTGTTCGCATTAGCCGAATACACGTCCCTCAGTATCTGATTGAACCGCTCTGTTATCCTGTACCGCAGGAACTCGTCTTCGTCCACCTTAGTTTCATTTATGTAGTTCATAGCTGCACTGTATCCCTCGGGCATACCTGCACTCGCTACATAGTTCTCCACACCTCGCTGCATGACCGCAGTGAGGTTATTTATTGTATTTATGGACTTTGTGGCAAGCTGTTTGACGTAGATATCTATCGCATTTATGAGGTTTGTGAACTCAGCGTGCTCGATCAGCTGGCTCACGAATTCGTTGTCCTGCCGCTTCGCAAGCAGAACTTCTATCGCTCTATCGGATAACCCCAGTTCTTTCAGCTCAATGTTCTTCGTTATGCGGCTCTCGGTGAACCCCAGCAGGTAGTCCGTCGGGACTTCAAAGAACTTTGCAAGGTCAACTATCCTGCTATATCCAACATTGCGCCCGATATCGTTCTCCAGACCGTTCAGCACTGCCTCGGAGATACCCGTAGCCTGCGCCAATTGCTTGGTGGTCATGTGTCGCTCGACGCGCATATCCTTTATCTTTTCGCCCATAGTGGTTTTCATGCTGCACTCTCCTTCTGATGATTTTTCTTATAGTATAGCATATAATTTTACTTTTGTGGGGAAATATTTCGGACAGTTATTATTTCTATAACGATCCCTATAACAAAAATACGGCATACCCTAATAAATTCTGGTATGCCGAAATCGTTATTTACTTATCTTTTCTTTCAGTTTGTTCATCAGCCTTTCAAATCTTTCATTTTCGCTGAATACATCAGCAAATCTGTGTTCTGTGATCTTCCTGTACAGTGTATCATAAGCCGTATCGGCAGCTGTTCTGCAAATGTATTCCTGCTTATCATCAATTTCCGAGAGCCAGCAGGGAGCGTACTTTTCACCGTCGGGACGAGTTTCATAGTTATCGGCATGGGTATATGCCGTTTCAAGCATTTCAAGAGCCTTTTTATCATCACCAAGCAAATGAAAAAATACTGCCTGTTCTGCCGCAATTGCAGATAGTGGCCCGTAAAACCAGTTAGGCTTTCCGGCTGTAATGAGTTCTATCACTGCTGCATCGGTATTTAATATCTCTATCTTCTGCTCATAGCTGTATGTATCATCGTGACATATCTTCCAGAACAAGTTATGCATATGGGTCATGAAGCTCATCAGCAATGCTGACTGTTTATGCCTGAGCGCTTCTCTTCCATCATAAAGCTCGCTCTCAAACATCTCTCTTGTGCAGCTGACAAACGGAAGTGACAAAATGATCTCTTTTGCCCTCTCCTTTTCACCCGTGTATCTGAGGTACTGCATCAGAAGTATCTGCTTCACTGAGCTGTTATCATCTGTGGGTTTTGAATATTTCAGCGCCCTTTCGCAAAGAGTGATTATCTCGTTTGACTTTTCCTTCTTTAGCTGCTCCGTGTCCGCATTACCCTGAATAAAATAATAGCACTGTAACGCAGAAGCAAGATGGCTCAACAGCAAAGGCTCATTCGGGTAGGTCTTTATCTGCTCTTTCAGGTGTTCCGCCTTACCTTTCTGATCACCACGCTGATCATATTTCAAAGCTTCACCTATTATTCGCTGCACATCGTCTTCCTTACGTTTTATATCCACACCCAGAAGATAGTCGGTGGTAACATCAAAGAAATTCGCCAGTGCAGGAAGCTGTGAGATATCCGGAGCTGTCCTGTCGTTCTCCCACTGGCTCACAGCACGTGAGGTTATGCCAAGGGCTTCTGCAAGCTGTTCCTGAGTCATGTCCTGTTCCTGCCGAAGATGTTTTATGGTCGCACCTATCGTCATAATACCACTCCTCTAAAAATATAAAAGCGTTTTTGTTGATATTATTATAGCGCATTGTAAAACATTTGGCAAGGAAGTGTTTGTTAAGTTCCGGTATAGCAACGCTTTGATTTAGTCATCAGCATTATTCTACATATGAAATTTCTTACCCCAAATAAAATATTTTTTCTGATTTTAGAATATATGGCACAAAGCAAACAAATGTGCTATATAATATAATAGAGGGTTGTGCGCGATTATTGCCCGCCCCCTTTGCAACCGTTTAATGTTGGCTGCTATCATTTATAGTTTTTTTGAAAGGGAGAGATGCAAAATGGCAAAGGCAAACACGATAATCAGAGAGGAACTGAAGACGAGAGGGGTACGTCACTGGGAACTGGCGCACGAACTGGGCGTATCTGAGCAGACACTCGTCCGCTGGCTGAGGTTTGAGTTGGACGAGGACAAGCAGATGGAAATGCTGGAGAAGATTGAGACTGTTGCAAAGCGAAAGGAGAACAACATTGACGACTAAGCAGAAGAACGAACTTATTGCGGCAGTAACCGCTTTACTTGAAAAGATGATAACCGTTGAAGACGAACCCACGACTATAACTGTGAGCAGACCTGCACTGCCGGAAATGCTGACCATCAAAGAGTGTGCCGAACTCGTGTCAGGGCTGACAGAGCACACCGTGCGAATGCTGGTCAAGCATGACAAAGTAAAATACATCAGGTGCGGTCAGGGAGCGAGAGGAAAAATACTCGTCAGCAAGGACAGCCTGCTGAAATACCTCGGCGCAGTCTGTGCATAAAAAAATCGGGCTATGCCCGATTCCGACAGGGAGGGCGGAGCCCGACCAAAAGGGGTGCAGAGGAACGCTGCCGCAAAGGCTTTTGTCACTCCGTTCAGGAGTGACAAAAGTATCTTTGCGTTGATAGTGTCAGCGTATATCCACGATAACTGCACACCCCACGAAAGGAGAAATGCATATTAAGAGAACGATCAGCGGAAGAATCGACAAGGGCAGCATCGGTCACAACAATCGTCAGTTCATTGCCCCGAATGTAGATAAGAACCGCACGCATGAAAATATAATTTTTGTCCGCGAGGACATTCAGAAAACTTATCACGAACTTTTTGATAATGCGCTCGAGGAGTACAATGCAAAGCAGAAACGAAAAGACCGCCGCATTAAAAACTACTACGAACATATCAACCGCAGTAAACAAGAAAAGCCGTTTTATGAAGTGCTGTTTCAGATTGGCAATACCGAGGACACCCACTGCGGTACCAGCGAAGCTGTCATCGCTACAAAAGTTTTGACCGACTTTGTTAATGGATTTCAGAAACGCAATCCGCACATAAGGGTGTTCAATGCTGTCATTCATCTGGACGAAGAAACGCCACACGTCCATATTGATTTTGTTCCCTTCGCCACAGAACAGCAGCGAGGACTTTCCACACGCAACTCATTAAGCAAAGCACTGGAACAACAGGGGTTTGTTAGTGAGGGAAAGAATAATACCTGCACCAAACAATGGGTGGAGCATGAAAAGGAGCAGCTTGTAGAGGTCATGAAGTCCTACGGTATTGAATGGGAACAGCTCGGGTCGCACGAACAGCACCTGGACGTCCTTGATTATAAAAAGAAGATGCGGGCGAAAGAAGTCGCGGTACTTGAAAATAAAGTCGAGTGTACTAAGCATCAGTTGGAATCCACCGAGCGCGTTCTGCGTGATGCTGATAAAACGCTGACTCGGTTGGATACTGAGTATGCGGAGAAGTGTGAGGCGGTGGAGAAGATTGGGGCTGACCTTGATGCGAAATCAGCGGAGTTGGAGAGCACAACGGAGCAGCTTGCTATCAATCAGCGGTTGTTGCAAGCGACCACTGATAAGGTGTCAAAGATCAATGATATAGACTGTATCAATATCAAGCATACCGTTCTCGGAAACAAGGTAACGCTGTCCGCTGTGGACTACGAGGGCGTTGTCAGTCTTGCAAAAAAAGAGATTGCCGCGGAACATGATACTTCTGAAAAAGATGAAAAGATAACTCGCCTGACCGAACAGGTGCATAACCTGCAAGCAGAGCAGATAAAGTGGCGGGACGAACGTTCAGCACTGCATAAGACGATAGATAAACTGAAATCACAGGTTAATAGACTGACCAATGAATTTTCTGCAATCAAGATGAAGTACGACAAGGTCATGCAGTTCATTGAGATGTTCAATCTCAAAGAGAAACTCGATAACTTCCTGCACCCCATAAATACCAAAAAACACAAAAGATAGAACAAAAGCAGACCTACATCTTTACACAAAATTTCATCACTCACTCTATTGCTTTACCACGCGAAACGTGGTATAATGGAAGTGTAGAGATGTCAGAGGTCTGATCAATATTAATCCTACGGATTACTATTCAAGGAGGAATCAGACAATGGCTAATATAAGAAAAAGAGGTAATGCGTACCAAATTCGCGTCAGCTGTGGTTACAATACTAAGGGTGAGCAGATCACGCAGACCATGACGTGGAAACCACCCGAGGGTATGACACCGAAGCAGGCTGAAAAAGAGGTACAGAAACAGGCAGTGTTTTTCGAGGAGAAGTGCATGAAAGGGCAGGTCACGGCTAACGTTAAATTTGAAGATCTGGCGGAGGAATGGCTGGCTACTTATGCGAAACCCAACCTGAAAAACACCTCATACGAACGTCAGTTGCAGATGCGCAGAAGGGTCTATCCTGCAATTGGGCACATGAGGATAGACAAGATCAAAGTCCGCCATATTCAGGAGTTCATCAACGATCTTGCACTCAACGGAAAAAATCTCCAAAACGGAAAACCGCTGTCCCGAAAGACAGCGATTCATCATCTTAGCTTTATAAGCGACGTGTTCAGCTACGCCGTGAGAATGGAAATGCTGACGGACAACCCGTGCAGGCGCGTTGTTGTGCCGAAAGGTGCGAAGAAAGAGAAGGAGATCTACACGCTGGAGGAGATCGAAAAGCTGTTTGAACTTTTGGAAGATGCTCCCATGAAGTACAGGGCTTTCTTCACACTGGCGATATACAGCGGTTTCAGGCGAGGTGAGCTGTTGGGTCTGGAGTGGAAGGATATCGATTGGGACAACTGCGTGATAAGCGTCCGCAGGACAAGCAACTATACCCCGAGTGTGGGAACGTACACGGACACCACCAAGACTAAGAGTTCACAGCGGTCGCTGAAATTTCCGCAGCACGTAATGGACTTGCTTCGCGAGTTCAAAGCCGAGCAGGACGAGGAACGCGAAAAGCTGGGTTCAAAGTGGGAAGACCATGACCGTCTGTTCGTCAAATGGAACGGTGAGCCCATGTATCACACCACAACATACAGCTGGTTAAGAAAGTTCTGCGAGAAAAACGGAATGAGATTCTGCGACATACACTCCCTACGTCATTTTTATGCTAGTGCCTTGATCAATGAGGGCGTAGATGCGGCAGCGGTATCAAGCGCTTTAGGCCACTCAGCCATAGGAACCACAACTTCCATATATTGCCATGTATTTCAGCAGGCACAGGCAAGGGCAGGCGAGGCTATCGCTAATGTTCTCGATTTCAAGAAAAAGCACGATGACGAGCCCACAGACCCGCCCGGCATAACGATGACCACAAATACGAACTACATAAAAGATACGAAAAGTACCGCGAAATAAGCGTAATGGACAAGCAATGGACAAAGTGTATTTTTACACAACAAAAAGCCTCGCAAACGTCGTGTTTACGAGGTTTCAGATAGTGCGGCAAACGGGACTTGAACGATAGCCGCTGTCCATTGTAATTGAATGTTATCTCTGCTTATCTGCGGTGTTGCGGAGTTTCTGCGGTCTGCGTTTCAAGTGATTTAAGGTAGTCTCATGCAGTCTTTGGCGGAGATAAAGTCCAAATAAGGTCCGAAGGTTCAAAAATATTCTACAAAAAACTCGGTTATGCCTTCAACATCATGCTGCTATCTTGGATATGTATGTATCGTTTTTCTTACCGTCGTCATACTCATCATCAATCCCAACTGCCATATACCTCACCGATATCCCAAAAATACTCATGTTCAGGATCTTCACGAGCCTTCCAATCACTTGGAGTTATGTTGATATTTTGTATACCAATCTCTGAATTGTCATCATCGTACTTCATTACACAGTTTATATGTATCACATATGAATTATCTTCAGTTTTAACATCATCGATCTCAACCGAACCCGTCAATCTGCTGACATTTCCACCGCCGAATGTTTTCCCTCCAAATGTATGATTAATTTCTCCATATGATAATATATCAGAACCGATCTTTTCAAAAACATTATTTATATCCGTATCCAGATCGTAAGTATCAAGGGATCTCTGACAGAAATTCTGTTTTATCATTTCGTAGTCTTTGTTTATAAAGCCATTCGCAACATCTTCTGCAAAATCATCCATCTGTTTTCCATATTTTTTATAATCGGTAAGAGGGTTGAATCTTTCAGCCAAAGAACTTTCTGCGATTTTAAGTTCTTCTGACTCATCATGGATACTGCTAATATCAGATGTACAAGAAGAAAGAAGCGTACACGATAAAACCAGCACTAGCATAAGTTTTATTCTGTACATTATAGATGTCCTCCTAATATCCAAACTGTATTTCCGTCAATTATTATTTTGTGCGTTTTTTCCCTGTCCACATAGTTTCGAAGTGAGTCTATAGCATCTTCAGAAAACTGACTCAAATCAACAGAACCAATCATAATCAGATTTTCTTTCATTAGTGGCCAATCCATTCCGTTAATACAGTCAACCTTATTTTTCCAGTTTGGATCAAATCCAGTTATCCACCACTGAGGATTTTCTGGAGCCCAGTTATAAAGTGGATACATTTTATCCGCACTAGGAAGAAAAGGTGCCCAATATAAGCTTAGTGTCATAGGAATTTTAAAATCTGTTGAAAACCAATGCTCATCACCTATTATTTTCTCCACCCCTGTTGAAATGGCATTTTGCACAGGATTTGAATCATTTCTGTAATATAAGCCTATTTCTGATCCAGCACCTAAGTTGAGATAATCTCCTCTCCAATACCATAGCACATATTTAATTCCATTATCTGAGAAGTATAAGTTATTAGCATACATATTGTCATTGGTGCCCCATTTGAATACATCATCATAAAATTGGTTATATCCACCCAGAATTTGCCAAGTGTTAAGTTTATTATAAAATGGTATCAGTTTTTCGGCAGGAATCCCATACTTTGTGCTTATATATTCAACTATATCTGCATTTGTCTGACTGTGAAGTGCATCTCCGGCAACATCTTGTCGGAACATAAGCAGATTGGAGCCTATCGTTGCAGAACCATTACTTCTAATTATATTGAATAATAATTTATATAACAGTGCTTTTTTCTGCTCATCTCTTTCTTCTTCAATAATATCCTCAAACCATATATCATAAGAATCTAACAATTCTTGAATCTGCCTGTCCTTTTCGATTCCTTCTTCAATCTCTTTTTGCATTTCGACGGAAACAAAATCTTCAAGTTCCAGATCCAGTTTCAAATAATCACCAAGTTTAGTCTGAGCATTATTCTTCATGGATTCTTTATGCGATTTAAATAAATAACCGTTTGCGATTTTATAGTTTCCATTTGATGGTTCAGGATCTGTGGGAGCTAAAACTATTCCTGAAGTAATATCAATACAAGGTTTTCCGTCCAACATACCATCCCCATCGGTATCTTCATTCCAAGGGTCTGCGATATACTTGAATACTACAGAGTTATATGTAGTATAGAAACCGTCAGAATCTTTTACTGCCTTATATTGTGATCTTATATTATCAATAGATATTTCCTGTCCATCAAAAAGACCGTCGCCATCGCAATCCTGAACCTCAGGGTCGGTATAGAAGATCTGTGCGTTAGAAATAACCAGTCCAGAAACTTCAAATTCATCAGGAAGTCCGTCTTTATCTTTATCGGGAAGTGTTTTCAGATCAAAATGGTTTTTCTTTGAAAGGTCCTTATAGATCGCATCCAGTTCTTCTGCTGTTGCAGCAGTAAAAGAGTCCCCGCCGGTGTAAGTTGCGCAGTCTTTCAGCTTCTGATTGTCTGCATCCGAACCAAGACCAATGGTATGTATCTTTATGTTCTTCTCAGCAGCCTGTTTTATCAGATCATCGACAACGTTTTTGCTAAGGTCTATCTTTAAATTAACATCGCCATCAGAAAGTAAAATTATATGTCTGGTGTACCAATGCTCGACTTTGCTGAGCTGTTTGACTGCCTCTTCAATTGCTGAACGCACATTAGTGCCACCGCCATTGTATGGTTCTACTCGCCTTTTTAATTCTTCTTTATCATATGAGAAGCCGCTGACAAGTTTTGCGCTACTTTCAAAACTGATAAGAGCAGTTTTGTCAGTTAATGTCATCGAGTCAATGAAATTATCAATTGCAAGTTTTCTATAACCGTTTCTGTCATTACCGCTCATACTTCCCGAGCAGTCATAACAAATTGCTGCTGCAAGCGGTTCGTAATCATCTTCAAAATATAATGAAGCTCTTTTCCAAGCATCAAACCATTCTTTTTTATCTACAAGCATATACTTGCTGAAATGAGTAGTATTTATGCTGACAGTAGAATTCTCTTCATCAAGTATGGTTTCAAGTTCAACGAATTCGTCCTTTTTCTCATCATACCATAAAAACAGCAGATTGTCAAACTTTGTATCACCCAGCTTGCTCTTGTCAATAACATATGTCAGCGTAGCTTTATCATACTCGGATGTAGTTTCAATAGAGAATGGTTCACCAACAAGACCAACTACACCGGTGCAGAGCATATCCTTGTTCATAACACTTTCGATAGTAGTGGTCTTCTGAAGATTGCCTGTACCCTCCATAGATACGATAACTTCGGTAACAGCACAATCTTCGTTTTCCACTTTGTGGGTAAATGTCTGAGAACGTCTTTCTTCGCCGTCAAGCTCACCATCATCGTCAGTATCGGGATCTTTGGGATCGGTGCCGAAATAGAGCTCGTCATCGTCGTTCAGACCGTCCTTGTCGGTATCCACCTTGAGAGGATCGGTGGAATATGTATTTACCTCATCACCGTCATTGAGGTTATCTCCATCTGTGTCACTGCTATATGGTCTTGTACCGATCTCGTATTCCTGACCGTTTGATAGACTGTCAGTGTCAAAGTCCTCATCATAGTCGGATACGCCATTATCGTTTGTATCAATTTCCAAAGGATCGGTACCGAGAGAAAGCACTTCATATCCGTCAGGCAGAAGATCACCGTCGGTATCAGCTTCATAAGGCTTTGTGCCTATTTCCTTTTCTATAATGTTTGGCAGACCGTCTTTGTCTGTATCAGCAAGATACTTCCAATCAGCAAAAGTCCAGCTTAGTTCTTCGGTTTCAGTACCTACAAATTCTGCCCATGTGTTGCTGTAATTGATGTTAGCACCATAGCGGCTGTTAATAACAACATTCTGTGCGATTATGATACCGTTCAGATTGAAATTGTCACAGTCAACGGTAACTGTACCAAATGGCGCATAGATCAGACCGTTCATGGAAGCCTGACTGTCATCGATCTTTATGTCACCGAATTTGGAATAGATAACAGCATTGTTGCCGTTGAGATTTCCGCCGCTGAGAGTAACATCGGAAACCGCACCGATTGCAGTATTCAGTGCAACATTGCCGTTATATGACATCTTGCCTGTAACATATACAGGCGAATTGAGATTGATGTTCATCTCTGACAGCGTATAGTCGTTATCAAAATTACGGCTATTATTGAACCAGCTTGTCATCAGCTTGTTGTGGATATAGATCATATCCCTGCTGATATCGAAAGCCTTAGCACTATCCTGTGCATCGGTGGTGTTTTCGTCATCGGTGACGATTTCATCAACAACAAGCGTCTCATTTTCCAAAATAGTACCATTTACGTTCGGATACTTTGCAGTTGTTGAATATACACCGTTTGTACAAGCATTGCCGTTGACCGTCAGATAATTAAGATCAAGCTTAATACCGCCCTTTTCATCGGCAGCAAATATCGCAAACGGATATGCTTCCTGCTTACTTGCAGCGTCAGCACTTGCAGGCAAAACTGCTGACATACTTGTTGTTATCATGGCCAATGATAACAGTCCTGAAACGACACGTTTCAGATTTTTTGATCGTTTTTGATCCATTTTAACCCTCCTAAACTTTTTTGCCAAATTTTCGGCAAAGCGGCTTTGAATTTTGAGTCGCTTGAAAATTATATCACATTAAAATATCGGGTGTCAATAGGCTAATTATCGATTCAGAAATAACAACATAATACATTAATTAGCTAAGTGATTTCTCAATGTTATACACAATTCAGTATCGGCATAAATAACAACTTTAGGCTACCCAATATGTGTAAAACATAGAAACATTATAAACTTTTTGTAAAGAGGGGTATCAAAATATGGACTTCTTCCCCTATACATGTAGGAGAATAAATAAATCTGCACAGATGACAATTTCATACTCTGCTGAATGTAAAAAAATAAATAGTATTTTATATGTTCTGTAAAACAGGTGTAGACTTCTTTGATACGTCAGATTTTGTAATTGAGTAAAACACGTAAAGTTTAGCGGTTAATTATAAATTTATATATTAATATTACAATGCAAAAGAGAACGCTTTATTTTTGAAATAATAAAACGTTCTCTCTTATCAGTATATTTGTAGCCTTATTCTACGGTATTGGCGGAACACCTGTGTTATTAAACATTCCCTGCAATTCAAACACCGTTCCTGCTTCTGCCCAGTTTGCCATACCTTGCTTCCAGACAAGCGTATGACTGTTTATCTGTCCGTCTGATATCATTTGTGATATTGCTTGCAGATCAAATTCACCTGCGTCCTGCCCATTGATAACTATGTGATATCTAGCATTCGGTATGGGCGGCGGTACTGCACCGGTCATCGATTGACCATTCATAACATTATTCATAGCATTTGCCATGTTCTGACTAATAGCTTCGCCCATCATCATACCTGCCATCATACCCATAGGATCGGCTGATCCTCCGCCGAAACTTGCCATATTGCCAATACTGTCGGCAGTTGCATAAGCTATATCTGCCTGACGGTTGACCTGGTGTGCTGCAAAATTATTGGACTGAGTATTCATATGCCTTGCATACTGATCTTCTTCACGCTGACGACGCAGCGTGTCTTCATAATGTTCAGCATTTATACGCTGTGAATCGCGCATATTCTGTATATCGACATCCGTCTTTGCCTGTACTTTTGCAGCTACCTGGTCACGGGTTATATACATAAGATCTGAATATCCGTCTGAGTTCTTATCTAAATCTATTGAATTAATCTCAAAAGAACTCATACTCACACCATATTCGGCATTGAAAAGTGGTTGAAGCTCGTTGAAGACTTCATCTCTTATCTTACCGACCAGACCCTCTATCTGAAGCAAGGGAACACCATACTTAGCAGGAGCATTTATGACGGAGCTTTTGACTCTGTTTATCACAGAATTCTTTACCTGATCACTAAAAAGTTCAATATTGAAATCGTCAAGCCTGTGCAGCTCAATGAAATGTTTATATCCATTTTCACCTGCAGGAATATGAAAGTTAAACGAACCCCTGACCGCTACAGGCACACCAAATTCCGGATACCTCGGATCGAACATATCAAAAAACGGAACAGCAAATTTTATTTGTATTATAGTTGCCAGGTTGATAAAATAAACTTCGGCACGATAGGGCGCTGAACCATTATATAGCAGACTAAGAAGATTTGAAAGAATAGGCAGATTAAGTGTATCAAGCTTTGTTTCAACAGGACCGTAAAGGTATTCCTGCTCAATACCGTTGCCTTGATTATAAACAAATACCGCCACAGAACCGGATTTTACAGATATCCTGGAACCTTTGCGTATAGCGTTTTCCTTACGACTTGTCCCGGCACTGCCGCCCGGACTCCATTTCCATATCAGATAATCTTGCTCATCACAGCGGATAACGTCCATCAATCCACCTTCGTTTTTATTGAATATGCCCATGATGACCTCCTCTATTTTTAACTAATAGAACTAAAGATTATAAAAATCAATCTAAATGAAAAGGCTAATCCTGAAAGAAATTTCACAAGAACAAAAGGTCTTTGCTTAAATAAATACTTCTTATAGTTCTGTAGGTAGTTTAAATGCAATGATTTAATATCCTGGTATAGCTGCTCAACTATAGTATCATTACCTAGTGATACTCTTGATTTAGAATATAATTGTTCAGCCTTATTTAGCCAAATATTTGACCAATATAAACTATCTTTATTGGCTTTTAATTCTGCTGTTATTCTAATTTTGTTTTTAATAAACTGCAAAAGTTCAATTATTGTTTCTGAATCATTTGGATAAACAAAGTTTTCAATAAAATTGGATTTTCCTAACTCTGATTGAGTTAATACGGGAGGCGTTTTATCATTAGTTGGCTGCTTAAATAATAAAATAATATAAATGAAAACAACAGGAATAAACCAAAACATACTAAAAAGAGTCAAAAAACTGAATATTGTTAACAATATTATCGTAATGCCACTAGGTTTGTTTTCCTTGGATTTCTTTTTGATATAATAAATATCATTCTTTTCGGTAGGTATTTGCGCGTCAAAGCTCTGGATTTTACTTGAGAACCTTTCAAGTGTTGGATTTATCAAAGTATTATTAAATTGAAAACCGCATGAATTGCACACAGTAGCTATGTTAGGAACTATTTCATTACATACTGGACATCTCCTGATGTTACCAACATAGACGGTATCTCTCGATGAAGAGTAGTTATTATAGTCATATCTTGTGTTATTAATCATTTTACCACAACGTTTGCAAAAATCTGAATCATCAGTATTGAATTCTCCGCAATAGTTGCAATAAGCCATAGAATCACCTCCGTTACTTGATTGTATTGACATATTTATTATAGCATCTTAGCAATTATTTGTCAATACGCATAATTGAACGAAGTTAATTTTAATTATTTTTCATCATATCGTTTAAAAATAGATTCTATATGTGGTATGCACAAGCTAATGCCACGATTGTGGATGATGGCAAAAGCCGAGCTGAATCCTCTCACAGTGTGGCTATCGCTACCCTGCTCACAAAGAAGCATCTCAATGTTATACAAAATTCGGCATTCGCAAAAGTGACAAATTTATACCTTACCGAATATGAAAAACATAGAATATTTTAAATTTTTTGTAAAGCAGGGGTATCAAAACACGTTCATCTTTCCTTATACAAGTGAAGAAGGAGGTCGATATATTGATAGAACTGAAAACAAAATCCTGCGAGGAGATCATGACCACGCTCTACAAGCCCACTGTGTTCGCAGTGGAAGGTCTCATATCACAGGGACTGTACATTCTAGCAGGCTCACCAAAGGTGGGGAAATCGTGGTTGGCGCTGGAACTTTGCCTTGCAATATCGAAAGGAGAAAAGTTGCTTGATCGTCCGACACGGCAAGGCTCGGCGCTGTATTTTTGTCTCGAGGACAGCTGGCAGAGAATACAATCCAGGCTGTATGAACTGACCGATGAGCCGTCGGAGAAGCTTCACTTTGCTTTGAAAGCAGACACGATAGGCGATGGACTGTGCGAACAGATAGTCAAGTTCAAGTCGGAACATGATGACCTTCGGTTGGTGGTCATCGATACTTTACAGATGGTGCGGAGCGAAACAGACAGCAGCTACGGCAACGACTATGCTGAGTTGATACCGCTGAAAGCACTTGCAGAAACGCTTGGCATCAGCATAGTACTTGTTCATCACCTACGCAAGGCGGCAGACAGCGATCCGTTCAATATGATCTCGGGGAGCACTGGTCTGAATGGTTGTGTGGACGGTATGCTTGTTCTGAAAAAGGATAAGCGGTGCGGCGGTCAGGCTGTGCTGTACGCTACGGGTCGTGACATTGAGGACAGCGAACTGTCCCTCACCAGAGATGGCGCACGCTGGGTACTTACTGATGAACGTGAGGACAAGCCGCCCGATACTTTTGTGTTCGCTGTGCATGACCTGATGGTCGGGCGGTGTTCTTTCAAAGGCTCTGCGACGGAGTTCTGCAGTTTGCTGAAAGAAAAATATGGAGGTGAGTATTTTGCCAACCGATTGACAAGAAATATGTTCCGACATGCTTATGAATTGCGTGACCTGGGTGTGACCTTTGAGGTCAAGCGCAGCAACGGACAGCGGCTGTTGCTCATCGGCTATGATAAAAATAGTGACAGCAGTGACGGTAAAAATCTGATGCCCGAGCAGGCTCATACTGCTGACCCTACTGTCACTGAATGTTCCGGAAACGCTGAAATATCTTCGTTATCGGTTGAGGGTGACGGCAGCATCACCAGCATTTCTACTGACCCTGTACCGCCACCTGCTGTCCCTGACGACGAAGCTGATGACCCTGAGTATGTACTCATCAACGGCAAGCGGGTGCCTGTCGTGAGAATGTCATTCGAGGATATAGTCCTCAGAAGTGCCACAAGATTACGGCAAAAAATCTACGAAGAGCGGTGCATTCCAGTACCGGAGTTGAAACTCGGAACGTAAGCCGATTTGTGCCCGACAAATATCGCCTGTCGGGTAGTTAGTCCACCACGCCACCAAAACGCCACACAAGCGATTTGTGCGCGGCTGTGGGCAAAATTAATGCGGAATAGTATGATTCCGATGTTTTATAGATCGCATTATCGGGTAAATATTGCACCTGGAAACGATGTGCAGGTTAAAGTGCGGCGTCAATTCGCCGCAAATCTCACAGCGGACGGCAGTGCCGACCGCATTCTACGGGGGTTTTGGCGTATCGGGCATTGGTGTCAATCACGCAAATTTCAGAAAAGTGTGGTGTCAAAATTTCAAAAAGTGCGATATTAGCGCGTAGGTACGGGCTTTTTCGATGGCGTCAAGCCCTGAATTTCAAATGGAAAGGAAGATCTAAAATGAACAGCAGATTTATCGCAAGAGAAATGTTAGTTGATAGACGGAATCCCAAAACAGGACTGCATCAAGTGTCGTGAAATGTGACAGTGAACAACTAAGGAGTGTGATAACAACATGGCTGAAACAAAAATTACAATGCTGACAATAAAAGAAGCCGCCGCACTTGTGGATGGTCTTACGGAGTACCGTGTGCGCGAGATGTGCAGGTCGGGTGAGCTGCCTTGCTTCAAGGCAGGTAAAAAATACCTGATAAACAAAGAGATACTGCACAAATATCTGAGCGGTGAGTTAGTGGTTCGGTAGAAAAATATGTTGCAGTAATTAACGTTCGTCTGTCGGCTGGATATGCCCGTCAGTCTGTGGTAGAATTTGCGTTGCCGACAGGCGAATATTTTAATAGGAGCTTCCTGTAACCAAACAAATCAAGGGGTTGCAAAAAAGAACACCTCAGTGTAGAATGTAAATACTGACAATGCGAAAGTTAGTAATACAAACTACAGAAAGGTGTCCTCTATATG
>Ga0256405_10004420_pt1 | contig 26290 bp, 19 predicted proteins | sample RumenRJG_02DNA_FD_189096 | JGI IMG/M metagenome (GOLD analysis project Ga0256405, IMG submission 189096) | Bovine rumen microbial communities from Lethbridge, Alberta, Canada - RJG_02 | ecosystem: Host-associated > Mammals > Digestive system > Stomach > Rumen | place: Canada: Alberta... | reverse complement strand
TTTCGAATACTCACGATACCCTTAAAGGTAGTGCAAAGATACAGAGAAAAAACGAATCCTGCAAATTAATCTCCAAAAAAGCACGCAAAAAGCACGCGCTCGCTCCATCTGTAATAGAGACAAGAAAACCCTCGCGATTATATTGCCTGAAAATTGGGCGCAGGTTTTTTTCCCGTGGCACACCTACCGGAGTTGTCACTTTGTCGGGCTAAGTGGAACATTTCGCCGTGCTAAGTGGCCGGGTTAGCCGTGCAAAGTGGTTTCACTCGTTTTTTTGACGCTGCAAAGATACAACACGGCCGTTGCGGTTCACGAATACTATTGCAATTATTTTTTTTCATATCGCATTTTTTTTCTCAGACAAGCGGCGTGTTGCAGTTGTTGCAGTGTTGCAGTTCCCCCGGAAGTATTCCCACACCCCCAAAATATGTTCTATATTTATATATATATTTATATATATATAAATATAGAGCTTTTTCCCACACTTTTGTATGCTCTATTTTGAACTGCAACACTGCAACAACTGCAACAGCGACATGTCTTTTCCTGTAATTTTCGTACCCTTGCGCGATGAGAGGTACACCCGCCGCTGGTTGTGTTACATATAGTTGAATTATTATGCTTTTCTTTTTCTGTATTGAAAAAAAAGTCGTACCTTTGCAAGCACTTTTCACAAATTTAACTTGTAGAGACGAATGATTTCTGTTGAAGGATTAAAGGTAGAATTCGGCGTGAAGCCTCTGTTTTCGGATGCCAGCTTTGTCATCAACCCCCGCGACCGCATCGCCCTTGTGGGCAAGAATGGAGCCGGGAAGTCGACGATGCTGAAGGTGCTCTGCGGACAACAACAGCCCACGGCGGGCACGGTGAGCATGCCCAACGACACCAGTGTAGGCTACCTGCCGCAGGTGATGAAGCTGCAGGACGACACCACCGTGCGCGACGAGGCGCAGAAGGCGTTTGCCAACGTGACGGCAATGGCTGAGCGCGTAGCCCGCCTGGAGCGCGAGATGAACGAGCGTACCGACTACGAGAGCGACAGCTATATGGCGCTGGTGGAGCGCTACACGATGGAGCACGAGCGCTACATGATGATGGGTGCTGCCCACCGTGAGGCCGAATTGGAGCGTACGCTCATCGGCTTAGGTTTCGAGCGCACAGACTTCGACCGTCCGACGAGCGAGTTCTCCGGCGGTTGGCGTATGCGTATCGAACTGGCGAAGATACTGCTGCAGAAGCCCGACGTGCTGCTGCTCGACGAGCCCACGAACCATCTCGACATAGAGTCCATACAGTGGCTAGAGCAGTTTCTGGCGCAGTCGGCGTCGGCGGTGGTGCTGGTGAGTCACGACCGGGCGTTTATCAATAACGTCTCGAACCGCACGCTGGAGATATCCTGCGGCAGGGTCGTTGACTACCGCGTGAAGTACGACGAGTACGTCACGCTGCGCCGCGAGCGCCGCGAACAGCAGTTGCGCGCCTACGAGAACCAGCAGAAGGAAATCGCCGACATGAAGGCGTTTATAGAGCGCTTCCGCTATCAGGCGACGAAGGCCGTACAGGTGCAGCAGAAGGTGAAGCAGCTGGAGAAAATCGTGCCCATCGAGGTGGACGACGTTGACAATTCGGCCATGCACCTGAAGTTTCCCCCCTGTCTGCGCTCCGGCGACTACCCCGTCATCTGCGACGAGGTGAAGAAGGTGTATGGCGACCACCAGGTCTTCGGCCATGTGAACCTCACCATCAAGCGCGGCGAGAAGGTCGCCTTTGTCGGCAAGAACGGCGAGGGCAAGTCGACGCTGGTGAAGTGCATCATGGGCGAGATACCCTTTGACGGCCATCTGAAGATAGGCCACAACGTGCAGATAGGCTACTTCGCCCAGAACCAGGCCCAGTTGCTTGACGAGCAGCTGACGGTGTTCCAGACCATCGACAACGTGGCCAAGGGCGACGTGCGCCTGCGCATCAACGACATTCTCGGCGCCTTCATGTTTGGTGGCGAGAACAGCGACAAGAAGGTGAAGGTGCTCAGCGGCGGCGAGCGGAGCCGTCTGGCAATGATCAAGCTGCTGCTGGAGCCCGTCAACCTGCTGATACTCGACGAGCCCACGAACCACCTCGATATGGCGTCGAAGGACGTGCTGAAAGAGGCTATCCGCGCCTTCGACGGTACGGCCATCGTCGTCAGCCACGACCGTGAGTTCCTCGATGGCCTTGTCACCAAGGTCTACGAGTTCGGCGGCGGTCGCGTCCGCGAGCATCTCGGCGGCATCTACGACTTCCTGCAGAGCCGCAAGATCGACGAGCTGAGCGAGCTGGGAGCGAATAAGGCTGATGGGGCTGCGAGTGGGACTGGTGGGTCTGCGAGTGGGACTGCTGGGACGAGTGGGACTGCTGGGACGAGTGGGACTGCTGGGACGAGTGGGACTGCTGGGACTGGTGGGACGAGTGGGAGGCAGAAACCCTCGTACGCCGAGCATAAGGAGCAGCAGAAGCGTATAGCACGCGCCGAGAAGGCCGTGAAGGCTTCGGAGACCAAAATAGAGAAAATGGAAGCCCGCCTGAAAGAACTCGACGAACTGCTGATGTCGCCCGAGAACGCCTCGGACATGACGCTGGTGACCGAATACACGTCGACGAAACGCTCACTGGACGAGGAAGTGGAGCACTGGGAACAGCTCTCGACAGAGCTGGAAAGTCTCACGAATTAGACCACGAAAAAAATTGCTCCCGAATGTCATCTTTTTTGCAAAAAATTTTGGAACCGCAAAATATTATTTGTACCTTTGTACCCAGAATGAACGAATACAATCACGATTATGAAATTGAAGACAATGATTCTCACAATGGCACTTGCTGCCATCACCATGAACGGCTCGGCTGACGAGCCGCTGAAGTCGGGCATCAACCCTGCCGACATGAACACCAGCGTGAAGGCCGGTGACGATTTCTACGAATACGCCTGCGGTGGCTGGATGAAGGCCAACCCCCTGCCAGCCGCCTACAGCCGCTTCGGCAGCTTCGACCGCCTGGGCGAGGACAACAACAAGCGTATCAACGACATCCTGAAGGAACTCCAGAGCAATACCTATCCGCAGGGAACGGTAGAGCAGAAACTCTCAGACTACTACAAGCTGGCTATGGACTCCGCCCGCCGCGAGAAGGAAGGCATCCAGCCCGTGATGCCCCTCATCAAGAAACTCGAGGCCGCCAAGACCGTCAAGCAGCTCTTTGACGTGCAGTTAGAGATGGCCAAGTTCGGCGACTCCGAGTTCTACAGCGCCGGTATGGGTGCCGACGAGAAGAACGCCACGCAGAACATCCTGAACGTCAGTCAGGGCGGTCTGACGCTGGGACAGAAGGACTACTACTTAGAGACCGACGAGGCCACGACGAAGATTCGCGAAGCCTACAAGCAGCACATCGTGCGCATGTTCCAGCTCTTCGGCTTCTCTAAAGGTCAGGCCACGAAGAAGATGCAGAACGTCTGGAAGCTCGAGCTGGCGCTGGCCAAAGTGTCGAAGAGCCGCACCGAGCTGCGCGACCCGCAGGCCAACTACAACAAGATGACGCTGAAGGACTTCACGGCGAAATACCCCAACCTGAAGCTCGAGCAGGTGATGAACGCCCAGGGCCTGCAGTCGAAGTACATGCAGGAGCTGGTAGTAGGCCAGCCCACCTTCATGGCCGGTGCCAACACGCTGCTGGCCAAGATGAAGCCCGCCGAGTACCGCGACTATATGGAGTGGGGCGTCATCGTCAGCGCCGCCAACTATCTGAACGACGACGTGCGCAAGGCCAACTTCGACTTCTTCGGCAAGACAATGACCGGCCGCAAGGAGGAGCACCCGCTATGGCGACGCGCCACCAGTCAGGTGCAGAGCGCTATGGGCCAGGCACTCGGCCGCATCTACGTCGACAAGTACTTCCCCGCCGCCGCCAAAGCCCGTATGCTGAAGCTCGTGAAGAACCTGCAGATAGCCCTCGGCGAGCGTATTGCCGCCCAGGACTGGATGGACGACTCGACGAAGGTGAACGCCCTGCTGAAGCTGAACTCCTTCTATGTTAAGGTGGGCTATCCCGACAAGTGGATAGACTTCACGAAGCTCGTCGTTGATGCGAAAAAATCTTACTACGAGAACCATATCAACAACCTGACATTCTGGAACGAGTACTATATTGACCATACCGCCGGCAAGCCCGTCGACATAGAGGACTGGTACATGACGCCGCAGACCGTCAACGCCTACTATAACCCTACCACGAACGAAATCTGCTTTCCCGCTGGTATCCTGCAAGTTCCGTTCTTCGATATGACCGCCGACGATGCCTTCAACTACGGCGCTATCGGCGTGGTGATAGGCCACGAGATGACACACGGATTCGACGATCAGGGACGACAGTTCGACAAGGACGGCAACATGCACGACTGGTGGAAGGCAACCGACGGAAAGAACTTTACAGAGCGCACCGACAAGTATGCTGACTTCTTCTCAGCCATCGACGTCCTGCCCGACCTGAAGGCCAACGGCCGACTGACACTCGGCGAGAACCTGGCCGACCACGGGGGACTGATGGTGGCCTACGCTGCCTTCAAGAACGCCACGAAAAACCAGACGCTGCCCGTCATCGACGGACTCACTCCCGACCAGCGATTCTTCCTGGCCTACGCCGGCGTCTGGGCAGGCAACATCACCGAGGCCGAGATACGCAACCGCACGAAGAGCGATCCCCACGCACTGGGACGCTGGCGCGTGAACGGCGCACTGCCGCATATCGATGCCTGGTATGAGGCTTTCGGTATAAAAGAAGGTGATAAAATGTATATTCCGAAGGAAAAACGCCTGCAACTCTGGTAAAATTCCTCTTTTTTTAGCACAAAAAGACCGTCGCAACAAAAAATGCGGCGGTTTTTTTTGCGCAATTATTTTTTTTTTATATCTTTGCACGTCAAAGATTAAGACAACCGATATGATGACCGAAGATATTACTATAAAACCCGGTAGTCCCGACTTCAACGCACGCCCGATGCAGCGGGAAGAACTGGTCAGGGAAACCGCACCCGAAATGCGTGCCGAAACACAGTATCGGCAAAACCAAGCCCAGGGCGTCGCCTGCCCATCCTGTGGCACCGTGAACGACCCCGAGGCGATGTTCTGCGCCTCCTGCGGACACCCGCTGAAAATGGCTACCTGCCCCAACTGTGGCAGTGCGATAGACCCCGATGCCGATTTCTGTGAAGTCTGCCACCGGTATATCAAAACCGATATCTGCTCGTTCTGCGGCACGCGAATGGCCCCCGGCGAAATCTATTGCCACGAGTGCGGCAATCCGCGTGGAGGCATCGTCTGCCCCGTGTGTAAAACCCTCAACGACTTCTCTTTCTGCAAGCAATGCGGCACGCCGCTGACGGAGGAAGCCAAGATGCTGGTGGCCGACGTCAAGAAACTGCCCGACTACCAGCTGCTGGCCGAAACAGCCAGCGAACTGGAAGAGCTGAACATGCAGCTGCCCTACACCTCGGAGCGCGACGTCGTCAGAGCACAGCGCAGTCAGGAGCTGCGCGAGCGCGTCCTCATGCTGCTGGCCAAAGACAAGGGCATCGCCCAGCCGAGAATAGAGAAGAAGGAGACCAAGAAATATTCCCAAGAGGAACTGCAGCAGAAGAAAGATGAGAAGATGAAGCTCATCACCGAAATCCTCGACCGGATGGCCGTTCCGCCGCTGCCGTCGCCCATCAAGGCCCGCAATTACGCTATGGCGCAGAAGCCCGCCGGCGTCAGGCTCGCCTGGGTGTGCAACTGGAAACAGGCTATGCACTCCAGCCCCTGCGGCTGCGCCAAACCCCATCTGGGCGGCAAGTGGGTTTTTTTAGGAAAGAATACTAACGGAGAGATAAAAGACGATAAATAATGGCTATTGACCGAACCATCAAAAAAGAAGCCCCAGAAGACCGGCCCCTTGTCGATGACGCCACTATGCGCACCATCAGAAGTGTGAGAGAGGCTGCCGAGAGTGTCGAACAGCCGAAGGAATACTTCAATGTCAAGGGCCATAAGTATCTGAACAAAGAGTGCTTGAGCGACTCCTCGGGAGAAGCACAGATATTCCTCGTCGAGGACGAAGAGGGTAGGGACTTCGTGCTGAAGGTGTACTATCCCAACTTCGACCTCAACAAGAAGCTGCTCCTGATGATACGCTCGTTCAACTTCGAGATGATTGTCAAAATCTATGACTTTGGCAAAACCTACGTCGAGGGCAAGCACCGCTACTACGAACTGATGGAGTATCTTCAGGGCGGCACGCTGAGCCACTTCCATCTCGGCGGCGACATCAACCTGTTCCGCCGCATAGCCCTGCAGGGAGCAGCAGCACTGGCCTACTGTCATAACGAGAACATCCTGCACAAGGACATCAAACCCTCGAACTTCTTCTTCCGCGACGAAGCCCACGAGGAACTGGTGCTCGGCGACTTCGGCATCTCCACCATCATGGAGCAGGACGGCAAGGCACACCGCACGACACAGGCGCGCACGCCGATATACGCCGCACCGGAGATGTACTCCGACGTGATAGACGGCGTCGTAGAACTGACGCCCGCCGCCGACTACTATTCCCTGGGTATGACGCTCTTTGCCCTGTGGCTGGGCGAAAACCCGATGAGCTCCAACGAGCGCGTCATGATGCGACAGAAGAACGAGGGACGACTGCCCCGCCTGAACGAGCTCCCCGACGAGGTGAAGCACATCGTGCAGGGTCTGACAGCCGTCAACCCGATGAGCCGATGGGGCTACGAGCAGGTGGAGAAATGGTTCCAGGGGGAGAACGTCGCCGTAGACATCAGCTCGCCCTTCCTGCGCTACAAGAACTTCATCGTCGACCCCGACCGCAACCTCGTGGCCGACAACGTACACGAGCTGATACCGCTGCTGGTAGACAACGAGCGGCTGGCTGTGGGCTATCTCTACAACGGACGCATCAGCCAGTGGCTCGAGTCGTGCGGCAATATGAAGCTGGCAACCGTCGTGAAGGATATCGTCGTCAACAAATACCCCGTAGACCAGCACGCCGGACTGATGGCGGCGGTCTATGCAATGGAGCCTACATACCCTTATAAGGACGTTCACGGAAACCTCTGCGACGATGTACACAGCGTGGCCATCTCGCTGCTGAGCTATCAGGAACAGTACGCCATACTCCTCAGAAACCCCAACGACACGCTGTTCCTCTTCCTCGAGAGCCATTCTACATGCGACGTCAACCGCCTGCGCTCCTATTTCCAGACAGAAGACAAGGAAGAACCCGTCGACAGTCGCGTGGCCATCATGCGCTGCGTGTACGAGATAGACAAGGACATACCCTTCCTGTCGCGATTCCCGTCGTCGACCATCGAGCAGATAGTCCACTCCTTCGGCTACGAAATGGTGTCGGACGACGACTGGAGGAGTCTCACCGACGGACGACTGCTTTCGTGGATGTTCAGCCACGAGGACGTGATGGCCTGTGAGAGCCTGCGCATCATGACACAAGGACAGAAGCACTCGGAGTCGCTGGCATACAAGGTGCTCTACAACATTGACAGAGAGGCTGCCTACGACCTGCGACAGGCTGATACGCCCGAGAAGATAGGCAAGCTGCTGGCCGAGCGCCTGAAGAATGCCGAACATCTCAGTGCCGAGGAGTTTGAGAGCGAGATGAGCGACATCGTAGCACCCGACGGACGATTCGCCTACTTCGCACAGCTGCACGGCTGGATAGAACTGCAGGCAGAGGCCGTACGGACGTTTGACCTGAAGTCGGACGAGAACCGCGAGCGACTGGGAGCCTACGACCTGAAGACGGCCGTCTATCGCTTCTGCTGCATCTTGGGCGTCATACCGACATACATCCTCCCCGACGGTACGGAACAGACCGACGGGCGACAGCTGGACCGCTCGCAGAATGCCCAGATGCGCAACGAACTGCGCAGCGGAAACTTTGCCCAGTGGCTTTCGGTGTTCTATCACGAAGACCCTGCAAAGTCTTTCGAGGAGCAGTACGCCTATGAACGCGAACTCGAGAAGTGGCTGATGACGCTGGGAGAAATAGACCTGACGAACCACTACTACAAACGCTATATCGACGCAAGGGAGTCGACGAAAAACAAGATGGAAAGCGTCAAGATGTCGTGGATTCATGCCAAACGTAAGGAGAAGATGTGGCGAATAGCCTTCTACGGACTCTGCGGCATCTGGATGCTGCTGGTGCTCGTCTTCGGCGTCACAGGGCGCGACTTCCTGCTCCGCAACGCGCTGGTCACCATCGGCCTGCCCCTGGGAGGTATGTCGGCCTTCATCGTCGCCACCAGAGCCTACTTCAGAGGCTACGGCTTCATGCTCTCACTGCTCTGGGGACTGCTCGGAGCGGTTTCGTCGGCCATCCCTATCTACATCCTGAAGTTCCTCAACGGCTCGAACCCCTCGCTCTTTAATATCGCCATCGTCCTGATGACAGGCATCTACATGCTGATTTGTCACATCACAGACTTCCGCGGCGACCAGAAAGCAGACAACAAACTGATTAACGAGGTGCTCGACGACGACATACAGTCGTCGCTCATAGAGCCCCTGTTCTATACTTTCAAGACAAGGTCGTATAAGTTCAAGGGCTCGAAGTTCGGCGTCCTCGACGACATCTCCGACCAGGTGCGCTCCGTCTCTGGAGAGTCGGTGCTGCACTATGTCTTCTGGAGCATATTGGTGGCCCTGCTCGTGGCAGAGTTCGTCGTTTTCAGCCCATCGGTCATGAACGTTCGTAACCCGAACCTTGATGGAAAATGGAAAATGCAACCGCATAAGATCATTAAGCAATTAGAAAAGGACGTTGAATGATTTGCGAATATTGTCATAAGGAAAATCGAAGCGTCGCCAAGTACTGTAAGTGGTGCGGCCAGCCGATAGCCAGCCAGAATATCCTCGATAAACTGGTAGGCCTGGACGAAATCAAGGCCCAGCTGAAAACCATTGTCGATACTTACACCTATCTCCGCTCGCGAAAGGACATTGCCAATGTGCGGCTTTCGGTGAATGCAATAATAATAGGTGAGACGGGAACAGGCAAGACGGCACTTGCAGAGATTTTGCGCGAATATTTCTATCAGAACAAGATTATAGAGAAGTCGAAACTCACGATTGTCGATGCGGTAGACTACAGTCGGTTCGTCGACAACTGGGACGACAATATCAAGAAGGCCAAGAACGGCATCCTCTTCTTTGACAACGTTCAGAAGCTGCTGCCCGACAAGTATTCCAACCAGGTGAACCCCCTCGACAAGCTCTTTGTCGAGATGGACAAGTGGGACGACAACCCCATCGTCATTATGGCGGGATTGCCCAAAGGACTTGACGACTTCTTGGAGAGCAATCCTGCGGTGAAGAACCGCTTCAAGTATATGTTCCGCTTGCCGACGCCAAACTATCATGAGCTGTGCGATATTACACGCCAGTCGCTACGGCTGAAGTACGGCATCAATACCTATTCGGCAGAGGCGGAAGAGAAACTGGCACGATACTTCAAGTATCAGATAAAAATCAAGGACGATACCTTCGGCAACGCCCATCTCGCTATGAAGACGGCGGAGGACATCTTCACGTCGTTCATCAGTCGCGGTGCCGACGCCACGCAGGTCGAGCCGGACGACATACAGGGCTATGTGCCAGAAGAACGCTCGCTCGACGACATCCTCCACGACCTGGACCGCTTCATCGGTATGGACGAGGTGAAGCAGGCCGTACGCGAGATAGCATACTCCGTACAGAACAGCATACAGCGCGCGCAGCGCGGACTGGGCGAGCAGGAGAAGATGTCGATGCACATCATCCTGACGGGTAACCCCGGTACGGGAAAGACGACTATCGCACGTAAGCTGGGCGAAATACTGGCGTCGATAGGCTATCTCGACAGCGGACACGTCGTCGAGGTAGACCGCGCCAAGATGGTAAGTCCCTATCAGGGCGAGACACCAAAGGTGGTAGACCACCTCTGCGACAAGGCGATGGGAGGCATCCTCTTCGTCGACGAGGCTTACACGCTGGCCCCAGTCAGTCAGGCCGGCGACCGCGACAACCAGGGAGCACAGGCTTTGGAGAAACTCATGAAGCGGATGGAGGACGATCGCGGCAAGTTCGTCGTCATCGCTGCTGGCTACCGCACGGAGATGGACAACCTGTTCCGCATAAATCCGGGATTCAAGAGCCGCTTCAACTATTTCCTCAATATAGACGACTATTCGCCCGATCAGCTCTACGAGATACTGCTCGTCTTTGCCAAAGACAAGAAATACCTGATGTCGCCACAGGCAGAGACCAAGGTCAGGGCGTGCATCAAGCAGATGTACGAGACGCGCGAAAGAGACTTCGCCAACGGACGTACTATGCGCACGCTGTTCGACGAGATTTGCAAGAAGCAAGCCCAGCGACTGCAACACGGCGATATGTCGGCGCTGACCAACGAGCAGCTGATGACTATCGAGGAAGAGGACATCCCGTTTGAGGCGCCAAAGGCCGTCGATTACTCAGAGTGCCTGAAGAAACTCGACGGGCTGGTTGGACTGTCGGCAGTGAAGAAGGAAATCAGCAACCTGGCTGCCTTCCTCAACCTGCAGATACGTCGCGGAGAATCGAACACCTTCCAGGGCAAGCATTATGTCTTCACCGGCAATCCCGGTACGGGCAAGACGACCGTTGCACGCATCATGGCCGACGTCTTCCGCACGTTGGGCATCCTCTCACGAGGACAGCTGGTAGAGGCCGACCGCGCCAAACTCGTGGCGGGCTATAGCGGACAGACGGCCATCAAGACCAATCAGCTCATCGATACGGCTATGGGCGGCGTACTCTTCATTGACGAAGCCTACACGCTGAAGTCGAGCGATTCCGATACGTTTGGCGCTGAGGCTATCGACACGCTGCTGAAGCGACTGGAGGACGATCGCGGCAAGTTCATCTGCATCGTCGCCGGATATACCGACCAGATGCACGACTTCATCGACTCCAACCCAGGACTGAAGAGCCGCTTCACACAGACCATACACTTCGACGACTATACGCCCGACGAACTGACGGAAATCTTCCTGCATCTCGCTGAGACCAAGAACTTCACCATCAGCGACGAGACCAAGGGCGCCGTACACCGGCAGTTCGAACAGCTCTACCTGCGTCGCGACAAGAACTTCGGCAATGCCCGCGAGGCACGGCGCATCTTCGACGAGGCCGTCGAGAAGCAGAGCCAGCGACTGGTGGGACTGATGAGCGACCCGGGATTCCGCGAGGAGGATATGTACCGTCTCACTACCGACGACCTGCCGATGGCCCAGAACGAGAAAGCACGCCCGCTGGACGAGGTGCTCAACGAACTCGACGACTTCGTGGGTATGCGCTCGGTGAAGAACAGCATCCGACGACTCGCCGTACAGAGCATGTTCATGAAGCAGCGTGCCGCTATGGGCGCTGGCAACGTGCAGCAGATGGCTATGAACTTCGTGCTCACCGGTAATCCCGGAACGGGTAAGACGTCGATAGCCCGGAAGATGGGCGAGATTCTCAACTCGATGGACATACTGCCGACGAGCCGCGTGTTGGAGACCAGCCGCGCTACGCTGGTGGGAAAGTATATGGGCGAGACGCCGAAGATTGTCAACAATATGTGCGACAAGGCGATGGGCGGCATACTCTTCATCGACGAGGCTTACACCCTGAGCGACCAGAACGACCAGTACGGCAAGGAGGCCATCGACACACTGATGAAGCGCATGGAGGACGATCGCGGCAAGTTCGTTGTCATTGCTGCCGGCTATAAGGACAAGATGGAGGAGTTCATGCAGATGAACCCCGGTCTGGCCAGCCGATTCACCCATAAGCTGCATATCGACGACTATAACGAGGACGAGCTGCTGTCTATCTTCAAGAAAATGGCACAGAAGGAGCAGTACACACTCTCGCCGACGGCAGAGTTCAAGGCGCTCGACGTCATCTTCAAGATGGTGATGTCCAAGGACGCCTCTTTCGGCAATGCCCGCGAGATGCGCAACCTGCTGGACCAGACCATACAGCAGCTGTCGCAACGCGTCTCACAGATGCCGCCAGAACAGGTGACGAAGGAGACCTATCAGATTATTTTACCAGAAGATATTATTGAAAAAGCATGATTATATGTCCTAATTGCAAAGAAGAAATTGACGACGACAGCCACTACTGCGACCAGTGTGGACAGGCGTTGCTCTATTGCCAGAACTGCGGACGTGTAGGACTCGGACGGCGCTGCACGTTTTGCGGCGGTCTGATGGTGTCGTCAGAGGAGCGTCAGAGCACCGGCCATAAGAGCGACTTCTCACCGATGTCAATCTCTGCTACCGACGTGTCGGTGACGTCGAATTCTAATCAGATACCTCATCGGTCAAACGAACAGAACGCTACGGCGATGCCAGGCATACCGACGTTGACGCTTTATAATACGAACCTTAATATACGTATTCAGGCGGTAAACGGTGCGGTCATCGGGCGCAGACAGGGACCCTATACGCAGTTCTTCGAGCACAACGGCTATGTCTCGGGTGTACACGCCCAGCTGAAGTACAATGCTACTACCGGATGGTGCATCGTCGACAAGCATTCGTCGAACGGCACAACGTTGAATCAGCATTCGCTGCAGCCCGACGTCGAGATGTCGCTCAAGAATGGCGACATCGTCGGTGTGGCTAACGTCAACCTCCAAGTTAGTATCAATTATTAAATACACAAATCGTTCATGAGACTGAATATACTTGCAGCAAGCTATGTGGGCTGTGTTCGCCAGAAGAACGAGGATATGGTGCTCGCTTGCCATACTTGTGTGCGCGAAGACAGCTTCGCTGATACGGTAGATTTGACTGACACTGACCGCAGCCTGACAGCTCTGGCCGATGGTATGGGAGGGCATCTCGGCGGAGAGGTGGCCAGCAGCGACGTGCTGCATAATCTCGACTACTTCTTTGGCGACATACCAAAGGGGCTGAGCGTCTCTGACTATAACGAGGCTATCTTTGAGTGGCTCAACTCTATCAACAATATCATCGATTCGAAAGGGCGTTCTGAGGCCTGTTATCACAATATGGGCACGACGCTCGTCGCTTTCGCCTATTTTAACAAGAGGTTCTACTGGATGAATTGTGGCGACAGCCGCATCTACCGCCTGCACGACGGCAGTCTGAAGCAGCTCTCTACTGACCATTCGCTGACTAACCTCGTTGGGGGCTCCAACGAGCATACCAACTACATCACCAACTGCATCGGCGGCGGCTGTAAGACGTCGTATATCGATATGGTCGACTGTACGGAACAGGTGCTGCCCGGCGACGTCTTCATGCTCTGCAGCGACGGGCTCACCTGTATGCTGAGCGACAAGCGGATAGAACGGCTCCTCACGGCGGGCACCGATGCCAAAGGGCTCTGCCAGGCGGCTATCGACGCCGGCGGCTACGACAACGTGTCAGTATGCCTCATCAAGATTGTTTAAGAAGGAACGAAACATAGACTATGCCATTAAGACTACCCGACCGGCTACCGGCCATCAACCTGCTCAAACAGGAAAATATTTTCGTCATGGGCGACGAGCGGGCACACACTCAGGACATACGTCCGCTGCGCATCGTCATCCTCAACCTCATGCCGTTGAAGATAACCACCGAGACCGACCTCATACGCCTGCTGTCGAACACACCCTTGCAGCTCGACATCAGCTTCATGAAGCTGCAGAGCCACACGCCGAAAAATACGCCTATCGAGCATATGATGATGTTCTACCGCGCCTTCGACGAAATGCGCAACGAGAAGTTCGACGGTATGATCATCACCGGCGCTCCCGTTGAGCAGTTGGAGTTCGAGGAGGTGGGCTACTGGACGGAGATTACCGAAATCTTCCAGTGGGCACGCACGCATGTCACCAGTACGTTATATATCTGTTGGGCGGCGCAGGCAGGACTCTATTACCACTACGGCGTGCCCAAATACCCGTTGCCGAAGAAGATGTTTGGCGTCTTCCCGCAACAGGCGCTCGACAACCGCCTGCCCATCTTCCGGGGGTTCGACGATGTGTTCTACATGCCCCATAGCCGCCATACGGAGTTGCATCGCGACGACATACTGGCCAACGCCGAACTGCAGCTCATTGCCGACGGCGAGGAGAGTGGCGTCAGCATCATCATGGCCCGACAGGGACGTGAGTTCTTCATTACCGGCCATCTGGAATATGCGCCAGACACGCTCGACCGTGAGTATCGGCGCGACAAGGACATCCGAAAGGATGTGGAACTGCCGCGAAACTATTACCGGCATAACAACCCTAACGAGGGACCGCTGGTAACGTGGCGGGCTCATGCCAACCTTTTCTACGCCAACTGGATTAACTATTACGTCTATCAGGAGACACCTTATAATATCGACGATATCAAGTGACGCGACCACTGGAACTGTTGGCTCCGGCCAAAAACCTGGAGTGCGGCATCGCCGCTATCGATCACGGTGCCGATGCTGTGTATATCGGTGCCCAGCGTTTTGGCGCCAGAGCGTCGGCGGGCAACAGCGTAGCCGACATTGCCGAACTTTGCCGCTATGCCCACCTGTTTGGGGCTAAGGTCTACGTCACCGTCAACACCATCATCTACGATGACGAACTGGAGGAAACGTGCCGGCTCTTGGAGGAGTTGCAGCAGAGTGGGGTAGATGCCGTCTTGGTGCAGGATATGGCTTTGCTCGCACCTCGCACCTCGCACCTCGCACCTCGAAAAAGCATTCTCGCACCTCGAAAAAGCATCGAATATCACGCTTCCACCCAGACCGACAACCGCACGGCCGAGAAGGTCGCCTGGCTGCGCGACCTCGGCTTCTCACGCGTCGTCCTGGCGCGCGAACTCTCCATCGACGAGATACGGGCTATTCACAAGGCTGTGCCCGACGTCGAACTGGAGGTCTTCGTCCACGGGGCGCTGTGTGTCAGCTATAGCGGTCAGTGCTATGCGTCGCAATACTGTTTCCACCGCTCGGCAAATCGTGGTGAGTGTGCCCAGTTCTGCCGGATGCCGTTCGACCTCGTCGACGCCGACGGCCGCGTCATCCAGCACGACCGCTACCTGCTGTCGCTGAAGGATATGTGCCGCATAGAGCTGTTAGAGGATTTGGCAGAGGCCGGCGCTACGTCGTTCAAAATTGAGGGACGACTCAAGGACGTTGCCTACGTCAAGAATGTTACTGCGGCCTATAGCGAGCGCCTCAACCAGATTGTGCACCGTCATCCCGACCTTTATCATCGTGCCTCTCGTGGGCATTGCCGCTACTCCTTCACCCCAAACTTACAAAAAACGTTCAATCGAGGCTATACAGACTATTTCGCTCGTGGCCGTCGTCCCGACATCGCTTCCTTCGACACACCGAAGGCGATGGGGGAGTTCGTGGGGACGGTCAAGGAACTGCGGCGCGACGCTTTCACGGTAGCGGGGACGGCCAGCTTCGCCAACGGCGACGGCTTGTGCTTCCTCGATGCCGACCGCCAACTGCAGGGCTTCCGCGTGAATAGGGTAGAGGGGAATCGCCTGTTCCCGCAGCGTATGCCCGACGGTCTGCGTCCTGGTCTTCGTCTCTATCGCAACAACGACCAGAAGTTCGACCGGCTGCTCAGCCGCCCCAGTGCCGAGCGCAAGATTCCCGTCTCGTTGGCGCTGCGGCCTACTGCCGACGGCTTCTGCCTCTCTGCCGACGGTTCCTGTCTCTCTTCTGCCGACGTGTCCGTGACGATGGTCATCAGTCATCAGAAGGCCGAGAAACCGCAGTGCGAGAACATCGTCCGCCAGCTCACGAAGTTAGGTAACACCCCCTTTGAGTGTACCAGCGTCGACCTCCCCGCCGACTTCGACTACTTCATCCCCAGCAGCCAGCTCGCAGAGCTAAGAAGGCTGTTGGTCGACAAGCTGTCCCAAACGTCCCACTATTCCCACTCATCCCAAACGTCCCACTCATCCCACTCATCCCACACGTCCTATTCCCTTCTTCCCCTCTCGTCCCCCCACCTCCTCAATATCGCCAACCACGCCGCCGCTCACTTCTACGGCGTTGACGCACCTTCAGCCTACGAGCTTCGCCCCACGCCCGACGCCGTCTTGATGCAGTGTCGCCACTGTCTCCGCTACGCCCTTGGCTATTGCGTCCGTCACGGCGGTCAGCGTCCTACGTGGCGCGAACCGCTCTTCCTCCGTCTTGGCGACGGGCGACGCTTCCGTCTTGAGTTCGATTGTGCCCATTGTCAAATGAATGTCTATGCTGACGCAAATGAAAAATGAGAAATTGGAGATGAGAAATCTTTTTTTCATTTTCTCATTTCTCCTTTTACTGTCCTCATGTTACAATCGTGGGCAGCTGTCGCCTGACGCCTGGGACTTGACGGAGCAGCAGTTGGACAGCATCTCCTTCTATACCACGCACCACTACACCCAGAACTACAACTTCCAGGTGCGTGTCGACTCCGTCCCCCTCATCGTACAGCTGCCGGTAGAGGCTATCAACGAGATGCCCATCGACACGCTGATGGTTTACAGAAACGACCATATCGTGGTAGCCGACATCACGACCGTTCCCGTAGACACCATCGACTCGATATGGGTGAAAGTGGCGCGCGACCAGCAGACTTTCGGTTGGATTCACGAGCACGATATGCTGCTGGCAGTTTCGCCCGACGACCCCATCTCAGAGTTCATTGATGTGTTCTCCGACGTCCACCTGCTCGTGTTCCTGACTTTCGTCGTGGCCGTTGTCGCCGCCTATATCTATCGCCGTCAGATGCGTCGCCAGGCTCACCTGGTGCATTTCAACGACATCGCCTCCTTCTATCCTACACTGCTCTGTCTGCTGGTGGCCTCGTCGGCAACGCTCTATAGCTCCATCCAGCTATTCGCCCCCGAGAAGTGGCGCCACTTCTATTTCAACCCGACGCTCAACCCCTTTGCCGTACCACTTAGCCTGGGCCTGTTCTTGGTGTCGGTGTGGGTCATACTCATTGTCGCCATCGCCGTGCTCGACGATGTGCGCCGGCTGCTGCCCTTCGGCGAGGCCGTCCTCTATCTCTTAGGACTGGGCGCTACCTGTGCCGTCGCCTATATCGTGTTCAGCGTTCTCACCTTATATTATATAGGCTACCCCCTGCTGGTGGCGTACTGTGTGTTTGCCCTTTGGAGCTATTTCCGCCGTCCCCGTCCCCGCTATCAGTGTGGCCGTTGTGGCGGCTTGCTCTACCATAAGGGCACGTGCCCCCATTGTGGCGCCATGAACGAATAAGCAGAAAATCATCATTAATAGGGATTGCCCGTCTCAGGGATTCTTTGTACCTTTGCACCCGCAAAACCAATGATAATGAAGAATAGATTTTTTTTGTTGTTCCTGGCTTCCGTCCTTGTGCTGCAGTCACAGGCTCAGGACGCTATGAAGCAGACAGTGGAATACTTGGCTTCCCAGGAACTCGGCGGACGGTTTCCCGCCACTGCCGGCGACACCCTGGCCTCGGAATATATTACCGCCAAACTTCGCGGCCTGAAGTTGAAGCCCATCGTTAAGAGAAAGAAGGCGAAAGGCTACTATCAGGACTTTCATTTCAGCAAGAAAGACATCGTCACCGAGACGACCACCGACTATCATACTCATAACATCATGGCCGTCATCCCCGGTAAGGACAAGCGGCTGAAGCATGAGTACGTTGTCGTGGCTTCACACTACGACCACTTGGGATTAGGCGGTCAAGGCTCTGGTTCACGCCGTCCCGACACCCTGGGCGTTCATCCCGGTGCAGACGATAATGCCAGCGGCGATGCAGTGGTTCTCGAACTGGCCCGGCACTTCAGTAAGGTACGCTCGCCCCGTAGCATCATCATCGCCTTCTTTGGTGCCGAGGAACAGGGACTTGTCGGCTCGAAGAAGTTTCTGGAATGGATGAAGCAAGCCGACCGTCGTCGTGTCAACCTGCCGCAGGATGTTAAGAGCATCGTGGCGATGGTGAACCTGGACATGGTAGGCCGTATGCGCGACCATGCCATGAGCGTGTCGGGCACTGGCACCAGCAGTTCGTTCAAGGAACTGGTAGAGCAAACGGCCAAGCAGACGGGGCTGAACGTCAGCTGCATCCCCGATGGCTACGGGCCGAGCGACCATGCATCGTTCGTGGCTCAGGACATCCCGGTGCTGTTCCTCACGACGGGCGGTCACATGGAGTATCACACCCCTGCCGACGTGCCTTCGACGCTGAACTACGACGGTATGGAGCAGACCTTGGCCTTCTCGAAGCAGCTCATCACGCAGATAGCCGCTATGCCGGCGACGCCCGACTACATCAGCGTGCCCAGCACACAGACGATGAGCCACGCTAAGTTCAAGGTTACCCTGGGCCTGATGCCCGACGTCATGGGAGCCAGCACCATTCCCGGACTGCGTGCCGACATCGTGGTGGCAGGCAAGCCGGCACACAATGCCGGTATCAGGAGTGGCGACGTGATTCAGGAGATCGACGGCAAGCCCGTCAAGGATATGAACGGCTACATGGAGCGACTGTCTGAACTCCAGGCCGGCACGACGATTCCCGTCAAGGTGCTCCGCGACGGAAAGACTATTGAGTTTCAGGTTCACTTGACACCTCCCGTAAGATGAAGAAATCTGTCTGTTGGCTATTAGCTTTTGTTATCACGCTGGTGTTGAGCATCTACCAGCGCATGACGGGACCAACCTATCCTAAGAAGGTGACGGTAGAACTCAATGGCGAACAATACAAGGTGAAACTGCCGCGAAGCGGCGTGCAGAAGGATGAGACGGTGACGCTGAAGGACGTTCCCTCCGACGTGCAGTCGCAATTGCACTACCGTCGCTACCCGACAGCCGATGACTATACGACGGTAGACTTCGTGTGGCAAGACGGCCAGTGGCAGGCATCGCTACCCGTACAGCCCGTGGCCGGCAAACTGCAGTATTACCTGACCGTCGGCGGCAAGGACTATCTCAGTGAAGAGCCTGTCGTGATACGTTTCCGCAACGATGTGCCTGCAGGCATCCTCGTGCCCCACATCCTGCTGATGTTTGCCTCGATGCTGCTGGCCGTCTATACGTTCCTGCTGGTGCTTACCCACAAGCCCTATCGCCGTTGGCTCTGGATTACGGTGGCGACTTTGTTCGTCGGCGGATTCCTCTTCGGACCGCTCGTGCAGCACGCCGCCTTCGGCCCCTGGTGGACGGGATTCCCCTATGGCACCGACTTGACGGACAACAAGACGCTGCTGTCGTTCCTCTGCTTTGTTGCGGCGCTTGTCACGTTGCGGTGGAAATACAACAAGTGGGTCGTCTGTCTCGCCGTCCTGTTCATGGTGGCTATCTTCAGCGTTCCCCACAGTGCCTACGGTTCAGAATACGATTATACGACACAACAGTTAAAACAATAAAAGCAAAATGATGAAGTTCAAAAGTTTTATGACTATGACGATGGTCGCCATGGCTTTCGTCCTGAGTGTATGTTCATGTAGTAGTGACGATGACGATCCCGTGGTAGCCCTTGCCGACCAGGTGGCGAAGGAATACTCCGGTAAAGAGGTTGTCATGGTGATGGGCGAGGAGTCGTCAAACGATACCAAGACCTACTCGTTTGCCAAGGCCTCAGAATCCTCCATTAACATGACAATTCCCGAAATGGGAATGGGCGGTCACATGACCATTCCCGCACTTCAGGTTAAGAACATTCCCCTGACGAAGAAAGACAATACGATAGGCGGAGCACTCGCTTCTTACACGGGGAGCGTGACTAATGCCGATGGGGCGGAGAAAGCCTTTACCATCACCGGTTTGGCCGTTCTCGTTAATGGCAAGAACATTGTCGTTACCTATTCGCTGAAATACGGCAACATGCCGATGTTGATGGTAACAACTTTCACAGGCACCGAGAAGTAAGTGGTAACAAGCCCGATCAAGCATCTCATCTTAGCTGGTATGGCTTTGGCCGTGCCAGCTATTCCACTCTTTGCAGAGACGGTCATCCGCGACTCTGTAGAGCTGGAACCCGTCGTCGTCACGGCCTCCTATTTGCCAAAGGCGCTGAAGGACGCTCCCGTCGTCACCCGGCTCATCACGCTCCACGACATCAAGATGACCGACGCCACCAACATTCAGGATCTGCTGATACAAGAGATTCCCGGCCTGGAGTTCGGCTTTGCCATGAGCCAGGAGACGTCGCTCAACATGAGCGGCTTCGGCGGCAATGCCGTACTCTTCCTGGTCGACGGCGAGCGGATGGCCGGCGAGACGATGGACAATGTGGACTACAGCCGCTTGAATCTCGACAACGTAGGGCGTATCGAGATTGTCAAGGGTGCCTCGTCGGCGCTCTACGGCTCGAATGCCGTGGGTGGCGTGGTGAACATCATCAGCCGTGAGAACCTTGACCCCTGGACGGCCAACGTGAACTCGCGCTATAACTCCTTCGGCCATGAGTGGCGACATGGAGCCTCGTTCTCGTTTAACACCGGGAAATGGAACTCGCAGACCAATTTCCAGCATACCAGCATCGACCCTATAGACCTGCCCAAGGCGCATTCTTCAGAGGAGATAGCCCAGGAACTGATGAAGAAGATGATGGGCTTGCCCTACGACGAATCGGTATTGACTGATGATTCGAACGTCAGCCGCCTCTACGGACAGAAGACCTACAACGTGAAGGAGCGGCTGACATGGCGCCCTACGGACCGGCTGACACTCACTGGCCGTGGCGGATTCTTCTTTCGCACCAGTGAGCGCGACACCCACGACTACCACTTCAACGGCTACAGTGGCGGACTGAGAGGCAAGTACACATGGGCTGACAACCGCTTTCTTGAACTGTCGTACGCCTACGACCAATACGACAAAGCCAACTACCTGCCCGACGGCACACGCACCCACGATCACGACTACAGCAACCAGCAACATACCCTGCACGCGCTCTACAGTCAGGCGTTAGGCAAGCACCACCTCATTCTGGGAGCCGACTATATGCACGACTATCTCACGACCTATCAGTTCGTTGCCGGCGCCGTCCACTCTCAGGACAACATCGACGGCTATGCGCAGTTCGACTGGAACATCACCCAGCGGCTCAACGTCGTGGGCAGCGTACGCTTCGACTACTTCTCAGCCTCTTCACAGAAGGCACTCACCGAGCGTCTCGCAGTGGTCTACAGATTTCCCTGGCTGACGCTCCGTGCCAACTATGCCAGCGGCTTCCGTGCACCGTCGCTCAAAGAGATGTACATGCACTTCGATATGGGCAACATGGGCTACCTGCTGCGTGGAAACCCCGACCTGCAGCCCGAGAAGAGTAACAACTTCAACGTCGCCATAGAGCGAACGAACCGCATCACCGGCAGCGGATTCCTCGACGGACGCTACAATTTCACCCTCATGGGCTATTGCAACGTGTTTGACAAGCGTATCACCACCATCGACGGCGGAACCTTCGAAGGGATGGAGAGCGCCCTCTATTGGAACGAAGACGGCATCACGGTCTGGGGAGTGGATGCCAGTCTGAGCCATGTCTGGGATTGTGGGCTGATGTTCAAGCTGAATTATTCGTGGATGAAGGAGACGGGCAACGTCTATTACTCCGACTTCTACCAACCCCGTGCGCACTCCCTGACGTGGCGTGTGGGCTACGAGCACCGTTTCACGCGCCACTATGCGCTCGATGCTGCTCTTTTAGGCCGCAGTCAGGGCAAGCCCCAGTCGGGACGAACGGATGTCGACCAGGGGTACACCATCTGGCGGCTGATGCTCCAGCACCATGTCTGGCGCGGCATCCGTCTGAACACCGCCGTCGACAACCTCTTCAACTACAAGCCCAAGTCGTATTACTATTGTTCGCCATTGACGACGGGCACGTCTTTCAGTATTGGCTTGTCGGTTGATTTGGATAAAATATAAAAAAAACAAAAAAATATATGCAGTAAGAAATCTTTTTTCTATCTTTGCAGCAGAATTTAATCATTTAAACAGAAAAACGATGAAAAAAATTATCATGACAATGGCGCTGGCCGTCGCTATGCTGACGGGAGCGCAGACCGTAAAAGCTCAAGAAGTACTCACACCTGCCCAGCAGGCTGAGATGAAGGCTCAGAAGGAAGCTGCAAAGGCTCAGAAGGAAGCTGAGAAGGCTCAGAAGAAGGCTGAGAAGGCTCAGAAGAAGAAAGAAGCCGAGGCTAAGAAGAAGGAGAAAGAGGCCAAGAAGCGCGAGAAACTGAGAGAGAAGGCTGAGGATGCCCGCGAGGATGCCGAGAAGGCTCAGAAGAAGTATGCCAAACTTGCCGAAGACGCCGCCAAGAACCCCGACGACAGCAAGCTCCAGTTGAAGGCCGCCAAGGCTAAGGTGGCTGCTGAGAAGGCTGCCGAGAAGGCTGCAAAGGCTGCCAAGAAAGCTGACTGATATGACGATATCAAGGTCACGATTCTTGTTGGCTGCCACGTTAGCTGTGATGACGCTGGCCTTTAGCGCTTGTACCAGTAGTAGTACCGATGAGGCTCTCGAGTTAATGAAACAGGCCTACAAGTCGAAGGACTTTAGTCGTCTGATGACATTGGCAGATAGCCTTCAGGGCGAAGGTGACTTGTTGCCGTCGACTGCCGACTATTGGCGTGGCTATGCCTGCGACCGTATGAAGCGTAAGCAGGAAGCCGTTAGCTACTGGCAGCGCTCGCTAAACGAGGCTGCAAAGTCTGAGACCGACGAGGAAGTGGAGAACTACGTCAAGTCGGCCAGCCGACTGGCAAACCAGTTCTGTATCGAAGGCAACTATGAAGAGGCTCTGAAAATGGCTAAGCCCGTTGTTGCCCGCTTGGAGAAGCTCAAGTGCGACAATACCAGCGACTACATCAACCTGCTCATTTACATCGGCCTGAGTCAGGTCGGTTTGGGACAGTCAGAGGAGGAATCGCATCAGGGATTTCAGCTTGCCTGTGAAAAGCATCGTCAGCTCATAGACAGCAATCACAGCGACGATGCTTATAAGGATGCTATTGCCGGTCTTGTGAACATAGCCTACTATTGCGTTATGGCGGGTAAGTACGAGCCAGCGCTCTATTACACCCGCAACTTTGGCGAACTCCTTATCGAGTATGAGCAGCGCCCCGGAGTCGACTCCTCCTACATCGACCGTCAGGTAGGCCGTTTCACCATCTATAAGTCGCTGGCTCAAAGCAATCTCGGACGTAAGGCCGATGCTGAGGCCACCTACAAGGCTTTTTTGGAAACCAAATTCAGCCAGAGTGCTGAAGGTAAGACTATGGCCGAAAACTATAAGAGTGGCATTGTAGACGAAGAGGATACCGAGGCTACTGACGAGCCGTAAGCAATCCAGCTAATATCTGATAAACAAAATATGCTGCCATCCTAAGGAGAATGGCAGCATATTTATTTTGTTGTCTGTCGTAGTAGCTTTATTCGCCCTTGATGGCAGCCACACCGGGAAGCACCTTACCCTCGATAGCCTCGAGCAGAGCACCACCACCGGTAGAGATGTAGCTAACCTGGTCGGCCAGACCGAACTTGTTGACGCAAGCCACAGAGTCGCCACCGCCAATCAGCGAGAAGGCACCCTCAGCAGTAGCCTTGGCAATAGCGTCGCCGATGGCACGTGAACCAGCGGTGAAGGCGTCGCACTCGAACACACCGGCAGGGCCGTTCCACAGAATGGTCTTGGCACCGGCAATGGCAGCCTGGAAAGCCTTCTGGCTCTCAGGACCGGCATCTACGCCCTCGAAACCTGCGGGCACCTGGTTGGCGGGGCAGGTGATGATCTCAGCACCCTCCTTCACCGACATGGTGTCGAAGTCCAGACCGTTGGTAGCCGTGCAGTCAGTACCGAGCACCAGTTCCACGCCGTTCTTCTTGGCCAGCTCCTCAACACCCAGAGCCACATCCAGCTTGTCGAGCTCGACGATAGATTCGCCAATCTCGCCGCCATGAGCCTTGGCGAAGGTGTAGGTCATACCGCCGCAGAGAATCAGCTTGTCGACCTTGCCCAGCAGGTTCTCGATGATGCCAATCTTCGAGCTCACCTTCGAACCACCCATGATGGCCACGAAGGGGCGCTTGATGTTCGACAGTACGTTGTCCACTGCCTTCACTTCCTTCTCCATGAGCAGGCCCAGCATCTTGTGGTCGGCGTCGAAGTAGTCGGCTATCACGGCCGTAGAGGCGTGCTTGCGGTGAGCCGTGCCAAAGGCGTCCATCACGTAGCAGTCGGCATAGCTGGCCAGCGTCTTGGCAAACTCTTTCTGGCGCTGCTTCATAGCCTTCTTGGCCTCGTCGTATTCAGGAGTACCTTTCTCTACGCCCACGGGCTTGCCTTCCTCTTCGGGATAGAAGCGCAGGTTCTCAAGCAGCAGGGCCTCGCCCATCTTCAGTGCAGCAGCCTGCTCCTGAGCCTTGGCACAGTCGGGAGCGAAAGCCACGGGAACGCCGAGAGCCTTCTCTACAGCCTCGCGGATCTGGCCCAGCGACTTCTTCATATCCACCTTACCCTTGGGCTTGCCCATGTGGCTCATGATGATGGTGGCACCACCGTCGGCCAGAATCTTCTTCAGTGTGGGCAGGGCACCGCGGATGCGGGTGTCGTCCGTAATCTTACCATTCTCGTCTAAGGGTACGTTGAAGTCTACACGTACGATTGCCTTCTTACCGGCAAAGTTCATTTCGTTGATAGTCATGATTCCTTTTATTATTTTGTTATGAGAAAAAATGTCGTTTAAACTTGCCGCAAAGTTACAAAGAATTCCTGTGAAAGCCGTCGTATCAATGACGATTTTATACTTTTTTTGCGTACATAATAATATTATGTAAGACGGAGTTTGCAAAATCCCACGTTTTTGTGTACCTTTGCACCGCAATGGAAAAAGATTCTATCATCATCCTCAGCGGCGGCATGGACTCCGTGACGCTGCTCTACGACCAGCAGGAGCGCATCGCCCTGGCCGTCACCTTCGACTATGGTTCGAAGCATAACGCACGTGAGATACCCTTCGCCCGTCTGCATTGCGAGCGCCTCGGCATTGAGCACATCGTCATACCCCTCGCCTTCATGGGTCAGTATTTTACCAGTTCGCTGCTTGCAGGACAGGACGACATCCCCGAGGGTCACTATGCCGACGACAATATGAAGTCGACCGTCGTTCCCTTCCGCAACGGCATCATGCTCAGCATTGCCGTCGGACTGGCTGACAGTCGCGGCCTGCGCTACGTCATGATGGCCAACCACAGCGGCGACCACACCATCTATCCCGACTGCCGTCCCGAGTTCGTCAGCGCCATGAGCGAGGCAGCCCGCACCGGTACCGCCTTCGCAGCACACGACGGCGAGAACGACCATCCCGGCGTCACCCTTCTCTGTCCGTTCACAAGCCTCACCAAGGGTCAGATAGCCGCCCGGGGCCGTGACCTCGGCATCGACTACGCTGAAACCTGGTCGTGCTACAAGGGCGCCGACCGCCACTGCGGCCGCTGCGGCACCTGTATTGAGCGACGTGAAGCCCTCGCTGAGGCCGGCATCGCCGATCCCACGGTGTATGAGGATTAATTGTCAAAGATCGCTTTGTGTGCATTTGGCTGCCGACGCAAAGATGACGGATAGACTGCTGACGCGCCAGGGGATTGCACCGGAGTTTGCAACCAGATGATGGTTGCCCGTATTTTGGCAGTCAGAACAGCAGCCGTTTCCGACGATAGTTTTGTGGCGCACTTGTAGATGTTAGCGACAGCCACGTGTTAGATGGTCGGAGTGCCGAATGGCGGTGCAAAGATACGGCGAAAGATTGGACGGTGCAAGAGCTTAGTGGAGGCTGACGGAATCCTAAATTGTCAAGTGGCTGACAACCAGTGCTGTATAAGCCGTCCTGACGGCTACCGTCCCTTGATGTTTTTCGTCCTTCGCGTCTCTCGCCTTTCGTCCTTCGTGTCTCTCGCCTTTCGCTCCTAACGCGCGTGCGCGCACATTACAGCCGAAAAGGCGAAAGTTGGTGACACCCAGCACACCTACTGCTGATTATCAGGCAGTTGCGGCGGTGGGTGGTCGCACCAGTGCCCACACCAATGGTCGCACCAAGTGTCGCACCAAACCTTTCCGCCAATGTTTCACGCCAAAAGCCAGAAACGTACAAGCCTCTCGTGAAAATTTCACGGCCTCTCATAAAATTCTCACGGCCGCTCGTAAATGTTTCACGGTCGGCCATGATCCGTT
>Ga0256405_10004419_pt1 | contig 26304 bp, 21 predicted proteins | sample RumenRJG_02DNA_FD_189096 | JGI IMG/M metagenome (GOLD analysis project Ga0256405, IMG submission 189096) | Bovine rumen microbial communities from Lethbridge, Alberta, Canada - RJG_02 | ecosystem: Host-associated > Mammals > Digestive system > Stomach > Rumen | place: Canada: Alberta... | reverse complement strand
AGGAGATCGACGCCAAGGTTATCACCAAGGCTGGTGAGATCAAGCCTATCCACCTCTATTTCAAGAACCTCACCGCTGACGAGCGCCAGATTCTCGCCGACGGCTGCCTGATGAATTATTACAAAAACCGCAAATAAAATGGAAAAAATCAAAATGACCACGCCGCTTGTCGAGATGGACGGCGACGAGATGACCAGGATCCTTTGGAAGATGATAAAGGATGAGCTCATCCTTCCCTTCGTGGACCTTAAGACCGAATACTATGACCTCGGCCTCCCCAACAGGGACAAGACCTCCGACCAGGTGACCGTGGACGCCGCCAACGCCACCAAGAAGTATGGCGTGGCCGTCAAGTGCGCCACCATCACCCCTAACGCTCAGAGGATGACCGAGTACAACCTCAAGGAGATGTACAAGAGCCCGAACGGGACCATCCGCTCGATGCTGGACGGAACGGTGTTCCGTACCCCTATCACCATCCCTTCGATCCACCCGGCCGTGAAGTTCTGGAAGAAGCCCATCACGATCGCCCGTCACGCCTACGGTGATGTCTATAAGAGCGTGGATATCGTTGTGGATGAGCCTGGTACCGCCAAGCTCGTGTTCGAGGGAGAGTCCGGAAAGACCCAGGAGGCCATTATACACAACTTCAAGGGAGCCGGTGTCCTCCAGGGCATGCACAACACGGACAAATCTATCCGCAGTTTCGCCCACTCCTGCTTCCAGTACGCCCTGGCCCTCAAGCAGAGCATCTGGTTCGCCACCAAGGACACCATCGCCAAGAAGTATGACGGTCGTTTCAGGGCCATCTTTGACGAGGTGTTCCAGGAATATAAGGACCGCTTCGCCGAGGCCGGCATTGAATATTTCTACACCCTTATCGACGACGCCGTGGCCCGTGTCATGCGTTCCGAGGGTGGTTTCATCTGGGCTTGCAAGAACTACGACGGTGACGTGATGTCCGACATGGTATCCACCGCTTTCGGTTCCCTGGCCATGATGACCTCCGTGCTCGTCAGCCCTGACGGGAATTATGAATATGAGGCCGCTCACGGCACTGTGACCCGCCACTACTACAAGTACCTGAAGGGTGAGGAGACATCGACCAACCCGATCGCGACGATCTTCGCATGGAGCGGCGCTTTCCGCAAGAGGGGAGAGAAGGACAACCTTCCTGAGCTCGTGGCCTATGCCGATAAGCTCGAGGCCGCTTGCCTTGACACTCTCAACGAGGGTTATGCCACCAAGGATCTTGTGAACCTGATGGAAGGCATCACTCCCAAGATGCTGACTTCAGCCCAGTTCCTCGCCGAGATCCGCAAGCACCTGGAGAAATCCTTGTAATTCAAGTGCTTAAATAAAAAGTCCCGGGCCATATGACCCGGGACTTTTTGTCATCCAGAACGAAGTGAAGGATCTACCGCCCCTCGATTACCTCCTTCCAAGTCTTGCCGACTACGACAGGCGGCACATGGACAGGAGCCTCATCGTCAGTCTCCACTATGCTCCTGGTTGCGACCTTTGTCGGGTGAGCCTTGTCCCATGTCTTGAAGGCGGAGTAGTCGTACTTCCAGCCCTCGCCTTCCGAGAGTTTCATGACCCTGGTCCAAATCAGCGAGCGGCATGGAGCGTTGAAGGTTGAGTGGTTGAAGTTGTCGTTCATGACGCTCTGCTCCGTGGGCCTCCAGACTCCCGTCCAGAATGTGTATCCACCTTGATAAACCCCGATATTCTCTGATGCGAAGGCGCTGTCACCGATAAACTGGCTCCATAGGACCTTCTTCGGATCGGAAGTGAAGTCAACATTCAGATACCACTCATCGTTGTTCTGTTGTTCCTTGGTGTAGTTGGCATATTCGGCACTTATGGCCCCTTGATCGCGGTAAGCGTATTCATCGGCAAGTTTCGCGATACCATGACCGCCCAGCTCATGCACAATTGTGCTTGCCAGAGAAGAAAGACCTCCACTCACTGTCACATCTTTGTAAGGGATCCAGATCACGGATGCGCCACCAGCGTAAATACTCTTATCAACAGGCTTCATCATGTAAGTGGTGCCTCCTTTTCGTACACTGTTCATCAGGACCAGTACAGCGACATTGTCCATCCTGGAATTATCTGTGACGGCCTTTTTGGCGTATTCAAGCACTTTGTCATCATCACCTCCAACGGCGGATCCGTACCCGAATACTCCGCCATAGACTGTGGAACAGCCGTTGAAATATTCCTCGTGCTTAGACACCGCTTTGACGAAATAGATGTTGAACCTGCTCTTCATGGACTTGTAAGGTTCGACTGAGAACAGGTCCGCGGCCGCCTGCTTGGCGGCTTTCTCGAATGTGCCGCCACTTACCATCTCCCTGTCGGAGAATGCGTCACCTGTGATCACAATGTCTATTCCCTTTCCTGTGGAGGCTGTCTGGTATTTGGTCACCTTCCCATCCTGTGAATAACTCTTTGACTCGTAATGCGTGATTGTAGTCTTGAACGCTTTCTGAAGATAGGCTATCGCATCGCCATAAGTCACCCTGAAATTATCCAGAAGGGTGGAATAGACTACAGTCTGATCTGGTCCGATGATAACTATCGAGTTTTCTGTGTCATGCGGATACAGTCCATTTCCTGTTTCGGCATAGAAAGGAGTCTCTTTGGGAGGAAGATCCTCGTACATGTATCTGCTGAAAGAATCCCATGTAGCTCCGGCTTTATTGAGAGCATCCTTGAATGCCGCGTCCCAGTCGTTCATGTCCGCGGAACTCGTCCCGCCGTTGTTAATAAACGAAAGGATTCCCAAACCCTTGCTTTTATTCACTTTGTATAGCGCCTCGAGTTGGATGAGACATTCGAGGGCGTCACCCGACTTGGGATTCATATGGAACAGCACGGTGTACTGGTTTTGCGAGAAAAACTCATCGATATCTAACTCTTTCCCGGAAAGAAGCTTGATCTTGGGGCTTCTGGGTGCGGGGATCTTGGAATCCCGGAGATTCTCCATCGTGAAGTTATTCCCGTAGAATATAAGTGGCCAGAGTTTCCAATAATTATCCATGTGCGATACTGTGGTTGGAATCGCGCCGGAGAGTTTGTTATTGGTGAGATTGATTTTCTTCAGGTTGATGAGGCTTCCCAACGAGGCAGGCAAAGATCCGGACAGGTCATTGGACGAAAGATACAAATCCTCGAGACCTGTCAGCTGCCCGAGGGCGTCCGGAATCTTTCCGGTAACATTACAGTCAAAGAATCTCAGCTCCTTGATATTCTTGAGCTTGGTTATATAGGCCGGGATAGTCCATTTGTCCAAAGGGGCATGGCTTATCCCCAGACGTTCAAGTCCTTCTATGGCGAAAAGAGATTCCGGAAGCTTCCCGGAAATAGGATACCTCCATAAGTAAATGTCCTTGAGCTTCTTGAGTTGCCCAATCTCTTTCGGCATCGGATAGGTTTGGGTGTAATCGCCATCATTCCATAAATGAAAGACTTCCAGCTCCGTAAGATCGGCTATCTCCTTCGGTATCTGGCCTCTGAGATTCTCGTCAGAGATCCACAAGCTATTCACGTGCTTGCCGTCAGGTGTCATTTCGACCCCCGTCCATAAGTACAAGGGCTCGTCTGAACACCAATTCTCCTTGTGATAATCACTCCAGTTATTACCGTTGTTGGCATTGAAGAACTTTATCAGAGCGGCTCTTTCCTTTGCCTTATAGCTTCCCTCCTTAACTGTGACCTTGCAGGTCGCGGTCTTGTCACCGACCTTGGCGGTGATTGTGGCTTCTCCTATCGCTATGCCGGTTATCGTTCCATTGTTGTCCACAGTAGCAATGTCGGTGGCATCCGAGGACCATCCAACTTTGACGTCGGGATCGTCTGTGTCAACGGTCGCTTTCAGTGTCAGAGTCCCGTCTTCCTCAATCTGTGCGGTGCTCTTATCCAGAGTTATGGAATTCACGGCGTAGCTGACCGATACCTGGCAGGTGGCATTCATTGTGCCTGCTGAGGCGGTGATCTTGGCCGTTCCCTTTCCAACAGCCGTGATCTTTCCGTTGTCAACCTTGGCGACACTCTCGTCGGAGGAAGTCCATGTCACTGTCTTGTCGTCGGCATCAGCGGGTTCGACGGTGGCGGTCAGCGTCAGGACCTCCTTGACAGTCATTGAGACCGAGGTTTTGTCAAGCTTTATGGATGACACACCCTTCGGGGTCACGGTGACCTCGCAGGTGGCAGTTTTGCCGCTCGCCGTGGCGGTGATGGTGGCAGTTCCGACCGCCACAGCGCTCACTGTGCCGTTATTCACGGTGGCGACGGAAGAGTTGGAACTGGACCAGGTCACAGTCTTGTCTGTGGCGGTCGAGGGGTTGACCGTGGCGGTTAGGTTGGCCGAGCCTCCTCTGGCGATGGAGAGTGTGGACTGGCTCATCGAAACACTTGAAACCTCAACAATCGGATCCTCCTTAGGCCCGCAGGCGGCGAGAAGAAATGCCAGTGCGGTTAGAATAAGTGGTAATAGATTTTTCATAATTATTTGATATTAAAATATTCTCTTATGTTTCGGGCCATCTCGTCGGCGAGCCGCTGACGGGACTCGATGCTGGACCAGGCGATATGGGGGGTGAGGATAATCTTTTCGGGGTGAGCGGTGTGGAGCAGGGGGCTGTCAAGCGGAAGCGGCTCTTTCTCATACACATCCAAGCCTATTCCGGCGATCCTGTCCTCGTCAATTATCCTGGCGAGATCTTTCTCGATGGCTATCCCGCCGCGACCGGTGTTCACCAGCCAGGCGGTGGGCTTCATGAGCAACATCTTATCGTAGTCGATGAGTCCCGCGGTGCGCTCGTTGTACGGAGCGTGTATGCTGACGACATCCGCCTCCTTCAGGAGGGTCTCAATCGGGACGGAAGGATATTCCTTGCAATGGGAAGTTCCTGAGGTTGAGTAATATATTACCTTCATTCCGAACATCTCGGCGATCTTCGCCACCTTGGTTCCGATCGCTCCCATCCCGACGACTCCGATGGTTTTTCCGGCGAGTTCCGTGTAGGGGTGAGCGGAGTCGGTGTGGATCTTTCCCGAGGCGTAACGGCCGTCCCTGGCATATTCATTATAATGGAACAGCCTGCCGGAGAGGGCCAGGATCAGTGTCCAGGTGATCTGGGCCACGGAGTCCGTAGAGTAGCCCGCCACGTTACGCGCAGCCACACCTCTTTCCTCACAGAGTTTCAGGTCGATATTATTCATCCCGGTTCCAGCCTCGCAGATGAGTTTGAGTTTCGGGGCTGCGTCGAGGAACTCTTTGTTCACGATGATCTTGTTGAGGATCGCCACGTCGGCGTCCTTCACCCTCTCCCTGGCCTCTTCGGCGGTTGAGGAATCATAGGTTGTAAGTTCTCCGAGCTTCTCGATCTCGGTCAGCGGCGTGGAACCCATTGTCGCCGCGTCAAGGAATACTATTTTCATTATTCTTGTATATTATTATTTTTCTTCACTTGTGGCTTCCATGAGCCTGCGTACAGGTTTAAAACCTATGAAGAAGCGTGAGGCGATGACCCTTATCACCGTGTAGGCGGGAATAGCGACCAGCATTCCAAGTATGCCTCCAACATGTCCTGCCATGAGGAGCACTATGAATATTTCCAGAGGACTGGACTTGATGCTCTTTGAATATATTACCGGCTGGAAGAGGAAATTGTCAACCATCTGGGTGAACAGGAACACTGCCAGAAGGGTTATGAGCGCGACCCAGAAATTGGGGAACACGCCCAGGGCGGCGGCACTGCTGTATTTAAGGACAAGCCCCAGGATCACTCCGATCGCGGTCCCGATCCACGGGCCGACATATGGGATCACATTCAGGAGTCCTGCCATGAACGCGATTCCGATCGCGGGGTAGAAGCCGATCCTGGCTATCAACCACAATCCGAGGAAGTCCAGTGTTGCCACCCCAAGGACTTCCAGGAGGAGACCTCCGAAATACCTGGTAAGCAGGTGCTCGATGTCTCCGATGGCGCTGATGGCCTCGTCCTCGTGCTTGTCCGGCACTACAGCGCCTATTATCCTGCGGAACAGCTTGTCATCTTTGATGAAGAAGAAGCCGATGAACACCACGCAGAAAAGGCCGATGGCGAATGAGCCCAGGGCGGAGGCCACTGAACCCACAACAGATGTGATCGAGGTTATGTCAAAGGCGTTTTTGATCCAGCTCATCAGGGATTCCTGCACTTTAAAGTCCCTCCCGAGGGATGGGAACCTGTCGATCAGCCAGACGTTCAGTTTGTCTATCTGCCGCGCGAGCTCGGAGGTGTTGAATGATGCTGTCTGCAGGTTGCTGGAGACGTTTTGGATTATTCCTGACACAACCGGGATGACCTGGGTGATTATTCCAAGTAATATGACCAGGATCAAAACCAGGGTGATTATGGCCAGCAGCCAGTCTGGGGCGCTCTTTCCTTTGATCTTTGGCTTCCTGAGCAGACGCATGATCGGCCGGCCCAACAAAGAGACAACCGCGGCGAGGATGATGTAGATGATCACGCTCCGGAAATACCAGCAAACCGCCACGATGATGGCTGCCGCCGCGGCCCACAGGATGTATCTCGCCAATTTATCTGAGCTTCTCTCTTCCGCCATACGTTAAGCCTTTTGGGGTTAATTCGTCTCAATATAAGAATTATTCGGATTATTATCTTAAAAAATCTGGTTATTTGTCTTGCTTGTGCCGTGACTTGGCACAATAGGGCTGTACCTTTGTCACAGAAAAAGAAAAGAAGTTTAACGGATAAAAACATACAGCCATGAAGAACACAGAGTACAATCTTGACAATCTTTCCTCGATGATCTCATCTGAGTCTTCTCTTTCCGCCCTCCTTGACATGATGGGCGACATGGGTCTCGAATTTGACTCCGCCTCCCGTCAGGCCTGATTCCTACTGTCATTCTGAGCCCATGTGGGTGACTTCAGGCGGAGACATATACATGTCCGTGATTGAGAACGGCTCATTGTTCCGTGTGTACAAAAACGATAAGAACATCTACACGGCGGACAATGCAGGAGCGCTCTCCTATCAACCCTTCTGCGTGATCGAGTAGCTTATTAGCTTGTTTTTCTTAAAAGTATTAAGTAATTTTGTAAAAGAAGAAGTCTGGTTGCCGTAGCACCTTGAGGCTACAACGCGAGTTTGGTCATATCGCACCAAGCTCGCGTTGTGCGTTCCAGGGAGGCTTCTAACCAACTGAATAACAATTTAAGCTATGCGAACGATTAAAACTAATGTGGCGGGCTATAGCCCGGTAAAAGGATCTCCTGCTGTGCTGGAGGATCCGAGGGTCAGACATATTTCTGGAATAACGATCGGGAGGTATGTCGATATCCTTTATGACAAATGGTTCAAAAAGATCCTTGGTGCCGAGGGCAACAAGGATGTGCTAATAGCGATTCTGCGGGAACTTATCCCGGAACGGGAAATTGTTGACATCCGATACGATAAAAAGAACAGGCGAAAAGTGAACCCGTTCGTAGATGGTCACGATGCCTATTTTGATGTGGAGTGTGTGGATTCTTCAGGTGTAAGGTTCGTGGTCGAGATGCAGAAAAGTGAGCAGGTCAACTTTGCGGAGAGGGCGTTATTCTACTCCACGTTTCCTATTCAAGAGCAAGTTGAGGCGGAGAATAAGGGGAAACGCCGCCGGGCGCATGATAAACAGTTTGATTATCAGCCAGTTTATGTGGTTAGCTTTCTCAACTTTTCGATCCATGAGGGTGAGAAGGTAATATATCGATATGGCCTACGTGAGCAAGATAGTGGAGAATCCATGACGGATCGTCTCAAGTTCATTATTTTGGAGATGGGAAATTATCGAAGGGAATATATCAACGCTTCTGACTCTTTCGCCGAAAAACTATCTTTCGCTTTGACTCATATGGGGACTTTGGCCGGAAGGCCTCCCGGACTTATTGAAGAGGTTTTCAGCCGCTTGTTCGAGGCATGCGAACTGGAAAGGCTGACTGCTGGGGAACAAACTGAATATAAGGAGGATACTATGACAACAAAAAAAGATTGGGAGAACATACTTTACACCGCTGAGATTCGTGGTGAGAAGAAGGGGATGGAAAGAGGAATGAAAAAAGGCATGGAGAAAGGCATGGAGAAAGGCCGCCAAGCTCTTATCTTGACGGCCAGAAGGCTGGTAAATCAAATGGGTTTATCCGTGGAACAAGCGTCGGAGGCTACAGGCCTGTCTCCCACCGAATTTCTTGAAAATTGACTTCCTTTAGTCTTCCTTAAGGGAGATTCGGAGCGAAGCGACAGGGCCTCCCGGCGAGGGAGGCGGTGGAGGGTGGCGCCCCCTAGGGGGCTGCCGTGAAGCGGCTGGGGGGTGAGATGGGTGTGGCAACACCCTAGTCTTCGCGGAGCGAGACTAGGGTGTTGTCTTTCTCGGGAGTGAGTCCGACCTTGAGAGTGCGGAGTTCGGTTGAACCTTTCTTGCGCTTGCCCTGGAGGATCCTGTCAGAGATAATAAACTCAGACACAGGATCTTCCACATAGCGCATGACAGCTCTTTTCAGCGGTCTGGCTCCAAAAGCTGGGTCATATCCGGCCTCTGCTATGAACTTCTTCGCGGAAGGCGTGATGGTCAGTTTGTACCCCGACTCCTCGGCCCTCTCCCGGAGCTCTCTCAGCTCGATGTCTATGATCTTCTCGATGTCCTCCTTGGTCAGTGAGTTGAAGAATATCTGCTCGTCCACCCTGTTGATGAACTCGGGAGGGAAGTTCTTCTTTATTGCCTTCTCAAGGACGCTCTGGCGGTTCTGCGCGACATTCTTGCCGGCGGTCGCGAAGCCGACTCCGGAACCATATTCATCAAGCTCCCGGCTTCCGACGTTGGAAGTCATGATCACGATCGTATTCTTGAAGTTGACTGTGCGACCGTTGCTGTCGGTGAGATGTCCGTCATCAAGCACCTGCAGGAGAATGTTGAATATGTCCGGATGAGCCTTCTCGATCTCGTCCAGCAGGACAACGCAGTAGGGCTTGCGGCGCACACGTTCGCTGAGTTGTCCGCCCTCTTCGTAACCGACGTAGCCGGGAGGCGCTCCGATAAGGCGGGAGACCGTGAATTTCTCCATATATTCGCTCATGTCTATCCTGACCATATTCTCCTCTGAATCAAAAAGATATTCAGCGAGACACTTTGCCAGTTGGGTCTTTCCGACTCCGGTCGGGCCGAAGAAGAGGAAGGTGCCGATAGGGCGGTCCGGATCCTTAAGACCCGCGCGGTTGCGCCGGATAGCCCTTACGACCTTGTCGATTGCGTCGTCTTGGCCGATGATCCTGCCCTGAAGGCGGTCCTTCATCTTCATGATCCTGTTGCCCTCGCTCTCGGCCACCTTGTTGACAGGGATTCCGGTCATCTTCGAGACGACCGTGGCGATGTCCTCGGCGTCCACGACATTGCCCGTCTTCTTGTCCTTGGTGAGACTGAGCCGAACCATCGATCCGGCCTCGTCCATGGCGTCTATAGCCTTATCCGGCAGGAACTTGTCAGTCACATAGCGGTCGGTCAGGCGGGCGCAGGCCTCGAGGGCCTCATCGCTGTAGGTCACGCTGTGGAACTCCTCGTAGTTGGCCTTTATGTTGTTCAGGATGGAGATACTCTGCTTAATATCAGTCGGCTCCACAACAATCTTCTGGAACCTGCGGTCCAGCGCCCCGTCTTTCTCGACTATCTTGGCGAATTCGTCCATTGTAGTGGCTCCGATGCACTGCAGTTCACCTCTTGCAAGCGCTGGCTTCAACATATTCGCCGCGTCTAGGCTGCCTTGAGCGCCTCCGGCCCCCACGATGGTATGGAACTCGTCGATGAACAGGATTATGTCAGGGTTTGTGCTGGCCTCTTTGATGATGGCCTTAAGCCTTTTCTCGAAGTCTCCCCGGTACTTAGTTCCGGCGACCACGGATGCTATATCCAAGGAAATCAGGCGTTTCTTGGCGAGGACAGGGGATATGCTGCCTCCTGCGATTCTCTGGGCGATGCCCTCAACAATCGCTGATTTCCCGACTCCGGGCTCACCTATGAGCATGGGGTTATTCTTCTTGCGCCTTCCCAGGATCTCGATAACCCTCGCGATCTCGACATCCCTCCCGACGACGGGGTCGAGCTTTCCTTCCGCCGCCGCTTTCGTGAGGTCAAACCCGAAATCTTCCAGGTTAACTTTTCCGGAAGGGTTATTCCCCTGACCGCCTTCCTCATCCTCGGATTCCTGGTCGCCTTGAGGAGCAGCCCCTTGCTGGTCTTTCTGGCGGGCCTGTCCGAGAAGTCCCTCATCCCTCATGTGGGCGAGAAGCCTGCCGTAGTCCACGCCGTGCTGACGGAGATAAGCTTGGCCGTAGTTCTCGGTGGTCCGGCACAGAGCGAGAAGCAGGTGGAGCGACGTCGCCTCCTCCGAATTCATCTTCGAGGCCTCCATCACGGTGATGCTCAGCACATTCTGCGCGTATCTTGAGAATGAGATCTTGTCCGCCTCCGAATATGGGATGGACTCGTTCGTGAATATGTGGCTGTCTATGAAGCGCTTGAAAGCGTCGATGTCAATCCCTAAGGCCGCCATGACTTTGCAGGCGTCATTGTCTCCCTGGCGCATCATGCCCAGGAATAGATGATCCGGCCCTATGCCGTAGCTGCCTGTCCGCATGGCCTCCTCGCGGGCGTAACGGATGATGCTGTTGAGCTCGTCAGATATCTTTATTTCCATATTTTCTGAATTGAGTGGTGTAGGAAAGCAATTATAGCAATTCTCGGCCTATTCTGCAACATCTATGCGAGAGTTATCTACCTGCCACTTTGTCACTATTGCCTATGTCGTATTTTTTAAGTATATTTGCATGTTTAAGTAAATGGTAAAGATAAAGCGTATTTTATGGATAGTGAGGAAAAGATTGTAGAAGGACAGACAGGCGTCATCGAACCGGTAGAGATCGACCAGGAGATGCGTTCCGCGTACATCGACTATTCGATGTCCGTTATCGTGTCCAGGGCTCTCCCCGATGTGAGGGATGGTCTCAAACCGGTTCAAAGAAGGGTTCTGTATGGAATGGATGGCCTTGGTCTGCCTTTCTCCGGGCCGACCCGCAAGTGCGCCAAGATAGTTGGTGAGGTTCTTGGAAAGTACCACCCTCACGGCGACTCGAGCGTTTACGACGCGCTGGCGCGTCTGGCTCAGCCTTGGAACCAGAGGTATCCCACCGTTTTCGGTCAGGGCAACTTCGGCTCTATGGATGGCGACCCTGTAGCGGCCATGAGGTACACCGAGGCTAAACTACAGAAAATCACTGAGGAGATTCTCGGGGACATCGAGAAAGACACGGTGGATATGGTCAATAACTTTGACGACACCGAGAAGGAGCCCACTGTGCTTCCGACACGTCTTCCTCTTCTTCTTTTGAATGGCTCGGCCGGAATCGCGGTCGGTATGGCCACGAATATGGCTCCCCATAATCTCGGGGAGTGCTGCGACGCCATCTGCGCCTATATTGACAATCCGGACATCGACACCGAGGGACTGATGCGTTATATCAAGGGCCCTGACTTCCCGACGGGAGGTATCATCATGGGCATGAGCGGCATCAAGGAGGCTTATGAGACGGGCCGCGGAAGGGTGGTCGTAAGGTCAAAGACTGAGATTGAGGTGGCCGATAACGGACGCGAGACAATCGTGGTGACCGAGGTCCCTTACATGGTCAACAAGAAGGAGATGATCGAGAAGATCGGTCAGATGGTCGAGGACAAGAGGATCGAGGGCATTACCTACATCAACGATGAGACTTCCCGCGAGGGTGTCCGCGTCATCCTGAGGGTCAAACAGGGCTTCAACTCCAATGTCGTGTTGAACACCCTCTTCAAATATACCCAGCTCCAGTCAAGTTTCGCCTTCAATAATGTCGCCCTTGTGAATGGACGTCCCAAGACGTTGTCTCTCAAGGAGTTGATTTCTAACTTTGTGGACTTCCGCCATGAGGTCGTGGTCCGCAGGACAAAATTCGAGCTTGACAAGGCCCAGAAGAGGGCTCATATTCTCGAAGGCCTCCTGAAGGCCATCGACGTGATCGACGAGATCATCCATATCATCCGCCATTCAGCGAATGTCGATGAGGCTAAAGCTGAACTCATAAGTCGCTTCGATTTCACCGAGATTCAGGCTACCGCCATTGTCGAGATGAGGCTCCGCCAGCTGACCGGACTCGAAAGGGAGAAACTTCAGGCGGAATATGACGAGCTTGAGAAGTTCATCGCCAGGTGCCTGGAGATCCTCGGCAGCGTGGAGGAGCAGCTCAAGATCGTCAAGGCGGAGACCATGGAAATCAAGGATAAGTACGCCGATCCGAGAAGGACGGAGATCCGTCCCTCCGAGGAAGAGTTCAATCCTGAGGACTTCTACGCCGATGAGGATGTCGTCATCACTATTTCCCATCTGGGTTACATCAAGCGTACTCCTTTGACTGAATATCGCACCCAGGCCAGGGGAGGAGTCGGCATGAAGGGAAGCTCGACCCGCGACGAGGATTTCATCGAGCACATCTATATCGCCAACATGCACTCCACTATGCTTCTCTTTACGCAGAGCGGAAGGTGCTATTGGTTAAAGGTTTACGAGATTCCCGAGGGCTCAAGGGCCTCGAAGGGACGCGCCATCCAGAATGTCCTCAGCATCCCGGACGACAAGATCAAGGCGTACATCAACGTCAAGACTCTTAAGGATGAGGAATATGTGAACTCCCATAGCATCGCTCTCGTGACCAAGAGGGGCATCATCAAGAAGACCGCTCTCTCAGCGTATTCACATCCCAGGGCCGCTGGAGTCAACGCTGTGAATCTCCGCGACGGGGATGTCCTCGTGGAGGCCTTGCTCTCCGGCGGGGATGATGAGATCCTGATCGCCGCCCGTGACGGACGTTGCTGCCGTTTCAACGAGAGAGATGCCCGCGAGATGGGTAGAACCTCTACCGGAGTGCGTGGCATTAATATTGAAGAGTCCGACGAGGTAATAGGCGCCATCAACTATAATCCCGCGGCTGAAGATGCCGCTGACCACACAGTGTTGGTTGTGAGTGAGAACGGATTCGGCAAGAGGACTGATTTTGATGAGTACAGGATTACGAAGAGGGGAGGAAAGGGAGTTAAGACCATCAATATCACCGAAAAGACCGGCAAGTTGATCGCCATTAAGAATGTTACCGAGAAAGATGACTTGATGATCATCGAGAAGTCCGGCCTGACAATCAGGATGTCGGTTTCTGGCATAAAGGTTGCCGGCAGGGCCACTCAAGGAGTCAAGCTGATCAACATCAAGGAAGGCGATTCGATCGCATCTCTATCAACTGTTGAGAAGAACGACGAGGTGACAGAGGGGGAAGCTAATACGGAAGTAACTGAAAACGAGAATATTAACAATTAATTCCGATAATCATGAAAAAGATAATGATTGTTTTGGCATTGCTCGCTTCCTTCCAGGTAGCGAATGCCCAGGGAGGCCCTGCGGCCGCCAAGAAGGCTGTTGATGCTGCTCTTGCAGCTTCTCAGAACGCAAAAAAGGCCACCAAGGTTGCCACTTGGATGAAATTGGCCGAGTCTTATGTCCAGGCTTACAACGCTCCCTCCGGGAACGTCTGGGTCGGAGCTAACGAGGCTGAGCTCAAGCTTGCTATGGGCAATGAGAAACCCACTACCGTTGAGAATGTCGTTCTTGGCGGAGCCCAGTACACCAAGCAGGTTTATGATAACAAGAACCTGTATTTCAATGGCAATGGCCAGCTTGAGATTGTCGAGGTGACAAAGCCTATCGTTGAGAACGCGCTTGACAAGGCTGTCGAGGCTTACAATAAGGCTGCCGAGGTTGATCCTAAGGGTAGCAAGTCCAAAGAGATCTCAGCCGGTATCAAGAGCATCGTTGAGAAGTACAACACCGAGGCCTACAACGCTTACACTTTCGGTGATACGGACAAGGCTGAGTCTTACTTCTATAAGGCTTTCAACACCTCTGCCTCTAAGATCAGCAACGCTGTCGATACCAGCGCTCTTTACAACGCCGGTTTCGTGACCTATGGTGCCGGACAGTTTGAGAAGGCTAAGAAATACTTTGACAAGTGCCTTGAGTACAACTACTTCGCTAAGGATGGTGAGGTCTATGCCAAGCTCGCTGACTGCGCCAGCAAGATCGACAACAGCGATGCCGGCAAGGCTCTCCAGAAGGATTATCTTGAGAAAGGTTTCTCCAAGTTCCCTCAGAGCCAGAGCATTCTGATCGGTTTGATCAACTACTATGTCTCCAGCGGTGAGGATACCGAGAAACTGTTCACCCTGATCGACGAGGCCAAGGCCAACGAGCCTGACAACGCTTCGCTCTACTATGTAGAGGGTAATATCCGCGCTCAGCTCGGTCAGACAGAGGAGGCCGTCAAGGCTTATGAGAAGTGCGTTGAAGTTAATCCTAACTATGAGTTCGGTTTCATCGGTGAGGGCATCATGTTCTACAACCAGGCCGCCAAGATTCAGGAAGAGGCCCAGAACGAGGTTGATGACACTAAATATATGGCGCTTGTCCAGAAGTTTGAGACCGCTCTTAAGAGCTGCATCGATCCTTTCGAGAAGGCTTTCAATATGACCAAGGACGAGAGCATCAAGTCCAGCATCGCTGAGTACCTGAAGAACACCTTCTATCGTTTCCGCGAAGAGGATCCCAAGTACCAGGCCGGTTATGAGAAGTACTCCAAACTTCTTGAGCAGTAAACCATTAATACATAACCAAAAAGACCCGTCGAAAGGCGGGTCTTTTTGTTAGGGTAATCTTGGTGTCAAGCTTCCGGCCGCAAATAACCGTGGCGCGTCAAGTCTTCTCTTTTGGTGACAGGAAAGGTATAACCGTCCGCGATCACAAAGAGGTCGTCAACAACGGCGGAAATGGCGTCATAGTTATGGTCGGTAACGATGATTCCATGATCCTCGCTTCTCTCGCTGATGATCTCTTTGATCGCTTCAATATGCATTGGGTCTATTTGAGCGAAAGGCTCATCAAGAATATAGAATGGAGCTTCACTCATCAAGATCAGATACAGCTCCGCCAATCGGGCTTCTCCACCGGAAAGTTCCCATATCGCGGAATCATAGAACCTCGAGTACCTTGGGAACCTATTGACGAATTTCCAATAATTGACACCATAGAGCTCAAAGGCGCGGTGAAGTTTGATGCTTTCCGGAAGTAGTTGTCCCTGAGGAAGATACTTGATTAATTGTCCGATATGTTGTCTATCTACGGGCTTTCCATCGATAGAGACCATCACATTCTCAACCCTTAATCCGCCCATCAAAGCCCGGAACATACAAGATTTCCCCGCTCCATTCCTTCCTAGCAACCCTGTGACCATCCCTGTGGAGGAAGTGATGTATCCTCCCGAGAGGACGGTCTTCTGCCCGAAACGGACTACGACACTATCAACTATCAATTTATGCTTATCCATTGAACATCAGGGCGATGGCCATCAAAATGAAAAACAGCAGAAAATCCGCGATCAATACAACAATCTGGAAATGCCAGCGAGAGAAGCCCAGATTAATATAGAAGAAGCAGGTATCCCGTGACCTGAGTTTATGGGATAAGTACAGCACAATAGCTGTAAAAGGTATTTTCAATATGAAAACATCAACCGCAAGGACATAGGAGTGCGTGAGGGCTATCAGCAGTGCCGCTGAAATATTATAGACACTACCGAGAATTATCTGCCACCCTCCATTCAGCCAGGTAAGGTATATGCGGTCACGAAGATTCATAATTACACCAAACCCACAAAAAACGAAAACGCTCTCAGAAAAATCCGAGAGCGTCAGTTGGGGTGCGATGTGGGGCTCGAACCCACGACACCCAGAACCACAATCTGGTGCTCTACCAACTGAACTAATCGCACCGTGTTAGAGATTGCAAAGATACAAAAAATTCTTTCTTAACAAGAATTTCTGAATAATATTTATCTTTGTGCATGCGGAGATTGTTGACTTTCGCCCTTTTTTATCTGATTCCTGTCTTGGCGGTTGCCCAGATTAATGTGTCATTGCCGCCAGCAAGGCCCCTTCGCAATCTCCCTGACACAGTAAGTATTTTGATAATGGGCGATGTCATGATGCACCGGGACCAGATTTCCAATGCCGCGAGACCGGACGGCACCTATGATTTCTCAACATATTTCGCCAATATCAAACCCATCATAGAAGACGCCGACTTGGCAATAGCCAACATGGAGTTCACTCTGGCCGGGAAGCCATATTCAGGCTACCCTTGTTTCTCCGCCCCGGACGGGTACGAGGATTATGTCGCCTCCTGCGGGGTGGATGTCTTCCTGACAGCCAACAACCATATTCTCGATAAAGGCAAACTGGGGGTCGAGAGAACCCTTGCCCGATATTCCGAGATGGAGACTTCAGGGAAGGTGAGGCACACCGGTGTCTCAGCTACCCCGGAGGATGACAGGACGCGATTCCCGCTCATGGTGGCTGTGAAAGGGGTCAGGGTCGCTCTCGTGAATTTCACTTATGGGACTAACATCAAGGGAGACAGCGACTTCCCGAAAGTACACCTGACGGATAAGAAAGAGATCGAGGCCGCGGTAAGTCGTGCCAAGAGGATCGGAGCGGATTTCGTGGTCGCCCTGCCTCATTGGGGGACGGAATACGTATTGACACATTCCTCCTCGCAGGAGGCTTTGGCGAACTGGCTGGTCGGGATCGGTTGCGATGCCGTTGTCGGAGCCCATCCCCATGTGGTCCAGGACTCCACCGTGGTCTCAGCCCTTGACGAAGGTGACCTTAAGAAAATGCCTGTCGTTTATTCCCTTGGCAACATCGTCTCCAACATGAGCGCCGCGAATACCCAGGTGGGCCTGATGGCCAAACTGAGGGTCGTGACGGATTATGACGGAAAGAAGGCAATGCTGCCTCCAAAGCTCATTTTCACCTGGTGCACCCGTCCCGGCACTCTGACAGACAGTTACGCGACCCTTCCCATCAGAGATTTCATCGGTAAAAGGGAACTCTGGAAGATGCCCGCTGATTACGATAACATGATCCGGTCTTACGAACGAGTAAAGGCGGCGACCGGTATAGAAGATTAATATTTAATATTGATGAAGAAAACTATCACGCTTGAGGCTGTCGATCCTGTGGAGATATTCGGCGCCGGCAACAAGATCCTGGAGGAGTTTGTGTCTTATTTCCCCGGGCTTAAGGCAGTTGCCCGAGGGAATGAGATCCATTTGGAAGGTAAGGAAGAAGACATCAAGGAATTCGACCAGAAGTTCTCCGAGCTGGTCCACAGGCGTCATCACAAGATGAATCTTACCGTGTTTGATGTCGAGGACATCTTTGACTCAGACGGCTCTCGCGACCGGCTCAGACCGACCGGAGACGCTATAATCGTCCACACTACCGACGGGAAGCCGATCAAGGCCAGGAACGAGAACCAGAAAAAGATGGTGAAGGCATATTTCGAGAATGACCTCATCTTTGCGGTCGGGCCTGCCGGAACCGGAAAAACTTATGTGGCTATCGCCTTGGCTGTCAGGGCCTTGAAGAACAGGGAGATAAAGAGGATAATCCTGACTCGGCCGGCGGTCGAGGCGGGGGAGAGGCTCGGCTTCTTGCCAGGAGACCTGAAAGACAAGCTGGATCCGTATCTTCAGCCTTTATACGATGCTCTTGGGGACATGATTCCGCCCAAGAGACTTCAGGACTTCATGGAGGATGGCATCATACAGATAGCTCCTTTGGCCTACATGCGAGGCCGGACCCTTGACAGGGCCTGCGTTATCCTGGATGAGGCGCAAAACACGAATGTGTCTCAGTTGAAGATGTTCCTCACGAGGATGGGAGTCAACGCCAAGTTCATAGTCACTGGAGACGCAACCCAGGTTGACCTTCCCAGGAAGGAGGATTCCGGACTTTTGAAGGGAATAGGCTTGTTGAAGGATATCAAGGGGATAGAGACGATCTTTTTCTCCAACGAGGACATTGTGCGCCATCCTCTCGTGACCAAGATTGTCAAAGCCTTTGACAGACATGAGACGGAGTAAGGAATTTTATGATTATCTTTGTGGATTGTTATAATTCAGAGAAATGGAAAGCATCAAGTGTCTGATAATAGGAGGTGGCCCCGCCGGTTACACCGCGGCGATCTACGCTTCCAGAGCAGGGTTGAACCCCGTACTTTATGAAGGTATGGAGCCGGGTGGCCAGCTTACCACAACAACCGTAGTTGAGAATTTCCCGGGTTTCCCGCAGGGGGTTGACGCCAATCAGCTCATGGGCGACATGAGGGCTCAAGCTGAGCGCTTCGGGGCTGATATTCGCAGAGGGACAATCACTTCCGTTGACTTTTCTCAGAGGCCTTTCCGCCTTGTGGTTGATGGAGAGACCGAGATTATCGCGGAGGCTGTGATTATCGCCACGGGAGCGGCGGCAAGGTATCTTGGTCTGCCGTCTGAGCGTAAGTTCAGGGGCATGGGTGTCAGCGCTTGCGCCACCTGTGACGGATTCTTCTACAGGAAAAAAGACGTCGCTGTAGTGGGTGGCGGTGACACCGCTTGTGAAGAGGCTACCTATCTCGCGAATATATGCCGTAAGGTTTACATGATTGTCCGTAGGGATGTGTTCAGGGCCTCTTTGGCTATGCAAGAGAGGGTTAAGAATACTCCTAATATCGAGATCCTGTGGAACTGCAATACCCAGGAGGTCCTTGGGGATGATTCCGGCGTGACTGGTGTCCGGATCGCCAGGAATGATGGTAAGGTTTTTGATATCAATGTCGATGGGTTCTTCCTCGCCATTGGGCACCATCCCAACTCAGATGTGTTCAAGGAGTTCATAGGCACGGATGAGAACGGCTACATCATCACCGAAGGCAAGTCGTCGAAGACAAATGTCGAAGGTGTGTTCGCTGCCGGGGATGTCCAGGATCCGAGCTTCCGGCAGGCTATCACTGCCGCCGCTTCGGGATGCAAGGCTGCCCTTGAGGTTGAGAAGTTCCTGATGTCGAAATAGGATTATGCGTTACTTGAAGACCTTTTTGAGATTTATCGCCGTCATGGGAGCGGTGCTCGCGGTTTCACACTCGTGCAAGTCGGAGTATGACACCCTGCTAAACAGCAATGACGTGGACCAGAAATACACCGCGGCTTTCGATTTCTTCAACCATGGCAAGTACAACAAGGCGGCCAGGTTGTTCGAGAGTCTGGCCATCCAGACGAACGGCACCTCGAAAGATGACACGGTGCAGTTTTACTGGGGAATGAGCAATTATCGTTTCAAGGACTATTACACCGCCGAGACCAATTTCGCGAAGTTCCTGACGAACTTTCCCCGCAGTCCGTTCGCGGACGAGGCGGCATTCCTGCGTATAGACTGCCTTTACAGGTCCACGATGCGTTCTGAGCTGGACCAGAAACCGACTTATAACGCTCTGGGAGTTATTTCCCAGTATCTTGCAGAGAATCCTAACAGCACCCACCGCTCAACATGTAACAGGATGTTGAAGGAGCTTAACGACAGGCTGGATAAGAAGGCTTACGACAACGCCAAGCTGTATTATAATATGGAAGATTACCGCGCTTCCAGAGTGGCGTTCAGGAATGTCCTCAAAGATGATTCTGAGAACATTTACCGTGAGGACATATTGTACTACATCGCCAAGTCATCCTACAAGTTCGCGCAACTGAGTGTCGAATCGAAGCAGAAAGAGCGTTATCTCACATTCGTGGACGACTACTACAATTTCATCGGCGAGCTTCCTGACTCGGCTTACCGTAAGGAGCTTGATGTTTTGTACAAAAGGGCTCAGAAGGCTTTAGGCCGTTATTCCGGCTCAGAGGAGGATCTTGAGGCGAAGGAGAAGGACTTCGAGAAAGAGAGAAAAAAATTATTGAAACAATCCGAGTCCGGCGAGTAGTAAAATATTAGGAAGATATTATCAAGACAATGGATATTAAGAAGAAAACTCCTACCAACACGATCACGCGTGACGTGAAGTATCTTGCCGAACCCACCGGCAACATTTATGAGACAGTTGTAATCCTCTCGAAGAGGGCTAACCAGATATCCCTGGCTGAGAAGAAAGAGCTTGCCAAAAAGCTCGAGGATTTCCGCACCGACAGGGACACTATGGACGAGGTGTTCGAGAACAGGGAGCAGATAGAGATCTCGAAATATTACGAGAAACTCCCCAAGCCGGACCTTATCGCCATTACCGAGTTCGAGGACGGTGATCTTTATTACAGGATGGCCGGCAAAGAGGAGGGCGAGAAGTAGCGTTGGTTTCAGCCCATGCTCAAGTCCCTTCAGATTAGGAATTACGTTCTGATAGACTCTCTGGATGTCACATTTCCGGAGGGTCTCGTCATTATTACAGGACAGACCGGGGCGGGAAAGTCTATCCTCCTGGGAGCCTTGTCGTTGCTTTTGGGATCAAAAGCTGATTCATCCGTGATAGGGACCCGGGGTGACAACTGCGTCGTTGAGGCTTTGTTTGAGGTCTCGAAAAGTGACGAAGCTGTTAGGAACCTGCTGATAGACAATGATCTGGATGATGGCTCCGGAGAAATCCTCGCGAGGAGGGTCGTGTCCGCATCAGGACGTTCCCGTTCTTTCATCAACGATTCTCCTGTTAATATTCAGATCCTTCAGGCTGTATGTTCGAGGCTGGTTGACATTCATTCCCAGCATCAGACTCTTTTGTTGACAGACAAGTCTTTCCAGCTTTCGATGCTTGATCATCTTGCCGGAAACGGAGCTTTGCTGGATAAGTGCGCCTCTAGTTTCAAACGCCTTAAAGCTCTTGAGCGCGAGCGTGAGGAAGTCTCCGGGAAAGTATCACGCCTGGCGGAAGAGAGGGATTACATCCAGTCCAGATTGAAAAGACTGGAGGAAGCTGGTCTGGTAGAAGGCGAGATTGAGTCCTTGGAAGAGGAACAGTCCAAACTGGCGAACGCTGAATCTATAAAGGAGAATCTCTCTGGCGCCGAAAGTCTTTTGGACACCTCTCCTTTAAAAGAGGCGCGCAAGCTTCTCGAAAAAATAGGAGGCTACCTACCGGAGGTCGCCGCCTTGGGAGAGCGGTTGGAGTCTGCCAGGATCGAGTTGAACGATATTCTTGATGAGGTTTCCGCAATTAATTCAAGGACAGAGATTTCCGGATCCCGGCTGGAAGCGGTGGAGGAACGGATGTCTTACCTCTATGATCTCATGAAGCGGTATTCAGCCTCTTCCATCTCGGATCTTATTTCCATGAGGGACAACATGTCTGTCTCTCTCGCGGATTCGGAGGAGTTGGAGGCGCGCTTGGAGTCTCTATCCAGTGATATCGAGGCGGAAAAGAAACTCTACACGGAGATTTGTTCCAGCCTCCATGCCTCACGCGATTCCGCGAAGACTCGTCTCGCTGAATCTGTATTGGAGTCGCTCCGCTCCTTGGAATTGGATCGCTCCGTTTTTAATGTGGAATTGGAAGATTCGGCTCCTGGCATGACAGGGACCGACAGTGTTCGTTTTTTGTTCTCCGCGTCAGGAAGTAATCCGACTGATGTGGCTAAATGCGCCTCCGGAGGTGAGCTGTCAAGGTTGATGCTTAGTCTCAAGGCGCTGATGGCCAGGTTTGTCAGTATGCCCACATTGATTTTTGATGAGATCGATTCAGGAGTCTCCGGAAGTGTGGCGGATAAAATGGGCAAGATGATTTGCACTATGGGGCGGGATATGCAGGTGTTCGCCATAACCCATCTCCCGCAAGTAGCCGCCAAAGGTGACGCCCACTACCTTGTGGAGAAGTCTTTCGAAGGTGACGGCGCTGTCACCTCGATCCGTCCGGTTGAGGGGGAGGAAAGGATTATGGAGATAGCCAGGATGCTTTCCGGAAGTCATGTGACCCCCGCCGCCATCGAGAATGCCAAATCCCTTTTATCTGACTAGGGTTACTGAATAATCCGGATTGTAAACAACCCTTCTTACAGCATTGTTGACGTAGCTCCCGGAAGGAGTTCTGACTAATTTGAAATCTGACTGAAGTCCATTGTAGTCAACTCTGTCGAGAGCTCTTGGCCACTTCTTCCCGAATTTGTGGGACAGAGTGGAGAAATACTTCATCAGATCATATCCTGAATAAGCTGAACGGCTTGGCTCCGTGTTGTAAAGAGCCCTGTACTGAAGCAGGAAATCCTTGACTTCCTTCGAGTCATAGTCCACGGCGTAGGTGACACTCGTGTGGAGATTGACCTTATGGAGCTGTTCGACTTCGATCTGGTCGTATGTCCTTATTTTGGATGTGCTGTAAAGTACGACCTGGTTGCTCTTGCTTGAGATCATGTACAGATTCCTGAGCGCCTCGATAAGGAATACGGTGCTTCTTTCAGTATAATCACATGCAAGTACTATCCTGTTCACTCCGCCGGAGACCATGTTCGAACGCATTGAACCCAATGTCGATGTGACATGCGGCAGTCCAGCGGCGTTCATCTCGCGCTCAACCATATTGAGATAATCGGAGTCCGGTGTGGCCGGAGTCACTACGATGACCCTGTCGGCATGGCCCATGTCAGACTTGATCCAATCAACCATGTCCTTTACTTGGATATGGGTCGGTGTCGGGGCCTGGATAATCTTCTGCAGAGTGTCTGTAAGAGCTTCCGCCTGCATGTCCAGTGGCGACACGATCCAAGTGGCTCCATTGTTGATGCCAGCCGCTCTCATGATGTCAGTCTTCGAGACGGGGCCGATGGCGAAGTCGCTGGAAGCCAGCCTGTCATGAGTCACAGGCATGTTTCCTCCTCCAACATCGAAGGTGTGGATGTCCAGATTGACACCCTCGCTGCCAAGTACCCTTGAGGCCAATAATGCCCCGCTGTATAAATCCATGAACGAGGTCCTGTCCCCGAGTTTGCTAGCTGAGAATGGGAGGAGGATAGAGATGTTGACATCATGCCTTCCTTCTCTTACGAATAAATCATCGAGAATACCACCCTCATTCTCATCAGGTGCCACGGTCACGTTATCATCGTCATCCTCCACGTCATTTCTCACAACCTCAGGCACATCCTGCTCTTCCTGCTCCACAGCCACGGTTCTTCCTTCCCAGGCCGCCGGGTTGCGGGGAATCTTGAGATCTTGTTTGCGCTTTACCTTATCGGAGGTCATCCGGTTGATGTTCTTGATTGATTCCTTCGACACCTTATACTTTTTGGCTATCGCGTCGAGATCCTCATACCACTTCACTCTATGGATGAAGTATTCATCATCGTCATCCGGGTCAGTGTCTCCTTCGGAATCCATTTCAACCTTGTCCGGTTGCTGGACTTCCGGTTCCACAACCTCTTTAACCTCTCCCTTGAAAGGGATAAGGAGTATCTGATCCTTCTTAAGTCCTTCAGTCTCAAGCTTCAAGGCCGGGTTGGCGTCGTATATCTCCTCCATCGTGACCCCATAAGCCTTACTGATGGAATATATCGTCTGCCTCTCCTGCACGACATGGGAGTAGAAGACCTTGCCACCGGAGCGTACTTTCTCCTTGGATATGGTCACCTTGGGCGCCACATATTCTTGCGCCAAGACAAGCGACGGGGAAAATGCCGCCAGCAAAAAGGCTGCCGCTAACGGGATGATATGCTTCGTGTTCATTGGTGCTTGTACAGGTTTTCGGTGAAATCGAGCAGCCTCTTGGCGAAAGTCTTCCAAGACAGCCTTTCTTTCTCGACCTTTATTGAATTTACACATAGGGTGCGGAGATTCTCGTCAGCAAAAAACCGCCGTACTTCCTCCGCGATCAGTTCTGGCTCCGGCCTGTCGGCTACCAATCCGGTGCCGCTGTCCCCGACAGACTGCCTTAAACCTCCGACATCGGTAACCACCATGGGAACTTCGAAGTGCCATGAGATGGCGCTGATGCCGCTTTGTGTGGCGGATCTATATGGCAGCACCGCAAGGTCCGCGGCGGAGAAGAAATACTTCACCTCTGAGTCTTTGATGTAGCTTGTGAAGAGTTTGATCCTGTCTTTGGCAGGGGAGGAGTTGATAATCTCCTCGTATTTGACAAACGAGCCATACGGCTCTCCGGCTACTATCAATGAATATGAATCGTCCAGTTTTCCAAACGCCTCCAGAAGAATGTCAAGGCCTTTGTATTCCCGGATAAGACCGAAGAACAGGAGGTTCTTCTTCCCGGGTTCCAACCCGAGCTTTTCCTCAGCTTCTTTCCGGGGAACCTTTTCTCCAAAGTGAGCGTAAACAGGGTGGAACAAAGTGGTTTTCAGCGCCTTGGGTGCAATGGCCGCAAGATCGTCCGCCACCTCCTGGCTCAGGGTGACATTGCCTGAACAGCCCGACAGGAAATACTTGGTCAGGGGTTTGTCGAAGAATCTCGGCTCGTGAGGGATCACGTTGTGGAGGACAGAGATAACCTTGCAACTCTTTTTAAGCCTCCTGGCAATCCACCCAAGCGAAGGAGCGAACCAGGACATCCAGTAGCTGATGATGACAATGTCCGGATGCCAGTCCCGGATCGCCTTGTAGGTCTTGACGTAGGTAAAAGGATTAGCCGTATCCAACAGAGACTCGCTCTCGATGGGTACGGCGTCATCATCCTTCGTGACGTATTGTGTCTTTCCTGGAAAGAGGAAATCAGGGTATTGCCTCTTGAAATTGAAAGCTTTGACCGTGTTTTCCTTCCCCAGCTCCAAGTACAGGCTCGCGTTGAACTGGGAAATCCCTCCCCTGAAAGGGTAAAAGCACGATAGAAGCGCGATCCTCAAATTACTTGGCCTTGGGGGTTTCTTCGGTCTTGGTGCCCTTGGTCTTGACGTATTCGGCGTTCAGGCCTTCAAGGAGAGCGTCAGTGATGTCGAGGTCGGGATCTCCGCAAGCGACCGGTGTGGGAAGGACACTGCCCTGGGTGGAGATGATCATGGCATACTTGTGCTCCTCATTGAACTTGTCGATGAAGGTCTTGATAGCGTCAGCGATCTGGTTCATCATAACCTGCTGCTCCTCAGCCATTTCCTGCTCCTTCTGGGCGGCGTAGGTGTTGAAGTTGTTCTGCTGCTCCTGGAGTTTCTGTCCCCTCTGCTCGGCTACCGAACGGACGAGAAGACCTTTGTTGAGGTCAGACTGGAACTTGTTGGCGTCGCTCTGAAGCTTGTTGCCCCTGCGGTTGATCTCCTCCTGGATGCTCTGCATCTTGGTCTCCACTACGGAACGGAGGTCGTTCGCCATGTCATACTCGTTGATGACCCTGTCGAGGTCATACCATACGATGGCGCCTTCCTTGGCGGTAGTCTCTACAGCCTCGTCAGTCGAGGCTTTCTTCTTTGAGCTGCCGTCGGAGGTCAGCTGGATAATACCGAGAGCAGCGACAGCCGCGAGGGCTATGATGCTTAGGATCAGTGGTGTTTGTTTCATCTTATTGTTACTTTAATAATATTCTAGATTACAAATTTAATTAAAATTTCTTAATCTCCGCAAGATAGGCCTGGATTGTTCTTTCCAGTCCCATGTAGAGGGCGTCACATATTATCGCGTGCCCTATTGAAACCTCGTCTGTCCAGGGAATTGTCTTGACGAAGTACCCGAGATTGTCCAGATTAAGATCATGTCCGGCGTTGAGCCCAAGTCCAAGTTCCTTCACCCGTACCGCGGTCTCAAGATATGGCCTGATGGCCTTCTCCGGGTTTTCCGGGAACAACTCGGCGTACCCGGCGGTGTAGAGCTCTACCCTGTCACATCCGCAGGCTTTCGCTCCTTCAGCCATCTCCGGGACGGGGTCGATGAAGATCGACGTGCGGATTCCTTTATCTTTGAATACCTTGCAAATATGTGTGAGAAACTCTCTGTTTGCGATTGTGTCCCAGCCTTGGTTGGAGGTGATGGCGTCATGGGCGTCAGGAACCAGGGTCACCTGATCCGGGACAACCTCCAGGACAAGGTCCTTGAAACTCGGGATCGGGTTCCCCTCGATGTTGAACTCGGTCTTGACGCCAGGTCTGATAGCCCTGACATCAGAATAACGGATATGCCTTTCGTCGGGTCTGGGGTGTACTGTGATTCCCTCGGCCCCGAAGGTCTCGCAATCCCTCGCCGCTTTCTCGACATCAGGCATGTTGCCACCACGCGCGTTGCGTATAGTGGCGATCTTGTTGATATTGACACTTAATCTTGTCATATCGCGAAAGTAATGATTTATGTTCAGATTTTATCAGAAAATCGCTAATTTTGAAATTTGAACTTATTTAAGGTGTT
>Ga0256405_10004418_pt1 | contig 26304 bp, 20 predicted proteins | sample RumenRJG_02DNA_FD_189096 | JGI IMG/M metagenome (GOLD analysis project Ga0256405, IMG submission 189096) | Bovine rumen microbial communities from Lethbridge, Alberta, Canada - RJG_02 | ecosystem: Host-associated > Mammals > Digestive system > Stomach > Rumen | place: Canada: Alberta... | reverse complement strand
AAATCGCGCGAAGACCGTCCTTGAAACCGATCTTTTTCCCTTCCTCATTGGTTCTGGGATAATAGGAAATGGGTACTTCCTTGACCCGTACTTTCATTTTTGCCACTTTGGCTGTAATTTCCGGTTCAAAGCCAAAACGGTTTTCCTTAATATCAACCGCCTGGATAATCTCCCGCCGGAAGGTTTTATAGCAGGTTTCCATGTCTGTCAGATGAAGATGTGTGAAGAGATTGGACAGGCCGGTCAGGAATTTGTTGGCAATCTGGTTCGCCTTGTATCCCTTGGCCGCCTGACGCAGGAAACGGGAGCCGTAGCATACGTCGCATTCATCATTCACAATCGGCATCACGGTCAGCGGATATTCATTGGGATCATATTCCAGGTCAGCGTCCTGGATGATGACCACATCGCCGGTGGCGTGCTGAAAACCGGTCCGAAGCGCTCCGCCTTTGCCCTGGTTCACTTCATGATGGATCACCTTGCTGACGAGCGGCGCAATCTCGCTGTCCAGGATCGCACTGGTTCCGTCCGTGCTCTTGTCATCCACCACGATGATTTCCTTGTTTTTGATCGGGGCAGCAAGGACCTTTTCCACAATCGTATGAATACTGTTTTTTTCATTGTAACAGGGAATCACAACAGAGAGCACAAAGTTTTCCTTATCCATGGTTCCACCTCTTCCATTTAATCTGTCACGTGCTGAATCCACGTGTCATCTTCCACGTCATAAGCATATACATGCTCAAGACCGTTCTCAATAATCCAGCCATCCACCGCGAAGAAATAGCCGTCCCAGTCAATCGGCCAGATTTCACCCCATCCGGGAGGCGTAAGCCCTGAGTATCCGTTAATGGTGTTAATCTGATACGCATCCGCAAGCTCATAGGCGTCCGTATGCACAAAGGGCAAAAACGCCGGCTCCGTATTGGTATTGATGAGATAGAATGTTTCACAGTCCTTCGGCGGAGCGGAGATTTTCGCTAACCGTTCCACCGCACTGTCCCTGTCCCACCAGGCATAGACGCCCGTCGTATTCAGGTTGGTTACAAACAGCAGCACCACCGCCAGAACCGCACATCCATACCGCAGCCACCGGTTCTTTGTCTCTTTCCCGGTATCCCTGCTCCAGATGCAGGCCGTAATCACCGCCATCGGCAGATTCAGGAACAGGAAAATACGTCCGACCGCCCGGATTGACTTTCCGCCGGGCACCAGTTTATAAACCAGATGCCATCCGGACAGTCCCTGGTCGTTCCACCGGATGGAGAGCAGCACATTGATCAGCACTGACACGGCAATCACGCCGTATAGAAACCATACAGTCCTGTTCTTCCGGCTGTCATCGGATTCCGGCTCCTCTTTCCTGCGCATCCGGATCACGGTCCGGACAAGCCCTGCCGCGAACAGTCCCAGCAGCACCACGGAGAATCCCCGGATAATCTCGTGATTGGCACCTTTCAGGCTGTCAAAGGACTGAAGCCACTGCCCCAGCAGCCAGTTGTCTTCTGACACATGGATAATCCCTGGCAGGGTGGCAATCATGTCATTGGCGAACTCATAGTAATCCCGTCCGCCTGACATCTTGCTGATCGGCAGCTCCAGCAGAATAAAGGGAACAACCAGCGCAACCCCGATCACGGCATAGATCAGCAGATCATACCGTACCGTACGGAAGAAAAGCGCAAACTGCTGTTTCAGATATCCTTTCCTGCCTATCCCCAGCAACAGCCAGACTACCAGGCAGATTCCCGCAAACAGTGCGGAGAAGAATGCAATATACCAGGCTGTGTAGAGTACCAGCACAATCAAAACGATTGCCGCTATGGCGTACAGATTCCGCTTTTTCCTCTCCGGCAGGAACTGGAAGAAGCGGATCACAAATATCGCAAAAAGCGGTATCAGGCTGATGGCTGCCAGCTGCGCATGGTTGAGGCTCGTGATATAGCTGTCTGAAAAAGAGAATGCCAGTGTTCCAAAGAAAGCCCATACCGGCTTCACACCCAGGACGCGCTTCAGCAGATACCAGCAGCTGAAGGTTCCCACCGCATGAACAAACAGGATTGTGTACTTATATGCCAGATACATGTCCAGGCCGAACAGCCGGAAAACGGAATGAATCAGACCAAACCCAAGCAGCAGGTCAGAATATCCCAGCGTATTGGGCGCAGGGTAAAAAATCCCCAGATCTGTCACGGAAGACTGTCCCCGGAAAACATGATACCAATGCTCCGTAATCAGCATCGTCAGCCGGCCGTCGCCTGTATCCCCGAAGAGCAGGACACTGCCGTACATCTTCCGGAAAAAGAACCATTCACATACGCACAGCAGCACGATTGCAGACACCGCGTATAAAACGCCGTTTTTCTTCTTCATACCGTTCCTCTCTCGCCGGGCCGGGATCCCTTCGTCAATTTAACCGGGATCTTCCTTCTCCGCCGCAGAATTTGCTCCATGCCCGTACAGTTTTACCGCGCGCCTGGCTGCTCCGTAAAAAGAACGGGCTCCCCCGTTCTTTTCTTCCGTTTTAAATTATCTCATAGGAAACACATGCACGCAAGTGAAGAGACATGAAATTATATGAATAAAGGTAAAATGTACTACCGAAAAATTATTCCGCTTTCCACAGCCCGTGCAGGTTGCAGTATTCATAGACAGCCACAACCGCCTCATTGACTTTGAACACCGCCTCCGGTTTCATCCCCGGTTTCAGGTAATGGATCTGGAATCCCTGCTCCGTTTCCAGAAGGATCCATTCAATATAATGCGCCGGAAGGGACGGATGCTCCACAGAACCCACCTTAACGGTTACAGTATCTCCATCCTGCTCAATCACCGGCACATGCTTCTCATGCGCACCGTCCGTAGTATTGGCTGTCAGTTCTGTTCCGACAGACAGCGCTTTGTCACTGATCACAATCTGGTCGTCGATTTTGTAGAACTTCATAATTACCTCCCCTTTCATCATATCGAAAACATATTCAGCAAACCAGGCACTTCAGCATCTGAACCTTTTCCAGCGCCGCCGCAATGACCTGATCCATATCATAATACTTGTATTCACCGAGCCGTCCGCCGAATACCACATTCTTTTCCTTTTCAGCCAGTTTCTTGTATTCCTGATAGAGATTGCCGTTCTTCTCATCATTGACGGGATAATACGGCTCGTCTCCAAGTTTCCATTCAGAGCTGTATTCCCGGCTGATCACGGTCTTCGGCAGATCGTTCCCGTTTTCGTCCTTTCCAAACTCAAACCACTTATGTTCAATAATCCGTGTCCAGGGTGTCTCCGCATCTGTATAGTTTACCGCCGCGTTACCCTGGAAATTCGGTTTGTCCAGCACTTCCGTCTCAAACCGTACGGAACGATATTCCAGATTGCCGAGGCAGTAATCAAAATAAGCGTCAATCGGTCCGGTATAAATCACCTTTTCAGCTACGCCGTCCCATTTCGCCTTGTCCGCAAGATAGTCAACATTCAGCTGAACCTCAATGCCCTTCAGCATGTTTTCAACCATCTTCGTGTAACCGCCGACCGGGATACCCTGATACAGTGCGTTAAAGTAGTTGTTATCGAAGGTCAGCCGCACCGGCAGTCGCTTGATAATGAACGCCGGAAGCTCCGTACAGGGCCGTCCCCACTGTTTCTGGGTATAGCCCTTGATCAGCTTTTCATAGATATCCGTTCCCACCAGGGAGATTGCCTGTTCTTCCAGGTTCTTCGGTTCTGTGATTCCGGCCTCTTTCCGCTGCTCCTCAATCTTTGCAGCGGCTTCCTCCGGCGTCACCACACCCCACATTTTATTGAAGGTATACATATTGAAGGGCAGGCTATACAGTTCTCCGTGATAATTGGCCACCGGACTGTTGGTAAACCGGTTGAACACGGAAAACCGGTTCACATAATCCCAGACCTGCTTATTGTTGGTATGGAAAATATGAGCGCCGTAAATGTGAACATTAATACCTTCTGTCTTTTCGGTATACACGTTTCCCGCAATATGAGAGCGCTTATCAATCACCAGTACGGAATGTCCCGCGTCCGTCAACTCACGGGCAACAGTAGCTCCGTACAGGCCGGCACCGACAACCAGATAATTATACATATGTTTCCCTCCGTTTTTTCCTAACGTTATACATTATACGCATTCTTTTGCCTTATTTCTTTTCAGCAAAGCAACCCTGTATCATCCATCATAATATCATTCGGATATGAAATCTATTAACCGCCACAACTGTGCTGCATTTCTTTGCTTACAGGATCAATCCATACCGTAGATATAATAGCCAATGAAAAGAAATAAGCGGTTTCTTTTACTGACATAGATATTCCATAAAGTTCTGTTTGTTTTCCAGAGCTGTCGTTGTAGGCCGTCCCAGATCATCCCTGGCGCCAATAGAACACTTGACTTCAATCAGGCTCAATTCATTTCTGTTCTTTGCTGCTTCTAGTTCTCTGTCCAGCGCTTCAAATGAATCCACACAGACTGCATTCGGATATCCGCATGCCTTCGCAATAGCTACCAGGTCAATCTGTCCCGCTACCGTTGGCATACCGCCAACAGTCTCATGTGCCGCGTTATTAATCACCACATGAATCAGGTTCTTCGGCTTATTCGCTCCCATGACTGCCATAGAACCCATATGCATCAGAACCGCGCCGTCTCCATCCACACACCATATTCTTCGCTCTGGTTTATTGATAGCAACTCCCAGGGCAATAGAGGAGCTGTGTCCCATGGAGCCAACCGTCAGAAAATCATATTTATGGCTCTGACCGTTTGCCACGCGGGTCTCAAACAATTCCCGGCTGGCTTTACCGGTGGTAGACACGATCGGATCCTCTCCAGACGCTTTTACAATGTGCTGAATGATCTCTTCTCTCACCATAGTGTTTTCATTCTTATATTCCACCTTTGGAGCATCCGTAAGTGCACCCTTGCGAATCACAAAGGCAACGTCCTTACCCGCAGCAAGAGTGGTTCTGAAGCTCTCCATGGCTTTTCCCACTTCATCATCTGTGGTTTCCTTCCCAATGATGAAAGTGGCAATATCCATATCCTCCAGCAGCTTAACTGTTACCTCTCCCTGATAAATATGCTGGGGTTCATCATGGATCCCGGGTTCTCCCCGCCATCCGACGATGAAAACAACCGGGATCGCGTACACCTTGTCATTCAGCAGGCTGGCAACTGGATTGATAATATTGCCCTCGCCGCTGTTCTGCATATAGACCACCGGAACTTTTCCGGTTGCCAGATGGTATCCTGCAGCCAGGGCAGAGCAGTTGCCTTCATTTGCCGCGATCATATGGTGCTTCGGATCAATGCCATAGGTAGCCATCAGGTAATTACACAATGCTTTCAACTGGCTGTCCGGAACGCCGGTATAGAAGTCGCATCCGATGATTTTGACAAGATTCTCAACTTTCATATATTCCTCAAAGGTTTTTGTCAATTCTTTACTAAAAATGTGAATAGATTAGTTTTTCCCTATATATTCTTCATGCCCCGGATACTTTGCATAACTATCATCTACCGCTATCAGTTCCATAAAATTATCTATTTCAATAATGTCCGATTTATGACACTTTCGGACTTCAAGATGATAGTTCTTCTTGCAGATTCTTAATGGCACCATCTCCCAAAGGTTTTCTTTTCCTCCTTTGCTGCCATATACACGAAGTAAATCCTCTTTGAGTTTTTCTGAATTTGCTCCATCCCAGTACGAAATGCCATAAGCCTGATAGCAATCTGTGCCTCCTCTTTGGTAATTTGTAACAAAACCATTGTGCTTTTCAAAGCACCAGTCCTCTGATTCAGCCACTTTCGCTCCCAAATAATTGGAACAGTATTCATATTTATTTATTATATCCGGATTGCTTATGAACAGATCTGCTTCACAGATATAACACCTATCTATATAGTCCATAGCACAAATCGCCGAACCTATATTGTTCGCCATATTAAAGTCCGGATTGTCAATAAAATGTATTGTTGGATACTTTGTCAAAAGCTGATCAAATTGTTCCTTCTTATATCCACGTACAATAATAATGTTCGTTATTCCTTTAGAGTACAGTGCATCCAATAATGTATCAAGAATTCTCACGCCATTCACTTTTACCAAGGGTTTCGGGGTATCCAAAGTTACAGGGGCAAGTCTCTGGCCAAAGCCCGCTGCTAGAATAATTGCTTTTCTTACCCGATATGGTTCCAGTGCCTTTAATCCCTTCTCACTGATGTCTATGCTTCCATCTGCCAGTTCATTAATATAGTTTCTGTCTGCCAGATCCCGAACAAGCTTGGATGCATTACTTAGTGTTATTGTCAGATCGTCAGCCAGCTTCCTTTGGCTGTATATCCCTCTTCCCTTTTTCTCCAAATAAGTAAGTAGCGCAAATTCATAGCGTGATAATCCAATGCCGCCTTCAATTTCCCGGTTGTCCGCGTTTTTAAGTGCATTTGATATCGATGTAAACACTACCCGTGCAACAACATTTAATACCAGTATAATTAAGCTTATCACGCTCTGCATTTCATAATTGCTGTTTTTTTCATAAGTTGTTATCAGAATTGATAACGGTTGATTATCATAAGAGCAAAGAAATGCTACTGCAGAGATTGTGATCATACTGTTCAGGAAGAAATAGGAAAACATTTCAATGAGCGTGGACGCTGAATTGGGGATTAATACCTGCCGAATAATCCCACCCTTTTTGATTCCAAGGGTTTCGCCGATCACCTCATAATCACTGTTAATCTTACTCAGGCAATTTTTGGCAAGCAGGTATGGAGAACCAAGAAAATGGAAAATATTGACTACAATCAAAATCAGAATCGTACCATAGAAAACACCATTAGTACTTTTAAACAAGAAGATAAAGCCGATACCAAGAACCAAACCTGGTATAGCAATGGTTGATAACGCCAGAAGATCTACTGCTTTGGCTAATTTCCCGTTTTTCCGGACGCTCAAATATCCCAGAAGATAGGCAAAACAAGTCCCGAAAAAAGCTGTAAGGCATGATAAAAGCAGGGAATTCTTTATATACTGAGCCAATCCGACGCCATGAGTATTGGAGAAGATACTGGCAATATGATCAAAAGTCAGACTAAGATCATTCGGGAAAGATTGTGTTAATGACAGGCTGATAAATGCAAGCTGGGGTAAAAACAGCACAGCACATACCAGTACAATTACTACAACAGCCATCCGGCTGAAACTATTATCTGCCTTAATCATTCTCTTTTGTTTTTCATTGACACTTTGATCTCTGAAGATCATATCAAACGCAAAAGAGATAACAGCAGGAATCAGCAGAACAATACCAGCAATTGACCCCCGTCCATATTGGAAGGAAGAAACAAACTGGTCATACAAATACATCGGTAAGGTTTTAACCTTGCCTGCGATTTCCATAGGCATGCCATAATCCGAAAAGATCAACGTAAAACATGCACAAAACGCAGAAACTAAAGCAACCCGAAGATAAGGAATCGTCAACCTGAAAAATGTACTGATCCGTGATATTCCCATAATACTGGCTGCATCATACGGACCTTTATCTTCATAACGCAAAGCGTCATATAAAATCAAAAACGTTGCCGGAAATGAAGTCATCACTGAACCCATAATCAGCCCTGGAAAACCGCGCACTTCAATCTCAACACCAAATATGAGATCAATAAATCCGTTTGTTCCAAACAATATCCGCAGACCAAGTCCAACAGAAATCGTAGGCACAAGCATTCCCAGAGTCAGCAGAACAACAAAGAAGTTTTTGTTCTTTATATTTGCTGTGTTCAGCAAATACGCCGTAATTAATGCAAGCACGGTTGTAATAATAGCTGATATGCTTGTATATATAAGAGAATTGGAAATTGATTTCCAAAAACTCTTATCCTTAGCTATATGAGCCCAATCCTTAGCTGTCACATGAAAAGCAAGCGTCAAAAGCGGTAGGATGGCAAAAAGAATAATACATCCAATCGCTATAACCCTTAAATATTCATGTTTAAACAGCCCACTCAAGCGCTTCAATTGTTTCTTCATTGGATGCTATCCTCAATTGATTTTACTTTCATATCCAAATGATCAACAACAAACCGTTTCACAAAAGCATCCGCCGGATTATGATAAATCTGATAAGGCGTATCTAATTGCGCAATACGCATATCATTGATAACCATGATCCGATCGGATAAAGCAAAAGCCTCTTCCTGATCATGCGTAACATAAATCATTGTAATCCGGAGCTTTTTCTGTATTTCTTTCAATTGTTGTCGTAAAACAACCTTTATTTCCGCATCCAGTGCGGACATAGGCTCATCAAACAAGATTATATCCGGATTCAAAACGAGCGTCCGTGCGATGGCAACTCTTTGCTGCTGTCCGCCTGAAAGCTGTTTTGGTTTTTTATAAATATGTTCTTCTAGACCTACCGTCTCTATAATCTCCCGCACCTTCTGGTCTATCTCACTCTTTGGCATTTTTCTGTTTTGAAGTGCATATGAGATATTGTGATAAACATCCATATTGGGGAACAGCGAATAGTTCTGAAATACAATTCCTATGTTTCTGTCCTTTGGCGCCATATTGGTTATATCTACACCATTCTTGTAAATATGGCCGGACGTGGGTTTTTCTATACCTATCAGCATACGGAGAATTGTAGTTTTTCCACAACCAGACGGACCAAGAAGGGATAAAAACTCCCCTCTCATCACATCAAAAGAAACGTCTTCCAGGACACTTTTGGACTTAAACTTTTTACTGATACTATCCGCATGGATAATGGGTTCATCTTTCATATCCATACCCCCCATTACATTGTTATTTAGGTCCTGTAACCCGAAAAAGAATAGCAGATTGAAAATCTGCTATTCCTTGTAATACATATTCTGCTTGCTCAATACTCCCATTGATCCAACAGATCCTGTTTGTATTCAAAATCGAACATACCTTCCATGGTGATTTCACCAAAGCCCGTAGGATAGTTCGGGATCTCCGCTTCCGGCATATCGGTATAAATAATATCTGGATTGAATTTTGCACACTGCAGTTTATTCAGCTCATTATAAAGATAAGAAAACACAGCCTTAACGGATTCCCTGGACTCGTGTCCTGTAATCATACCCATGGTAAACAAATCATATGCTAGACCCTGTTCAGGAACAACCACCGTCATGCCCTCGTTTTCATTTGCATAATTCACGCACTGCCAGAGCAAGCCATATGCAATTGCTACATCACCGCGTACAGCAGCTTTTGCAGGAGCTGAACCAGAGGTCGTATACTCCTTAATGTTCGGATTTAAAGTTTCAAAATAGGCTAACCCATCATCTAAGCCCATCATGGTGATTATTCCATTATAGTAGCTATATCCCGTTCCGGAAGACTTGGGACTGGGCATAGATATCAGTTCCGCATACTCCGGCTTGAGCATATCCTCATATGTCTGAGGTATAGCCAGACCTTGTTCATCAAGCACTTTTGTATTAATAAGAAATGCACCATATGTCTTACCATTTACCGCATATTTGTGATGACGATCTGTATAACCGGTAACAGAGGCGTCATAAATCGAAAAATCATAATCCGATAAATCAACAAATAAATCCGGATCTGCATTCAGGATGATTTCCGCATTGACAACTTCCAAATCATAGAAAATATCACAATCCGTATCTTTTCCTTCAGCCTGTAACTTAGAAAGCAGTTGGCCGGTACCCAGAGACTGGATTACAATTTCAACATCAGGAAACTGCTTGTTCAGCTCTTCCTGAAGATATGCAATACGTTCATCTTCCGCAGCGGTATAAATTATTACTCGCTCAGAAGCAGCAAAGGCAGAGGATGCAAACAGCATAAAGCAACACAGAACCAGCATCAAGGCAATCGTTTTCTTCATCTTAGAAACTCCTTTTCTTAGAACCGTTTTCATCCAATAGATTACCTTTTTGTTTCTAATGGATTATAATTTCGGCTCCTCTTTTTCTGTCCCATTCCAAATTGCTCAATACCGCTATCGAGCTGAACAAAATAATACCCCTCTTATTCCCTGATTGTCAACGCTGTTTGTTCATTTTTTCTCTTTTGCTGTTGCCATAATGAACAGTCGGCCATCTTTGTTCATCATTTCGTTCTCATTTTTCGGCCTTTTCTTTCTTCTTTACCTGATTGTGTGTTCATCAATCGTTACTTTGACGCAAAATGTGAACTGTGTAACCATTCAAGGTTTAACTATTGATTCTGTCTGACATAGAATCACATTTAGTGGATAAAAGACTTCCTATGCTCCATCTAACAAATCAATTACTTGTTGCCGTTTCTGATTAAACCCAGAATTTTTCTGTAGGATCCTCCATATCCACATCAGGCAGTAAAGAAAGATTACCTTCTTTCTCCATCAAATTATATATCGAAGCAGCATAATTTATATCATGAATAGAAACTCCAATATTGTATGCAAGAATCCTTTCATCATCATTTTCGCGCCCCGGCTTATCCCCATTAACTACATCACTGACTTCAGCGAACTGTTTGAATTTGTCAAAATTCTTAAAGTGATGCACATGCCCATAATCATCAGCATATACTTTATCAAAGAACAAATCACAATTCGTAAAACCTAATGTATGAATTGGTTGTACAAGAACGCCCCTGTCAAAACACTCATCAGGACAAACATCATTTGGAAGATATGTCGCACCCGAAATAACTACATCTGAATGCTTTGCCATCTCTTCTGCTGTATCAACAAAAACAAAATGCAGATTTTTATAATTTGCAAATCTTTTTGCGAAATCCTCTTCTTGTCCCTTATACCGGAGCAGTTTGATATGAAGTTCTTTATCAGGCATTTTATCTGCCAATATTACTAAAGTAGAACGAGACACATTACCGAGTCCCATCATACCAATCGTAGTAAAATTTTTTTTGCCAAATAGCATGATGGAATGTGCTGCAACAGCTCCTGTTCTCATTGTAGTAATCCAAGTACCATCCATAAGAGCCAAAAATTCTCCGCTATCCGCATCCAGCAATAATATACGGCTTTCCAGACTTGGAACACGGTTAGGATAACGTGTTACAACTTTGACTCCACCATAATTAACACTATTTTGTCCCGGTATAATACTGGGCATAACGTTACAAAATACACCATCTACAGGTTTTAAGCTTATCTTAGGAGGAAGAATTGCCTTTTTCTTATTTTTGATCATACTCTCTGCCCAATCAAAACACAGAGAAGGGGATATTTGAAGATTGGCAATATCTTTAAATGTTATAATTTTCATAGTCTTTCTCCTAACATATTCTTTAGCTATGCTATACAAACAGGGATAGTGTATTAAGCATCATACAATTCAATCGTTTTCGGCATGAATGTTATACATCATACGTCTTGTCTATTGCTTTCAATTCGCTGAAAGTATCGATTTCAACAATATCCTCATCATAACACTCACAAACACTGACAGAATAATGATCTTTACAATAAAGCAATGGCACCTGATCCCAATAACGTTCTTTTCCTCCTGGCGAAGAATAGACGCTTTGAATATCTTCTATCAGTTTATGGCCATCTTGCTCATTCCAGTATGATATACCTACCATCTGCCATATATCATCACCTTCTCCGCCGACTTTCTGTTCAACAATGATTCCATCCTTTACCCTGAAACACCAGTCATCAGATCTGTCTTTTTTTATGGCAAGGAAGTCTGAAGAATAATGATATTTCTTTATAATGTCAGGATTAGACAGAAGCAAATCTGCCTCAAACACATATGAATTGGCTAACAAATACCGAGCAATCAAAGCAGAACTGATATTATTGGCTTCATTATATAAAGGGTTTTCCAGAAAGTGAATCATCGGATACTTATATTTCAGTTGATCAAATAATTCGCCCAGATAACCACGAACTATATATATTTCATCAATTCCAATATTGAGACATGCATCAATCAGGCGATCAATAATTCTTACACCATGCACACGAACAAGGGGTTTAGGCGTATTAAAGGTGATCGGCGCAAGACGAGACCCAAATCCTGCAGCAATAAAAATAGCTCGTTTAACCCGATAAGGTTCAAGTGCTGAAAAACCTTTGTTGGTTATTTTCCCCTTGCTTATCATCCCAGCTTCAGTCAATTCTTTTGTAACACGATTAATTGTTCCCAGACTGTAACCAGTCTTTTTTTCCAATTCCCGTTGCGTCATCTGCGTTTGTTGTGTCGCTAAAATCTCCAGTAGATCAAATTGCTTACGATTAATTGGATTCTCCATATGTCTAAATCACCTTTCATAAACGTTCCAGCTTGTACAACGAATGCAAAATCATGAATCTATATGGATGAAAAAATAGTTATATGTTCCAGTATTGATCCTCAGTGCATGGATTCAATTACTTCTTTATATGATCTGCTAACGTCAATAATCAATCCGCCATGCATAGAAGGTGCTTGTCTAGGAACCATATAATCATTCCCAAAGTATGACTTTAGCACCTCATCATAACCAACAGGTATCGGATATTGTTGTCCTTCAAAAGTTATATCCACACTTTCAGAAAACCATTCCCTCTTCTGATAGATAACTTTTGAATAATTGCTTCTGAACATTATCTTATCAACATACTCTGAATTATCATACCTCTTACAGATTTTTTCATATTTGGAATAGAGTTTCCTGATATTTCTATATATGACTTTGCACGGAACAGTTAATAAAACCTTTATAGCCATCTTAATCTTATTGGGAGACGATGGATTACTCATCAGATGTAGTATTTTATTCAGTCGTTCCTTCTCCACAAACTGTTCAATGAGCAACTTTTTATTTGGCGCTATTCCATCCAGAACAAATACATCTATAAAAATGCCTTGATCAAACTTCACATGCTTCGCCTCATAAGGAAGCATAGCACAGGTTCCTTTTTTCCTTAATTGAGCGTGGCCCCGTACATAATCTATATCTGTATATGCACATTGCAGGAAATATTCTTCCCGGAAACTTTTCCCGGCATCTTCTATAAGCTTATCATAATCTTCTCGTAGCATAATAACATCAATGTCATCGTCCCATGGAATAAAGCGGCCATCCCGGACTGCTCCAAGCAATGTACCACTGTCCAGGAAATACTTAACATTCAGCTTTTTGCATACACGATCGAATTCGTCCAACAAATCCAATTCAACAGCCCATAATTTTTTTTCTTCTGGTGTAGTCGTATACCCTAATCTGGTCTCACTTTCAAAAAAAGATGGATCCCGCTTCATTTGTTCAGCCACAGGTATTCCCCCTTATCAAGATAAGAACTGTATATGTGAATGGGTACTTACTCTTTCATAACAATGCATAATTAAATGTATACTTATGACACGTTCTGCTTCTTCATTTTCCCAACAACAAAATTCTTACAAATATCAATAAGTTCATATATCATTGTATCTTTCTCTATAAGGAGGACAGCGCCATATATGGCCATACCGATTACAACTTGTATTATTATCACATAGATATCAGAAATGGTCAACCATTTCCCTGCTGCATAGACTGCAGCAAACATTAGGGCTCCCGCAATTATACGCTTATAACTAAGCTTTGCTATAGTACTCCACTTCAGATATCCGGCACTCATCTGAACATAAATAATGGTAATAACCGATTCAGCTGCTATGGATGCCACAATTGCCCCTACTGCACCCAATTGGGGAATCAGTAATAAATTCAGACAAAGATTGGTTATCGCACCAAGCACTATTACTTTGGCACTTCTTTTTCTTTGTCCGCTTGGTGTATAGTAAAGGTTCCCAAGACAATTGCTAGTTCCAATTATAACAATGAGCGGCGTCATAATGGATAAAAGCGGAACCACTTGTTCATAGTTTGGTCCCAGAAAAAGTGGCACAAATTTACCAGCCACACCTAACAACCCAAAGACAGCGCCAAAGCCAATTAGATAAACAAAATCAACAGTATGATTGATTTTCTCTTTTATTTCATCCGTTTTATTGTTCGCAAACAAATAGGATGTTCTGGCTCCCATGACAGAATTGACTGCCATAAATGCTATAGAATTCACAATCCCCAATATTTTTGAGGCTTCCTCATAATAACCATTTTGGTAAGCATCATGAGTAATCAGACGAATGAGTGTTTTGTCCAGATAAGTATAGATTGAAATTGCAATAGCAGGAATAAAGTAGATCAGAGTTTCATGGAAATGATGTCCAAGTCGAATCTCCCGGAAATTGACTTTTGTCAGCATCTTCGGCAGATAAAACCACATGGACAGATTACCAAGGAGCATTACCATGGAATTAATCAGGCAATATTTCCATACATCTTCTTTTGTTTTTACAAAAACAAAGAGAGCAACTACGCCTAAGATCTTAATAATTGAATTTCGGACAACAATATCTTTGATCTTCTCATAGCCCGTAAAATACCATGAAACATCAAACAATGTACTTAACAGAAATGGTGTTAGCGCAATATAAAGCAATTTAAATTCTGTCGTGAAAATAATAAACCCTATCCATACCACAAGGCATATACAAGTAGTTATAATTGAGAGAATTTCAATTTCCCAAAACAACTTGCTTGCTTTTTCTTTATCATCTCTATTCTGTGCAATCTCCCGTGTACCATAGCCTACCGTACCCAGTGCAGCGAAAAGCATAAAATATGTAATAATGGAGTGTGTAAAACTATAGTTCCCAACCCCATCGGCTTCCAGCACCCGTGCGATATATGGCGCTGTTATAAATGGCGTAATCACTTTCAGGATTTCATACAGAATTCTGTAGACAGAATTTTTCTTCAAACTGGGTTGCATATTATGAACTCCCATTCTGTTCGTTATACTCTTGTATGATACACTTTTTATCGCGACATTTTGCAAATCAGAGGATACGCAAGAAAATATGATTTCCTGAGCAGGCGAACCAGCTTGCTGTTAAATCCCAAAGTATACACATTGGGATATAACTGCTTGATTTCCTTATCCAAAGCCACCAGTTCCTTTTTCATGGCTTTCGGATTCTCCAGAACGGTATATGCGTGGTATGTATGGTATGAATAATTCCATACCGCAGCATCCAACGCTGCTTTCTTATTTCCCGTGGATTTTCCTGCTTCCTTTTCATAAAATGCAAACATTCTTCTGGCAACAACAGGAAAATCTTTATAATGTTTACGGATACCTGTCAAGCTGACACTCTGTCCTTCTACGCCAAGCTTATAACAATAAACCGGCTTGCTATACCTGGCAACCGTATTTACACATGCTATTACATAAAACACATATTCCAGATCCGTATAAAAGCATTTTTCTGCAATTGGTTGATTTAAAGCCCTGAACAGTTTAGTATTAACAGCAATCTCATGCATCAGGAATGTGTGATTTTGTATTGCAATGCTATTCAAATCAGTTGTCTCTGCACTTATTTCCTGATGAGAATCAACAGTCTTTGTTTCGTTTTCCCTGACCTCATAATAGGGTGAAATTACCAGGTCTGCAGTAGAGTTTTCCAGGAATGAAATGAATCCACGTAGATTATCGGTTGAATACCAGTCATCGCCATCCAGCAATTTATAATACTTACCCTGTGCAATTTTCAGAGAAGCATTAATAGTCGATCCATATCCCCCGTTTGCCTTATCTACAACCACAACAGACTCAGGAAACCTATCTGCATATCCATGGGCTATCTGACTTGTTTCATCCTTAGAGCCATCATTAACAATGATAACCTCGATTTTTTTCAGAAGCTCTTCGTCTTGACATAAAGAAGCCATAGCCTGATCTATACATTTTGCCACATTATACGCTGCTATTGATATGCTTAGAATTTTAGTGCTCATACAAACCCCTTTCATTTCCTCAGATATACTTCTCTGATCTGACGTACGGTTTCATTAATATCAAAGCCGCGCTTCAAAAGTAATGATTGATCAATAATAGGTTCATCTTCCAGATGCTCGCAAATAACTTCCGCCCATTTGTCGCTACTTTCTTCCTCTATTGGAAGCATAATGACATTTTTATTTATCACTGTCTCATTGGATATCCTGTCAGACAGAACACACGGGATACCAGTTGCCTGAGCCTCAACAGCGGCAATAGCAAATCCCTCAAAAAATGAGGGGAGTATAAAAACATTCATTGCACTGTAGTATTCCGGTACATTGCTAACATATCCAGCAAAACGAACTTTATCCTCAACTGAAAGATCTGCAGCCATCTGTCTGATCTCTTCCTGTAATTCACCATCACCAACTAACAACAGATAACAGTTTGCATTTCTTTTCAGCACTCTTGCAAAACTTTGCAATATGAATTTATGGTTCTTTTCTGGAGAAAATCTTCCAACATGACCTACAACATAACTGTCATACGGAATATTCATCTCTGTTCGGATTTTTTTCCTGGTATCCGGATTATAACAGTATCTGGCCAGTTCTATGCCATTATTGATAATCTTTGTTTTAGTTTCATTGACAGATTTGGGGAATTTTGCTTCCGCGGCACTTGCAGAGCAAGCCATATAATCCGTAGGATACATATGCATATATGGACTGTATGCTGCTTTGACCGCTTTGGATTTAAATGAATTGTTCCCACCTGTATGAGAATGAACAATGATCTTTTTGACTCCATGTCTGTAAGCAGCTCCAGCAATGATTGTCATAGCAGAAGTGCTTCCGGAATGAATATGAACGACGTCATATTGATGTTCTGCAAAAAACTGATTCAACGGCTTTGTCAAATGCCATCTGTTTTTCCCAGGTGAATAAGACAACCCAAGCTCGTACACTTTTCCGCCTATATTATTAAGATTTCTTTCAAAAACCGTATTATAGCACTTATAGGGAGTCAGCCAATCAATCGTGAGTCCTTCCATATCTATATGTGTAATAAGATTGTTAATAAACGCCTCCTCTCCTCCATGTGCAATTCCTTCACCCATAACTTCAAGTATCCGTATACTCTCCATTGAAAACCTTCTAACCTTTCATAATTCTTTATTATACCCCAGTAAACTGAGGAATCTATTATAATTCCCTTGTTCTTTGTTTTTGAGCAGTATTGGGAAATATAGCAATATGGGATTTATATATAAACTGATCCATGTATTATTGATTACACTGAATACAGCCACTGAAGATAACCAGATGAAAAGCATCTTCTTGTTGTTTTTTGCCGCATAATGGCACAAATATGTATATATATACAAAGCCATTCCTGTAAACAATAGGCCATATCCCAACAAAGAAAACAAGAATCCGCTGTCCACGTAAAAATATGTATCTGCCGTCTTAATTGTTTGTATATAATGCCCAAACAAATTTATGGAAAACATATCCAAAGCCTGATGTCCCAGATCCAACCGCTCTGATAAAAGCTGGTTCATCTTTACAAATAGAGGACTGGATGTATTATATGCGCTGTTGCTCCATATGGATAAGAAAAACAAAAGCGGAAAAGTCAGGGAACATGCTATAACTAGCGGTTTGGCCTTTAATTTAAACATGTTAAATTTGATCAGAATGATATAAAGAACCAAAATAATGCATACCAGATAGAAAGCCAGTCTTAACGTGCTTAATTTATACAATACATAGTTCAATCCAAAGATAATAATTAGTTCAATCCAATTGGCTTTTTTGTTCCGTATTGCTTTCAAATACAGAAACTCCAACACCAAAAAAAAGTACGTAAAAGGAACCACATTATAATATCCAAACCCAAAGGAATGCGCTATCACAGATCCTCTGTGGAATACTCTCTTAGGCACAATCCCAATCAAATCCGCAATAGGGACAAGAACTACCATCGCAACACAAGTAAAGAAACAGGTTATTACAATTCGTCTGAAATTTGTCAAATCAGCTGTACAAATAAATGCAGCATACATCATCATCTGTGGCTTATTGCTTACAAAGGCTGCTACGGAGAACAATGCTATAACAACAAACCGAAATATCAGATCAAGTCGTGTAAATATAGGACGAATCGCTATAGTCGCATATACTGCGACTGTCAAAACAGAGCAGCCAAGCCATAATACTCTTGGTTTGTTATATATATCACCAAATACATACATCATAACTATACTTGATATATAACACAACAAAAAAATGGCTTCCTTTTTTCCTAACTTCAAACCATAAGCCTCCCAGAATTTCTTCCCATCTGAAGCTTTTTTATCAGGCAGTATAAAAAATCACCGATGCGTCTAACGGTTATTTAATATATTCTATTGCCGGATTAAATGTTAACCCCTTTCTCGTTCCTGAAAAAATCTTTTTGAGCCTTTTCCCTTTATTATCCTTGCTTTTCAAGATTACTCTCGTACAGTGGCTTGCCAGTCTTACCGCTTCATAACAAAAGCCTTTAATACCTTCTCTTCTGTAGAGATAAACATCATTACGATACAGATAATCAAATCTGTCCAGCCTGTCAGCACTTTCCGTTGCTATATTTGCACCTATATTATTCTTTGATTTATGAACCACTACACTATCAGCAACTGCATAGCATTTATACTTTCTGGATATTCTTCTGGTGTATTCCCAGTCATCTGTCCAGATAAAGAACTCTTTGATAGGAAGTCCCAGCTCTTTTATAATCTTCGTCGGCAGAAACAAGGATACAAAAGATGCCATAACTACCGGCTGCAGATTCTTTTCAAATCCCTGCAGATTATGGGTCAGTGTTTCCCTCTGGAGATTCATCGTACAGAGATTACCGTCTTTCCAAAGAACCTTGCTGGACAGAAAACCATATTGGCCCTTCAACTGCTCATCCGCAGCAAAAAATGCTGCTAATGCATCCGGATTAGGCATGCAATCATCATCCATAACCCATACGTATTCATAGCCCTTCTCTGCCGCATATTTGATGCCAAAGGAAAAACCTCCGGCACCTCCCAGATTGGCCCCAGTATCACAGTATTGAATCTGATTCTTATCAATATACTGCTGAATGGCTTCTTTTGTTCCATCTGTACTGTGATTATCAATAATGATAATCGCCGGTATTTCCGGTTTTTGTGCCAACAGACACTGGATATTTTCTGTCAGTAAATCCTTCCGATTGTATGTAACAACTACTGCTGCGGTATTCCTGTTCATTTATTCCAGCCTCTCATTCTTTCTTTCCAAGTTTTCTCTTGATAAAGTTTCCTCCCTTTACCAGCCAGTTCTGGTTTTCCATGAACACATATCCTGTGTCTTTGTACGGGAGATGGTTTGTTTCAAGCCATACATCCAGGAGCCGTTCGCTGACAAATCCGAATACGCGGCTGTCGTTCTTGTTGTAGCTACTGATATCCAGCCTGTTTTCCAGTTCAAAGAGCACATCGAAGAGCCATTCGCAGTATTGATCGAAGAGCTCTTTCTTCATCACGAACATGTTGAAGCGGTGTCCGGTAGTCTTTTTCATGCTGGAATCCCAGGCCGCGATATACTGCGGATATTTCTCCTGCAGAATCTCCCGGGTCGTATCCAGGTCGATGGCATGATGCGCATGAGCATACTGGCTGTAATTTGTCTCAATCCAGTAATTCCGGGGAGTAGGCAGCAGGATGTCTGTATCCTGCAGTTTCTTCTCCATTTCTGCACTGTTGATGACTTTGTCTTTCTTGTCTCCGAATCGTTTCCCGTTACTGAAATGGCGCCTGTAATGAGCAAGACCAATATAGTCAGCTTTAAGGTTTTTCCATGCCCAGTACAGGCCTGTCAGCTCACAGTAATTCGCATTCTTACAGCTGATATTATCCCCTGTGTTGTCCGGGGTATATCCTATTGATTCCTTCCCCTCCGCGCCTACATGCAGAGGAATATACATTGAATCATCCGGCATCCAGTATTTTTTATGTGTTGCTACAATAATCTTGATGTCCATAGTATATACCTCACTTCGCTCCCTGCTTGCGCAGTACTGATCCTATCGTTCTGAGGATACAGACCACATCAATAGTGATACCAATATGCTTTACATAATGGTATTCCAGGTCAAGACGCTCTTTATAGTCAATATTGGATCGTCCGTTGCAACCCCACCAACCCGTAATGCCTGGCCTGACTCTGTTGTACAGCTGCAACCCGCCATGCTCCTCCAGTTCGCCCACAACAAGGGGCCGGGGGCCAACCAGACTCATATCGCCCTTAAGAACATTGATGAATTGCGGAGTTTCGTCCAGACTTGTTTTGCGAAGCAAATTGCCTGCCTTTGTGATGCGTGGATCATTCTCAAATTTCTGATCTCTCGCCCACTCTTCCGCATATTTAGGATCCTTCAGCATCTCCTGAAGAATCTCCTCTGCATCAGGGACCATGGAGCGGAATTTGAAAATACGGATAGGTTTTCCGTCCTTTCCGACCCGCTCCTGCCGGTAGAACAGTTTTGCATGGTCACCGGATGCAAGGTTCATCAGCTTTACAATTCCCATAAGGGGCAGAAGGCAGATGCAGCCAATCAAACCAATAAGAATATCAAATAATCTTTTGATTATCAGATAGAACCTTTGTTTGGGCAGGAAATCAAAGATTCCCATTGTAACAGTTTTACAAATACCGATACGGGAAATAAACTGATCATCCGGTTTTAAACCGAAAAGGCTTTCCACGTTTACATGAATGTTGATGCCGTTATCAATCAGCCTGCTGATCACATCCCGGTTCATCAGTCTGGGCGGAACAGCCACAAGTACATCGTCTATCCGGTTATCCAGTACATATTTTGCCAGATTGTTGATATCAATCAGATTCTCAACTTCACCATCGAAACCGTCAATACTGGTAACAGCTTTGATATCATACTCCTGAAAATCCGCCGCTGTCGCGTCTGTCAACGTCCGTTCCAACGTATCCTTACTCCCGACAACAACCAGCGTTATAGGTTTGTTCTGTCCGATTTTGATTTTACCGGACAGCAGAAGCTTTCTCCAGATATATTTCAGGACAAGAGAAATGACCAGATAGAAGAGGAAGGTTTCAATCATAACCTCCCGGGAATAAGAATCGCCTTCCTTCATCAGGTACATGAAAAGAGAAGCAAGCAACAGATTCATAATAGCCATTTGTCCGCCCCGAACAATTGTCTCAAAAAAGGATCTCCTCAATGATCCGGAATATGGATTCATAAGCAGGTTAATAATCAGGTGGAGGAGCATAATAGTCAGCAAAATGCTCTGCCATCTGGTATCAAGAATCAGATGATCAAACTTCATAAAGAAGGCTAAAATAAAGGCGCCAAGAAGGGACAGAAGATCAATCAGTATAAAATCAAGATGCTTCAGCCAGCTATATTTCCCTTTGTAGTGCATATAAATAGCCCTCTTTCAAAAATATTTTGATCTGTGTCTAAATAATGGTTCTTATTTCTGCACCATGCAGGGGGTCCCGGGGATTGTTGTCAGGCAGGAAAAACCGTTGATACTGTCCAGACTGTAGACGAACATGGCCATCTCAGACCAGAAGTCTGCGGGGAGCGTAACGGGGATATCCTCTTCATCACCGTGAAGAATCATTGATATGTCCGGCTGCGGGGTTTCGGGATTGTTCATTCGGCTTTGGGTATATTCAACCGCGCCGGAAAACAGTGTTGCGAAGCAGGTTGCGTTGTTGCGGTCTGAACCCAGCACCAGCTGGACATCCTGGGCGGCGGTTCCGTCCTCCTTCGTGGCAATCCAGTCCGGGGAGGAAACGTCCAGAAACCGGTAATCCGTTCCATTCGCGATCAGGGAAACAGCCCCGATGTTCAGGTGCTTTGTTCCGCGGTAGCGGATCCAGATCCGGAACACAGGAACTCTTTCTGCTTCCCTGTCCCAGTTGCTGATCACCAGTTCCGGGAAAACCGCGCTGTAATAGCGGTCGTTTTCATAAGGGGTGAAGAACGCCCGATTTTCCGCAGACGCCTTCGTCTGGATATAGGCGGCGGTTCCGTCTTCGGAAACCTCTGTGCGGAAGTACTCCCCGTTTTCCTCAAAATAGGAGATGTTCAGTGTTCCGGGCATCGTTCCATCTGTTTCCGTGTTTTCCGCTGCCCCGGCGGTTGTCAGAGCTGCCGCCAGCAGCAGTGGCAGAATCAGTGCGATGATTCTTTTCACGGAATTCCCCCTCTCCTCAGGAAATATGGTAGGTCGGAAGGATTTCATGCAGAACCTTCTTCACGTCCTGGTGGCCTTCCAGGCATTTTCCCAGTTTCTCCAGCCAGCCCTGGACCGTCTCCCAGTCATAGTGGTCCTGCTTGGCCACATAGATCCGGTCACGTTCAGTCGCCTGGTCGTTTTCCTTGTCCAGCAGGAGTTCCTCGTAGAGCTTCTCGCCCGGGCGCAGGCCTGTGCAGACAATCTGTTCCCTGCCTGTTCCGTACAGGTGGATCATCTTCTCCGCCAGATCCTTGATCCTGACCGGTTCGCCCATATCCAGGATGAATAGCTCACCGCCCTTCGCCATGCCGACAGCCTGGAGTACTAGGGAAGCAGCTTCAGGAATGGTCATGAAGTAGCGGATGATGTTCGGGTCGGTCAGGGTGACCGGACCGCCCGCCCGGATCTGGCGTTCAAAGATCGGGACCACGGAACCGTGGGAACCCAGGACGTTGCCGAAACGCACCGCCATGAACTCAGTGTTCTTTCTCGGAATGGAAGAGATCACAATCTCCGCCAGCCGCTTGGAGGCGCCCATCACATTGGTGGGGTTCACCGCCTTATCCGTAGAAATCAGGACAAAGCGCTTCACGTTGCACTCAACAGCTACCTTTGCCGTCCTGTAAGTGCCGAAGACATTGTTCAGGATTGCCTGCTCGCTGCTGGTTTCCATCAGGGGAACATGCTTGTGGGCTGCCGCGTGGATCACGATATCCGGCTTGTATTTGCCCATGACTCGCCAGAGGGATTCTTCGTCCCGGACACTGCCGACCTCCAGCACAAGAGTATTGGCCACCAGTTCCCCGTATTTCTCCTTTAGTTCGAAGAACAGGTCATACATATAGTTTTCGGAAATATCGTAGAGCACCAGTTTTCTCGGGGTAAAGCCCATGATCTGCCGGCACAGCTCGGATCCGATGCTTCCGCCTCCGCCGGTAATCAGGACAGTCTTGCCGGTCAGGAAGGCATGCACCTCCGTCATATCCAGATGCTGTTCCGCCCGGCCCAGCAGGTCCGCGATGTTGACTTCCCGGGCTTCCGCGCCTTCCCGGACACCGGAATAGATCATCACATGGGCGCCGGTTTCAATGCAGTCGTTCAGAAGCGCGGTGATTTCACCCTTCGGCGTGGCAATGGCGATGATGATTTCGTTGATGTTGTACTTTTCGGCAGTTTCCGCCACGGCATCCGTACCGCCGACCACCGGAACCCTCGAAAGGGAGGAGCGCTGCCTGGACGGATCGTCATCCAGGATCGCTACGGCAGTCGCGTTGCCGTAACGTCCGTTCTGGATATCCCGGATCACGGTGGCTCCGGCATACCCGGCGCCGATGATCAGGATCCGTTTGGTTTCCTTGTCTTCTTTTCTCCGGCTGCCCGCGGTTTTATAGCGGATCAGATACCGGGAAGCCGCCACCAGGAAGAAGGTGATAACCCACTGGATAAAATAAACTGGGCGGGGCATCAGGAAGATATTCACGCCGATCCTGTCCCGGAACAGGTAGAAGATCAGAGAAACCAGGTATGTGATGCCTGTACCGGCCAGGGTACTGATCCCGCACTGGATGAGGACATCCTGTCCGGCATAGGCGAGGATCTGGCGGTAGATTCCGCTGATCCACAAAGCCGCCAGGGTGGTAATCAGAAGGATCGGAAGGGTTCTCCAGAGATGAATCACATGGTTTTCAGGTACGCTGAGGGAAAAATAGAATTCCACCGATATGAACAGGCCGATGAACACGAACAGCGCGTCCATCACCGGCCACAGGGTTTTCTTCAGTCGTCTGATAGATGGTCACCTCTTTATGCTTTCTGAAAAAGGATTCCCTGAATCAATCTGCTGTTATTTCGCTTAATGCTTTCTGTTTCTGTCCGGCAGTCAGAAGAATGCCCACGGCCACGAAGAAAAACGGCATAGTCGGACATGTTCCGGTTCTTAACCAGAGGAAACATTCTATGATTTCACCAAGTAAAATCGAAAGAATAAACGGTACAATTACAACTTCCTGTTTTTCTTTTGCGGTCAAAACAAGCCGGAAAGAGGCGCCGACAATCTTTCCCAGGAATGTGCCCATCAGCAGAAGTCCCGGAATACCGTTCTCCAGCAGAATCATCAGCGGCATACAGTGGCAATGATTAGCCATAAACGTCATCGTCTCAGAAGCATTAACCAACGTCATCGGATTCCAGATGGATGTGCCCCACAGCAAAAACAGGGGATTATTCCAAAGAACCTGAATTGCTGCATTCCAGATCATCGGACGATCTGTCAGGAGATTTCTCCCGCCATATCCGCGATTGGATACAATTGCCTTTGTCTGTACCTCTTCCGCCAATGCACGTGGAATCAGCAAGCCGTTAGCCCGTACCTGATTAAATGCTGTAATGGTTTTCATACACAACATCACAGAAACAATAAAAACCACACCAGCTATTGCTATCCCAGTTGCCCAGGCATACCAGCTGTTTCTCTCCTTTTGCTGAGCCTGATCCCGCAGTTTACGAATAATGAAGATACCAAGCATTGTCGCAACGCCAGCCGAAACCGTTACCTGGGCGCAGCGGGAATCCGTCAGGCAAAGCGCGATAAACATCGGAATGATGGAAAGCAGGAAAAAGGCCTTGACCTTTCTCGTTTTTCCAACAATCGAGCCACACAGAGCCAGCAGAAGGGAAAAACTCGCAACTGATCCGGAAACTGTAGGATAGAAAACCAGAAACAATCTGTTTTCATGTGTTACTCCCCATATGGCTCCTTCGCCGATTGTGTAGATGTTGTTCCCTGTCCATACCGCATATATTCCCAGACAGCTGGATACTACCATTCCAATCGTCCAGATGGTTATACAGATATTCAGAAAACCTTTCAGCTGCTTTTTGCTGAGGATCCGGGCCATTCCATAGCAGGCGGAAAAGGCCCAGAATCCGGTCAGAATCGCGTCGCTGACCGAATCCTGAAAAACATTGTCAGGTCCTTCAGCAACAACCCGAACCAGTTTCATCACTAAATAAACCGCCAGCAGCAGGAACCCTTTGTCCTTCCACAGTTTTCCCAGATAGATAGCCATAACGCCCGTGATGACCCGAAGCACCCATACAAAGCCCGGAAAGTTGAACGCTTTTCCGGTCGCTGTCTGATCGCAGTATGTGGCAATCACCGCCAGATAACCGAGAAGTAGAAGAGCCATCAAAAACGTATATATAATCCGTCCGATGGTCCATGACTGCTGTCTGTCCAAACCAATTCTCCTTTTGATTAACGGGTTAGTAATATTCTGCTTTGCTTATTTCTTCACTTCAGTAAAAAAACAGACGGCTCCGCCATACGGTCCGCTGACGCGCATCGCTGGAGAATCTGTTTTTTCGGCGTTTCCCTGCTCCAGCAAGCCACTGCGAGCCGCTCCGCGCCTGCCTGTTTTTCCCCTAATTTGTATCCGGGGAAATATAACCAAAAATCGAGAAAAATCAACATGGTTATACAGAATAGATTATACCTTTCTTCCTATTATGTGTCAACGAAACGCCTGTATTTACGGGCTTTCGCATAATTTACTCTGAGGCTTTCCTGTCAACGGCTCCGGGCTCCGGATTGACGCTTTTTTTGATGTTTGTTAAAATAGCGGGAAGAAACGGACGGGATGCTCCGTTTAGTTTTCGGAAGGAGATGATTGATGTATGAGTAAAATCACTCGTACGATTGCCTGTTTAGTTGCGTTTTGTCTGATGCTGGGGGGAATCGCCCTGGCAGATGATTTCGGTATCGGTGAAGCCGCTGTTCATGAACCCGTGACTGCTGTTGAACCCGCTTCCAAACTGACTACCGAAAGCCTGTCCCAAGCCAATGTTTCCACGCCGGCTTCCAGCGGCACTACCAGTCCCGCTTCGTCCGTCACCGTGACAACCGAGTCCGGTACCAAGGGTTTTGTGACCCGGATGTACCAGGTTGTCCTCGGCCGTAACCCCGATGAAGCCGGTCTGCAGAACTGGGTTAACCAGCTCGAGAGCGGTAAGGTTGGCGCCGCGGACATCGTTTCCGGATTCTTCAACTCTCCTGAATATACAGGAAAGAACAAGAAGAACGATGAAGTCGTTACAGACTGCTACAATGCCATGCTGGGCCGTAATCCTGACGAAG
>Ga0256405_10004416_pt1 | contig 26305 bp, 25 predicted proteins | sample RumenRJG_02DNA_FD_189096 | JGI IMG/M metagenome (GOLD analysis project Ga0256405, IMG submission 189096) | Bovine rumen microbial communities from Lethbridge, Alberta, Canada - RJG_02 | ecosystem: Host-associated > Mammals > Digestive system > Stomach > Rumen | place: Canada: Alberta... | reverse complement strand
ATCAGCTCTCTTCTCCTGAAAGAAAACCATTCTTCTGTACTTCGGAGCGAACACGATGTGGTATTTACAGTTCCATCTGGTATGTGCCAGACTGTTCGTGACATTGTCCTGTCTATCGGGCATAATAATATTGACCTCCTGTTGTATCATCCTTTCGTAAGCTGGCAGGCTCACGAACAGTCTAGCACACCAGAGAGGTCATCGCTTAAGCTATACGGAACCCCCGGACTATCCGGGGGTTTTCGGTAGACAATAAAAGCATCCCTTCGGGGGATGCTTTCTGTTTTGATTATAAATGTTTTAATATGAAGCGTTTATTGCTTGTTGGCCTTTCTGACCTTGCCGGCAGCGACGAAGATCTTTATTTTTCAGCCTTGATATCGCAATAGAAACAGAAGCTGTCTCCCTCCAGACTGTAGTCCTCGATCTCTAGGGGGGATACTTCTTCGCCGTTGACGATCAGATTGACAGGATCATAGAACACGTAACCGGGCTTTGCCTGTACCCTGCCGAATACGTTGTACGTTTCTCCTTCTTTCAGTTCCACATCGGAGTAGAGGACCAGAGTCGCATAGTCTTTCCAGTAGACCTCGTCCCTTTCGATTCCGTTAACGTTCACTTTTCCTATGGCGTACCTGTCGCTTTTTGCCGTAACGCACGGAATTGGAGCCTGATCAAAACCCGACGGATCCTTTCCTGTCACGACCGTACCGGCCTTGGGCTGCGTGATGCTCAGTTCCACGGTCTCGATGATCTTTTCTCCCCGCTCGTTCACTTCTAGGTTTTCCGTATTCATGATTGCGTCTCCTTTGTCTATATCGACCGTTTCCAGGATTCTGCAGACGTCTTTCGGATCCGGCATCGAACGGATCGCACCTTTCTTCGTCGTAACCAGATATGCCGCTGCATTGGCGAACCGCAGCATTTCCTTCAGATCTTCCTCTTTCAGATCGTCGATCGGATGATCAAGGATGTAACTGATCGCGCAGGCGCAGAAGGCATCTCCGGCTCCCGTCGTTTCGATCGTCCCGCCAAGCCGGAAAGCCGGGACATATACGCGATGATCCTTACAGTAGCTGCAGCTTCCTTCGGCACCGTAGGTCGCGTTGAGGACCTTGATGTTCGGATATCTGTCTTTCAGGATCCTTGCGCATTTTTCCAGATCTTCTTCATCGCACATGAACTGCAGTTCGTTGTCGGCGATTTTCACGATATCGCTGTTTTTCAAGCCCCAGTCGATCTGTTCCCTTGCGGTCTTTAGATCATCCCACAGAGGCGGACGTAAGTTTGGATCGAAGGAGATCACGGCTCCGGCTGCCTTCGCCGTTTCCACCGCCTTCTTCGTCGCTTTTCTGACGTCCTCGTGTGTCATCGAAAGAGTCCCGAAATGGAACACTTTCGTCTGTTTCAACACATCCAGAGGAAGGTCTTCTTCCTTCAGCATCATATCGGCACCGGGATCGCGGTAAAAGGAGAAATCGCGGTCGCCGTTTTCATACGTCTTGACGAACGCCAGGGTAGTATGGACCTTGTCGTCATCGAGAAGACAGGCGTCATCGATGCCGACGTCTCTGATCGTTTCTCTCAGCTGTCTGCCGAACATGTCCTTTCCGACTTTGCCGATAAAGGCTGTCTTTCTTGAAAGCTTCGCCAGCATCGACAGCACGTTGCAAGGTGCTCCGCCCGGATTCGCTTCCAGAAGGGGGTTCCCTTGATCGCTCAGACCGTTGTCCGTAAAGTCGATCAGCAGTTCTCCCAGCGCGATGACATCGTATTTTCTTTCCACATCTGTTTCCTCTTGGCCGTGCCGGCCTTTTCAGGCGACGAAATGATCGTTCTTTCCGTTCTCGATCTCATCGAGAAGTTCCGTCAGTTTCTTTTTGTTTATCTCGATCATCAGGATATTCTTCTCATCAAGAGCTTTCTGCAGCTCATCAACAAGTTCTTCGATATCCTTCCGATCTTCGGAAAGGGATTCTTCGTAGACCCTGTCCGCTCTCAGCATCACCAGCATGTTTTCTTCGTCCTCGCGCGGATTGAACTTGAGGTATTCCAGCCTCTTGAGTCTGCCGGCCCTTTCCGCTTCGCTTTCCTGCTTTTCTTCATCCTGGATGACGACGTTCTTCGTCACGCCTGTCGACAGGACCTTTACTTCCACTTCCAGCAGGGCATCGATATCGTAGGTATAGGTGATCTCGATCGCTTCCTGACCCTTGGGACCTACCGGGACTTCCACCGTCAGCTTGCCCAGAAGGACATTGTTGGCGGCGATGCGGCTTTCTCCCTGAAGGATCTCGACATCGACATATTTCTGATTGTCGTGCGCGGTATAGACCGTCTGTTTCCTGCTGACCGGAATGACCGTATTACGTTCGATGATCGGCAGATAGACGCCCGGGATCTCGAACGTTCCGTTGTCCCTGATCACCGACGTTCCCAACGTGAAAGGACAGACATCCGTCAGGACGACTTCTTCGACCTGCGCATCCCTTTCCTTCATCGCACACTGCAGAGCCGCTCCGATCGCTACCGATTCTTCCGGTTCCGGAAGGGATACCGGTTCCATGTTGCAGATCTTCTTTACATATTTCCTGATGATGGGCAGTCTGATGGCTCCGCCCGTCAGCAGGATCTCATCCAGATCGTTCAGAGTGATCCGGGCATCGTTCAGGGCCTTTTCGATCGGCTTTCTGAGTTTCTCCAGAAGATCCCGGCACCTTGTTTCATATTCGCTCAGTTCGAAACTTTCCGCATATCTTTTTCCCGAGACCGTTACGTTCATCAGGGCGACATCGCTGTCGCAGAAGGTACACTTGGCCTGTTCAGCGGCTTTCAGGATGAGTTTGAGATCGCGGAAACTGATCATCTCCTGATCGAGTTTCGTCCTCTCCATGAACATCTCGAACAGCACCTGGGTGAAATCTTCTCCTCCCAGGAAGTTGTCTCCGGCGATCGCGTAGACTTCCATGATGTTCTTATAGTATTCCAGCACCGTTACGTCGAAGGTGCCTCCGCCCAGATCGAGGACCAGGCAGCGTTCACTCTTGCCTTTCTCCCCGACACCGTAGGCGATGGCGGAAGCCGTCGGTTCGTTGATGATCCGGCTGACTTTCAATCCGGCCAGTTCTCCGGCTCTGATCGTGGCCTTGCGCTGCTTGTCGTTGAAATAGGCCGGCACGGAAATGATCGCTTCGTCGATCTTCTCGTTGAGATAAGTTTCCGCATCTTCCTTCAAGGAACGCAAGACGAAAGACGACAGTTCCTCGGCAGAGAAACTGTGCTCGCCCAGATCGAAGATCGTGCTGGTACCCATGGCCCGCTTGAAAACGGATGCGGTCCTGTCGGGATGCAGGATGCCGTATTCCCTTGCGGTCTCACCGACCAGGATATGATCGCTGTCATCGATGCTGACGACGGATGGTGTGATCTTCTTTCCCAGACGGTTGACGATGATCTCTGCCTTTCCGTTCCGGTAACAGGCGGCCAGCGAGTTGGTCGTTCCCAGATCGATCCCTATCAGCATCCCTTCTTCACCTTTCTTTCCATCCTGCTCATCGTGATGGCGAAGTCTTCTTCATCCGGCCAGTCCTCGTGACCCTGTCTTGCCAGTTCAAGGGCTTTCCCGTATTCGCCGCGCAGTTCGGCCGCTTCCATCTCGAAAGCTTCCAGGTCCTTGCACCGGCAATACTGACAATGGTCGCACAGTGGCATCTTGCGGATCCTCTGTGCCAGTTCTTCCGCTTCTTCTCTTCTTCCCAGCAGCGACAGCATCCTGTACTTCCTTACCGCATACAGGGTCTTCTGCAGGGAGTATTTCTGCAGATCCTTTTCGTTCTCTTCCATCGCCATTTCCGCATACATGTGCTGCTTTTCGGTGTCGTTTCGATGGAAGGCGTTGAAAGCGAGGTGTTCATAGACCTGCGCCAGATCGTTATTGCTTTCTTCGGCCGTCTTCTTCCAGGCCAGGAGGTGTTCCTCGTCTTTAATGAAATCTTCCTTCTCCATGTCCAGCAGATGGGACAGGACGTTCCTGCGCCATTCGTTCAGGGTCTTTCCGTGGCTGTTCATCAGCTGTCCGGCCTTCCTGAAATTCCCCTTCAGGAGATTCAGAGTGATCTGGGCGTCGTAGTATTCACCGTCCCACTTCCACTTCCAGAGCTCTTTCTCCGCTTCTTTATACATGCCTGCTTCCAGATAGACGTCGAAGATCCGTTTCTTTACCGGACGGTCGAACTTCTTTCCGGCTTCTCTCAGCAGCCTGACAGCCTCTTCGTATTCCTTGCGTATGCGCAGGATCTGGACCTTTTCGATGTAGAAATTCACGTTCTCGTACTTGCTGACTTCCAGAAGCCTGTCCGCATATTCCAGAGCCTTGTCCAGGTCGTTCTTCATCTGATATACGCTGATCAGCCGTTCGTACGCATCGACCCCATCAGGTTCCTTTTCTTTCAGGATCATGAAGGAACGTTCCGCCTCATCCGGGTGGTTCATGTACAGTTCGCACATGCCGACATAGAAATCTCCCCCGTGATCGTAGCCCTTCTCCAGGGCCTTCAGGAAGTGATCGCGGCTCTCTCTGGCCTTATGTGCCAGATCCTTGTAGTAAAGACGTCCGATCTGGTAATCGACGTAGCCCGAATGATTCTTATCCTTTTCCAGCTCCAGATAGATCTCCAGCGATTCCTCGATCTTGCCATCCATCATCAGAAGCCAGCCCTTGTATTCCAGAAGATCCTTGTTTCTTGAGTTAAACGATAGCCCCTTTTCGCAGATCTCCATCATCTTGTCGCGGTCTTCCTTGACGTTGCCGTCGAGAGTCTCCCCCTCGATGTACAGCAGCTTGAGATAGAGATCGTCGGTCATGGCGTAGTCGGCACCGTGATCCCCGATCTTCTCCAGCGACCTCTCGTAGTACTCCTTCGCCTTCTGGCTGTCGTTGTCTCTTGCCCTGCACAGAAGTCCTCTGGCATACAGGACGGACGGATCCTCTTTCAGATCGTACGATTCCAGATATTCGATGACCTGTTCCGCTTCTTCGAAGGCGTTGTTGCGGACCAGGATCCTGATCTTCATGATGTAGAGACCGATATCGCTGCCATCCATCTCCAGAGCTCTGGACACGGCGTTGTAGGCTTCCTGATCGTTGCGCAGATAGAAGTGAGCCCAGGCCAGCAGCGCATAGCCATAGACCGAATCCGGTTTTTCATTCACCAACCTTTGCGCACATTCCAGGGCTTTCTCGTGATCTCCCTCCCTGAACGCCATCTGAGTCATGCCCGTCAGGACGGCGCCTTTGTCTTCCCCGGATTCCAAGGCCAACTCATAGGCCTTCATTGCATTATCCTTGTCCTTGAGTTCCTGATAGAAGTAAGCCATGCGGTTGTACATCTCGCCTTTTCTCTTCTTGCGGGAGATGTTTTTCTCGCTGTCTTCCGGCAGTTCGTCGATGACCGTGATCAGGTTCTTCAAAGCCTTGATGCCCCTGACGTAATCCTTGTTGTGGTAGGTCAGGTTGGCGATGATGTTGTAGTAGTCGAAAGCCGGGGTCTCTTCCTTTGTCATGGTACCGAACAGTTCGTCGGCCTCCTCGTTCATATCATTCTGGATATAAGCCCAGACCAGATCGATCTTTGCCTGGATGTCCTCAGGATGATCCTTGAGATATTCTTTCTTGCGTTCCATGATGAAAGGATTGATATTCTTTCTTCTTTCGTTCATCTCCATCAGGACCTTCACTTCACCGTCGGCCATCCTCATGATCTCGTTGAACTGTTCCACGGCTTCTTCGTATTTCTCCTGAACTTCAAGGATGTCCGCATACAGGCGGTGCAGCCGGATGCTGTCTCTGTGTTTCTCCAGCATCCTCTTGCATTCCTTTTCCGCCTTTTCATATTCTTTGGCGTAATAGTATTCTCCCGCCAGCCACATTCCTATGTTGAGATCGTCCGGATATTCTTCCGCGATCTTTTCCAGATCTTCAAAGTATTTCGGATCTTCGAAACGGATCTTCCAGATACAGGTCCAGGCATCGCCGTAAGGGTGTCTTTCCTTCAGGTTCAGCAGTGCTTCGACCTTATCTCTGCTTTCTTCCTCCAGGGAAATGTTGCGATAGATGCCCATATACTTCTGGCATTCTTCGCCGTCTTCTCCCGGCAGGAACATCGTCATCGGCAGGATATCTTCATAGAGGATCCCGTTGACGATGACGTTGTTTATGAAGTCGCGCGGGTACTTTTCACAGAGTTCCTCCCTTCTTTCCAGGAAGGAATAGTGTCTGTCCATGCACAGGAAAACATCGTGACCGAGGAAATAGAACTCCATCAGGAAGCGCAGCAGCTTATCTTCCGTCCGCATGTGTCCGGATACGGTGTTGCAGATGTCCTGTGAAAACAGTTCTTCCCAGTTTTCCACGTTCTTGCGTTTGGCGAAATCGTTGTATATGTCGGCCAGCTGTTTGAGCCACTCGTCGATCTGCCTGTCCTCGCCTTGAGCCCCTTCCGGTTTCCGGGCATAGGCCAGCGCCTCTTCATACGCGCTCCTCAGCTGCTTGAATTCTTCCGGCTTGTCTTCCGGATTGGTCACAGAAAGTTTCTCACGGTAGGCTTCCGTGATCTTCTTTTCGTCTTTCGTCGTTTCGATCCCCAGGATGTCCCAGATATTATATTCGTTCGTTTCCATATGTCTTAATCTTAACACTTCACAAAACAAAAACCGAGGTATCGCATCGAGATCAAGAAAGGCCTATATCAAAAAAGCATCAGTCAAGCTGATGTTTTTTCTTGTATATGTATTGTCTTTACAGAAATCTGTCGTTGATCATTGTTTCGAATTCTTCGATCGGTACGGAGATGAGTTTCTTAATGAAATCTTCTTCCTTAAGGGAACGGATGATTCGTGAAATGATCTGAATATGCTGAGCGTCATCCAGGAACGCAAGATTCAATACAACCCTGACGTCTACGGGCTTGGTGTTGTCTTCCATGCTGTAGAACTGTACGGGCTCTGCCAGGCGCAATGCACAAATGGCCTGGTTGATAACGTGTTCCTTGCTGGTATGAGGTAAGGCTACCGGACAGTATTCGGTCAATCCCGTCGGATATGCGCGTTCTCTTTCTACACAGCTGTCATAGAAATCATCTGTAACACATCCGTTTTCCAGCAGGATAGACGACGTCTGCTCCAGCGCTTCTTCCCAGGTTTTTGCTTCCCCTTCGATTACATATAATTTAGTCACTTTGATCTTTCCTTTGTTACAACGATTTGCTGTTTTTATCTATTTTTTCTATAACGACTTTCTTATTCTTGGATCTGATGAAATCAAAGATCTCTTCCGTATCTTCACCAGAGAATACATTCAATATTCTAATATAGTTCTTGTCTTTTTTAGTATGAATTCTGATCGGAATCTCCGGATTGTATTCTATTTTTCTTATTTCTTTGTAAGGTACTTTCTTTACCGTGAGCATTCCGTTGTGAAATTCCAGTTCGTCTTCCTTCATGATCATCCGGCACGTCCTGAACTTGAGCACATGCAGAAGAGCATATCCTGTCAGAACGATATAGAAGATCACCTGAGACACCGGGCTTGAATAAGTGCGATGTCCTACGAACAGGAAAATACCCAGGATCACTATAGCTATGATTCCGTCAAACAGATATCTTTTCTTTACGTTTTCTCTTATACGATATGTTTTCATGATGATAGAAAGAGGCGGAAGGCGAACCTGCCGCCTCTTCAGATATTAGAATAATCTTACCAGACTTTCAGGATCTTGCCTAAGATACCGATCAGGACTGTATCGAACTCTTCGATTTCGGCTCCCGAGATCAGGGTTGAAGCGTTGGCGATGTAGCCGGCACTGACACCGACCTGGGTAACCAGCGGAGCGAGCCAGGAATCCATCAGGAAGCAGTAGTAGCAAATGAATGCCGAGCACAATACCGTCTTGAAGATGTCTCCCTTAGAGAACATGGAAGCTGCGCAGGTGTAGTAGATCAATGCGCCGAGAGCGGCTAACGGGAACATCTTGACTCCCGGCAGGAATGCGATGGCGATGCAGATTGGAATCATGATGGCTGAGCACTCGATACCGACAGGATCACCCAGGCTAATGGACTGGTCCATACCGATGTTGATCTCGTATTCGTTGCCGAGTTTTTTCTGGAAGAACTTTCTGGCCGCGTTGGAAACAGGTACCAGACCTTCCATCAGCAGCGCGACCATCTTCGGCATAACGACGATCGTGGCAGACAGTGTAACGGCGATCGTTAACGCGGTAACGATGTTCTGTCTGGTCAGGATCGACAGGAACAGACCGATGACGAAGGTCGTAACGGATGTTTCACCTAAGGCACCCAGTTTTTCATTCAGCCATTTCAGGTTGATGTTGATCTTATTCAAACCAGGAATGAGGTCCACAATCTTGCAGACGACCCAGCTGATCAGCCACATGTAGTACACGTCGAAGTTCATGCATGACGTACCCGGCAGATCATAGTGTTCCTGCCATCTCTTGGCTGTCTTATCCGCAAGCTTCAGACATACGGCGAAAGTGACAAGCCCGGCAACCAGACCGATGATGTAAGCGACTGTATTGCTGACGCCCGCCAATAATAATACATGATACAGAACGGCAGATCCCAGGAAGAAATGGAAATAGTCCCAGATATCGACGTCCATCGTCTTCGTGAATCTTAATCTGATCAGCACGTAGTTCAGTACCAAAGCTACAGGAACAAACACGATGGCGTGCGAAGTCGACCAAGCGATCGATCCGATGCCCTGCCAACCGATATCGACGATAGTGAATCCGGAACCGCCGAAGGCAGAATAGTAATCGACGATCGGCTGAATTCCGCCCATAAGCAGGTCCAGAACAAGCATGATGCCCATGAAGCCAGCACCGATTCTTAAACCGTTTCTTAACGAATCAAAGAACTTGATTCCGAACACGACGCCCAGAATAGTAATGATGATGGGCAGGAAGATCGCTGCGCCGGCATCCATAATGCTCTGGATAATCCCAACAATAATACTCATAATGTCTCCTTTCTTTTCTTGTTATGCTTATTCTTGTTGTTTTGCTTCTGCGTCCTTCAAAGCCTGAAGGATCGTTTCTCTTGTTTCGTCTTCCCTGATTCCTGTAATGACTCCGGCAACGGAATAAATCGGAATTCCGATGTTTTCGTCATAACGGGAAGAAGTGAAACATACATCGTATTCATGCGCGATCGCCGGAAGATTGATCAGCATGGTCTTTGTGACTGTGCAATCGATCCCGTTCTTCTTGGCGATCTCATGAATCTCCTGTTCGACATAGGTCGAGGTCGCAATACCGCCTCCACACGCAACAACTGCTTTTACCATAAATTGATATCCTTTCTTATGCTGATTTCATTGTAACAATGGCTGTTTTCACCGAAAAAGTACAATTCACTTCATCTGATGCGCAAGATTTTGACAGTTTTACTGACCGTAATGGTCCATGCCGCCGAGTTCACGGATGATCTCTTCCTTCGGCAGTTCGGTGACCTCTCCGATCAGTTTCGCCAACAGATACGTCTTGGCTCCCTCTTCCAGATAAACTGCCGAGAACAGCGCGTCATCCAGAGACGGACCATAGGCTATCACGCCGTGTCTTTTCATGATGACCGCTCTGGAGTCCTTGCCGTATTCGACACACAGCTTGCCCATTCCGATATCGGAAGAAGGGGTCCACGGCGCTACGGTAACGTCTCCCTGACATGCATCGATCAGCGTAACCATGCATGCAGGAAGCTTATCCTGAACCATCCCGATCGCAGTCGCGTACGGCTGATGGGTATGAATGATCGCATTGACCTCCGGCATGTGCTGGAAGATATATACGATAGGCTTGGAATCGGAAGACGGTTTCCTGTTTCCCTCCAGGACATTGCAGTTCTCATCGATCAGCACGATATCCTCATAGGTCATTCTGTCGTAATTGATCGCGGAAGGCGTGACAAGAAACCTGTTTTCGCCCACTCTTACCGATACGTTCCCGCCGGAAAGAGCGATCAGTTCATATTCGTTCATTTTCAAGCATGCTTCAAGCATCTGTTTCTTTATTTCGTCATACATTGCTGGTACCTCTGTATCTTTCTTTGAATGCTTCTTTGTTTCCGTATACACCTCTGCCCATGACGGTCGCATAAATATCCGGACATCTGCGTTTCAGTTTTTCATACAGTTCATAATTGATGCCGCCGTCTATCCAGACTCTCTTCTGATATTCTTCAGCGATCTTTTGGGCAAAGTCAGCCATCTCCATCCGGAACATCTGTTCAGGATCAGACAGATAGGCTGTCAGGACCATGATCTGGTCAGACATCCTGATAATCTCTTCGTTATCGGAATTCAGATCCCGGTCACTGAGGCTTACTCCGCAACTCAGGCCTTTTTCTTTGAATGCCTTCAATGTACCGACCCTGTCCTCAAGATGATCCGTCTGAACGAAGATGATATCCGGATTGATCTGCTGCAGTTCATCAAGATAATCCAGGGGTCTGTATACTTCCAGATGGAGAGAGATGTAGGCGTCTTTGGATATTGCCTTGATCTTTCTGCACATCTTCATGCCGAAGCTGATGCCGCTGACGGCTACTCCGTCTTCAACATCCAGATGGATCTGGCCACATGTGTCAACCGCAAACCTGACCTCTTCGGCAACGTTCAGAATATCGGAAGAAGCTATCGAAGGAGAAACGATCATTATAACGTTTCCCTGTAAGCTTTGGCTTTCTCCATGAGACGTCTGACTCTGTTGACATCGGTCTCGTTATAGAATTTGCCGTCGACCTTTAAAGACGTCGCCACGACACATCCGTCACAGACTTTCAGCGTGTCGACCACTGTATCCTCGTTAACGCCGTTGCTAGCAAACGCAGGCGTATCGCATGCAGATCTGATCCTTTCCAGCAGGCTGTTATCGATCGCGCTGCCGGCATGAACACCAAAGACCAGCAATGCATCCGGATGCCAGTTGTGATTGATGGATTTGACTTTCTGTTCGATCTCTCTTTCATCCAGAGACATGCCGCCTTCCGGAATAAGCGTTGCCAAAGTCCTGACATTCTCGCATCCAACTTCATATCTGTGTCTTTCCAGTTCGCCTACCTGGACGTTGGAAAAACCGTAATCGCCCACATAGGTGCCAAAGAAAGTCTCGCGTACGAATTTCGCATCGACGGCTGCCGCCAGATCAAACGTCTTGAACGGATCCATGGCGACATGAACGCCATAAGGCACTTTTGTCTCGCTCTTCAATTCGCCGATTATGCGCGCCATAGCCGCAACCGTAACCGGTCTGACATCTGCAACATAAGGGATACTGAACTCATTGCAGAAAATGATGCCATCGATGCCGCCGTCCTGCAGAGCATGAAGATCCTTTCTCGCCCTTTCCAGCACGGCTGCCATTCCGCCGGCTGCATCATACTTCGGATCTGTCGGCAGCGCCTTCAGATGAAGCATACCGATGACGGGTTTCTCACAATTAAATACTTCTTTAATCCATTCTTTTGTCATAAGTGTCTCCTTTAACTTCAATGTATGGTTTCCCTGTCAAAGTGAAAAGTGCAAGTTTCAGCAACGGTTTTGAAATTTTTTGTCAAAAATTTTCATGGCTTATGCATAAACCTTTCACCTTTGGAAAAGCACCAAATAATATAATGAAATTGTTCATGAACAAGCCGACATTTGAGATCTTGAAAAAAATCATAAACAGTCAGGGCAAGCCTCTGACGATCGTTGATCTGATGCAGAAGTATGAAATCAGTTCAAGAACTTTTTACAACTACATCAACGAGATCAATTATTATCTCAAAGACAGCAGGATTAACGGGAGTGTTCTGATCGAGAATGATACCCTGATCACCGACATGGATGATGATGCTTTCCCCTACCTTTCGAGTTTGATGAATTCCATGAGCTTCAGCGAATACAAGCTTTCAAACGAAGAACGCCACAGCATCATCATCCTGACCCTCCTTTCCAGCAACAGCGCCGTCAAAAAACAGCGCTTCGAAGATGTTCTGCTGGTCAGCCGCACCTCAATCATCAATGACATGCGTTCCGTGAAAAACTTCTTTTCCAAACGGAACATTTCTTTCAAGGAAAATATTCATCAGGGCCTGGAGATCGAATGCGATGAGAAGGCCAGAAGAAAGGCGACCATCGACCTGCTGATATCCCGCGTATTCAATGATCTTGAGGACAGTATTTATCCATTGAGTCCTTATAATTCTTTTATCAACAGTTACCTGAAACTGGATAAATCCCGCATCGTTTGCGAAGACGCCATAAAAAGATGCGAAACGGAAATGGACGTTGAACTGTCCGATCAGAGTTACTATTATCTGATCACTATTTTGAGCTACATCGTATCGCGCCTGAAATCCGGAAATCAGATGATCAGAGAAATGGAAGAGGCAAGAAAGGACAGAGTTTTTGTTTTTGCGGAACGTCTGTTCTCCCGTCTTGAAGACATCACCGCCTACAGTTACACCGAAGTCGAATTCCTGTCTGAAATGATCCGGGAATATGTTTTTCAGGATCCTTCTTCCAATAGCGCATATATGGACAACTCCTATCTGCAGCTCATCGTGAAAGATCTTCTGGAAACGCTGTCCTTTTATTTCAAGACCAATCTGGCAGAAGACGGCGATCTTTTGAGTTTTCTGGTTGCCCACATCGACAGCTGCCAGCGGCGGATCTCGAACGCCGAAGAATTCAGCAACCCTTTCCTTTCACAAGTCATCACAAAATACGAAGATCATTTTGCCGTCCTGAAAAAGAACATCTACATTCTGGAGAACAGCCTGAGCATTTCCTTCAACGACGACGAGATCGCCCTGATACTGATGCACATCCTTGCATCGATCGAAAGAAGAAAAAATACGGATTATGCGCCAAGGATCGTCATCGCGTGCGGTTCCGGAGCTGCCACCAGCAATTTCCTGGCCGCTCTCATCAGGGCCAATTTCAAGGTCAACATCATTTCCGTCTCTTCGCTGCACAATGCCCTTTCGGTCATCAGAAACGACAATGTTGATTTGATCATATCGACAGTTCCGTTCTCGGTCCTCGAAGTCCCCGTTGTGGTCGTTGATCCATATCTGAGAAGCGAAGACAAAAGAAACATCCAACACGCACTCAACTCCATATCCATGCAGGCAGTACATCTGGACCCCAAAGACATGCCCGCCATTGAAGATGCCATCAGCGTTTATACCGAGGGATTTACCGGTTTCCAGGACATCATCAACGAAAACCTGATAAAACTCAACGGCAACGCCAGAAACTGGAAAGAGGCGATCATCGCATCCGGTGAACTGCTGCTTTGGGAGAAATGCATCAGCGCCAACTATCTTCAGCAGATGGTCCAGCTGGTCGACAAGTACGGACCTTACATCGTGATTGCCAACGGCATCGCGTTCGCTCACGCTTCTCCTTCCCAGGGATCACTAAGAAACGGCATCTCTGTCGTCAGGCTTGACGAACCGATTGTCTTTGGAAAAGAGGAATTCGATCCGGTCAGGATCGTCGTGGGCTGTTCTATTCTTGATTCGCCGGAAAACATCAACATCCTTCTGAAGATTATGAAGATCATCAAGGATCCTTCTTTCTATGAAACGATAAACCACGCGAAACATAAAACAGACATCCTGAAAATATTTAAGGAAACAAACGACAGCCATGAATAAAATAAAAGCCATTATATTCGATATGGACGGAGTCCTTGTTGACAGCGAATCCGTCGAAAGAAACTGCATGAAAACATGTGCGGAGAAGTATTCCCTGCCTTTTGAAGACGAATTCTATGAACTGTTTCTGGGGTGCAACGACGAAATGTCGATAAGGATCCTGGCTGAACGCTATCAGGACGAAGATCTTGCCGCGAAGATGATGAACGACATCTATCAGCTATCAAAAGAGGAATATGAAAAAGGCGGTGTCCATCTAAAGAAAGGCTGCAGAGAAATCCTTGATCACCTGCAAAAGAAGGACATCCCTTATGCTCTTGCCACCGGTTCGTCCTATGAGTTCGTAGAACTGAATTTTCTACGGAACGGATATGACGAGGTACCTTTCAAATACATCGTGACCGGAGACCGGATCACACATTCAAAACCCGATCCCGAGATTTTCCTTAAGGCGGCAGAACTGATGAAACAGGATATCAGAGATTGCCTCATCATAGAAGATTCCCCCAAAGGCATAGAAGCGGCATGCAGATCAGGAGCCAGATCCTGTTTCGTTCCTGATCTGGTAAAACCGAACCAAGAGATCCTTAAGAAAGCCGATTATCATAGAAACGATCTGTTTGAACTCATCCACCTGATCGATGATCTGACAGCATAGACATCGTTTCATGTGTTTGACATGTTCCCCCCTTTAAAACAGGCATCAGCATTTGTCCGTGCGGCTTAGGGATAGTGTAAATCTCTAAAAAGGAGACGGCATAGTTTACAGTAGTGTAGGCTATGCCGTCTTTTCTTGTGCTTCAACGGGGATTTCAACAGCCCCGATGAAATTCCAGTAGATGACTATTGTTTGCTTTTTCGTGCGTGTGCCGGGGACCTTCTCTGGCTTGAGGACCTCGATCCTCTCCACAAAGGACCGGATGATCTCAGCGGTCAGCTCCGTGATGTCCGTGTACTTACGTACCATACCGAGGAAGGAGTCTACATTCAGCCGCTGTTCCTTTGAGGCGGCAATGAACTCGGTAAGCTCGGCTTTCCGGCTTTCCAGCTGATTCTGCTCGGCCTCATAGGAGGCGGACAACTTGGCAAAACGCTCATCGCTGATCTTGCCCTCCAAATTATCCTCGTAGAGACGCTGAATGATACCATCCAGTTTGCCAATGCGCTCCTCTGCCTGTGCAAGCTCACGGGTGCTGTCACGGAGCTGCCGGGTCAGTTCTTTTTCGCTGTGCCGTGTAACCAACTGAATGAAGTCATCCTCGTGTTCACGGGCGTAAGCGGTGATGAGCCGCAGTTCCCGGAGCAAGATTTCCTCCACCTGAACATTGTGGATCTGGTGCGGGGTACACATTCCTTTGTGCTTGCGGTACTTGGCGCAGACGAAAATCTCCTGATCGTGCGTCCAGCCCCGGTGCCGGACCTGATACAGCTTTGATCCGCAATCGGCGCAGAACAGCATTCCGGACAGGATCGGCATCTCGCCCATCGGTGTCACACGCCGTCTGCCTTCACGGATGCGCTGGACTATATCGAAGCTCTCCTGATCGATGATGGCCTCATGCGTATTCTCGAAGATTACCCACTCGGAGGGATCGTTTGCCAACTTTTTCTTGTCCCGGAACGATTTCGTGCGAGTTTTGAAATTGACCGTGTGGCCGAGGTATTCCTGCCTCGTGAAAATCCGGGTGATCGTCGTATCATCCCATCCGTAAGGGCTGTGACCGTCTGACCGGGCTGGGAGCGTGATGCCAAGCCGCTTTGCGTGGTAAATCGGTATCTCGATCTGCCGCTTCTCCAAAATGGAGGCAATCTGGGAGGGCCCGTAACCGGCGATGCACAAGCGGAATATTTCCCTGACCACCTCTGCGGCCTCCTCGTCCACGATCCAGTGGTTTTTATCCTCCGGGTCCTTCAGATAGCCGTAGGGCGGATTTGTGCAGAGCGGCTTTCCGGCATTGCCCTTCGCCTTGAACACGGCCTTTATTTTCCGGCTGGTGTCCTTGGCGTAGAATTCATTGAAAATGTTGATGAAGGGCGTCATGTCGTTTTCCGTGCCGTTGATACTGTCCACGCCGTTGTTGATGGCGATGAAGCGGATATCGTGGGCCGGGAAAAGCATCTCCGTGTACATACCGACCTGAAGATAGTCCCTTCCGAGGCGGCTCATATCCTTAACAATGATGATTCCGATTTTGTCCTCATTGATCATGCCGATGAGTCGCTGCCAATCCGGTCTGTTGAAATTGGTCCCACTGTAGCCATCGTCCACGAAATACATCGTATTCGGGAAATTCTGGTCATCAGCGTACTTTTTGAGAATGGCCTTCTGATTCACGATGGAGTTGCTCTCGCCGTGAAGGTCATCCTCTTGGGACAGCCTGCAGTACAGGGCCGTAATCTTGTCTCCTGCGATAGAAGACGGTCTATATGAAGTTGTCATATTCATAAAAAATCCTCCTTTCCGACCGTCTTCAAGCGGTAGTCTATTACACCGTACTATCGCAGGATTATCAAGTCATTTAGGCGATATTGTTGTGTACAGACTGATAACTTTTCTGCGCCGTTTCCACGCCGTCCAGTATCAGTTTTTTGACCTTATCGTAGGCCGTTTCCTTTGCCGCATCGCCCTGCACCGAGATGACCGTAAAGAGCGTGTTGCCGATGGTCATTTCGGTACTGCGGCAAGGCTTGCCGTTATAGGTGGTGATTGCTGTCTCCATCAGGACGTCACCTTCATGACCTTTACGGCCTCCGGGCGGAGCAGGAATCCATCCAGATGCTCCACACCGACATAGCCGATCTTCTGCTCCAGTGCAAATTTCTCGAAAAGGGTGCGTACGGTGAGCGGCACACGGTCTACAATGGTGTAGTACGAGAAATCACCGAAGGCGATGGGCTTGCTGCCTGAGGGCATATACTCGGAGATGTGGACCGGTTTGCCGAGGATGGTATCGCTGTTCTGATTCCAGAGATACTGACCGTTCTGGTCCTTGAGTGTTTTCAGCTTCAGGGCCGTCTCATCATTCATGAGCCACGAGCCGTTTGCACGGTACGGCTTGAAAACAGAGAAATACAGAGCCAGCACATCGTCAAAGGTGATGTCACCGGAAACCGTTACACCGATCTCGGCACCTTCGGTATCATGCAGGATGCCTCTCGGCATATTGAAACCAGTTCCGGTAATGAAGGCGGCCTCTTCAGCCTTTCCGAAACGCTTAGCGAACTGGACCACGAGGTATCTTTCCAGATCGAAACCGAGGTCGCTGATGAAATCGGTCTCCAGAGCGGTGATGATCGCCAGCTTGTGAGCGGCCACATCCTTTTTCGGGAAACTCTCCACGGTGGTGGGAATGGTGCCGTGTTCCGATACCCACGCCGGGAAATCATCGGTTTCAGAGAGCCAGATCTTGCTGTCGCTCTTGGTGGCGGACAGGACGGTGCCGATCCTGCGGAAAAGGTCATATTCCTTCAGAGCCGCAGAATACTTGGCAGCCGTGTCGTCCGGGAGCAGATAGGTGTTGGTGAGGCTGTGTTTGCCTTCGATGATGTCACCGAAGGCTTTGTCGCTGCCACGCATGGCCTTCCAGAAGCTGTCGCTGTAGCTGCTCAGGCCGGTGGTCATATACTTGTTGCTGATGTAGTTATTCATTTTGTTGTCCTCCTTACAGACAGTAGCGGCAAAGATACATGGCCGCATTTTCGGGTGTGTAGTAGTGTTCCATCTGTTTGCCACAGCACGGGCAGGCGATTTCGTCCGTATCCGTATGGCCGTGGAGATGGTAGATGTGAGGCATGATTTCCTCAAGGTAGGGCTTGCCGGAACGGACGAACTGATCCGCCGACATCGCCGGGAAGAGGGCTACCTTCTGCCGCCCGGAATCGTCAATGGCGATGACCGGGAAATACTGCGTCTCCGGCAGCCCGTTTTCGTCCGTGATCCTCATACCCGGCCTCCGTTCAGCGGTGTGCCGTTCAGGTCGAAGAAACGCTCACGGCAGAACTGCATAGCTTCGGCATAGGATTTGAAAACCACCGTGGAAAAACCGTACTGGACTCGCCAGTGCCAATTCTTCGTATCGTTGCTTTCGAGGATGGCCACAGGGCGTCCCCGTTTGGTGAGGAGCAGCTTTACACAGGTGTAGTCCTTAGTGGAGAAATCTCTCGCATCGGCATCTGTGAAAACCGCCTTTTTCTGATAAATCAGTTTGTGAAACATAGTCGTTTCCTCCTTGTTTTTTTGAAAAATGAGCCGGGGTTTAATTACCCCTTTGATTTCGCGTTTTTACGCACGAGACCCCACGCCGCTGTCCGGCCTGAAAGGTCACAGAGATTTTGACCGCCCTACCGGTCACAGGGAGAACGGATATACCGCATAAAACCACCGCCTTTCGTTTGGGGCAGATGGGGCAAGCAATTATGGTTATTTCGTAAGAACGATTTTCTATAGAAAAAACCAAAGTTAGCTGCCCCACGTGCCCCAGAGTGTTATTTCAAGAACTCCACGGCCTCACGGAGCGCATAGCCCATGAGCACTGTGGTCTTCTCTCCACCGGATTTGGGACGCTTGCGTATGACCTTGCCCACATCGAACTTCCGCAGCTCGGCAATGAAGTTCTTGTTGTTCTCCACATAGCAGCCGTTCCCGGCGCACCATGTGCGGTAGGCGTCATACAGTTCGGAGGTCTTGGTCTCGGCCCCTGCATCGGCTATGAGGCAATCCTCCGCAAACTGAGCGATTTTGTCGCTTTCGTGGTAGTAAGCGTTGGTGGCGTCAATGACCGATTGCGGAGGCGTAAAGCCCTCGGCCTGAAGGAGCTGATATCCCTCCAGCATCCAGTTCAGGATTGCACTCTGTACCTCCGGCTTGCCGAACTCCGCTTTCAGGCCCTTGTCCTGCTCCCATTCCTCGAAATGCTTGTCAAAGGGTATGATCAGCACACGTCCGCTGGTGAAAAGCGTGGTATCGGTGACGACTGGCAGATAATTGGTGTTGACGTACAATTTGAACTGCGGCTGGAAATCGAAGCTGTTCTCATGCAGGAACCGGGCGTTGAGCGTATCGTTGCCGGTCATGCTCTTGACCTGAGCGGCATTGAGCAGAAGACCACGGCTCGGCTCCGATATATTGGCGAGGCGGATACCGGCAAGACGGGCGATATCCTCGCTGGGATTCTGGCTGTTTACGCTGTGCTTGAGAGCAATCGTCTCCGGCCTGACGGCTCGTCCGTAATCACCCATGACCCGGAGAATGCTTTCCATCAGCGTCCCTTTGCCGTTGCGGGTGGTTTCGCCGTAGAGGAAGAACATACACTCGAAACGGGTATCGCCGCTGACGGAGTAGCCGAGGGCCTTTTGCAGGAACTTGGCCTTATCCGTATCGCCGCTCATGATCTCGCTGATGAAGCGGCTGTAGCGGTCGCTCCATGCGTGGGGATCGTATTCAACGGGCGTGATCTTGGTCAGCCGGTCCTCGGCGCTGTGGCCTCGGAAATCCATCGTGCGGAGGTCCAGTGTGCCATTGGCACAGTTGAACAGAAAACGGTCGCTGTCGAATTCCTGCATGGAGATCGGATATACGCTCTGGGCATCGGAGAGGATCGTGATGCGCATATGGCGGCTCTGCCATTTCCGGCAGAAATCGATGTAGCTTTTGCGCTTATGCTCATCGTGGATATCCAGCGCATACCGCATGAGCGCATCGGCCAGAGCCTTGCACAACTCCATCGCCTTAAGGGACCCGGTGTCGGAGACCCAGCGTGTGCCGTCATATATGTGCCACTGCTTACGCTCCGGGACGAAACGGGCAATGTCCCTGAACACGTCAGCGAACAATCTGTCGTTGCCGATGTCGTTCCACGGATAGCGGTCATTCTCCGCTGGGGCCAGTTCACGGAGCGTCTGCTGGAGGTCGCTGAAATCGTCCGCCGCCGAGGACCTACCCACGGGCTTATAGAATTCCGAACACATCGTCACGGCCTTGGTAAGCGTGGTCTGCCGGTAATCGTCCCGTTCCCACTTATCCCGCATCAGAGCCGATTGACGGAACAGCCTGTCCATCTGCTCGGTATCGCCGCCGCACCAGAATGCCAACATCGCACACAGAGCCGCATCCGCCTCGCTGTGGCTCTTTCCGTCCGGGATGGTGCCGTTCCACAGGGCTTTGAACTTTTCGGCCTGTTTAGAGGCCAGAGCCTTTTGAAGGACGGAGGTATCGGAGAGGTAGCTGCCCGGAGCGGTCACATGGGATACCGGCCTTTCGGACTTCCGCATATATTTCTCAAGCACCTCGGTCAAAGCGTCCGTCCGTTCCTCGATGCCGGTGCCACTGATGGCGTTGCCGGTGACCGTGACGAAACGGCTCGTGTACCCGGCCACATAGACCTCCAGCTTGATTTGCCGGTTATTGATGTAATAGCGGTCCTTGTCGTAAGCCGGGAGCGAGGCTTTGAACAGAATTCGCACTCCGGTCCCGGACGGGCTGTATTCCGTATAGGTATCCATCCGGACGATGATGTCCTCGGCCATATCCGACAGCACGCCGTTCTCCACACAACTGTCGATGTCGATGGCGCAGATGTCCCCGAAGACGCCAATTCCGAGACCGTCATATCCGGCACGGTGCCTGACGGCGATGGCATAATCCGTAAAGGTGCCCTTATTCGCAGAATCCGCACGGAGGCCGTTCGTCTGATACGGCACCTTGGTCCTGCTCCCGTCACGCTCCTCATATTTCCAGAGGCAGAAGGCACCTCGTTCTTTTAATTCCTGTGGCAGCTTCTCGTACATATCTGTAATCATCCTTTCCGGAGGGCTTTATCCCGTCCTCAATACCCACTGGAGGAAAACCGCCCAAGTGGTCCGCTTTTTCGGAGAAAAAATCTCTTCTCACTTCCCACCGGTCATGAGAGGCGGTTTTGACCAAAGATTTTTGAAGAAAATTTCTGTCCTTCATCTGGTAGCCTCGGTAGAGGGTCAAAACTGACGGTTTCCGAATAATTCTTTTCTCCAATACCCACTGGAGGGTTTTGCCGGTTTTGAACGAAAAATTTTGAATATTTCTTTGTTCAGTATCCCCTTGACAGAAACCGGTGAAGTGGTCCGCTTTTCGGAAGATTTTTTTTCCAATCCCTACTGGAGGGAAATGGGCTGTTTGGCCAAAAAGTTCGGAAACTTTTTTCTCTCCAGTACCCCCTTGACAAAAACACCCGTTTTGGCCAAAAGAATTTGAAGATTTTCCCCTTCCAATACCCAACGGACATGAGATGCCGAAGTGGTCCGCTTTTCGAGGATCTTTTTTCTCCTCTCACTACTCACTGGACAAAAGGAGCCGTTTTGAACGAAAGAAAATAGAAAAAGCCCTTGGAAAATTTCCAAAGGCAGTAGATTTCTTCACATTTTCGTGATATAATAAACGGTAATGTTCGAGATAACCGTTAGGTGCAAGGAGGCACGAGATGGCTGTTACATACAAGAAACTGTTTCATATGCTGATCGACAGGAATATGTCACCGGCCCAGCTTCAGCAGGAGGCCGGATACAGCGCAAACATATCCACACGTCTGCGCCGGGATTATTACGTGTCCCTTGAATCCGTGGAGAAGATTTGCCGGGTCCTGAACTGCAAGGTGGACGATATCGTGGAGTTCATCCCCGACAGCCCGAAAGAAGAATGATGGCGTCCGGAGGGATTTTATGACAAAACAAGTGAAATCCAGAGAGCGTGTGGCCGAGCTGGTCGATAGAGCGATAAGTTCTACATACAGTGGGAAGACATTCAACTTCGACGAACAGCCAACCGACGATATTCAGATGCTTTTCAGCGACGAGTTTATTGAAAAGCTGAAACGGATACCTTATCCGAACACAAAGTATCAAGCCTTGGTAAAGCTGCTGAAACGTGCAATAAAGGAGTTTGGAAAAACAAACCGCCTGAAAGCCATAGAATTCTCCAAGAAGCTGAAGAATGTCGTTGACCGCTATAACTCCCGGAATACCATCAGCGATGTTGAGGATATTATTGAAGATGTTGTGGACAACCTCAGCGAAGAGCTTGAGAAAATCTTTTCTGATCTGAAGAAAGAAAAGCAGTCGTTTGAGGCAATGAACATCACTTATGAAGAAAAAGCCTTCTATGACATTCTCATCGCTGTGGCCGAAAAATATGGGTTTAAGGATCAACTGGCCGAGGATACATACATTTTCCTTGCTAAAGAGATCCAAAAGCTCGTGGGCAACAAATCCAAGTACACCGACTGGACCAACCGGCAGGATGTCAAGGATGAGTTGTATGCGGACGTCGCAAAGCTGCTGAAAAAGCATGGTTATCCGCCGAGAACAATCGACGACGCCTACGATGAGATTATGAAGCAGGTGGATAACTATAAGCAGTACGCTGATTAAGGAGGTTCAGAGGAATGTTTGACCAGTCGAAACTCGAAGATGTGCTTGTTGCTTACAAGCAGAACTTCGTTTCAAAGCAATGGGGCGAAGAAAAATACAAGTGGGAGGCCGTAAGGTGGTTTCAGGACAATTGGGATAATATTCTTAATGTCTCAGACGCAAATGCATTAGAGCATGAAAAAATATCACATACAACAGTAAAGTACAAAACGATACTTCCAATTATTCGTTTTTGAAGAAAAGGTGGTTTTTATGGAAAAGAAACAGATTTTAACAGAAGCCTTAATCCGTCAGAATCCTTATGAATACACATATGAAGAGATAGCAGAATGTGTTGGAAATGAAAAAGCAGATGAGTTCTATCGCAATCTATATGGGCGATTTCGTAAAAAGAATTACAGCACGATTAAGATTAAAGATATCTATAAAGGACCAGATACGCAAAAGTATGCGTTTGAGCTCGCTGATGGATATTGCATCGAAACGGTGTGCATTAAGCGCAAAACTGGACTGACTGTTTGTATTAGCACAATGGTTGGCTGTCCTGTCGGTTGCGTGTTTTGCGCTTCCGGTAAAAATGGTTTTATTCGAAATCTAACACCTTCCGAAATTGTGCAGCAGGTGGTGTTGGTTAACGGAAAAGTTAATCGGATCGTATTTATGGGTATGGGGGAACCATTATTCAACTATGATAATGTAATAAAGTCTATACATATTCTACGCGACCGAAAAGGCTTGGACTTTCCTACAGATGGAATAACAATTTCTACTGTTGGACCAATTCCTCAACTAAAAAGACTAAGAGAAGAACATTTAAAAATCCAATTAACGTTGTCTCTTCACGCTACAGATCAACGCACTCGAGACTACATTATTCCCCATGCTAAGGTATACAAAATTGAAGATGTTGTTAATTCGGTTCTGTCGTATTCTGAACGCCATAACAGAACTGTAACGATAGCGTACTTACTGATTCCGGGCTTAAATGACCGGAAAAGTGATGTACATCAACTTGGACGATGGTTTAAAGGACAAAATGTCTTGATTAATCTTCTTCAATACAATGAGACGGATTGCAAGCTTGTTAGAAGGCCTAATAAGCAAGAGCTTGTCGCATTTAGAGATAAGCTGAATGCAGTCGGTTTAAATGTTAAGATCAGGGAATCTCGCGGCGGAAACATAAAGGCTGCCTGTGGGCAACTTGTAAGTAAGTTTAATCGAATCGCAAATACAAAAAACGAAAACACAGTACCTTCTATAAAGAACACAAAAATTCATTTTCCTCGGCAAAGCACTGAAAAAATTAAAGCTGGATCAACTAGTAATTCGTCAAAATCTAGGAGAAAAACCAAGTAATAGAATTCTAAACTTCTTGTATTGTTTTTCTCAATCTTGAGAATCAATGAAATCCACACCGGCAAAGAAAAAGTAGACTGTACTTCTACGACGGCTCACTGTCTTTAGCTGAGATTGGAGATAACTCAATGGAACAATTTGCAGATATGCATGTGCATTCGACTTTTTCATCGGATGGCGTTTCAAGAATGGAAGACTATTGCAAAAATGCAATTCAGCGAAAAGTGTTTGCGATATGTTTCTCAGACCACGTTGACTTCAACTCTGCAGAAAAAAATCTAGATCATGTAAAAGACAATCGAATGTATAATTTTTATACAGACGAGTATTTTTCTGAAATTGAACGATTACGAAGAAAGTATCCAACGCTGATGTTACTTAGTGGAATTGAATTTTCGGAACCACATCTTTTCCCAGCAAAATTTCAGAAATATGTTGAGTTACCATTTGATTGTATTATCGGAAGTATTCATCATTGCTACAATTCTGTTTTTCCTGGCGATGGCAACTTGTCAGAAGAACAAGCCATACTTGAATACTATGACATACTATATGCTTTCGTATGCCTTCACGACGCTGAATCAAGGCGGTTATGAGGATGTTGCTACCGAAGAGTTCGAGAACATGCATAACCTCTTTGCTGCGATTCTGGCGAAGGGCATCAGCAGACAGTTGAAGCAGGGCCTGTACCGGGAGTATTTGAACCGCAAAGAGGATGTTGCGGTAGTCCGTGGCAAGATCGATATGCCGGGGACCATTCAGAACCGCCTTGCCAGAAAGCGGGTGCTGACCTGCGAGTATGATGAGCTTTCCGAGAACAATCTCCTGAATCAGATACTGAAAACGACAGTTATGCTTCTGCTCCGGCACACGAGGGTAGATCCAGAGTATAAAAGCGATCTGAAAAAGGAAATGCTGTTCTTCTCGAATGTTGACACAATCGATCCTACCACGATCCGCTGGTCGGCCATTCGCTTCCAGAGGAACAATAATACCTATCGTATGCTCATCAGCCTGTGCCAGCTCATTCTGGAGGGAATGCTTCTGACCACAGACTCCGGAGAATACAAGCTGGCCTCCTTTGTGGATGAACAGCGCATGAACCGTCTGTACGAGAAATTCATCCTCGAATACTATGCCAAGGAGTGTCCGCAAGTGACAGCAACGGCCTCGCAGATCCCGTGGGCCTTGGATGATGGCATCGGGACGATGCTGCCGGTAATGCAGAGCGACATCATGCTCACCAGAGGCAGCGAGGTGCTAATCATCGACGCCAAGTATTATACGCACACCACGCAGACTCAGTACGATGTCCACACGCTCCATTCCGGTAATCTGTATCAGATCTTTACCTACGTCAAGAACAAGGATACGGAGTTCGGGGACCAGCCCCACAAGGTTTCCGGTATGCTCCTTTATGCGGCAACAGACGAAGCGATCCAGCCGGACAACAGCTACCAGATGAGCGGCAACAAGATCAGCGTGAAGACGCTTGATTTGAACCGGGATTTCTCGGAGATAGCCGCACAGCTGAATTCGATAGTCACAGAACACTTTTCATAAGAAACGAGGCGACAGTTCTTGCTCGATGTCTATACCGTGTCTTTCTTCGGCCACCGTCAGGTTGACCGCTTCTTTGAAACTGAAGAAAAGGTCACTGAGCTGGTAAGGAAGCTCATCACAGAAAAAGAATATGTGGAGTTCCTGATCGGACGGGATGGCGAGTTTGACCAGATTGTAGCATCGACTGTCAGACGGGCAAAACGGGACCTCCGAGATGACAATAGCGAACTCGTCTGGGTGCTTGCGTACCCGAAAGCCGAGTATGCCAATAATGCAGATTCCTTTGACGAGTATTACGACAGGATCGAGGTCTGTGACGAGGCCGCTCGAAGCCATCCAAAGGCAGCAATTCAGGTCAGGAATCGGAGCATGGTGGACCGGTCAGATCTGGTGGTGTGCTATGTCGAACATGAGACAGGCGGGGCATATCAAACAAAGGCTTATGCAGAGAAAAGCTGCAAGACTGTAATCAACCTCGCCGTCGACTGAACCTTTTAATTTTTCCACACTTTTTAATTATTCCTCCGACAGCCGGTTTTGAGGGGTAAGTTTCAAAGGCCACAGAACCGGCAAGAAACAATCGAATAAACAGAAAAAGGGCTTCCGAAGCTCTGCTGTAAAACACAGCGGAACCTCGAAAGCCCTTTATTTCAAGCCTTTTTCAGCACTTATGTGCCGGAGAAGGCTTTTTCTGTTTGTATCAAAGACAGCGTCTTTATAGACCCGGCCTGCAAGAGCGGAGTGTTTTTACGGGAAATTGCGAAAAGGCTCCTCAAGGGCCTTGAGCCGCTGTATCCGGACCTGCAGGAGCGCACGGATCATATTTTCAAGCATCAGCTTTACGGCATTGCCATTACGGAGCTGACCTCACATCTTTCCCGGCGCAGCCTGTATTGCTCCAAATTTGCGAATGGCCGGTATTCAGTCACGCATTTCGATACAGTTGACGGCAATGTCCGATATAAAAACATCCAGCACCGTTGGCAGAACGGGAAATGCGTGTTCTGTGGGGCATCACAGAAAACATACGACCGAGCCTCTGATCTGGAAACTCATGCTTATGAAATGATCCATACCACGAAGCCGGAGGAGATATTCAAAATGAGATTTGATGTTATTATTGGGAATCCGCCCAAATCATTAAAACTTCAACTGTGTAATTAGTGACTGTTTGAAGTTACATCGGAATTTACACACCAAAGGAACTTAGATGTTCTTTTTATTTTGAAAAAAAGCAGGCTCATTTTGAGCCTGCAAATTT
>Ga0256405_10004414_pt1 | contig 26316 bp, 23 predicted proteins | sample RumenRJG_02DNA_FD_189096 | JGI IMG/M metagenome (GOLD analysis project Ga0256405, IMG submission 189096) | Bovine rumen microbial communities from Lethbridge, Alberta, Canada - RJG_02 | ecosystem: Host-associated > Mammals > Digestive system > Stomach > Rumen | place: Canada: Alberta... | reverse complement strand
GGATGCGACGTTCCCTGCCCTTCGACAGGCTCAGGAACCGCTTGTCGAAGGGAACGGCACGTGGACACCCACCTACGTCCCCGACGAAGTCTACCATGCCTATCTAGATGCCATGAGAAGGGCGTCAAATGCCCCGCAGAGCGTCGAAAGCGTGCAGAGTGGGCAGGAATGCTCTGAGGATCAAAAAACGGCGGAAAACGGCGATTTTTGCCAACCTCTCTCCGTCATCTACACGCCGCTCAACGGCAGCGGCAGGCGGCCGGCTATCGAGACGCTCACCGCAGATGGCTACGACCTCTTCGTCGTGCCCGAGCAGGAGATGCCGGACGGCAACTTTACCACCACCGGGCAACCCAATCCGGAGTTCGAATCCGTCTACCGGCTGGCGCTGGAATATGCGAAAGAGAAGCAGCCCGACATCATCGTCGCCACCGACCCGGACTGCGACCGGGTGGGCGCGATGGCGCGGGTGACGCAGAAGTTGGATAGTGCCCTTCGACAAGCTCAGGGCACGTCGGACTCTCAGGGCACATCCTACCGCCTACTCTCGGGCAACGACCTGGGAGTGCTGGTGCTGAGCTATCTGTGCGCGACGCGCGACATGAATGGCAAGGTCTTCGTATCTTCCTTCGTGTCTACGCCGCTGGCGGACCGGATCGCCAAGGCTCATGGGATGGAAGTCATCAAGACGCCGGTGGGTTTTAAGCACATCGCCGCCGAGATGGACAAGGCGCAGGAGAACTTCGGCTACGCCTTCGAAGAGAGCAACGGCATGATCCTCGGCCTCTACACCCGCGACAAGGACGGCGTGCTGGGCGCGCGGCTCATCTGCCAGGCGGCGGACTACTACCGCAGGAAGGGGAGTTCTGCGGCAGAGGCGCTGGATGCGGTCAACGCGGAATACGGCCCCATCTTTGCAAAAACGGTCGACGTGGTGGTCGACCCTGCAGCGCCCAAGCCCGAGACCAAGGTGCATGAGTTCGAAGATGGCAGCAAGGTCGTCGTGCGGCCTTCCGGAACCGAACCGAAGATCAAGTACTACTTCTTCGCGCCCAGCCCCGAGCGGCTAAACGACTTGAGAAACACCTTCGGAGTATGATAAACTATTTTGGTTAACAACGCGGAAGGATCCGCGACCAATCTGAGATACAAGGAGATTCCTTATGGAACAGGAAATCAGCTTACTCGACCTGCTGGCGGCCGCTGTCCGCAAAGGCAAGCAGATCATCATATTCGCCGTTATCGTGGGCCTGCTCTTTATGGGCTACAGTTATCTGGGGGCTCACAGCGCCAAGACCGAGGAGGAAGAATCCTTCGCCATGGCCGAAAAAGAGCGGGAAATGCGAGACCTGCAGAAGACGGTCGAGCGCTCCGAGGCGGGTATCCGGGCCGAGCGGGAGTACATCAACAACAGCCTGTACATGCAGCTCAACCCGTACAATATCTACCAGACCCGCATCAACTATCAGCTGACCGACCTCTCCGTTCCCCTGGACGGCAGCCTGGGCATGATGGAAAACCCCACCGCCTACGCGATGGACTACATTCTCGCCCGCTACACCCTGGAATGGAACGGCACCGATCTGCAGACCCTGCTCAACCTGCCGGGGTATCAGAACGTGGAAGACCGCTACCTGCGCGAGGTCATCACCGTCGGCAACGGCGGCAACGGCAACCTGTACATCAATACCTACTCCACTTCCGAAGCGGAGGCGGAAAAACTGGCGGAGGCTGCCGCAAACGTGCTCACGTCTCTGCGCGCCGAGGTCGCCAAGGAGAGTTACACGCACAATCTGGTGAAGGTCTCCACGTCCACCAAACAGATTATCAGCGAGACGATCCGCGACAATCAGAACACCCACTACGACGCCCTGGACACCTACGTCGACGACCTGTCCGAAGCCGAAAAGGCGATCAACAAGGAAGAGTCCGCCACCACCAGCACCGGCTACATCAAGAAGCTCATCATCGGCTGCTTCGCCGGCGGCGTGCTGGCTGCTCTGTGGGTCATGTTCCGCTCCATGGTGCGCGGCCTGGCCGAAAGCGCCGAGCAGGTGGCGAGCCAGACCGGGCTGAAGTACCTGGGCAATGCGGCCTCCGGCAAGGAGCGTGACCCGTTCGCAAAACTCGCCTCGGTCATCACCGGCGAGAAGAAATGGGAGAACGACGCGAACGCCCTGGCCTACATGGCCGAGCGTACCCTGATGGAAGGCAAGGAAAATCTGCTGGTGACCACCACAGGAGAAACGGCAGACGCATCCCGGATAGAGGCGCTGCTGGCATCCCTCAAGGCCTCCGGCCTGCAGGCAAAATACCTGCCCGCCATCGGCACCAGCGCCGAGACCCTCGCCTCTTTGAAGGACATGGACGCCGTACTCTTCGCCGTGCAGAAGGGCAAAACAAAAGTACCCGATATCCTCGCTGCCAAGCAGCTGGCCGAGCAGGCTGGGAAGACTGCAGTCGGATACGTAATGCTGTAGGATACTAAATATGAAAATGAAAAACGGACCCTCGGTCCCTGCGGTTGCTGAGCTTGTCGAAGCGACAAACTCAACCTGTTCCCTTCGACAGGCTCAGGGAACGGATACGTTAGTTTCTTTGTTTTCTGTATTGTCTAAAAACTTCTCAACGATCGTCTTTTCTTTTCTCGTTAGGGATCCTATAATCTCCTGCACTTTTGTTTGGTCCAAAAACGGCCATAACCCTTCGATTGCCTGCAAATCCTTTTCACTTTTCTTCCCACGCTGTCCATTAATGAGGATCTTATGTAATACATATGCTTCGGGTGATGGCAGTGAGATCTTCTGGTCGAACATTGTAATCGTTATTGCGTTACTTTTCAGAATCCCCAAGTGCCGCAGTGCCTGCGCGGTGACCCCCAGATTTGTCCTCAGCACCGGTTCTGCACCGGCGCCTTTCTGTTCGATCAGAAATTCAATCTCCATCAGATCCGGTGTATATATTTTCGTTGACCCGGACAAAATATCGTGATCGATCAGATAACCATTATCTTCCGCCACTTTGGCAAGACTCAATTTCTTCGAAGGTTTCCGTTGATTCTTCACGAGGAAATCGATATCCAATGTACGGATACCTGCGGTAAATCCAGGCAAATAACCGCTTTGTGCATAAAGATATTCGCACCAACTCCCAATCAATTCAACATGCTGCAAAAGGTCGTTGTCGGAAAGCAGCTTTATGAATTTCCAAAACGCCTGATAATTCATCCCCTCCATTACCTGACCACCTTTTTGATCTTCTTTAGCTCTGCATCGATTTCTTTCAGTGACCGCTGCAGCGCCCGCCGTCTTTCGATCTCGGCAGCATAGACAGGCACGTCTTTTTCTTTCACGTAAAAACCAACAACTTTGTCGCCCTCCCGGTGCTGCAGATAATAGCAGTCGTACCCGCGGATCTTCTTCTTGGAAAGATAACCTTTTGGGAGCTTCTCGATCTCCTCGTTTGTCTTTTGTTTTATGCGGGTGAGCCGCTCAAGTTCTTCTAGCAATACATCTTCTAATACAGACATCATTCACCCTACTTTCGTAAAAAATGGTTTAAATGTAGGTTAATTGCAGTATACGGGAGATTAACCTACATGTCAAGATAAAGTATGAATTGTAGGTTGGCTTCGGAGGATGACCCATCACATCAAAAAAGAGCCTCCGCAGAGACTCTTTTCCGTTCCCTTCGACAGGCTCAGGGAACGTCTACTCCCACGGGAACGTATACGGCAGCTTCTTCGCATCCCGCACTGCCATAAACTCCTTCTGCACCGCAGGTCCTACAGGAACGCCCTTGTCCTTACGCTCCAGCCAGGCCAGATATTCTTTCTCGCCCGCCGTGTAGATCCGATCCTGACCCGGCGCCTTGCTGGACGCCCGCAGACCGCGCAGGATATCGCCGCAGGTCTTCTTAAAGACTTCCAGGCCGCAGAACGCTTCCGGGTCAACCGCAAAGAAGAAGTGTCCCAGATGGTACGGCCGCTTGCTGCCATCTTCGTTAAAGCCCAGCAGCGCCTTCATAAAGCTGCCGCCCTGCAGCGCCGCGGAGAGGATCTCCACCACCGTCGCATAGCCGTAGCCCTTGTAACCCGCAGTCTTGTCGCCTTCACCGCCCAGGGGTGCCAGCGCTGCTTCGCCGCTCACCAGCTTCTTCAGGATGTCTTCCGAATCGGTTAATGTGGAACCATCCCGGGCGATCACCGCGCCTTCCGGCGTCGGCTCTCCCTTGCGGGCCCAGTACTCGATCTTGCCACGCTGCACGATGGACGTAGCGCAGTCCAGGGAGAAGGGGAAGGGTTCGTCCGTGGGGAACGCGAACGTCAGCGGGTTGGTGCCCAGCATGTTGTCCACACCAAACGTCGGCGCGATGGACGGCCGCGCGTTGGTGCCGGTGATCCCCAGCAGCCCCGCATTGCTGGCCATGGTACTCCAGTAGCCCGCAATGCCGTAATGTGACGAATTGCGGATGGCAGCGCCCGCCATGCCATACTTCTTCGCCTTTTCGATGACCATCTCCATCGCCTTATGGCTAGCTACCATGCCCATGCCGTCGTGGGCGTCCATCACCACGGTGGTGGGGGTCTCCTTGATGATCTCGATCTCCGTTACCGGGTTCAGGATACCTGCCTCGATGCGGTCAATATAAATGGGCTTAAACCGGTTGCAGCCATGGCTTTCGATGCCGCGGCGGTCGGATTCCATCAGCACATCCGTGCAGATTTCCGCATCCCCCTCCGGCAGCCCGTAGGCCACGAAGGCGTCCTTCATGAAGTCATGGATGAGGTTCCAGGGAATATATGGTCTGTTTTGTTCGTCGTAAAGCATAATGTTCCTCCTTGGCGTATAGCCACGGTTATTATATCATTCCCACCCGAAGTATGGTAAAATAATATGAATTAATATGACGAGGTATGCCCTTTATGTACATCGATCTGTCCAACGCAAAAACCACCATCCCCCAGGCCCTTACGGACCAGGCGGAAACCTATAGAAAACAGCTGTTTTCGGGCACGATGGAGAATACCGGGTGGGTGACCCTTCCGGAGACGATGACTCGCCAGAAACTGGACGAGATCCAGCAATGCGCCGACGACATCGCCCGTAAATGCACGCTCTTTATCGTGGTCGGCATCGGCGGTTCCTACCTGGGTGCCCGTGCCGTCATCGATGCGCTCAACGGCGATCAGCCTGGCCGTCCTCACGTGATGTTCGCCGGCTACAACATGACAGGCGCCCATCTGGAAAAGGTGGTCTCCGCCATGAAAGAGCAGGCCACCTGCCTGTGCGTCATCTCCAAGTCCGGCACTACGCTGGAGCCGCTGCTGGCCTACTCCATCCTGAAAGAGGAGATGTTCGCCAAGTACGGCGAGAAAGAGGCAAAGAACCGCATCTACGTGGTGACCGGTCACAACGACGGCCCCCTGCGCAGGGACGTCGCCCAATATGGCTTCCCCTGCTTCGATGTCCCCGAGGACATCGGCGGCCGCTTCTCCGTCCTGAGCATCGTGGGCCTGCTGCCCATTGCCGTTGCCGGATTCAACATCCACCAACTGATGCAGGGCGCCGGCAGCCTCTCCATGGACCGCATTACCGACTACGCCTGCACCCGCATCCTGCTGCAGCAGAGCGGCAAGGACGTGGAGGTCTTTACCTACTTCAGCACCAACCTCCGCTTCTTCGGCGAATGGCTAAAGCAGCTGGTGGGCGAGACCGAGGGCAAAGACGGTAAGGGCGCATTCCCCTCCTGCCTGTGCTTCTCCCGGGACCTGCATTCCATCGGCCAGTTCCTGCAGCAGGGCCATCAGGTCTTCTACGAGACGATGATCCAATACAAGCGCGCTCAGGGCGACTTCGTTATCCCTGCCTGTGCCGGCGCACCTTTTGCCGGCAAGATGCTGGAGCAGATAAACCGCTGTTCTGAGGCCGGCGTGGTGAAGGCCCACAGCGAGGGCGGCGTACCAGTGATTGTGCTGACGGTGGAGCAGGTGGACGAGTACAACATCGGTCAATTGATCTATTTCTTCGAGCTGTCCGAGGCCATCTCTGCTATGCTGCTGGGGGTGAACCCCTTTGATCAGCCGGGAGTGGAGAATTACAAATCCAACACGAGAGAGCTTGTAGAGTATTTATAAATCAAAAACTGAAGTTCATATATAACAACGTAATGATAGTTTCTCTGTACTGTCGATTAGTATTCGTAGTTGTTGCCAGAATAGGGAGTGTTGTGAATCCATGTACATTAACAGAGTCGATCTTTATAAAAAACTAGAAAAGGAATTTGATAGTAAACTCTTGTTATATGTAACAAGTGATCGCCAGAATATGAGTGCTCAAATTGCCTCCGATGTGATTGACTATTTTATTAATCAACTTGATAAAATCGGCCCTTGCAAACGTTTATCGCTCTATCTATATACACGTGGTGGTAACACATCCGCTGCTTGGAATATTGTTAACTTAATAAGAATGTATTGTGATGAATTGCAAGTAATTGTCCCGCATAAAGCTCATAGTGCTGGAACAATTATTAGTCTTGGCGCCAATGAAATTGTTATGACAAAGCAAGCCACATTAAGTCCTATTGATCCTAGTATTAAAACACCTTTAAACCCACGCATTCCAAATGTACCAGAAACGATGCCTGTAAGCGTTGAAGCTGTAAAAGGATATATAGAATTTGCCAGAGAAGAACTTGGCACAGACGATGTAAACGCAATTTCAAATATATTCATGAAGTTAACGGATTACGTTCATCCATTAGTCTTGGGTGAAGTGTATCGCTCCAGAGCACAAATTAAAATGCTTGCAGAAAAACTTTTAGTTAACCAGGTTCGAAATGCTGAAGATGTTCAAAAAATCGTTGATTTTCTATGTAGTGAGTCAGGCAGTCATGATTACACCATTAATAGACGCGAGGCTGAAACGGACCTTAAGTTGAAGGTACGAAAACCAAGCAAGGATCAATACACGCTGATAAAAAAAATATATGACGATGTGAGCGAGGAATTAGCTTTTAATTCTCCGTTCAATCCATCTGAGGTTAACGGAGAATTTGCAGTAAGAAGAAGTTTGTTAGAAAGCATTGATGGTGGTTCCGACTATTTTGTCACAATGGGTAAAATGTCTCATGTTATCGGACAAAATGGGGAAGTATTAATTAATGAGCAACATACTTTTGAAGGATGGCGACACGATAATACAAGTCCTTCAAATCAAGATGTGCGTGTGATTGAGGATGGCGGGGTGAGTGAATATGAAGCAAGTAGCGAGTTTCAGGTATGATACTAGTTTTAGCACTTCATCGCAAGGCTTTACTGTTTCATCAACCGCAACAAATCCATCAAATACAGCTCAATATAAATTGCAGAAGTCGGTTGATAACTCCAATAGTGAAACTATTCATGGAAAATATTCAGTATTCACAATTGCTGACTGGTTTCTACAAAAAGGAGATATGACACATAAAAAACTGCAAAAACTATGTTATTATGCGCAAGCGTGGACTTATGCATTAAAAGGTTTCCGGCTGGCAGATACTGACTTTCAAGCGTGGGTCCATGGTCCAGTATCTCCGGTTTTATATGATCGCTTTAAGAATTTTGGGTATGAAACAATTCATCTTAACAGACAATCAGTTCCTCATATCGAAGATTCAGATTTGCAAATTTTAGAAGATGTTTGGGATACTTATGGAGATAAGACTGGCAATGCATTAGAAGCTTTATCTCATAAAGAATTGCCTTGGATTAATGCAAGGCGTGGGTATTTACCAGGAGAATCTTGCTCTGCGGTTATTAAGCCAGAAGATATGCGGGCCTTCTACCTGTCTATACACGGTGAATGATATGGCTGTATTAACAACAAAAAATGATGCAGCGTTCGAGTTGAGTTTCAAATATCGGCTATCCCCAGGGTACACATTTGAAGAATTAAGCCAACGGAACCTGAAGGAGTTTCAGGGTTTTCTTAACAAAGTGTGTAAAATGACAGTCACGCAAGTAGACCATTTGTTTGCAAGAAAGACGGATGTTAATGATATATATAACGGACAGCAAGTTTTCCACTATGGTATAACAGACAAGTTTAGGCTTCATGTTATTAATGAAAATGGTTCATTTATCGTAATACGCCTAGATCCAAATCATAAGTTTCATGGATGAGTCGTTGGAAAAATATATGAAAAAGCAAAGTGTTTTAAAAGATCCCCGATTCGCCGGGATTGAACCGTTTGAAAATACGATCTGGCTTTCTTCTCCCACCATGCACGGCGACGAACAGCATTGGGTGGACGAAGCCATTCGCACCAACTGGGTGAGCACCGTCGGTGCGAACATCAACGAGGTCGAGAAGATCTGCGCCGCCAAAGTCGGCCGCAAATACGCCGTGGCACTTGCCAGCGGTACCGCAGCCCTTCACCTTGTGATCCGCCTGGCCGGCGAGCGCCTCTACGGCCCCTCCGCCGCTAACCACGGCGTGCTGGAAGGAAGGAAAGTCTTCTGCTCCGACATGACCTTCGATGCCACCGTCAATCCCGTCGCTTACGAAGGTGGCGAGGCGGTCTTTATCGACACGGAAGAAGACAGCTGGAACATGTCTCCGGAAGCCCTGGAGAAGGCCTTTGCGATCTATCCGGACGTTAAGCTGATCGTTCTGGCTCACTTGTACGGCACTCCGGGAAAAATCGACGAGATCCGCAAGATCGCCGATGCTCACGGGGCTCTGATCGTAGAAGATGCCGCAGAATCCTTCGGTGCCACCTACAAAGGCGTGCAGACCGGCATGTTTGGAGACTACAGCATAATCTCCTTCAACGGCAACAAGATCGTGACCGGCAGCAGCGGCGGCATGGTCCTTACCGACAGCCTGGAAGATGCCAATAAGGTCCGCAAGTGGTCCACCCAGGCTAGGGAAGATGCTGCCTGGTATCAGCACGAAGAATTGGGCTACAACTACCGCATGAGCAATATCGTCGCCGGCATTATCCGCGGCCAGATGCCCTATCTGGAAGAACATATTGCCCAGAAGAAGGCCATCTATGAACGCTATAAGGAAGGTCTGAAGGATCTTCCTGTAACGATGAACCCCATTCCGGAAAACTGCGAGCCGAACTACTGGCTTTCCTGCCTGATCATCGATCCGGATGCCATGTGCCAGCACGTCCACTCCGAGAAAGAGGCGCTGTACGTCAGTGAACCGGGCAAGAGCTGCCCGACCGAGATCCTCGAGGCGCTGGCTGCCTTCAACGCGGAGGGCCGTCCGATCTGGAAACCCATGCACATGCAGCCAATCTACCGGAATAACGTGTTTGTTACGGAGCAAGGCGTGGCTCGTGGCCGTTCCAACGCTTACATCGACCAAGGTAAGACCGTGGATGTAGGGGCGGACATCTTTGCAAGAGGCCTGTGTCTACCCAGTGACAATAAGATGACGATGGAACAGGTGGACCGGGTCGTTGAGATTATTAAAAGGTGTTTTGAGTAGTGAACCTGGAGAGAGTTCCGCAACGCAACCGCGGCTTCTATGAAAAGTATATAAAACGCCTCCTCGACATCATTTGCGCATTGCTCGCCATCATCGTGTTTTGTTGGTTGTATGCAATTATTGCTATACTAGTTCGCACGAAATTGGGAAGCCCGGTGTTATTTAAACAACCTCGTCCGGGCTTAATTGACCCCAAAACAGGCCAAGAGCGCATCTTCGATATGTACAAATTTCGCTCTATGTCGAATGAGCGGGATGAAAACGGTGAACTTCTCTCGGATGATATACGCCTTGGCAAATTTGGTAAAGCATTACGCGCCACTAGCCTAGATGAACTACCGGAAGCGTTTAATATACTGAAAGGGGATATGAGTGTAATTGGCCCCCGACCGCAACTTGTTCGGGATATGGTCTTTATGACCACTGAACAACGGATGAGACATACTGCAAAACCAGGTCTTTCCGGGCTGGCGCAAGTGATGGGCCGGAATGCAATCTCTTGGGAAGAGAAGTTTGAGTGGGATCTGGAATATATCAATAACATTACTTTTCTGAATGATCTTAAAATAGTCTGGCTTACATTTAGAAAGGTTTTTATTAAATCTAATAGTTCAGATAGCCAAGCAGAAATAGATATTGTCCCAGATTATGGAGATGACTTGCTCCAGTCTGGAAGAATATCACAAGTTGAATACGACAATGGTCAAAGCATGGCACGAGAATTAATCGCACGCCGTTTCTTTTAATCGTTATGAATGATCTGGTATCAATCATTATGCCCTCATATAACACAGGGCAATATATAGAAGAATCCATTCGATCTATTCTTGCGCAAACGTATACGAATTGGGAATTGTTGATTGTTGATGATTGTTCAACAGATAATACTGATGAAGTTGTTTTGCCGTTTTTAGAAGACAAAAGAATCAAGTATTTCAGAAATAGTGTTAATTGCGGTGCCGCAGTAAGTCGAAATAGTGCTTTGCGAGAAGCAAGAGGACGATGGATTGCCTTTCTCGATTCAGACGATTTATGGCAGCCTCAGAAGTTGGAAAAGCAAATCGCATTTATGACGGAGAATGGGTACCATTTCTCTTATACAAACTATTCTGAAATAGATGCGGCTGGCCTTCCAAATGGGCGGAGTGTAACTGGCCCCAGAAAGATAACAAAAACCGGATTTTATAATTACTGTTGGGTTGGCTGCTTGACTGTAATGTATGATGCCCAAATTGTTGGATTGGTTCAAATTGCTGACATTAAGAAGAATAATGACTATGCAATGTGGCTGAAAGTGTGCCAAAAGGCAAATTGCTATTTGCTAGATGAAAGCCTGGCAAAATATAGACGCGGAAGATCCGGGTCTGTTAGCAGTCATAGCACTTGGAAAATGATTAAGTGGCATTATTTGTTATTTAGGTGTGCCGATGCACAAAATGTTGCATGTAGCTGCATGAACACACTTAGAAACCTACTGTTTGGCTTCTATAAAAAGTTTCATTTCGTTAAACACACAGTTTAGGTATGGAGCGAGATACATTTCTTTATAACTCAAGACGGAAAATGCAAACACTGGCTCATCGGTTTATCGCAGATGAATCTATGAGTAAGTTTTATTATTGGATCGTTCTAAAGAAGAAATTGAACCTAGAGAACCCTCAAACGTTTAATGAAAAGCTTCAATGGCTCAAATTGTATTATTTCCCTAATGATCCACTAGTAGTTCAGTGTGCAGATAAGTATGCTGTTAGGTCTTTTATGGCCAATCAGGGCTATGAAAATAAGTTAGTCCCTCTTATTGGTCATTGGGACAACGTGAATGATATTGATTGGGGAAGATTACCAGATCAGTTTGTGCTAAAGTGTAACCATGGTTGTGCCTATAACATAGTTTGTTCCAATAAAAGCACTTTCAATAGAGCCGTTGCGCAAAATAAGTTAAAAAGATGGATGAAAGAGGATTTTGGGGCTTTTAATATCGAATTACATTATTCAAAAATCTCGCCCAGAATAATCACTTGTGAAGAATATTTAGGAGAATCGCTTACCGATTACAAGTTTTTTTGTTTTAATGGAACCCCTAAATATCTTTATGTATCAAATGACCTAATTCACGACCGACAGGCGCAAATCGGCTTTTTTTATCTAGACGGAACGAAAATGCCCTTTTCCCGGGATGATTATGAAGACATCTCAGAAATATCCTTACCATTTTTTTACGATGAAATGCTTCAAATGGCTTCTGATTTGTCACGTCATTTCCCCTTTGTTAGAGTCGATTTTTTCTTGGCTAATGATACGTATTACTTTGCAGAACTAACGTTTACCCCCGGAGCTTGCATGATGCCATTCAATCCTCCTGCTATTGATATCGAATGGGGTAAATTGTTGGATATCTCATATTTGATGAAAGAGACTGGTTTATGCAAATAGAAGGTTGGCGTTATTATAACCATGCTGCATTACCGACTACCCCACCTGATGCGCCAGTTAATATGGAGCCAGTTGAGGATGGTACAATATGGAAAATTGATAAAGGTTGCTATCTTGCCAGATGGATTTCAAACTATGATTGCTTAGAGAAAACCAACTGGTGGTACGTTATTAAGGACAGCACTTTTGATATTAATCAGTTGAAATCTAAACGTCGGTCTGAAATCAATAAAGGGAAGCGTAATTATTATATTAAAGAAATCGATGCGGCAACATTTAAAGATGATATTTTTTTAGTACAAAAGGAAGCATATTCTGAATATCCATCTAAATATCGTCCGACTATAGATCGTGAAGCATTGAACAGAGAAATTGACAATTGGACACAGTATCGGGTTTTTGGTGCTTTTTCAAATGCAAGTAATTCATTTGATGGATATGCGTTGTTAAAGATTAATGGCCGGTGTATTGAATATCTTGTGCACAAAGTAAAACCCGATGCTGAAAGGCTTGGAATTAATGCAGCATTAGTTAATGGCATATTGGATGCATTCAACGAGTATTTAAGCGGGGGCTTTTACCTCTGTGATGGATCACGTAATATCTCTCACGAAACGCACTTCCAGGATTATCTGGAGAAGTATTTTGGTTTTCGAAAAGCATATTGTGTTCTACACATTAAGTATTCAGCTCGTATTCGACTAATTGTGCTAGCCTTATATCCTTTTAGAAGGATGACCTACACCTTGGATAATTTCGCTGTTTTCCATAAAATAAACGGTATTTTGCGAATGGAAGAAATTGCAAGAAGCTGAGGTCTTGTTTAGTGGTTGTACTTATATTTGCAGGTGATTTAAAGTATTGCCCATATATTGAACGTTATATTGAACGTCTAGAATCCAAACAAATTGAGTATAGCGTTTTGTTTTGGAATCGTGGCGGTTTTCATTTTGACTTGCCAGAAAACTATTATTATTTTGACTACCCATCACGTTTAAAACAGTCTAAAGTAACGAAACTGTTTGATTTTCTTCACTTTAGAAAATGGGTTTTATCTGCTGTTGCCAAACTTCATTGTGAAAAAGTCATTTTTCTTTCAACGTTCTCTGGAGTTCTATTTTTTGATATAGCAAAGAAATACAAAAAGAGATTTATCCTTGATATTAGAGATTATAGCTATGAGTTTTTCGCACCATATAGATACATTGAGAATGAAATAATAAAGAATAGTTATTTCACAGCGATTTCATCAAAGGGGTTTAGGGAATTTCTTCCGAAGGAGGATTATGTAATTGCGCATAATTTTAATAGGAAAGATTTCAAACCTGGTCGAAAAAAAGCACCATGTCAGGATCCCATTCATATAGTTTGGAATGGGGTAATGCGATATTTTGATTTTCAACGGCAGTATATTGATGCACTTGCAAACGATGAGAGATTTTTATTAATTTATAATGGTGATGGCCCGGATTTGGACCAGTATATTAGTTATTGCAATGCTCGGAACATTAAGAATGTACATTTTTCTGGCAGTTACGACAATGATGATAAAAGTAAACTTTTAAACAATGCCGATCTTCTAAACAACTGTTATGGGTACATGTCAAATGCTGGGTGCAAACTGAAGTATGCAGTATCAAACAAGTTTTATGATGGCATTATGTATCACATACCACAATTGGTCGAGCCAGAAGGCTTTAAAACAGATTGGGTCACTGGTGCCGGTGTTGGAACGAGTATTAAAATAGATTCATGTTTTGCCGATTTGTTGTTTGATTATTGTCATTCAATTCCAGAGTCTTTTGATACTGATTGTGATAATTTGCTACATGAAATCGTAGGTGAAGACGATCAGTATATTCAATCTATTAACTTATTTTTAGAGTTATAATTATGAGTTATTCATCTGAGAGGTTCAACTTAAGAGACAACACAACTTTTCCGAACAAATTCTTCACTTTTTGTATGGTATCAATGATCGTACTTAACACCTATACGATAGGGCCCATAGCTATTGGTGAGATCCTTATGTTCGGGGTGTTTTTATTATTTGTCTCGAAAGTTAAGATTGGCGATTCTAACTCTGCAGAGTGTGCATTCTATCTTTATGTTGGGTATTCTTTTATTACCACTGTTTTGAATGTAGTTGTCTTTGATTTGGATTACCAATCGCCCACATTGAGGATGTTACGGGATGCTTTCTATCTGGTTTTGATATTTGTTTTTGCAAAACGCTTCTTTGACTATCAATATGCGATAAGATTGATGAACATACTAGCTGTTATTCTATCTACTTATATTTTAATTCAGTTTTTTGCATATTTGTTTTTTGGTGTTTATATCCCGGGGGTGATGCCAGGTTTAAATGTGGGTGGAAGATCATTTGATGATATTAAGTACAATATGACAGTAACAGCAAGTATTTTAGGCTATATACGCCCAAATGGGTTCCTTGCTGAACCATCCAACTGTGGTCATTTTCTTGCATTAGTTTTGTTCATTAATTTGCATCATGATAATGGTTCGATTCAAATTCCTAGAATTATACTATTCGTTTTTGCAATTCTCTGTACAACCTCTGCAAATGGTATTGTGCTAATGTGTCTTGCATTTTTGATTTGGTTCTTTCAAAAAATCAAAAAACCATATAACAACAATCAATTAAGGAATGTTTTGCTATTTGGTTGGATTCTGCTGATAGTGGCGTTTATTGCCTACACAAATTTTAGTGTTGTTCAAAATGTCATTCACAGATTATTATTGTTGGGCTCAAAAAAACAAGGATCTGGTGCAATAAGGGTGATTCGTGGGTTTATGTTTTATAAAGAGCTCCCACTTTTTAGCAAGGTATTCGGTATTGGTTTTGGTAATTTTGATGGCATCAAATCTTTAATGCATATTAATACGGAATATGAATATGATGTTGAATATATGAGTATGGATTCTTATATACTGGTATCTGTTGGTATAATAGGCGTTGCTCTAATTCTTTTGGCTTTATTCCATTCGTTTGATAGAAAAACAATGGTTGGAAAAGGCTCCATTTTGCTTCTCATAGTGATGGGTATATCTTCAAGTGTATATAGCACAGCGATTTTCGCAGTATATTTAGCGATTTATCTCCATAGTGATAAATCAAAAATCGTGGTGGGTAGTTATGAGTATAAAAGAAAATATCTCAATTAAAAAGGAATCACAATGCTGTGGATGTAAAGCATGTGGGGATATATGCCCAACTGGCGCTATTTCTTTTATATATGCTAAAGATGGATTTGTCCGACCAGTAATTGAGAATATAAAGTGTATATCATGTGGCAAATGCCTAAGTGTTTGCCCTTTTCATAATGTCCCGAAAGGTTTCACGCCACTTTTGACGTATGCTGTGTCCAATATGGATCGAGATGTTGTAAAAAATAGTTCTTCTGGTGGTGTTTTTAGACCTTTAGCTGTTAATCAATTGAATGAAGAAGGCTTTGTCGCAGGTTGCATTTTAGACGATTCATTCAAAGTTAAGCACATATTGTCTGACTCTAAAGAAGATCTCTTTAGAATGCAAAAATCAAAATATGTACAAAGCGATTTGAGTGGGCTATATGCTGAAATCAAAAACATCGTCAAACTGGGACGATCTGTTTTGTTTTCTGGGACTCCATGTGAAATTGCAGCACTAAAAAATGTACTAGACGAAGATCAACGTGAAAACGTGTTATTTGTTGACATTGTTTGTCACGGTACTCCAAATCAACAATTGTTCGATGATTACTTGCACTATTTTGAGAAAAGAACAAAAGAAAGAATAAAAAAATACATATTTAGAGCAAAAAAGGCAGCAAATGATGGAATGAATTGGTACTCTGCCGTCCAATTCCAAAATGGATCGGTCAAATTTTTTAATTGGCCTATGGATAGCTATTGTTATTATTATATGATAGGGGCATTGAATAGGTCGAGTTGTTATTCCTGTCCATATTGTTCTCTAGAACGTCAAGGGGATATAACCCTTTGTGATTTTTGGAGTTGGGAAAAGTATCATGAAGGTTTTTTTGAACCTGGAAGCCAAGTTTCTGGTGTTATGTTAAATACTAAAAAAGGTGTTGATGCATTTAACAAATTGGATGATAAACACCGTATTGTAGCCGTTCAGTCAACTGCAGAACACATTGCAAAACACAATAGTTGCTTGGTAAATCCATTGCCTATTCCTAATGAAAGAACTACTATATTTAACATATATAGTTCCATCGGCTTTGAAGGCGTGGACAAGTATTTTAGAAAAAAGCACTGGAAATCTATATGTAAATATTCACTTATCATGCATTTTCCGGGAATATTGCGTTTAAAATCGTTAAAAAGATAATATGAGAGTAAATATTATAACAATACATGCAATGCATAACCCCGGCTCTGTTCTACAAGCTTGGGCGTTACAGGAGTACATTAACAATCAGGGGCATAATTGCTATATTATAGATTACAGGCCACACTATTTTTATAGTGAGGGTAATGGCTTAAAGCATTTTATTAAAAAAACAGTGTTCCATCGAGATATGAAATCTCGCAGCATCAAATTTGATAGTTTTATTAATAGTAATATGAGATTGACGCCTACATATTACACGGTTGCTGAGCTGGAGGCGGAAGCAAGTACTGCTGACATAACGATTGCCGGCAGTGATCAATTATGGAATACAGATTTTCAATGTGGAAAAGACGATGCGTTTTATTTGGATTTTGTTAAGTCTGGGAAAAAGGCATCTTATTCAACGTCTGTTGGAAAAAAGAATTTAGACGCTAATAATCTTAGACAACTAGAGAAGAAACTGCCTTTATTTGACTTCATTTCAGTTCGAGAAAAAAGTACTGCTGAAGCATTGAGTTTTTTATTGAACCGGGAAGTTTCTTTTGTATGTGATCCAGTATTATTATTCTCATCGAATAGATATAAACAGTTTGTTTTAAACAACCGACCGATAGATGATAAGTATGTAATGGTTTATCTTGCACCAAAAAGCCCAGCGTTAGAAAGCTTGGTCAACTTATATTCTGAACAAGGATATAAAGTTATTCTTGTTGGTGGTTTTTCAAAAAGGTGTAAGTGTGATTGTCATATTAAAGATGCTGGTCCATTAGATTTTTTAACATATCTGTATTATTCAGATGCTGTTATTTCAAATTCTTTCCATGCCACAGCGTTCTCTCTCCTTTTCCATAAACAGTTTTGGTCAATACTCCCAGAAAGGAATAGTGAACGAATTGAAAGTTTACTTTCAATAGTTAATCTTAAACATAGAGGAATTGATGATACAAACGATTCTGTTGACATGAATACTTCAATAGATTGGGATGATGTAGATTTCAATTTAAACCAATATGTGGAGGAATCCATTCTGTTCTTAAATCAAGTCTTAAGTGAAGTGGTTGATTAAAATGAAAAGCATTTGTTTTATTGTTCATAATATAAACGGTTCTGGCGGTGACACAAGAGTTGCAACGACAATAATCAATGGACTCGTTAAGACCATGGATTGTAAAATCACAGTTTTTTCTATTGAGTCTGCAAAAAAGTATAGAAAAAACACATTTCATCTGGATCCAAAAGTTAATATTGTTTATGTGACTGAAAAGATTAATAACCTTAAAAAAGAGATAATCCCACTGTCCTTGCGTATTAAAGAATATATCAAAAATGAACGATTCGATGTATTGGTCGTTTCTGGTATGGATTTTGTCCCATTTGTCTTACCATCTTTTAACCATTTGAAGAATACAAAAAAAATAGCCTGGGATCATATGAATTATAAAGTGGGACATATAACAAGTTTGCTGGGAATAGGTAGGCGAATTGCAATAAAGTCTTTTGATAGGATTGTTGTATTAACTGATAGGGATAAGACTACATATTTGGCAAGTGATCGGAATTTGGAAAATAAGGTTGTAAGAATATACAACCCAATTGATATTGTGGGTACTGAACGGCTCAACTACGATTCGTCTATAAAAAAAATAGTAAGCTGTGGACTATTAGTAGAGCAAAAGGGCTTCGACTATGCTATTCAAATTGCATCACGCCTCGCTAAACGCCACCCTGATTGGAGTTGGGATATTTGGGGTGATGGTCCATTAAGAAGCACATTAGAAGATATGATTAAAGTAAATGGATTGGAAGGATATGTGCAATTAAAAGGATATACTGATAATATGCTAGAAAAGTATAAAAATTATAGTATATTTGCGCTAACGTCGAGATTTGAAGGCTTTGGGATGGTTCTTGCAGAAGCGCTTAAATATGGTATTCCTTCTGTTTCATTTGATATTGATGCTGGCCCCAGTGAAATGATAGAGAATAACATAAATGGCTTTCTTGTTCCCTCATTTAACATTCAGGCTTTTGCAAATAGTTTATCAGAGTTAATGATTCATTCTGAAAAACGCATATTGTTCTCACAATATGCGCATAATAGAATTGCACAGATGGATTCTTCTACTGCGATTCATTCATGGGGTAAATTGATTACTGACTAAACTGCTTATTTTTATATGAAAATTGAGGTTTTTCATAACACAATAAAGAGTTCGTTATGGGGTTTATTGTCTAAACTCTTTACTTTATTGTGTGCTTTTGCAGTCAGAACAGTTATTATTTACAAGTTGGGAACAGAGTATGTCGGTTTAGATGGATTGTTTTCTTCTATATTGACGTTGCTTAATCTGAGTGAATTAGGTTTAGGTGCAGCTATAGTTTTTCGTATGTATAGTTGCATTGTTGCGGAAGATTATCAAACAATCAACCAATTACTTTACTTATATAAAAAGGCGTATGCAATAATAGCCGTTATTATTGGGGTTATTGGATGTGTAATATCCTTTTTTATTAAGACTCTGATTCATGGTGATATTCCAGATGGAATTAATGTCTATATCCTTTATTTTTTGTTTCTGGCTAATACTGTTTCAGGTTACCTATTTGCAGCATATAGAACCGCGCTTTTTACTGCATTCCAGCGAAATGATCTGAAAGCAAAAGTACAACTGTTTTCCGATTTCATTATGTATGGCTTACAGATTGTGGTGCTTATTGTCTGCAATAATTATTATTACTATGCTGGTGTCGTATTGCTGATAATAGTACCGCGCAATTTTTTGTACACATATCTTTCTCATAAACATTTTCCCGGATTGAATCCAACCAATATGCCTCCCCGGTCGATTACGAACGACTTGTATAATAGAGTTGTACCTTTGATTGGCCATAAGGTCGGTGGTGCCTTTTTGGTATCAATTGACAGTATTATTATTTCTGCTTTTTTAGGGCTTAAAACATTAGGATTATATAATAATTATTATTACATTATAACAGCGATAATAGGAATTACCTCGATTATACAACAAGCGTTAGTGGCAGGGATTGGGAACAAAATTATTACACTGTCTGATGTGAATGTTTATCGCTTATATATAAAGATTTCATTTGCTTGGCGTTGGTTAATAGGCTGTTGTGCTATTTGTTTTGCCTGTTTGGCCCAACCCTTCATAACAATTTGGATTGGTAAAAGACACTTAATGCCCACTTATATAGTTGTCGCAATGAGTTTTTACTACTATTTGTGGCAATTTAGAATAATAGGTATGACCTTTAAAGATGCTGCTGGATTATGGAAAAATGATTGGTTTAAACCCTATGTGGGGATGATTATTAATTCTATTTTGAGTGCAGTTCTAGTCTATCTCACGAAAAACCTTCTTTTTGTACTGATTCCAACATGTTTTGTGTTTGCTTTTCTGTATTTCCCCGTGGAAACTTATGTGATCTCCCACAATGTATTACACGTACATCCATGGCTTATCATTAAGAAAAATGTTTTGCATACATTGTTGATTTGTTTAGTCGGCATTCTTACTTTTTTCATCTGTTCAAGGATTGTGGATGATTCTTTTGGCGGCTTTGTTTGTCGTGCCTTGATATCTGTCACCTTCCCTAATATGGTGTTTTTTTTACTACTTCACAAAACAGAAGCCTTTCAAATGATTATGCCTTATATAAAAAAATTGTTTCATAATTAATGTCGTTTGTAGAACTGTTTTTCTTTTGTGTTTTGAAAACACAGCATATATGCTAATCTCCACAATAAAAAATGCTAATATGATTTAAGTATCAACATTTTTCTTTGGCTAATATCACCAAAAAGGTATGATGATTCGCCTGTTATAGTAGCTATATAATGAAGCCGAGAGGCCAATGCTTTGTCGCTTTTTCTTTACGCAAAGCTACATCACGAGGTATAATTTTATAGGAAAAGTGTATTTACTCTAGGAGGTTTCCTGTGGCGGATAGATTAAAAAAAGAAAAACTATGTGATATTTTGTGCATGATACCGATAATTCTTTTTGTGTTATCAATTCTGATTGTTCGACTACATCTTTTCTCCATGCCAATGACCAATATCTATTGGTCAGAAGCAACTAACGATAGCACATTATCTGATTTATTCAACTACTGGAAAGCAATTACGATCATTGGCGTTGCTTGTCTAGCCGTTTTAGTTTTTATAATCGCTTATTTTAAAGATTCTATTCGATTTAAAAAGAGTTTCCTTTATATCCCGGTATTAGTGTATGTGCTATTTGTTTTAATTTCTTATGCCTTTTCAGATTATAAGTATTTTGCACTGCGTGGCATGAGTGAACACTTCGAAGGGACATTTGTGTTGTTGTCTTACATGATAATGGTAATTTTTCTTGCCAGCGTCGTCGATAGTGAAAAACGATTGAAGACAGTTGTCTATAGTGCAATATGTGTTGCTCTTTTATTGGGAATTTTAGGTATTACCCAGGCGACGGGGCATGACTTTTTCTCGACCGCTGTCGGTCAGAAACTGATGACTCCCAATTATATGCTAGATACAGGAGTAAAAAGTTGGGACATGATCGATATTCTTGCTGCTTCAGGGCAAAAAGCATATGACTTTTCCTTTACTGAAGGGGAAGTATATCAAACTGTATATAATATTAACTATGTTCCACTGTATTTGTCTTTACTGGTTCCGCTTGCTGCTGCATGTTTTTTGTCTTTTACCAATTCGAGTAAGAAATATAGGTCTCTAGCAGTTATTTCGTTGGTTATTTATGGATTATTCCTTTATAACTATTTTACTGCAAATTCTGCGAGTGGATATTTTGGCTTATTTACAATATTTTTTGCAGCCATAATTGTCACTCACACTTATTTCAAGAAATGGATTAAGCAGCTTCTTTGCCTGCTCTTGGTTTTGGGATTGATTATGGGGTTAACAACTGAACGTTGGTTACCAGAGATCAAATCCACATTCAATATTGGAATTAACATTTTTACTGAAAAAGTATTTGGCGATAGCGGAGAGATACCATCTCCTGAACAGTTTGAAAACCTTCCTGGCAGAACAATCCCGTATATTGACTACATTGAAAGTGAAGACAATCGTTTAGACTTCTCAATGAATGGTAATGTACTCCGCGTAACGCGAGATACTGAGAAAGGTGCTTATGAATTGAGTGATATTGAAGGAAATCCTCTATATATCACTTCAACTGATATTGATGAGGGTTGGTACCAAATTCTTGATGATCGATTCCATGATTATGCACTTGTAACAATAGGGAATAGCGGTGAAAATAGCTATTTTGCTGTTAAGACCAGGTGGGATGTATGGCAATTTAGATATAATGGTGAAAAGTTTGTATATCTTAATCAGGTCGGCAAAGAGGCCTCGCTTAGAAAAGTTCCGCATTCTCACTTGATAAAAGATTACAATTTTGCAACAATGCGAGGCCTGATTTGGGATACAACTATTCCATTATTAAAGGATTACATTATTAAGGGTGCGGGTGCGGATTGCTTTACTTTTGTTTATCCGCAGAATGATTATGCAACCAAATATAATTTGCATGGTATTTTAGTGCTAAATGAAGTTACCGACAAAGCCCACAACCTCTACATGCAATATTGGGTCAACACGGGGCTCATTTCGCTACTGGCTTGGCTCACGATGGTGGGATATTACCTGGTGGGGGCTGCAAAGCAGTTTAGAAAGCGCGGGTTTGTGGACTTCTGCGACTTTGTGAACGGTGGTATCTTCTGCGGGATCTGTGGGTTCCTTGCGGTGGCGCTCTTTAACGATGGCAGCGTAAATACCATGCCGATGTTCTATACAATGCTTGGCACGGGGCTGGCGATCAATATGAGGGATAAGTGGCCGGGGGATGAGCCTGTTGGTGAAACGAGTGGCTCTGATGGTGCAGATCCCGGTGAAGGAAAGAAGAAGGGAAAGAAAGCAAAGACTGCGGCAGAGGTTATGCCGGAGATGTAAGGAATATTAAGCAGAGCTCAGCATTGGTGCTGAGCTCTTGAATTACGAGCTATTTTGACATACTTTATAGGAGAATATATGCAAGGGCATGAGTTGATTCCATTCTTCATAAGTAATTTCCCTGTTCTAGCAGCAGCAACTTCCCCCATTGTTGCTGCACTTATAACAGTCTTTTTTAATAGGGGCCAAGTGTCTCAGACACAGTTTGAAAAATTAAAAGCCTCGAAATTTGATGAGGTATTAGACGATCTTCAAAAAGAAGGCAAAGTAACTTATTATGATTTGTATAAGATGCACAATTTTAAGAAGATTGCAAAATTAGCAGATGAGAGAATTGGGCAACTTAATACAGAAAACAAGTACATTAATGGGTCATTCGATTGGTATGCACAATTCTATGAATCTTGTGGCAATGTCACGGATAGTGATATGCAAGAATTGTGGGGAAGACTTCTTGCTGGTGAAGTATCAGGTAAATCCAGTTATTCTTTGAGAGCCATTGATACGTTACGAACCTTATCAAAAGACGAAGCGAAACTGTTTGACTGTGTTTGCAATTATGCGATTTGTTATGAAGGTTCTATGTTTCTCTTGAATAATGACAATTTCTTAAATAAGTACGGAATCAATTATTCTTATATAATGAATTTAGATAGTTGTGGATTAATTAACCCAGGCGCATTTGTATCAAGAAGTTTTACTATAGACAAGTCCCCATTGCTTCTTTTCGATAATGGGAGATACGTAATCACATTAAAACCTTTAGACGTAAATAATAAGAGTGTTGAAGTGCTGGTTTATCCATTTACTTCCGTGGGAAATGAGTTGGCTTCTTTGGTTGACAGAAATATTGGCGATGATGTGATAATTGACATGGGTAAAGCATTAAATTGTAATGATTTTTTGGAAGATAACGATCATGTCGCGGGTGTTCATGAAATCAAAATGATAAAGGGTGATCAAATAGTTTACAAGGTAGATAGTATTATTTAGTCCCTTTACATTTTGAGCCTCACCGGGAACTGGTGGGCATGCAGCCCGGGGATGTGCAGGTCACCTATGTAGACGCCTCGGCTCTGGAACGGGATTACGGATTCCGCCCGCAGATCGGCATCCGGGAGGGCCTGCGGAAGTTCGCGGAGTGGTACAAGGAATATTACGGGTAAGCAAAGAGCGGGGGCACGAAGCTCTCGCTCTCTTTGTTTGGGTCACATTAGTCCCGGCGGAACAGATCCCTCGTATACACCTTCTCCTCCACGTCGCTCAGCGCATCCGCATCGAAGCGGTTGGCCAGGATAACGTCGCTCTCGCGCTTAAAACGCTCAAGATCGTTTACGACTTCGGACCGGAAGAACTCGGATCCGTTCTCCAGCGTGGGTTCGTAGATGATGATGGGAATGCCCTTGGCCTTGATGCGCTTCATAACGCCCTGGATGGCGGAAGCGCGGAAGTTGTCGGAGTTGCTCTTCATCGTAAGGCGATAGACGCCGACGGTGCGCGGATTGCGCGCGATGATCGTATCCGCGATAAAATCCTTGCGGGTGGAATTGCTCTTAACGACCGCCTCGATCAGGTTCTGCGGCACATCTCTGTAGTTGGCCAGCAGCTGCTTGGTGTCCTTGGGCAGGCAGTAGCCGCCGTAGCCGAAGCTGGGGTTGTTGTAGTGGGCGCCGATGCGCGGGTCCATGCACACGCCGTCGATGATCTGCTGCGTGTTGAGCCCCTTCATCTGCGCGTAGGTGTCCAGCTCGTTAAAGTAGGAGACGCGCACGGCCAGGTAGGTGTTGGCGAAGAGCTTAATGGCTTCGGCCTCCGTGGGATGGGCGATAAGGACGGGAATGTTCTCGTCTTCCGCGCCTTCCTGCAGCAGTTTGGCGAACATTTCGGCCTCGGCTTTCTGATGATCGTAGGCGCCGACCACGATGCGGCTGGGGTGCAGGTTGTCGTAGAGGGCCTTGGATTCGCGCAGGAATTCCGGGCTGAAGATAATGTTGTCGATGCCGTATTTGTCGCGGACGGAATCGGTGTAGCCGACGGGGACGGTGCTTTTGATGACCATCAGAACCTGCGGATTGACCCGCAGCACGTGCTCAATGGCATCCTCCACCGCGGAGGTGTCGAAGAACTGACCCACGTCGTCGTAGTTGGTGGGCGTGGCGATGATCACCAGTTCGGCCTGCTCATAAGCGGCGTCTTTGTCGGTGGTGGTGGTAAGGTGCAGGGTGCGCTTGCCGGCCTTCGCCTCTTCGAAGAAGCGTTCGATCTCGTCGTCCTGGATGGGAGAGATAAACTTGTTCAGCTTTTCGGCCTTGGCCGGTGTGGTGGTGATGGCGGTCACCTCGTGATGCTGCGCCAGCAGCACGGCCAACGATAATCCGACGTATCCGACGCCGGCAACGGTTATTTTCATAGGTGGTTCTCCTTTGCTTGTGTGTTGTGGGGCACTATCGGGCGACGGGAGGCCGGTCGGGGAGGGGCTTTGGTCGATGAAAAACCGGCCGGGACCTGCAGCCCGGATATTATTTTAGCATATTTGGGGGGAGATGGGGAGTGGGGGTGCCAGCGGATATGGTATATTAATATAAGCATGGCTGTCTTTAGAAAAACCGGAAAACTCCATATCTTCTTCACCATCCTCCTCATGCTCTTCATCTTCTGCCAGTCCGCACTGCCGGCGAAACTGTCGCAGCAGGAGAGCGGTGTTGTCGTGCGGTTTTTGACGGGGGTCACGGGGCTGGAAGAAGGCCTGGCGAGCTTCGTCGTGCGCAAGGGCGCCCATTTCCTGGAGTATCTGGTGCTGGGCATCAGTTTGTTTTGGACGGTGCAGGATCTCCGGATGCGGCGTGGCCGTGTGCCGGATGAACCTGCAGGAAGGGCCGTTCTGGCTCCCTGGGCGGTCGGGGCGCTGTATGCGGTCACTGACGAAGTGCATCAGTATTTCGTGCCCGGACGCAGCTGCGAACTGCGAGACGTGCTGATCGATGCCTGCGGCGTTGCAGCAGGCGTGGCGATCGTGTGGTGGAGGAGGCACAGACAAACAGAATGAAACCACGGCAAATTAGAAAACCTATCCGACTTGTTTTTCTGCTCCTGTTGCTCGCAGCCCTGCCGGGATGCCGGATCAACGTCGTACAAGACGACTATTCTCTGGAGCGGATCGATGGGGAGATCTCGTGCGAATACCGCATCGGGGAGGATGCGAAGTGGATAGAGGAATGTGTGTCATCGGATGTGACATTCGACAAAGATCACTTCCTTGCGCTGTTTCAGGAGTATGCCGCGTACGATCCTCTGACGGGGTCAAAAGATCCGATGCAGTGCGATCTGAAGATCCGGATCGACGAACAACCCGAGGCGTGGCAGGAGATCCGCGAAAGCGAGTTTAATGTAAGGGCGGTGTTTGACGGGGATCAGCGGAACGTTTCGCTCTACCGGTACGATGGAAAGCTCTATTTCTATGTCCTGAGCATGGGCGAGCGGAGCGAGCCCGAAGAAGAAGGCGAGTATTTCGTCGAGCTGCCCGCGGAGATGCGCGAGTATTGGGCGGAGATCATAGAGGCGGTGGAAGGGGAATAAGAACGATTACTGGTGAAGGAGGGCTCAACCATGCAACAAAAGATCTCCAACCTGCTGCTGCCCATCGGTTCGCTGTTCTTCCTGCTCTTCTGCGTCACGAAGTGGGGCTGGGGCTTCGATAACTAAAGGAAGTCAACGACGGCAAGGGCCTCAAGTTCGCCAGAGGCTTAAAGGTCTACTTCCAGTTTATCCTGCCGATCCTCATTCTCATCCTGGTCTTGCAGGGACTGAGATAGCAGATTACTTGTACGGCGGACAAAATGTAACAGACATATGCATCGAACCGTGACCCCAGAATGCCGGGGTCACGGTTTTTGCGTGACCCCGGAGCGGTTTATAGACTGTGGGTCACGAAAAATGGCAAATTACGGAGACCCATTGGGCAGTTTTGGTCTGTGGGTCACGATTTTATAGTGACCCATCCATCTTTGGGTCACCGTAAAGCCCGAAGTGGCACCAATGCAGATGGACATTAGGCA
>Ga0256405_10004413_pt1 | contig 26320 bp, 13 predicted proteins | sample RumenRJG_02DNA_FD_189096 | JGI IMG/M metagenome (GOLD analysis project Ga0256405, IMG submission 189096) | Bovine rumen microbial communities from Lethbridge, Alberta, Canada - RJG_02 | ecosystem: Host-associated > Mammals > Digestive system > Stomach > Rumen | place: Canada: Alberta... | reverse complement strand
GCTATGCCGACGGTGTGATACCTGAAACGGAGGATGTGCGTACCTATACGACGGATCAAGGTGATACCTATTTCTATCCCATCTGGCCAGACGACTACCTCTTCTTCGGGCAGACCCTGACCTATGGCTATGAGGCTTCTCGGGCACACCAAGAGATTCCGTCGCATATCAACCGCTTTGGTAATCGTCTGCAGACAGATGCTACCAGCAACCGCGTCTATCGTGCTCCTGCCTATTACCAGAGTAAGGAGATGAGTATGGCTCACTTTAATCCGAATGCGTTCTTCGCACAGACCAAGAACGGTGATGCCAATGTCGTCGCATACAAGAATATGACAGCTATTGATTTCACTGGTGGTAATGGCGATGTCAGTGGTGGTTACAAGAAGGGGCTCAACAATAAAGTCTTCTATGCTCCCCTGCTTGATGACGATGGCCTCATCGGTTTCCGCAATATTGACCTGACGCAGAACCTATTAGTATATACAGGCACTGTCAGCCCGGCATCTGCAGCTACTGATGCTGTTGTGAGTGGCTATCTGCCTGATGTTGCTTACAGCGAAACAGATGCCACATATCGCACGGTAGCGATTGCCTCAACCAATGGCGTCAAGGGTCATCAGATTGTTTTGGACGGTTCCGCCTATACGGCTACAAAGGATCACCTGTTGATAGACAAGCAGGACTTCAACTGTCCTATCAGCTACACGTTTGCTGAGGGTAAGCGTATGTGGTATCAGCGCATGCCGGACCTCTATGTTGACCTCAGGAAGGGTTGGGAGACCGTCAGCCTGCCGTTCACCGCAGAGCTCGTCACCACACAGCAGAAGGGTGAAATCACCCACTTCTACAGCGGTAGTAAAACTGCTGACGGTTCTACCGATGAAAACGGCACTAAGATCGGTCATGAGTACTGGCTGCGTGAGTACAAGGGACAGAAGGAAAATACCAATCCCCAGACCGATGGTTTCTTCACGGCAGCCTTCAACTATCCTGATGCTGCAGGTAGCGACAAACAGGTTGACAACACCTTCCTCTGGGACTACTACTATAGCGCCAACGATCAGGCAGATGCTAATACTGACACCTACCAGACCTACTACAAGACATCTCGTGAATTAGAGCAGTATCCGCTGCTGGCCACCGCTAAGCCTTATATCATAGGCTTCCCGGGCAAGACCTATTACGAGTTCGACCTCAGTGGTGAGTGGACTGCCAAGAATACTGCAACACCAGCACCTGAACAACTCAGTAAACAGGCTATCAGCTTCGTCTCTGAGCCTGGAATAACTATCGCTGTCAGTGATGATGAGCTGAATGCAGTATCTGAGGACGGCTACACCTTCAAGCCCAACTATCTGAGCAAGGAGGTGAAAGGCTACTTCATGAATACCGAGGGCAACAGCTTCGATAAGGCGATGAGCATTACAGAACCTGCTACCGAAGTAGCTGTGGCAACTGTACCGTTCCGTCCGTACTTCGTGGCTGCTCCCAGCAATGCTCGCCAGCGTGCACAGTCTATCCTCTTCGACAGCAGCGACTCGTCGTTCGCTATCGGTGATAATGACCCGTCGAAGGAAGAGGTTACTGGCGAACTGGTATTCTTCACTAAGCATCATCAGATTGGCGTCACCTCGTCACTCCGCGAGGCTGCCGATGTACAGATATATAACATGAATGGTCACATACTGTCGTCATTCACCGTTCTGCCTGGCGAGACCGTCGAGAAAGACGTTCCAATAACAGCCGTCTATATCGTCCGTGCCGCCAATGGCCGCTACACGAAGAAAATAGCTGTAAAATAAGATATGATACAAGATATGAGTACGATATACGGATTTAAAAAGCAAGTAACAAGGAATCAGCAAGGCTCTAAACATACTCTAGCCATACTCATGAGTAAGCTTAGGAGCAGCTTAGGAGCAGCCTGGGAGCAGCCTGGGAGCAGCCTAGAGTATGCCTACAGCATGCTTATGACGACATTCTTGCGTCCTTTCAGTAGCAAGCGAGCAGAGCTCGAGCGACGGCTCGTCTCTGACGAGATTACGGCTCGTCCCTCACGAAATTACGTCTCATGCCCGACGAGATTACGGCTCGTCGTGTCAATGCTCCTGCTTCTCACAGTAGGAAGTGGGAATGTTTGGGGACAAGTTACTTACCAATACTACGCCATTCACAATAAGGATAAAGGCTATTTGAAACAGGTTAATGGAAACGTAGCTATTGATAATACGTTCCGTTATGAGAATTCACATGATGGTAATGGTTCTTCTATTTGGGTGTTGTCTTCCGATGGCTATTTGCAGCAGGAGATGTATTATCTGAACGTGGCAAACGATCAGACACTTTATCTCTCTACAGAAAAAGTGACGCAGTGGAACACGGCTACAGAGGGTGACAAGACATACCTGAAACCAAGTGGAAGTACAAAATTCCTCTGTGCTGATAGTGGTCCTCAGTTGAAGGCGGAACCATCAAACAAATTAAACGCCTGCGCGATGACCATTGCAGAGAATGGTACTAAATGGGAAGGCCCCAAAGATGTTTCTTTTACGGTTCAGTCGCCCCAGTTAGTGACTTATTTGCGCACTTACTATGTGCGTAGCATCATAGCAACTATTTTAAAGGATGATGCAGGAAATACCAATAGCAAAGTAGTTGACAAGAAAGACAGCCGTTGCTATTGTTCGTTGACATACAGTACAACCACAGATGCTAATAAGGGGACTAAATGGGATATCAATGAAACAAGTGGTGTCATATATAACAAACAGGCCAGTGGTGATTACTCTGTAGAAGCGACATATTCTGTTGCTCCCCTTGACCCCATTGCACTTTCATTGCACCCTGCTGCAGATAAGACTGTGACTTTAAAGCTTCAACCTTCTCCTTTAGCTCCTGACGCAGGGAAGAACTATCTTCTTTTTTACACAAAAGAGGCGAGTTACCGTTTCCCATACGATGACGGCAGCCTTAGTGAGAATGATGCTGTTAAGACCGATGCCAGTAGGTCAGTACTTACAGACCCCGCAACCAGTCCAAATAACAACATCAGTTGGAAGATTGTCAGGGACGATGAAGGATTCTATTCTTTCCGTAATGTTAACAGTGGTAGATGGCTTCGGTTTGATGGCGGTCGGTTTGTTGACGGCAGCGACTATGGTGTAATAGAAGTTGGTGCCGATGGTGATGCAACTCCAGCAGGAAACGAATACAAATTCCGTTTATACAAATCAGGCACTTATAAAAACACCAATACTGCCCCTACATATTGTATTCTTCCATATAGCAAGCAATATGCTGTATATAATTCAGATGGTCTAGCTACTAATGCCTTAGTAGCCCTTAGTGTCTACACAACTCCTAAAGTCATCAGTCTGGGGAAAGCAGGAGACGATTCGAAGTACTGCATCTTTGCCTATGAGGCAGAGTATCGTATTTATGGCGGTTTCACATTGTCAGGGCCTACAAGTGCACTAGCAACGGGTGACTATGTGTTTAAGACAACACAATCTTATTCTTCAAGGAATATAGTTAATTCACCCAATAATACCAGAGATCTTGAGATAAACGGTTCCTATAGTGTTGCTGATATAAGCTTCAGTTGGGATGTTCAAGGGCATGATGGTTATATTACAAAACAAACGCCCACAGTGTCACAAGGAGCGGGAACAGAGATCGTCACCGTCAATTCATTACCTTCTGGTGCACGTTTTGGAAAAGTTAGGGTACAAGCCAAAAGCGGCTCAAGCACAGGAGGAATAAATGGAGAAAACAATCAAAAAAGGTCTGGATGGAAAGAGTTAGAATTCAATCTGTATGGTGAGCCTTCATATACTGATATAACCTCTTTGTCAGAGATTACAAGTTCTGATGGCTATTATCGACTGACAGCAGATGTTTCTGACGCCCCAGGCGTTACCGAATTCTCTGGTTTCTTGGATGGTAACATGCATAAGATTAGCGGTATATCAGCACCATTATTCACCACCCTTACAGGTACGGTAAAGAATCTTGTGCTGGAAAATGTCTCTATTAGCAGTGGCGATGCTTCTGGTAATACTGGCGCCATCGCTTGTACTGCGAATGGTGCAGCTCGCATCTACAATGTGGGTATCCTTAGTGGCTCTGTAGGTGGTTCTGGTTATACAGGCGGTCTCGTAGGTCTTCTCGATGGTACAGCTCGTGTCATCAATTGCTATAGTTATGCTGACATCACCGGAGGTACGACAGTAGGTGGCATAGTAGGATATAATAACGTAGAGACAAAAGCCACTAACCTTAAGACCATGGTGATGAACTGTATGTTCTATGGCAATATTACTGGTGGCGGTACAAAGTCACCTGTATATGGTGGCAAGAACATCAACAATAACCAAAGCGGTCTTAACACTTTCAACTACTACAGTTATGAAAAACTGACAGGCGGTGTTACTGACGATCAGTACAATTGTGCGCTCGCAGTAGAGGATAAATACCTAAACCGTTTTGAGTTCTACCGCCTGTTGTTGAATAGCAATAAGAAGCTTGCAGCATATTATGCTACAGGTTCTGCTGAAAATGGCGACAAGATGGCAAAATGGGTGCTGGAAACGGCTGACAGGACCATTGATAATCCTAAGCCATATCCCGTTTTGAAAGCTCAGGGATATTACCCTTCTATCATTAATCCCGATATTGAGCACGCTCCTGACAGCGCATCAGTAGGACGCAATCATGGTGGAAAGTTGGGTAAGACTTTGACCGTTCACATTGGTGGTGTGGGAAGCAATGCACCAGGTGGAGCAAGTATTAGAGTGCGAGGTGCTATACAATTACAACGTACCGATAAGGACTTCGACCGATTCAATTTCAACTACGATAAAGTACAGCTTCCTTATTATAATGAGGTAGGCACAGGTAACTATACAGATTACAAAGTGGTGACTGGCTGGAAGATTACAGCCATTACAGCCGTAGAGGGTGACCCATACACCTCTGCGAACTATCCGGCAACAGGTGTAACGGATTACCCGAACCACAACTATGCTGACCGCAAGAGTTCCAACAAAGACCTCTACAGTGTTAGTAAACGTGTGTTCTCGCAGGGAGCCTATTTCGATGTGCCTTACGGTGTAACCAGCATTACTATTGAGCCATATTGGGGTACCGCTGTATATGTCGCTGACCAGTATTATGATGTAGTATATAAAAATGATTACACTGGAAAACAAGGCGTAAGCCAAGTAGGCACACAGGTGGTTGACAATACAACCGAGTTCAATGGTCAAAAGGTTAGAACCAGTATTACTGGTCTCGGTTCTGGAACAACGGTCTATGACAATGCCGTTGTTTTGGTAGGCAACTTCCACTTGGATAATGTACCATCTGGAGGTACTGTTCCTTTCACCATGATGTCAGTGGACATGGATAACGACCATGAGCCAGACTATAGCCTGATATATCATCATAAAGGTCGTACAGCAATTTGCCCTATCCGTTTCGACTTCTTGAATATTTCAGGCACGGCGCAGGCACAAAAGCCTAATGGTGCAAGTCTTGTATGTAACTTTACTATCTTTAAGACAAAAGGTTGGTTTGAAGTTACCAATACTTCGTCTTTCTATACTTCGCAGTTAGAGTATGAGAATCTGGCTGACGTAACAAAAGCAGATGCTCCACTTATTCTTCTTGGTGGTGTTATTGATCAATTCGTTTCCACACAGTCGTCAGATGTTAATGGTAAAACAATATACATTCACGTGGGTGGCAATGTATGGATAAATTCTTTCGGATTGGGTACCCATAGTGACGGCAGTAAGTCCACCCCCCATGTTCCAGTTTCTATAACAGGTGGTGAATATGAGGGTCTTTATCTTACAGGTACCTACAATGCAGGTGCAGCCGTAAGAACAGACAATGCAGAGTGTTACATCAGTGGTGGACACATCGTAGAGGCTGCAGGTGCATCTTTAGAGCAAATAGATGGTAGCGTGCACTGGCAAATCTATAATGCCGATATTGACGAGTTCTTTGGTGGAGGTACCAACGATGCGAAACCAATCAAGGGTGACATCACTACAGATATTTACAACAGTCACATTGGACTTTTCTGCGGTGGTCCTAAGTTCGGCAATATGCAGGATGGCAAGAAGGTGACAACTAATGCCGAAGGATGTATCTTTGGCAAATACTTTGGTGCAGGATACGGCGGAACCTCTTTGTCAAGAAAGAAATATTATGATGCTACAACAACGGACTGGCCTGGTTGGGCAGGAAAGTATGTCGATGACCGTGGTAACTATTTTGATGGTAATACCACGAGTGCACCTGGAGATTCAAAATACGGAAAGAAGGGTCCTGGTGTAGCAACCGATATGGACTATGAATTCTTCGTATGGAGTTCTGGAAGTACTGGTGGTCGATTCTTTGTTAAGTTTGCTACATTCTCTTTGGCACAGTGTAACGATGTGTCATCTACACTGAAGAAATGTACCGTAGAAACCAACTTCTATGGTGGTGGTAACTTAGGAAAAGTTGTAGGTACTGCCACTTCTGTGCTCGAAGATTGCACTGTAAATGGTAGCGTATATGGTGCTGGATATTCAGCATCACTTCCTACTGTCGAGGTGAGAGACGGAGGCTTTGTAACGAATCCTAATTATAATCCGAAATCTGGTATGTTCGAACCTGCCAAATTATCTGGTACGACAACCTTTACTTGGCAGAATGCTGCGGCAGCAGGTAAAACTCTAACCGATGGACAGTCAGGTAGCGATTTAGAAAACCACATATTATATACCAACACCGAACTCACCGGCCTTGGTGAGGTTGCGAAATCAGTTCTCACCATTAATGGCACAACCACCGTTGCTGAAAGTGTCTACGGAGGTGGAGAGGAATCCAATGTGTCAGGAGATACCCGGGTGAATATCAGCGGAGGTACGATTGCTCAGAACGTCTATGGCGGCGGAAAGGGTGTTGCTGACGAATTCGCATGCACGAAAGCCATGATAGGAATTGATGGCGCAGGTGCAAATAATACTAATCCAGAAGCTACTAAGGATAAAGGAACAAAAGTCAATATCAGTGATGGTACGGTAAATGGAAATGTCTATGGTGGCGGTGAGGTCGGCCGTGTGGAATGGAACACGCAGGTAACGATAGGAGAAGAAAACGGAACAGGAGAACCTGTTGTTGAGGGCTATGTATTCGGTGCCGGTAAGGGATTGAAGACACATGGATACGCTGCTTTGGTACGTGGTAATCCTACTGTCACCATTCAAGGCAATGCCAAAATCAAAAAGAGTGTCTATGGTGGCGGCGAGATTGCTTCGGTAGCAAGATATAAGGTAGCATCAACGGCAGAAGAAGCTGCAGAAAATGGAGTGGAAATAGGTATGCCGTATGCTTTGGCTAACAACTACAGTGGTAACTGTAAGGTGATTGTCGGAGGTAATGCTGTCATCGGTCCAGACGAACCCATGAAGATGGTTCATCCTGAGATAACCGATGGAACGGACAAGCCAGACGACTTCGGTCATGTGTTTGCCGCAGGTAAGGGTGTGCTGCCTGAGGTCTATACTTATGAAGATAATGAGCATAGGCCTAAGCGTATGTTGCTTTATAACGAAGATTCACACCCAGACGAAGGCTATTGGGAATGGGCTGACGAGGCACATATAAATATATGGGAATATTTTAAAGACGAAGAAGCTTATTTCGCATTTGTTAAAACACTGGCGTTGTCCAGCAAGACAGAAGTGACCATCAAAGACAATGCCTTCGTCAAGGGTTCTGTCTATGGTGGCAGTGAGAATGGTCTTGTGCAGTTCGATACGGATGTAAAGATACAAGGTGGTCAGATAGGTTGTGGTAAGAATACGACAGAGGCTTATGGAGATGATGTGTGGGAAGACAATTATACTCCATCAGGCGACCTGGAGTGCGCCAGCTGGGATTATGGAAAGGATACCAATGGCGATGGAAAGAAAGACCAGTTTGCACCATACGACCCGTATGCAAAGTATTTGAATCCTGCAGATAAAAAGTATTATTATGATGAGGGATTTACTAAGTATGCAGAGGGTGGTGCAAATATCGCTACGGATGGTCACACCTATTATGGAAATGTATTTGGAGGTGGTTCAGGTAGTGTACCTTATTTTGATACTCAACAAGGTGTAAGTAGATATGTTTCCAGTGCAGGAATTGTTAAGGGCAATACGAAAGTAACCATCTCTGGCGGTCATATCCTGACGAATGTCTATGGTGGTTGTGAGGCTACGAATGTGCTTGGCTCTGCTACCATCACGATGACGGGTGGTACCGTTGGTGTGCCACGTACCTTGGAACAAATAGTAGCTCACCCGGTTACGTGTTATATCTTCGGTGCTGGTAAGGGTGACCAGCGTATCTTCTTCAATAAGGAGACGAATGTGGACCGTACAACTGTCAGCATCGAGGGTGGTAAGGTCTATGGCTCGGTATTCGGTGGTGGTGAGGATGGTCACGTATTCCAGAACACAACGGTGAACATCGGAACGACAGAAGGAGAAGGTCCAACGATTGGTACCTTGGGTACTTCATACGTGGATGGTAATGTCTTCGGTGGCGGACGTGGATTCGGTGGCGAGGCACTGACAGCAGGTAATATAGGCGGCTCTGTAGAACTGAACGTCAAGAGTGGTAAGATACTTGGCTCTGTCTATGGAGGCGGTCGATTGGCATCGGTAGGCTATGGACTCTATCTGGTGGATGAAGAGATTACTGAAGATGAGAAAAAGATAAAGCCTTATGGTATCTTGCGTCCAAATGATAAGTATGACGGTTCATATCCAGATCCAAGTACTGATCCTGCTTCTACTTATTATAATAAAGGTCGTGGCTACATCACTATCAACATCAGTGGCGGTACCATTGGTAACGACTTGGAATACATCTATAATCCAACTGCTGATCAGAAGGATGCGATACCAAACACCACCTTCGACTATCAGAACCATCTGCAATATACCAAGGGTGGTAATGTGTTTACAGGCGGTATGGGACGACTCTATGCGCTGGATGGTACGACATTGCTCCCGATATGGTCAAAACTCGGCAAGTGTAAGGGAACCACGTTGAACATGACTGGTGGTATAGTCAAGAGCAGTATCTATGGTGGTGGCGAAATTGGTGCTGTGGCAGAGAATGCAACGGTGAATATCAATGGTGGTACCGTAGGTACGAAGGTCGTTGATTCGGAAGATGCTACTAAGTATTACTACTTCGGCAGTGTGTTCGGTGGTGGTAAGGGTAGTGTCGATAATATCACTTATCCAAGTACTACTCCGGAAGAGGAACAGATTCCTATCAGTGAGGCAGGAACGACGGGAGGCAATGTACTGGTGAACTTGAATGAAGTTCCATCATCGAGCGATGATGCGAAGGGTGCTATCGTCAGTCAGGTATTTGGTTGCAACGATATGAACGGTTCGCCCAAGGGCGATGTCACGATACACGTCTACGCGACGCAGAATGCAGACAAAGTCAACATCAGTACCAAATACGATAGGAAAACCAATAATTATGACGTAGAAACAGTCTATGGCGGTGGCAATCTGGCTGCTTATGAGCCAGAAGGTGGTAAGAATACTACAAAGTCTACCAAGGTCATCATCGACGGCTGCGGACTGACGAGTATCCGTCAGGTGTATGGTGGTGGTAATGCTGCTTCTACGCCAGCTACCAATGTAGAGGTGAATGGCACCTATGAGATTCTGGAACTCTTCGGAGGCGGTAATGGTCTTGACAACCTGCCAGACGGAAGACCTAACCCCGGTGCTAACGTAGGTTATAAGAACTATACGGTTTACGAGGAAGTGGCTGAGGAATGGGTTGCCAAGGATGATCCTGCTTATGATACGAAGGAAGAACGAATTGCAGGAAACAGTGCTATCGTCTATGGCACAGGCCAGGCCTCCATCAATGTCTATGGTGGTACGATACACCGTGTCTTTGGTGGTTCTAACACCAAGGGAAATGTACGCCAGACTGCTGTCACCTTGCTGGACGAGAACAGCGGATGTGAATTCTGTGTGGATGAGGCCTACGGAGGTGGTAAGAGTGCCCCGATGGATGCTGAGGCAAAACTGCTGATGGCATGTATTCCAGGACTACAGGCAGCCTATGGTGGTGCTGAAGCTGCCGCTATTAAGGGTAACGTCACATTGAATATCACCAATGGTACCTTCGACCGTGTGTTTGGCGGCAATAACCTCAGTGGTACAATCGACGGTTCCATCACCGTGAATATCCAGGAGGTGGGTTGTCGTCCTATCAAGATTGGTGAGCTCTATGGTGGTGGTAACCAGGCTGCCTACTCTGTCTATGGCTATGATGCTAACGGCAAAGCACAGGAATCCGGTACTCAGCTCTACGATGATCCACAGGTCAACGTGATGTCGTTCACCAGCATCGGTAAAGTCTTTGGCGGTGGCTATGGTAGTGGTGCCACGATGGTGGGCAATCCGACGGTAAGCGTCAATGAGGTCTATGGCAAATACTATAATGACGACAAGTCTATTGTCCCTGAGAATGCGGAAACGCCCAATCACTATCCTATCCCGTCACATGCCAAGGGCAAGATGGGAGCTATCAGCGAGGTATTCGGTGGTGGTAACGCGGCAAAGGTCATGGGTAACACGACGGTCAACGTAGGAACCTTGGCAAAGGTATCTATAAGGAGCTTTGTGGAAAAGAGTGTTACCACTGGAGCTTCCGTAGAAGGACTCTATACCCGTTCCGGCGAGGGGACTGAGGAAAGCCCGTATATATATACCGCAGCCACAGGTAATGCCGTTGCAGAAACAAAATATTATGAAGAGAAAGATGTTGAACAGGACGTCCTCGGTGCCGACATCCGAGGCAACGTCTATGGCGGTGGTAATAATGCTGAGGTGACGGGTGATACCAATGTCACGATAGGAAAGAAGAATGAGTAAATTGAAATACTGGAATATCATGCTGGCGTGTCTCTTGCTATGGGGGTGCGGCAGCATTCACGAAGAAGACGATGTGGTAGAGAGAATAGTGGTGGGCAGCCGCGTACCTATTTTCTCTGTCAATGTTGTAGATTACGAAGGGCTCACTACATCATTCTCTACCAATCGCCTTTACGGCGAAACGGTTATCGTGTTTTTCAGTACGCAGTGTAAGGACTGCCAGCGTGAGCTGCCGGAACTTAATGATTATTATTTAAAACACAAGGATGACAATGGTTTCCAGATGGTAGCCATCAGTCGTGCGGAAGGCGAGCAGAGCGTGGCAGACTTCTGGTCTGCCAATAATCTCCAGATTCCCTATTCAGCTCAGGAGGATAGAAAGATTTACGACCTTTTTGCCTCGTCTGTCATTCCCAGAGTCTATTTCGTTTCCTCTTCTGGTATTATTACAAAAGTATTGATAGAGAATTTCGATCTCGAGTGATTCGATGATTTGGCTCGAGCCAAATCATGTTTTCTCTCGAACCAATGCATCGATTGGCTCGAGCCCCCGTTTTTAGCCTCTCTTAGCACTTTTTGGCCGATTGATAAAAATACACGACAAGTCCGACGATAACAGCCAGTGTGACACCCGTGGAGTTGGCAAGGAAATCGAACCACTCACCACTGCGTGTGTGGTTCGTACAATTTTCTTGTAATAGTTCAATGATACCACTCATCACGATAGGGGCTAACCACGCCCAACGGAACAGCTTGCCTTTGTCCAATGTGGAGTGACGGCGCAGGTATTCTATCCAGATGACGGAGCACGTGCCGCCATACATCACGAGATGGGTCCATTTGTCAATGAACTGCACATCGTCGAGTGGGGTTTCCGGGAAAAAAGGTACGAAGGATAATATCCATATCAGGGCGATACAAGCTACTGAGCAGGGGTATTTTGTTATAAATTGGATGATTTTCTGCATATTTACTTATGATTTGAGTGCAAAAGTAAGAAATATTTTATACTTTTGCAAGCGGAAAGAAAAATATTATGGGAGAAAGAGCTAATTTCGGAAGTAAAATAGGCGTCATTTTGGCTACAGCAGGTTCGGCTGTAGGCTTGGGTAATGTGTGGCGCTTCCCCTATATGGCAGGTGAAAATGGCGGTGCCGTGTTTATAATTATATATGTGGCTTGTGTGGTACTGCTGGGCATTCCTTGTATGGTGAGCGAGTTTATCGTGGGTCGTCATGGACAGGCCAACACAGCCCGTGCCTATCGGAAGTTGGCAGGACGCTCACCTTGGGCACTGATTGGCTATATGGGCGTGTTGACGGGATTCCTCATCACGGGTTATTATGCGGTGGTCAGCGGTTGGTGTCTGCAATATATCTGGGCCTCGCTGATAGGCCATTTGCAGGGCGACCCGGAATATTTCAAGACGTATTTTGCAGATTTATCTATGCACCCTGTAAAACCTGTGCTGTGGACGGTTATCATTTTGGGCATTACCTACTTGATTATCGAGCATGGCGTCAGGGATGGCATTGAGCGTGCATCGAAGATGCTGATGCCCACCTTATTTATATTATTACTGATCATCGTGGGTGCATCGTGCATGTTGCCTAATGCCGACAAAGGTATTGAGTTCCTGTTCAAGCCCGATATGTCGAAGTTTACGCCCGATGTGTTTCTCGGAGCTTTGGGACAGAGTTTCTATTCGTTGAGTATTGCGATGGGATGTCTGTGTACTTATGCCAGTTATTTTACGCGTTCTACCAATCTGACGAAGTCGGCGTCCCAGATAGCCCTGATAGACTGTATGGTAGCCATATTGGCAGGTCTGATGATATTTCCTGCTGCCTTTTCGGTAGGAGTGAATCCTGACAGCGGGCCTTCGCTCATCTTCATCACGCTACCCAACGTGTTCCAACAGGCTTTTGCTGCTATACCTGTTGTAGGTTATTGCATCTCGTTGCTGTTTTTCGTATTACTGTCGTTGGCAGCCCTGACTTCGCTGATGTCGCTGCATGAGGTGAGCACAGCCTTCATTCACGAGGAATTGATGGTCAGCCGTAAAAAGGCAGCACTCATCGTGACTATCCTGACTTCCATCATAGGTGCTTTCTGCTCGTTGTCGTTAGGTGCTGTTGATGGATTGGTGGTGTTTGGCAAATCGCTGTTTGACTGGTTTGACTTCATCACAGGGCAGATATTCCTGCCGATAGTGGGCTTCCTGACCTGTATTTTCATCGGGTGGTTTGTGCCTCATCATATAGTGAAGGAAGAGTTTACGAATAGCGGTGAACTAAAGAGTCAGAGTTATGTCCGGCTTTTCCATATCTTCATCTTCCTGGTGAAGTATGTCTGTCCGTTGGCCATCCTTCTTATTTTCTTACACCAACTGGGATTGCTTAGATAAATGAGGAATGAGAAATGAGTAATGAGAAATGAAAATGAAAAAATGATAAAATGGAAGTTGGTAGGGGTAATTTCGGAAGTAAGTTAGGCATTGTGCTGGCTACGGCAGGCTCAGCTGTGGGATTGGGGAACGTTTGGCGTTTTCCCTATACTGCAGGGGAGAATGGCGGTGCAGCCTTTATACTGATATATATAGGATGTATCTTGTTATTGGGTATTCCGGGGATGGTGAGCGAGTTTATAGTAGGTCGTCATGCGCAGGCCAATGCCGCCAAAGCGTACGACGTGCTTTCGAATGGTCGCCCGTGGAAGTTCGTGGGCTATTTAGGCATCCTTACTTCTACCATCATTCTTGGCTTCTATGCCGTAGTGGCAGGCTGGTGCTTGCAATATCTGTATGCCTCTATAGCAGGCCAAATCAGCGGCGATGCTGAATATGTGAAAAGCTATTTCGTAGCTTTTTCCTCTGACCCCTGGAAACCAACGCTCTGGGGCGTGGCTTTTATCCTCATTACCCATCTCGTCATTGTGCGAGGCGTACAAAAGGGCATTGAGCGCGCATCGAAATTGCTGATGCCCATCCTTTTCATTCTCTTGCTGATACTGGTTGTGGCTTCATGCCTGTTGCCGGGAGCCGTGGAGGGTATTAAGTTCCTGCTGCATCCTGACTTCTCTAAACTGTCGAGCAGTGTACTGCTGGAAGCCTTAGGCCAGGCATTTTTCTCCCTCTCACTGGGAACGGCCTGTCTGTGTACCTATGCCAGCTATTTCTCAAAAGATACCAATCTGCTGCGGTCGGCAGGACAGATAGCGATTATTGACACAATGATAGCCATCCTGTCGGGATTGATGATATTCCCAGCCGCCTTCTCGGTGGGTGTGAATCCCGATAGCGGTCCGTCGCTCATTTTCATCACGCTGCCCAATGTATTCCAACAGGCTTTTGCTGCGATACCATCGGTGGGCTATGTCATCAGTATCATGTTCTATGCCCTGCTGGTGTTTGCCGCACTGACATCCACCATCTCCATGCACGAAATCACAACGGCTTTCTTCACGGAGGAGTTTAATATGCCCAGAAAGAAGTCGGCTTGGATAGAGACCGTAGTTACCATACTGCTCTGTATCTTCTGCTCGCTGTCTGTAGGGGCATGGGCAGACTTGAAGGTGATGGGGCTTTCGCTGATGGATTTCTGTGACCATCTGACTGCCAATTACCTGTTGCCGTTAGGTGCAATGCTGGCTTGTCTGTTCGTGGGATGGTATATTCCCAAGCAAGTGGTACGTAGCGAGTTTACCAATAATGGTCAGTTGAAGGGATATTTGTTTGAGTTCTATCTCTTTGCCGTCCGTGTGGTGTGCCCAATCGGTATATCACTGATATTTCTCCATCAGTTAGGGATTGTATGAACCACAATGACCGTCTTGTCCTCATAGCAGCCGTCATCGTTGGAGTGTTGGCACTGGTAGGGATTTATTGGGCGGGAGCCCCTTCTCATATCCCTCAAAAAGGCGAAGAACGGAAGAACCGCTATGTACAATATGCTGCGACGGAATCGCAGCACACAGTGGAGGAATTTCCCTTCGACCCCAATACCGCTGACAGCAGCCAGTTGCTGCGCCTCGGCCTGCAGCCTTGGCAGGTGAGGAATATCTATCGCTATCGCGCCAAAGGGGGCATCTATCGCAAGAAGGAAGATTTCGCCCGCCTCTATGGGCTGACCGTCAAAGACTATCGCCGACTGGAACCCTATATCCGTATTTCTCCCGACTATCTGCCTGCAGCCACGCTGTTTGGCAAGGAAAGTGGTGCGAACAATAAGGAACGCTTATCGCACAATAAGGCAGGGTTATTTTCCAATAAGGGCGGGTTATCCGACAAAAACGACCTCTTAACCGACGAAAACGCCCTGTTGTCGAAAAAGAAGTACCCCGTCAAGATTAAGGAAGGCGAGCATGTGGTGCTGAATACGGCAGACACAACCCTATTGCGACGTGTGCCGGGTATCGGAAACTATTTTGCCAAAGAGATAGCCCGCTATGGCAGACGGTTAGGTGGATATGTGAATGTTGACCAGTTGGATGAAATAGACCAGTTTCCTCAGTCGGCTAAGAAATACTTTGTGATCGCACAGGCAGCGCCTCGGAAACTGAATGTGAACAAACTCACGCTCGAACAACTGCGCCGCCATCCGTATATCAACTATTATCAAGCCAAGGCTATCACGGATTATCGTCGGCTATACGGTCCTATCAAGAGCCTGAAGGACCTGCGTCTGTCAACCGACTTTACCGATGCGGATATCCGCAGGCTTGAGCCTTATGTAGAATACTGATTCCTGTTACGGGATGGCCATCGTAAGGATGAATGTGACGTGGCAATCCGGTAACGGCTTCTCTGCCAGTTCAAGCATACCGCCTTGCTGGGTCATCATACGGCGGCTCAACGAAAGACCGATGCCGCTGCCGCTTCGCTTGGTGGTGAAGAAGGGAACGAAGAGCGACTGGCGGTTCTCGGCTGGAATAGGCTGACCGTCGTTGCCGATGTAGAGTAGAAGTGAAGAGTTAACTATCACCATCTTCCTGGCTCCTGCCTCCGTTGCATTCTTTGTCAGGTTCATCAGCACTTGTCGCAGCATTCCGACATCTGCACGGACAATGAGGTCACTGGGAATGCTGACCTCCCACACCAATTCAGGATAAGCCTTGCACACCTCATCCAGCAGCGAGCGTAGTGGCACGTCCGTCAGAGTGGGCTTCTCCAGTTCAGACATCTTGCGGTAGTTGGATACGAAATCACTCAGATGGCTTGACGTGTCGAAGATGGCTTGAATGCCCGGCTCCAGCGGAGTGCCTTTTACGTCATTGCGGTTCAGCATCGATTGGCTGATGCTGGTGATGGGGGCTGTGGCATTCATGATTTCATGGGTAAGCACACGGGTCAGTCGTTCCCACGACTCCACCTCGTTTTGATTCACCTGCTGGCGGATGGTCTCGCCCAGTTGGTTCAGCGTTTGCTGCATGGCGCGTTCTCCAGGCAGAAGTCCATTGGTAGGAAGACGGAAGGTGAAGTCGCGATTACGCATAGCCTCTTGCATGAGGTGTGCACGCAGCTTCAACGAACGCTGTCGGCGGATTGTCCATACAGCGGCTGCTATCAGCACAACACCTATTATGATAATACATCCTATCATAGGCGACGCATTTTGTTATACAGAGTCTGTCGGGTGATACCCAGCAGTTCGGCAGCCTGTGTCAGATTGCCGTGACAGCGGTCGAGCGTGCGGCGGATATGTTCTTTCTCCATCTCGTCGAGGCTCACTATTTCCTGTTGCATATCGAGCACGTCCTTCAGCTTGCGCATCAGTTCCTCATTGTCCCACGGCTTGGTGATGAAATCGGCAGCACCGCTTTTCAGTCCCTTGACAGCCAGCGACACATCAGCGTATGCCGTCAGCAGTATCACGGGTGTCTGAGGATGCTGCTTGCGGATGGCGCGAAGCCAGAAAAGTCCCTCTTGTCCACTGTTCACTCCCAGCGTGAAATTCATGTCTAAGAGCACTATGTCCACCTCCTCCTGTGCCATTGTTTTCAGTATGTCATCAGGTTGGGTCAGCGTCAGGATACGCTCAAACGTACCCTCCAGCAGATACTGCATAGCCGTCAGGATGGACGTATTGTCATCTACGATTAATATGGTTCCATAATTGTTCATGGCGGCAAAGTTACAAACAATCTGTCTAAAAATCATACAGTGAGGTGTCTAATTTTTAGACGTTCTGCATCTTGCAGTGTTAAAACGCTTGTTGATATATACGAAAACGCATAACTTTGCATCAAAAATGAAGCGAAATGAAACAGTTAATACTTGGCATCACCGTATTGTTCTGTGCAGTTGAAGTACAGGCGCAGACGGTCTGGACCATGCAACAGTGCATGCAGTATGCAGTGAAACATAACCACGAAGTGAAACGTGCCGAACTGGAACTCGACAACTACCAAGCCGGTAAGACGGCAGCCATCGGGCGTTTCCTGCCTGAAATAGATGCAAGGGTCGGTGCGCAATATAACTTCGGACGAGCTATCGATCCGGAGACCAACATCTACACCGATGTCAGCACCTTCTCTAATATTTACTCCCTGCAGGCTTCACTGCCCGTATTCGACGGGTTCAGCCGCATCCATGCCCTGCGGGCAGCTAAGGCCAGTGTGCTGATGGGACAGTCGGCTTTCCGTCAGAAGCAAAACCAGACGGCGTTGAGTGTGCTGCAAGCATACGCCAATGCTGCCTATTACGAAGGCTTGGTCAGGATGGCAGGCGAAAAAGTGGAGGAAACCACACTCTTGCTCCGACAGACGCGAGTGCTGGAAGAGGTGGGGCGCAAAAGCAGTGCAGATGTGGCGCAGGTGGAGTCACAGAAGGCTGAGGCTGACTACGAGCTGACCCATCAGCAGAACCTCTTGGCTTCTGCCCTGCTGGAGTTGAAAAAAGGAATGAACTACCCACTAACGGACAGCTTACGGCTCACCATTGACGAGGTTACGGCTCGTGATGCACGAGATTACGGCTCGTTGCCAACAAGCCGTAACCTCGTCCCAGAGCTCCTTGTTGCCCAGTATCAGATGCAGGCTTCCAAACATGAGTGGCATCAGGCCCGTTCTGCTATTCTCCCTACACTCTCTTTCAGTGCGGGTCTGAACACCACTTATTTCCACACGTTGCATTCCGACGATGCACAGTCGTTCCGCAGTCAGCTCAAGAATAATATGGGTGAATACTTAGGGTTTACGTTGAGTATTCCTCTCTTCAATCGCCTGCAGACCGCCACGAGCATCCGCAGGGCTAAGAATAATTATCGGATAGCCTGCGAGAATTATGCCCAAAAGCAATTGGAACTGGAGAAACTTGCCCGCGAGGCTTGGCAGGACTGGCAAGGCTATCTGAAACAGACGGAGCAGATGCTTCAGAAAGTGGAGGCCGACAGTATCGCCTATCAGTTGACACGCCGGCAGTTTGAAGAGGGGCTTTCTACGGCTATCGACCTGCATACCACTTCTTCGCAGTTGCTCAAGTCGAAAGCCACCCTGTTGCAATGCCGGCTGATGGCAATAGTGAAAGAACAATTAGTAAGATATTATCAAGGAATAGCGATATGGACAGAGTAATCGAAAAGACAAAGACCCAGCGGCTGATGAAGTATTGGCCCTACGCAGCTATTGGCAGTTTGCTGTTAGCCATTGGCTTGTGGCTCGTATTTGGCAATCATGCCTCGACACTGAAAGTCAGCAAAGACGAGTTGACCGTCAGTGAAGTGCAGCAGGCTGAGTTTAAGGACTATGTGCGCACCAACGGTCAGGTCATGCCCATTCAGGTGGTGCAAATCTCGCCCGAGGAAGGCGGCATCGTGATGGAGAAGGTGGTAGAGGAGGGCACGCATGTGAAGAAAGGCGATGTCATCGTGCGCCTCTCGAACTCCAATCTCGACCTGCAGATTCTGAATGCCGAAGCCGAACTGGCTGAGAAGCAGAACCTGTTGCGTAACACCCAGGTAGCCATGCAGCAAGACCGCCTGAACAACCAGACGGAAAAGGCGCAGCTGGATATGGACACGCATCGTAAGCAGCGCACGTTTGAGCAGAACCGGCGCCTCTATGGCGAAAAGCTCATCAGCCGCGAAGACTACATCAAGTCGCAGGAGGAATATCAGCTTTCTGCCAAGAAACGCTCGTTGGTGAGCCAGCGCCTGAAACAGGACTCCATCTATCGCACCGTGCAGATGGACCAGATGGAGGATAACCTCCAGAACATGCGTCGTAACGTGGTACTCGTCCGTCAGCGTAAGGACAAGCTCGAAGTGCGCTCTGCCATCGATGGCGAACTGGGCTTGTTAGATGTGGAGTTAGGGCAGAGCATCCAGCCCGGTCAGAAGATTGGTCAGCTGAACGACCTCAGCGACTATAAGGTACAGGCACAGATAGACGAGCATTATATCGACCGTGTGCGCCAAGGGCTCATCGCCACTTTCACGCGAGGCGATAAGCAATATCAGTTGCAGGTGCGCAAGGTCTATCCCGAGGTACGCGAGGGCAAGTTCCGTTGCGACTTCATCTTCCGAGGCGAGCGCCCAGAGAATATCCGTACCGGTCAGACCTATTACATCGACCTCGAACTGGGGCAGCCCGAACAGGCAGTACTCATCCCTCGCGGCACCTTCTTCCAGACAACAGGCGGGCAATGGATTTTCGTGCTCTCTGCCGACGGCAGCAAAGCCTATCGTCGCAACATCCGCATAGGCCGCCAGAACCCGCAGCACTACGAGGTGCTCGAAGGCCTGGAGCCCGGCGAACGTGTAGTGACCAGCGGCTACGAGGCATTCAAGGACAACGAGGTGTTGATGCTGAAATGAAACTAACGAGAACCGAAATAAATAGTAATAATCGTATGAAGACTATTGTTAGAAACTTTACATCCATGTTCCGCAAGTTTGTGTCGGCAAGCTTGCTGAATCTGCTGGGCCTGAGCCTGGCCTTTGCCTCGTTCTTTGTCATCATGACGCAGGTCAGCTACGACCTGGGCTACAACAAGAGTTTTGCGGAGCACGAAAAGTTGTTCCGCCTGACCTTGAAGTTAGGGCCTGGCATGGAGGACTATGGTGTGACGCTGCCCCGTCCGCTGGTGGAGCAGTTGGCGGCAGCGTCGCCGCATATCAAGGGCTATGGCATCGAAGAGGGCTGGACAAGAGTCGACCAGTATATGGTGGGCGATCAGGAGTATTCGCTGAATCTGGTGTTCGGCATTCACGACTTTATGAGCGTATTCAAGCCGAAAGTCATCTGCGGTGACTTGAAGGGCTTGAACCAGTTGCCCAATATTGTGCTGCCCCGTTCGGAAGCCATGCGCCTCTTTGGCACTGCCAATGCGGTGGGCAAAACCTTGAAATACAAATGGGTGGAGGAATGGATATTCAATGTGTGTGCCGTGATAGAAGACTATCCGGAAAACAACTTTCTGCACGGCGTCAGTTTCAGAGGCACTAATGAAAACGAAGGCAACTACAACAATTGGAACTATCAGGCTTATATCCGTGTGGACGATACGGCCAACCTGCCGAATGTTATTACTGCCATGCGCCAGAAGGCCATCGAGCTGTTCAAAAATGATTTCAACATGACAACTCCACAAGAGGAGGAAGCCCTGCAAGTGGTGTTGACGCCGATAGCCGATACCCATTTCGCGAAAGACCTCAGCAAGGATTCGCCCAACATCAAGTCGGTCAGCAGGAGTTCCGTCTATCTGCTCATCTGCTTCTCGCTGCTAATCGTGTTGATTGCCGCCGTCAACTTTATGAATTTCACCCTGGCCGAGACACCGCTGCGCATCCGCAGTATCAACACGCAGAAAGTGTTGGGCGCATCGACGGCGAGTCTGCGCGGCAGTCTGCTGGCCGAGGCCGTCATCATCAGTCTGCTGGCATTCGCAGGGGCGATGGCGATGGTCTATCTGGCTCACGACTTAGGCTTGCAGGAGTTAGTGCAGGGCAGCATCCTGTTGCAGGATAACCTGTGGCTGGTGGGCATCACGCTGCTCATCAGCATCGTGGTGGGACTGTTGGCCGGGGCCTATCCGTCGTACTACGTCACATCCTTCCCGCCGGCCTTGGTGCTGAAAGGCTCGTTCGGCCTGTCGCCCAAGGGTCGCGTTCTGCGTACCTCGCTGATCTGCCTGCAGTTCGTCGTGTCGTTCATGCTGGTCATCGGCGTGGGTATCATGTACCTGCAGAGCTACCTCATCTTCCACACCGACTACGGCTTCGACAAGGACGAAGTGATGGTGGTGCCGACGGCCCCCGACACGCGCAATCATGCCGATGCCATCGATGCCGACCTGCGCAAGATTCCCGGCATTGAGGGAGCTAGTCTGGCTGAGAGCGTCTTGGGCAGCAACGACCGCTACCAGACGTGGGGCAGAGGTGAGGGCGACAAGCACATGACGTTTACCTGCATCTTTGTCGACTGGCGTTTCCTCAGCGTGATGGGCATTGACATCGTGGAGGGACGCAATTTCCGCCAGACTGATGGCGATGTGTATATCTTTAATGAGTCGGCCAAGAAGAAATATCCCTGGCTCGCCGTCGATAAGCCCATCAACGACGAAGACATGCCCGTCGTCGGCTTCTGCGAGGACATCAAGTATAGCACCCTGCGCGTAGACGACAGCCAGCAGCCCATAGCCTTCTTGGTGCCCAGCCGTGAAGGCTATTACTGGGAGAATAGCGGTTTCTGGCGCAACCACCTCTTAGTGCGCGTGGCGAAGGGCGTGGACAAGCGCGAGGCCAAACAGAAAGTGCTGGACGTGGTGCTGAAATACGAGCACGAAAGCAAGCCCGACATCAGCGACCTGCGCTACATGGACGATGTACTGGAGGAATCGTACCATCAGGAAAGGCTCTTCACCCAGCAGATTCTGCTGTTCTCGCTGTTGGCCATCCTCATCAGTATCATCGGTGTGTTTGGCCTGACGATGTTCGAGAGCGAGTACCGCCGCAAGGAGATTGGCATCCGCAAGGTATTCGGCAGTTCTACGAAGGAAATCCTGATGATGTTCTGGCGGCGATACCTCTACATCCTGCTGGGCTGCTTCGTGGTGGCGGCTCCCATCGGCTACCTGATGGGCCTGCATTGGCTCGAGGGCTTCGCCGTCCGCACCGCCATCTCGCCCCTGCTGTTCTTGGTGTCCTTCCTGCTCATCACCCTAATCACCATGCTGACGGTGACATACCAGAGCTGGAAGAACGCCAACGAGAACCCCGTCAACAGCATCAAGACAGAGTAACCAAAATCGGGCGGAATCTATCTGCATTGGGATAGATTTCGCCCGAAATGCTTGTTCATTTCAAGCAATTATTGTAACTTTGCACCATGAACATTTCTGTTCTGAAACCATCAACCGTTTTGCCTTATGAAAAAGCTATTTGAACGAATAAAGGAGAAATACCGTCAGTTCTGCTTGTGGCAGCAGAGACCTTATCAGGTTGCCCCCATGTCGCATGAGTCTCACCAGTGTGCTACCTGTGGCACCCGCTACGAAGGCAATTACTGTCCTCGTTGCGGGCAGTCTGCGCAAATCGGACACTATTCCTTTAAGAAAGCCTTCCTTCTCTTCCTCGATGTGTGGGGATTAGGTAATCGCAGCATGTTCCGCACACTCCGCGATCTGCTATTACGTCCAGGATATATGATTCGCGACTATTTGCAGGGAATGCAGATGGCATACTTCCCACCGTTCAAGATGTTCTTTCTGCTCATTGCCTTGTCGCTGCTGGTGAGCACAGGCTTCAATATCCGAATGGAAGACCGGTTGGAGCAATCCCAAGAACTGTTCTCCGCAGGTTTAGATGATGCCTTTGCCGAGCAAGAAAAAGGAAACAGTGACACCGCTAAAAAGATGAATGCTGAGGAGAAAGAAAAGGAGAAACAACGCGAAGAAATCAACAAGAAAATCGAAGAAGATAGCAAACTCTATTCGAACAAGGCTTATGAATGGACAATGAAGCACATCAGCCTTGTCACCATCGTATTTCTCCTATTGTTTTCTGTTCCACTGTATCTGGTCTTCCGTAAGGGACCTGCCTGTCCGAACATCACCTATTCGGAATTTTTCGTAGCAGTAGTTTACTCGATGAATATGGTGGAGATAGTTTCCATCATTTCAAACTTCCTCTGTCTGAGTTTCTATCTCGAAATGTTTTACTATCTTCTGATTGTCATACCTGTCAAGCAATTGACGGGCTACAGCTATTGGAGCACTTTGCTCAGATTCCTTCTGGCATTGTTTGTATTCCTCATCGTTTTGTTCCTGAGCATCTTTGTCATCTCCTTAGTCGGTAGTATGATTTATGCTTTCTTCCTTAAGTGACGCGTAGAAACCTTTCAGTAAAGATTTATATCCGACTTTTGTATCATTATGAAATGGGAGTTAGCTGGGAATTGACTGGGAAATGCGTGAGTACCGAATTTGTAAAGAAATTCTCAATCCACAAAGAAAATAGAAAGTAACTACAAACGGGCGAAATCTGTTTGCGCTTGCGATAGATTTCGCCCCAATTGCTTGCTAATGTCAAACAATTATTGTATCTTTGCATCGAAAACGTATAAATGCAATAATGAATGGAGATCAAGCTGAACGATTATCACAAGAAAGTGAATGCCGAGAAAAAGGCAAGTGTAGCATACTGGATGCAGCATCCGAGACCGCGCGAAGAGTCCTTGAAGAGATTGAAGCTCTTGCGGGAACAACGGCTTGCAAGTCTGTCCAACTGGTAAGACTGCGTCAATGGGCACAGGAACAAGGCTGCTGGTTTGAAGACCGCAGCCTTTTCGGCAGTTTCTTTGACCGAGGGTCAGAGAATGAGACTTATCTGACTGCTGATGGTAGGGAAGTCGTAAAATTGAACGATTTCCGCTATTCAGATGATAACTTGACACCTTTCTTTGAGCGTATTAAGGCGCACAATCAATACTTCCCTGATTGCGCTTATAATATGATTGGCTTTGCCGAGAACAGGGACGGGAAAGTGTGCGCTGTATTGGTTCAGCCATATATTGATGATGCCCGCCTGGCCACGAAAGTGGAAATTCACGACGAGTTCCTCCGTTTAGGTTTCCATCCGGAGGAAAACGGCGAATACTATACCAACGGCCAGCACGACATCTTCGATGCTGTTGCCGGCAACGTATTGGTAGGCGGCGACGGTAACTATTATTTCATCGATACTATCATCTATCCCTCCGATACTGGCGGCTACGACCTGTACCGCAGCCTCTCGCCCCGATTCTCTGGCGAGAGTGTCTAAAAATCATACGCCCTACTGTCTAATTTTTAGACAATCTGCATCCGCCAGGACTAAAAACCTTGGCGGATTCGTTTTATTGCCATAACTTTGCATCATCAAATCGTAAAAAGTGAATCATCATGGGTAATCAGAAGGGCCAAGGAACCCTCATTAAAGTCATTTCACTGGCCGTCGGCCTGACCGTCGGGCTGGTGCTGATAGCCAAGGTGCAGCTGGAGATGAACTACGACCGTTGCATCGTGAACAAGGAACATGTATATGAACTTTCAGAAACGTTTAAGAAGAAAGGTGAAGACAGCAAGGACTTCTCAAACACACCGGGCGGTGCCATCACTGCGCTATGCCGATATATACCTGAGATAGAGGTGGGCACACGGTGGACCTACCAGTTTGAGGACGAGAAACTCGTTCTGGAGGACGGCAGCCGATGGGCATTCTCCAATTCCGCGCTGGCCGACTCGTGCTTCTTCGACATTTTCTCCACACCCATCCTGCGCGGCGATGCTAAGGCCATCCTTTCCACTAAAGGGAAATGTCTGATCAGTCGCCGACTGAATGAGCGCATGGGTGGCAACATGGTGGGACAGACGTTCTGCTACATGGCCCATCCAGACAAACCGATGATGATAGCAGGTGTTTTTGAGGACTACGATGAGAACTCAACGTTCAGCAGGCTGGACATCGTGATGTCTCTCTCCAGCATCGGTCTTTACTCTTACGACGGCACCAGCCAACTATTAGGCAATGACCGCTATCACTCTTTCGTCAAACTGCGTGCCGATGCTGACATAAAGAAGGTGGAGCAGAAGATGGACAAGATGCTGAAAGAACAATTGCCGTGGGAGGAACTGAAGATGGCTGGCATTGAGGACTTCCGCTTCGCGTTTAACCCTGTGAGCGAGAACCGCATGAAAAACGAGACGGTTCGCACCACCTGCATCATCCTCAGCATCGTCGCTTTGGTGATGCTCTTCACGGCCGTCATGAACTATATCCTCGTGGTCATCAGTACGATGGTAGGACGGGCCCGACTCGTTGCCATCCGCAAGGTACTGGGAGCACCCAAAAGCGAGTTCTACCTGGCAACGATGAAGGAGGCTGCAGCGCTCCTGTTTGTGGCTTTGGCAGTTATGGCATTACTCCTTTGGACTGGGCAAGACTGGATTCGCGATTTGATAGGCGTCAGCGTCGCAACATTGTTCTCCGCACAGACCTGTCTGGTGTTGACATTGGTATGCGTCATTGTGCTCTTCTGCTGCGGTGTGCTGCCTGGTTATATCTACTCGCGCATCCCGATGGTCTATGCCTATCGGCTGTATTCAGAGAACAAACGCACGTGGAAACTATCGCTGCTGGCTTTCCAGTTCGTGCTGAGCACCATGCTTCTGTGTATCCTCAGCACCATCTATCGGCAGTACGACTATATGCTGAATCGCGACCTGGGCTATGAGTATAAGGACGTGGCCTATATAGAAATTCCCGAGCGCTCGGACTCCACCTATGCTCTGGCCCGCGAGATTGAGAAACTGCCATGTGTCAAGTCCTCCTCAACCGCCTATTCACTTTTTCTGCAACACCAGAGCGGTAACAACGTGATGTTGCCAGGTAAGCCAGAGTTGCTGTTCAACTTTGGATGCCTCTACTGGATAGAACCAAGCATTGTAGAGACTATGGGTCTCAAGGTTGTTCAAGGCAAGTTGCCCACACGGATAGAGCATTCGGGTTGGACGCAGGAGACGATTGTCGATGAACGGTTTGCGAAGCAGCTGAAAGCTCACACCGGATGGGAGAGTGTAATCGGACAGCGCATCGTCAGCACCGAATGGAACGATGAACTGGTCTTCACCATATCTGCGGTAGTCAAGGATTTCACACTTGGCACCCTTACCAACATCGATGACCGCCCGGCTATGATGTTCAACGGCAATATCTATGCCAAGTATATTCTTGTGCGGTTCCACGACCTCACACCTGAGAATCTCGCCAAGGTGCAACAACTCTGTGACCGCCTTTATCCCAAAGCCGAATTCTTGGTGAAACGCTATTCCGACGAACTGGCCGACAGTTACCAAGAGACGAAGCACACCCGCGACCTGA
>Ga0256405_10004412_pt1 | contig 26325 bp, 20 predicted proteins | sample RumenRJG_02DNA_FD_189096 | JGI IMG/M metagenome (GOLD analysis project Ga0256405, IMG submission 189096) | Bovine rumen microbial communities from Lethbridge, Alberta, Canada - RJG_02 | ecosystem: Host-associated > Mammals > Digestive system > Stomach > Rumen | place: Canada: Alberta... | reverse complement strand
AAGACGCCGCAGGACTGCGATTACACAACGGTCGGAACCGCACCGTTTGACATCTTCCCGTCTTATGATGAGTGGATCTCGAATTTCATGATGGACCAGGAGCCGGATATGGGCGCTCTCGCCACTTACCACTTTGGCCACCTGCCTGTGTGGATCAACGGAAATGCTTATTTCAACGGAGCTACCATCTCAAAGCATGACGCTCATCATTTTGAAGCAGATAAGTCCAAGAAAGTCATTGTGGAACTGGAACAGACGGATGAAGGCGCCCGCCTGAAAACCAATCTCTGGTCTCTTCTGAAAGACTTTACCTGCGGAATAATCAGCAGCGAAACCCTGGGCCGTGCGTTTGAACCGGAGCAGCGTTTTGAAAATCCCGACGGATCAGATATCATATTTGACCGGGATTATTTCGGTTCGCACCGGAGCCTTTCCGCGATCCCGGGCCCCTTCGCAGATCCGGACAGTGCCGGTAAAATTCTGTGGTGAATCCAGAAGCATCTTCTCAGTGAGGATTGATTACCGCCTCTGATAAAAATGACCCCCGCCTGCAAAGGCGGGGTTTTTACTGAGATATGCTGCTTCCTGCAGTAGTACTGCCGTATCAGATATCACTCCTCTTCCGACCGGAGTCTGCACTGTCTCTCAGGACGATGGATGCCATCAAGGCTCCCCAGTGATAGAACCGGTCACTGCTGTGGACATCACAGCCTTCGCCGGTGATCGAGTTGTAATTTTCATGAACATGCCGCTTCTCCTGCCATTCCGGCAGGAAGATCGCCGCCGACTTTTTGGCAAGATCACTGCAGGCTTCTGTCAGATGCTGCTGTTCGAACGCCAGATATACCAGGAAATTGAGAGGTGCCCAGACGCGTCCTCTCCAGTATTCCTGATCTGCGAATGCGGGATCATTTCTGGCGATGGACGGCAGCATCCAGTCTCCGTAGAATTCCTCCGGATTATAATAGTGTTCCCGGATGATCCTCTCCAGGCGCCCGGACGGTATACCGTCTGCGAAGAGGGCGTAGAAATTGGTCGGGGCGATCCTCCGGGAGAATTCTCCGGTATCCGTCCTCCGGTTATAATAGAATCCGCGCTCTTCATCCCACAGCTGTTCCAGGCCTTTGGAAACTTCTTTTTTGCGCGCCTCAAGCAGTCTGATATCTTCACTCTTTCCCAGAAGCTGTGCCAGCTTTGCCAGTGCCCCGCAGTCCATGATGTACAGGCCTGTCAGTCCGACGTCTTCCAGTTTCAGACAGTTGGTCTGCGTGTCAAATGGAATGTCGTCATACAGGGGCGAGTTGTCCATACCCGACTCCAGAGAACCTCCGAATCTTCCATTTACCCCGTTGATCTCCCAGCGGTTGCCGAACAGGACCGGCGCCGGATCACTTCCCCAGCAAAATGCGCCTGACGTATGTTTTCTGTTCTCATAGAACCACGTATTCCATTTCAGAAGAGCCGGGTACAGAAGTTCCACAAGCCACAGGTCTTCGTATTTGCGGTAGAGCTCCAGCACCATCCGCGAGCCAACCGGAGGCTGAGAGCGGTCCAGTGTCTTCTGCCCGTTTCCGCAGGACATATTCGGAACGAATCCCTTCGGAGTCCGCTCATTTACAATCTCGATCACGTTGCTGTACGCCACTTCTTTCCCTGCGGTTCCGGGAAGGTATCCCGCCAGGTATCCTGCAAAGAAATTGTCCCAGCAGAACAGTACATATCCGCCCTTGCGGATGCTCCACAGGCGGCTTACCGGAGAGATCACGCGATTGTTCACGGCGTCGTAGACAGTGTCCCAGGCGATGGCACATTCCGCAGCCCTGCACGCCCATTCAAGATTGCCCTCTCTGCTGTATCGTTTGGCAAGAGCCTGTTTTTTCTGCTCTGTAAGCGCACGGACCTCCTGCAGGATCTGCTCCGCACGGCCTGATCCTTCTGGTCCTTCCGGCGGCTGCGCTTCGTGCTGCGGCTGAGCATCACACTGCGGCCCGCACTTGCCGCTGCCTGCTCTCCTTGCCAGAAAAGCGGCCTGCCCTCTTAGTTTCAGGCTAAGGTACGGGCCTGTCAGAGGAACATTAACGTCCGCCACATCTTCCGCCTCTTCCGTTGCCTCTGACTGCAGCCGGACTCCGCCGGAGGTCTCGATACACCAGATGCCGCTGCTCGATTCTCTGTTCTCTGCACACAGGCAGTCATCCGCATCGGCCGTTCCACTCTCTGCACACAGACAGCCGCCGCTGCGCCACACCCGCCCGGGACGGTTCCACAGATATCCTCCGGACAGATACAGGCTGAGGGGTTTCTTCTGTGGTACCAGTTCTGTCACAAGCAGAGCAAACCGGTCGTCGTCACAGGCAGTCTCCACCCGCACCCTGGCGCCGCACCATTCCATCTCCATGGAGGTATAACTGTCATCGACTGCATGCTCTCCGGGGAAGAGCACCTCCGTGGCATCTTCCGGGTCATCTGACGCGAATCTTCCGATGAGGGCGTCCCGAAGGAAATTACCATCGCGGCATTCCTTCATATGCAGGCCCAGCGCCAGTCCGTCCGGCATGTGAACATAGGAGAAAACGCTGTGCACATTCCAGGTTTTCCATCCGTTTATATAGTGTCTTTTTAATTCTTCATATTCAGGACAGGTAAGATGATCGTTCATGGCTGATCCTTTCTCATACACTGCAGGTTAAGGGGGCTCCCCACTGAAATTCAAGTACACCGGAGGCTACGCCTCACTGAAATTGTACTCTGCGCCGCACGCTCTGTCACCAATGTGACCCCTTGCATTTACAGAAAAAAAGACCGCTGTACGTTTATCGTACAACGGTCTTTCGAATGACGTATCTTTGTTCCCTGGATTACTGTAATTAATTCTTTACTGCAGATCAATCCTGTACATACGGCATAAGAGCAACGTGGCGTGATCTCTTGATTGCGACAGTGAGTGCTCTCTGATGCTTTGCACAGTTTCCGGTGATACGGCGCGGAAGGATCTTGCCTCTCTCAGAGACATACTTCTTCAGCTTCGCTACATCCTTGTAATCGATCTCATTATTCTCTTTTCCGCAGAACACGCAGACTTTCTTTCTTCTATGCATCGGTCTGCTGCGTCTCGGGGAATCGGTCTTGTTACCTGAAAACGGCATTGGGAAACCTCCTTATTCGATATGTGAATGGATCCGTGATGCCGCTCCTTCAATCTTACTTGAAGGGCAGCTCTTCATCGAGTCCTTCCGGAATGTTGATGAAATCGCCATCTGCACTCCCTGATACCGGAGCCGGTGCTGCCTGTGCCGGAGCTGGAGCTGTATAGGAAGGAGCCGGTGCTGAGGGAGCTGCTCCCTGACTGCCGTTATAGCGGTCAGCTACTGCCTTGCTCTCCGCGAATTCCTGGTCCTCTACCACTACGTCCGTGGTAAATACAGTCTGTCCGTCTTTATTCGTATACTTACCCGTCTGGATCCTGCCGGTGACAGCGATCTTAGTTCCCTTACGCAGATACTGCTCTGCGAACTGGGCACTTCTTCCAAACGCTACGCAGCTGATGAAATCTGCTGTCTGGGCGTTCGGGTCGTTATTGTCACGGCGTACTCTGCGGTCGACCGCAATCGTATATCTGGCATAAGCCTGCTGGTCTCCGCCTCCTGCACTGTATCTGACGTCCGGGTCCCGGGTCAGGCGGCCCATTAAGATGACTTTATTCATATTGTTTATCTCCTTATTTACGCGTCCTGTCTAACGCATAAATATCTGAGCACGCCATCCATGATTCGCATTCTGCTCTCAATCTGAGCAGGCGCGGTCGGCTCAGCCTCGAAATGGATGAAATAATAGAATGCTTCATGCATCTTCTCAATCTCATAAGCAAGTCTCTTCTTGCCCCATTCATCGACGTCCGTCACATTGGCTTCCTGTTTTGCGATCATATCCTTGATACGCTCGACAAGCTCTGCTCTGGCTTCGTCTTCGAGTTTTGCGCTGACAACTACGCACAGTTCGTACTTGTTCATGCTGCTTGCACCTCCTTATGGTCTCTGGCTCACCCCTGCAACTGGATGAGCAAGGAAAAATGATACATCACAAGGAGGGATTATACCGTACGGTTCATGGGAAATCAAGGGTAAAAAATGCCTAATTTCGCCGAAAAATACCGTTTTTTATATAGTCGCAGAAAAATATGTGACACTGAAGGTCATACCCGGATCCGGTCAAATACTGCACCGATCGGATCTGTGATCACCAGGTCCGCACCGGCGTCTCTGGCTGTGGCGGATTTATTTACCAGAACCAGCTTGTGCCCTTTGCCTCTGCGGAAGTAGTCGATCAGGCCTGCTGCGGGATAGACCACCAGGCTGGTGCCGCCTATGATCAGCACTTCCGCGTTCTGTATATAGCTGACAGCCTTGTTCATGGTAGTCATGTCGAGGCCTTCCTCATACAGGACAACATCCGGTTTGATGGTTCCCCCGCACTTTTCACATTTGGGGATCCCGGGAGCATTCTTAATATACGCGGCATCGTAAAACTCTCCGCATCTGGTACAGTAATTGCGCAGGACTGACCCGTGCAGTTCCAGGACTTCTCTGCTGCCCGCCTTCTGATGCAGGCCGTCGATGTTCTGCGTGATCACAGCACGGACCTTTCCCGCTTCCTCCAGCTGCGCCAGTTTCAGGTGCGCCGGGTTTGGCTCCGCGTCAAGCGCCAGCATCTTATCCTTATAGAACTCATAGAAATCAGCCGGCCTGCTAACAAAAAATGAATGACTGATGATCGTCTCCGGAGGATATTTGTACTTCAGGTGATAGAGCCCATCCTGGCTTCTGAAGTCCGGAATTCCGCTCTCTGTCGACACTCCGGCGCCGCCGAAAAACACTATGTTATTGCTTGAATCAATGATCTCCTGCAGCTGCGCGATCTTATTTTCGTCCATACAGATACCTCCTTTTCTACTGACGCTTTTTAACTGTATGCGTGCCGGACACGGCACCGCATTCTTATCTTTTATTTTATACCCCCGCATCCCCAGTGTCACTAAAAGTTGTTGTAACCACAAAGATCCCCTGCCGCAGACAGTTACACGCATCAGACGTCCGGCAGAGGATCTCATTTATTTTCAGTTATTTATTTCGCAATATAGATCTGTTCCAGGACACCCTGCAGGATCCTGCGGGTGGAACTGTCGCCTGTACAGGTGGACAGGGTCACCACACGGTCCGAAGGTGTCACTGACACATTGCCGCAGTTGATCTCACTCCTGGCGAATGCGTCGTTGATGAACTTCTGATAATCCTCCACGGTGAACCTGATACTGTACGGATCTCCTGTTGTGCCGACGATGGAACTCGAGAAGATCCTGTACTGATAGATAAAGTTCGGCGTGAAGATCCAGAAATAAGGATTCTTATCGAGGGTTTCCTGCTCAGAGAACTTTCTCAGCTGTCCGAACATAGTCCCGTTCTTCATATTGTGGCCGTAGATGATCGTATTCTGGTCTGTGAAATAAGGTGAGTTATCGCAGTTTTCAAAGATACAGCCCGCGAAATTATCCACCTTCCGGAAAGTCCGGTGCAGATAGTAATCATTGTCCTGAGCACGGGCAACCGGATAGGAGACATTGACAGCGCCGACACGGATCCATCCGATCACGTCCGGGTTGATCGCCTGGAGCTGCGTGAAGTCGACCGGATTCACCAGGGTCGGAAGGGACTTCGTCTCCTGGTTCTCTGTAGCTGTCTCATGGACTGCGTTTTCAATCAGCTTTGGCAGCGTATCCGGATTCTCCAGCTGTGTCACGTCCGTAAGTGTTGACGGCCCGTTCGTCTGCGGTGTCTTCTCGGAAGTCTTCTCCTTCTCCTCACTGGCAAAGTCCTTGTTCAGTTCTTTGTACTCATCGCTCCCTGCCTTATAGTCCTTGTAAAACCCGAGCAGTTTGTACCCTGAAAACGCAAAGACTCCTACCGCGACAACGAGAAGCAGAGTGAGCAGGAAGGTTCCTGCTGCACTCTTTTTCTTCGGCGCACCTGCGCGGCGGTCGCGCGGGTCTTCGTTCCACAGATCGTCCTCATCGTCCCACCGGTCGTTCCGACGATAATCCTGGCGATTGTCCCGATAGTCATTCCGGCGACTGTCCCGGCGGTCGTCCCACTGATCGTCTCTATATGAATCTCTTCTTCTGGCCATTCAGAATTCCTCCTGCCGGGCCTTCATTTCCTTCGGCATACCGGCATATTCCGGTCCGATATCCCCTCCGAATATCAGGTACGCCTCAGATCAGGCTTCCGACTGTGCGCGGATAAGGCAGCACGTCTCTGATGTTGCCTACACCCGTCAGATACATTACAACACGTTCAAATCCAAGACCGAATCCTGCGTGGCGCGTAGTTCCGAACCTGCGGATGTCAAGATAGTATTTATACTCATCCTCAGACATCCCCAGTTCATCGATCCTTGCCTTCAGGATATCAAAGTTTTCTTCACGCTGAGATCCGCCGATGATCTCGCCGATTCCCGGTACCAGGCAGTCCATGGCTGCAACAGTCTTGCCGTCTTCATTTAACTTCATATAGAAAGCCTTGATCTCGCGCGGATAATCCGTGACAAAGACCGGACGCTTGAAGATCTGTTCCGTGAGATATCTCTCGTGCTCAGTCTGCAGATCGCAGCCCCAGCTCACCTTGTAATCAAACTTGTCGTTATTCTGCTCCAGAAGTCTGATCGCTTCCGTGTAGGTGACGCGTCCGAACTCGGAATTGATTACATGGTTCAGGCGGTCCAGCAAGCCCTTATCCACAAACTGGTTAAAGAAGTTCATTTCTTCCGGAGCGTTCTCCAGAACATATGTGAAAATGAACTTCAGCATGGCTTCTGCTGTTTCCATATCGTCTTCCAGATCGGCAAATGACATCTCCGGCTCGATCATCCAGAATTCGGCTGCATGTCTGGTGGTATTGGAGTTCTCCGCACGGAACGTCGGGCCGAATGTATAGACATTGCGGAATGCCTGGGCGAACGGCTCGACATCCAGCTGTCCGGACACGGTCAGATGTGTGGACTGGCTGAAGAAATCCTTCGAGAAATCGATCTGTCCGTCTTCTGTCCTCGGAAGGTTCTCTAGATCCAGCGTAGTCGCGCGGAACATCTCTCCCGCGCCTTCCGCGTCGGTTCCCGTGATGATCGGGGTGTGGATATATACAAAGTTCCTCTCCTGGAAGAACTTGTGGATCGCATATGCCGCGAGTGAACGGACACGGAACGTAGCCTGGAACAGGTTGGTCCTCGGACGCAGATGCGGAACAGTACGAAGATATTCTACCGTATGTCTCTTCTTCTGCATCGGATAGTCCGGCGTGGAAGCGCCCTCAAGGCAGATTTCCTCAGCCTGGATCTCAAAAGGCTGCTTGGCGTTGGGGGTGGCAACAAGCTCACCGGTCACGATCACGGCAGACCCGACATTGAACTTGCAGATATCCGCAAAGTTATCAAGTTTGTCCGCAAACACTACCTGCAGCGTCTCAAAAAAGGTTCCGTCATGCAGAACCAGGAATCCGAAGGTCTTTGAATCGCGGATCGAACGGACCCAGCCGCCGACGGTAACCTTCTTGCCGATATACTCTTCCCGGTTCCTGTACAGTTCCTTAACTGTCACAAATCTAACGTCCATGATATTTTCTCCCTCTGATGAATAAAACTTTCTACCTATTATAGTCATGCAGGCATTTATTTTCAATGAAAGTATTCATTAAGCCGGAAATACGAACAAGTGCCACTTGTTCATGTCACTCGTTCATCATATTTCCCTTGCCCCGGCAGAAGGAATGTGTTATTTTATACGGGCTGTCCTGAGATTACCCGGACAGAGCCGGACAATAATACCGGCATAAACACGGTGAGTTCGTGACCATCCTCACCTTAAACAAAACTACGGAGGAAAATGAATATGAGAGACAAGAAAGTCCTGTATCTGACGCAGGCTGCGGTGATTGCCGCGCTCTACGTCGTGTTGTGTGAGATATTCGCGCCTATCAGTTTTAAGAACATCCAGGTGCGTATCGCGGAGGGCCTCACGATCCTGCCATTCTTCACACCTGCTGCGATCCCCGGCCTGTTTGTAGGCTGCCTGATCGGCAACATGCTTGGCGGAGCGATCCCGCTGGATGTGGTGTGCGGAAGCCTTGCCACCCTGATCGGTGCTCTCGGGACATGGTGGATCGGAACGATGACCCGTCAGAAACCAGCTGCAGGAGCGATGAAGTTCGCGCTTCCGGTTCCCCCGATCATCGCGAATACTATTATCGTACCGCTTGTGCTTTACTACGGATATGCGATCCGGATACCGATCCCGATCCAGATGCTGACAGTCGGTATCGGCGAAGTCCTGGGCTGCGGAGTCATCGGAATGGTTCTGTTCTATGCCCTTGAAAAAAACAGTCAGAAGATCGTCGGAACGAACGCTGCCTGACAGTAATGAAAGAAATATGAAACGCGAAGGCGCCTGCCGCAGAAAACTGCGGCAGGCGCCTCGCTCATATATTGAAAGGATGTATATGAAACTAATTATTTGATGACTGCCAGAGACTTGCGGTCTGAGAACAGTGTCACCATCACTACGAAGACGATACCCTGAATCAGCTGCTGCATCTGGGTCGTCAGGCCGACCATGACCAGGCCGGTCGCCATGAAGCGGTACATCAGGACACCGATCACGATGTTCGAGAACCTGACCTTGGCACCGCCGGAGATCGGCATTCCGCCAAGGACCAGACCGATCAGGATCTGTGTCTCAAGCTGGTTGCCGCCGGTGGAGGTGACGGACAGGACCTTGATCGCATTGATGAATGCGGCAAAGCCTGTGATGACACCCGCCAGGACATATACCAGGAACTTGGTCTTTGTTACTTTGATTCCTGCGAAACGCGCGCCTCTTTCACTTGCACCGATGGCTTTCAGATTGGCTCCGAAAGAAGTGTAGCGGAAGAAGAAGAATGCGATTACGAGGCAGATCACTGTGACCGTCATCATGAACGGCATGTTGGCCAGCTTCATCATGCTGATATTTGCCATGACCGGGGCCTTGGTCGTGCAGAACTGCACAACGCCGCGGAACAGGAACTGTGTGGACATCGTAACGATGAAGGACGGGATCTGCATGAATACATGCAGCCATCCGTTGATCGCTCCGATCGCAGCTCCGACCAGAATTCCCATGATGATCCCCAGGAACAGGTTCTTATTGGAGAAATAGCAGCATGCGATGCAGGCTACACCCATCAGGGAACCCTGTGAGAAATCCAGGCAGCCCATGGTGATGATAAAGAATACACCGATCGCTGCGATCATCAGCATGTACATCTGGCTCAGCTGGAGCTGAAGATTGTTAGGTGTTATGATTGCGCCCTTTGTAAGGATCGTGAACAGCACGATCATGAATAGAAATCCGATCAGAGGAAGGGCAGCTCTGAGACGCGGATTGTCAAGATCAATCTTTTTTCCTGCCATAATTTCCTCCTTAAATCATCTTCTCAATCAGTGCGGTATCCGTGATCTGCGGGTCTCTCAGGAACTCGCCACTGATCTCGCCTTCCTTCATGATGAGGATCCGGTCGCTCATACCCATCAGTTCGGGAAGCTCCTCGGATATCATCAGGATCGACTTGCCTTCCTTGCGCATCTTATCCATCAGGGCGTAGATGTCAGCCTTGACTTTGATATCGATACCACGGGTCGGGGAATCCAGGATCAGGATGTCAGATCCCTTGCCGATCCAGCGGGCAAGGACGACCTTCTGCTTATTTCCGCCGGACAGTTCGGATACGAACTGGTCGACGTTGACCATCTTCGTGGACATCTCCTTCGCGAATTTGTCCGCGAATTCATGGAGCTTTTTGATGCTGAGCACCTTGCCCATATCTCTCATGGAAGGCAGGGTGATATTGTCCATGATCGAGTCATTGATCAGCAGAGACTCATTGTCACGGTCTTTGGACGCATATGCAATCGAATGGTTGATCGCAGTGTTGATGTCATTGATCTGTGTGCCGTCCGCCAGTGTGACGGAACCGGTACGGTCAAAGGAGGCTCCGAAGCAGGCTTTGCCGACTTCATGCATGCCGCACTCACTCAGGCCGCCGATCCCGAGGATCTCGCCCTTGTGAAGCTCAAAGGAAATATTGTGGATCTCATTTCCGACAGAAACATTCTCGACCTTCATCGCAACCTCTTCCGGAATCTTTTCACCGTAATCGGTACGATAATAATGCTCGCCGAGTTCACGGCCGACCATCAGTTTCTTCAGGTCATCTGTCGTGACATCCTTTGCATTGACAGTGTCGATATACTCGCCGTCTCTCAGGACCGAGACGCGGTCGCTCATCTCCAGGACCTCATCCAGGTCATGGGAAATGAAGATTACGCAGCTTCCCAGATCGCGGAGCCTGCGCATATGCTTGAACAGTTCCACACGTCCGCTGTGGTTCAGGGCTGTGGTGGTCTCATCGACGACCAGGACCTTCGGATCGAAATAAGTCGATTTGACGATCTCAACCAGTTTTCTGTCCTCGAAGTTGTAGGTGTCGATGATCGCATTCGCGCGGATGCGGCTGAATCCGTAAGAATCCAGAAGATCCTGCGCCTTCTTGTTCATGGCTGCAGTGTTCTTGACACCGTTGTGGATGAACGGATCTTCTTCGCCGAGGAAAATGTTCTCCGCGACAGTCAGACCCGACAGAGTACCCATTTCCTGCACGATGATCGCAATGCCGAGACGGTTCGCGCTGACCTGGTTCTTCACCTGGATCGTCTTGTTTTCCAGTGCAAATGAACCGCCGCCAAGCGTGTAGATGCCGGTCAGCATATTGGTGAAGGTAGATTTTCCGGATCCGTTCTCACCGATCAGTGCGTGGATCTCATGACTGTAGAAATCGATCGATACATGATCAACTGCATGTGTGATACCGAACTGTTTGTCGATATCTGTTGCTCTGAGCAATACCTTGTTTTCCTGCATAACGCGCACCCTCCTCTCACTTGACGACCGCGCCCTTGACTCTCTTGGTAGTCAGAGCAACGATCACAAGAAGAACTATGCCCGTGACGATGTTGTTGATCGTCGTCGGAGCGCCGAGTGCTACAAATCCGGCAAAGATCATGGAGACGATATACTCGCCGACCACGACTGCGATAACCGGATGGCCGTATTTACGGAATGCAAGTCCGAAGAAGGTTCCCATCAGAGGCTGGAAGTTACGGGCCATGGATACCATGCCGGTCTTCGCGGTCATGGAGGTTCCGTAACTGATGGTCAGAAGAGCTTCCACACCAAGGAATAATCCGAACAGTGTGAAGCCGATTACTTTGTACTTGTCAACGTTGATACCCATGTTCTTTGCTACCGCCTCGTTGGAGCCGATTGCGGTTGCATAGGTACCGACACGTGTATATTTCAGAATAAAGCCGCACAGCAGGAACGCTGCCACTGCAACGATCAGGTTGAGCGGATACTGGCCGAAAGCTCTCAGGTTCGGCCCGATGATCTTCTCGACAGAACCTGTCGCGAAGACGGCAAGTGCTTCATAGATCAGTGCCATACCGGTCGTAACGATCATGGACGGTATACGCAGTTTGATGTAGAGCATGCCGTTGATGAACTCAAGAAGTGCACCGCAGATGATCGGAGCCAGGATCAGGCCCGCATATCCCAGATGCTCACTCAGGGTAGCTGACATAACGCAGCTCAGGACTATGATCGAACCGACCGAGAAGTCGAACAGTCCCATTACGACGATGAAGTAGAAGCCGCAGCCTCCGACCGCATAGATGATGGCGTCACGAAGATACGTGACCATGCGGTCCGGTGTGCCGAATGTGGATGGGCGCAGGATCTTGAAAACTGCCCATACCGCGATGACAAGTGCTGCCATCAGAACAATCCCGAACCACTGGCTGGACTTAAACTTCTCCATAGAAGTTTGTTCTTTCATGTGTCTGTAACATCCTTTCAAAAATATGTTTCCGTATAACAGTTACGGCATATTAAAGGGGATCACGGATGTGATCCCCTCCTTTTTTAATAAGAGAATTCTACCGTTCTACTGAACTATCTCTTCTGGTTTGTACCAGTATTGCCGGTCTTTGGCGATTACTCAGCCTCAGTCTCAGCAGCACCTGCGCCGTGGCGGGCCATAACATCCTCGATAGACAGAGCGGAGCAAGCTGCCTCGAGATCTGCGTAATCCATCTCGCCCATAGCGGTGAGCTCTTCGTCGGTGTACGGAGTATCCTGTACGAAGTACTTGTCATAGTTCGCGTAGTCATCCGGAGATGCAACATACAGATACGGGAACAGAAGGTTCTTTCCGAACTCTCCGGCCGGCTTCAGATAAGACTCGTTGCCCTTGATCGCATTGTAGGTAAGAAGGAATGCGAACAGAGGATCGCAGTAATGTCCGCCGGACTCAGCATACATTCCGCCGCTCTCAAGCTGAGCATCCAGATCCGGGAGGAAGTCAGTGGAAACAACATCGATCTTGCCGGTAAGGCCTTCAGCCTCGATCTCACCGATGGAGCCAACGAGCGGATCTCCGCCGCCGCCTGCTACGATCAGAGCGTCCATGTTGTCCGGATAGTTGGTGGAAATGAAGTTTGCGGTAACCTTTGCACCCTCATCAGAGGAGGTGTTAGCGTAAACCGGCTCGCTCAGAACTGCCTGATCATCCGGGTTTGCTTCGTTCCACTCGTCGATTGCCTTCTGATAGCCTTCATAACGGGCAAGGAAGGTAGCGTCGCCGACGGTCCAGCCTTCAAGCATGATGTTTCTGTCGCCCTTCTCAAGAAGGAGGTTAACCAGTGTATAGCCGTTGGTGACCTCATCCTCATGAACTGCGCCGAGATAATACTGGGACTGCTTAGCCAGCTCATAGATCGGAGCGCTCTCTTCAGCGGTGTCGCTGATGATGCGGAAGAACTGGGTCAGATAAACCTGGTTTGCTTCGCAGGTCTGAATCGCGGAAAGCATCTCAGAGTCAGCGGAGTTGCAGATGATGATACCGTCGCAGCCTGCAGAGCACAGAGTCTCGACAGAAGCGGTAACCTGCTCGGATACATGGCCCTGGTCTACGTACTGAACCTCAACGCCAAGTGCACCTGCAGCCTGGTCGATGATCTTCTTGCACTGAGAACCGAGAACGTCTGTGGAACTCCAGATGGAGACACCGATCTTGATTCCGTCGTCCGCATTTGCTGCGAAGGTCGGAACTGAGCTCATTGCCAGAACGGTAGAAGCCGCAATGGCGCATGCCAGAGCACGTCTGAATGCATGTTTCATAACTGATTCCTCCTTGAAAATATATGAGTGATTTAGATACTGTGAACCGCGCACACCGCACGGTTGTTACACCTGTTATCTGCAATATAGCAACCCGTCTGAAAGTTGTCAACAAACAGAGACCCGTTTTTCAAAATTTGTACGCACAATAACGGCTCGTTTAAACCGCTTTTGTGCCATATTTTTAGTACAAGTTTTATAAAGGCGGGGCAGTAAATGGGTTGTATATGCAATGTCAAACAATGCACTTCTTACAATTTTCTACAAATCTGCACTTTTCAGCGGTTTTTTACAGCAGAATCACGAACGGCCAGTTCCGGTACAAATTCATATGTTGCATCCAAATTTGGATTATTTATCAGCGCAAGCAGATTCTCCGCCACCCTGCTTCCCAGTTTTTCCATGGGATGAGCCGCAGATGTCAGCGGAACCTGGTTGAGTTCTGTCAGTCTTGAATTGTCTACGGAGACTATCGAAAGGTCCTGCGGAATGCGGATCCGGGACGCCATGCACAGTTCTGTCAGCATATACGCTACTTCGTCGTTGTAGCAGAAGACCGCCGTACAGTCGCGCAGACGCCGGAGGATCCATTCGCTCGAATGAAGAGAATCCCGGAGATCTGTCGTATCGACCCAGCACACCCGCTCTTCATCCAGAGGCAGATCCGCGTCTCCAAGAGCTTTCAGGTATCCCTTATAGCGCTGGATTCCCTGCCCGTCGTCATTTTTCAGGATGCATCCGATCTTCTCATGCCCGAGGGATACCAGATAGTCCGTCACCAGCCGCCCAGCCTCCACATCGTCAAGCGATACATGCGGGATATTGATGTCCGGATAAAACGTATTGAAGAATATGACCGGTATGCCCCGTCCCTGCAGTTCCCGGTAGAGATCCAGGTTCGGGTTCGGAAGCGCACTGGTGACCGGCTCGGCAATCACAGGATCTCCCGAACCGCTGCGGAGCATCTCCGTAAGGATATTCCGCTCTGTTTCCCTGTGGTTGTTGGTGAACATGATCCGGGTAGAGTACCCATTTGCCTGGAGGACTTCCGCCATTGCCTGGAGTATTCTCGGAAAGATGTAGGAATCTGTATAAGAACTGATGATCGTCACCGAACCGGAGCTGGGAAGTGACTGACTGCGGGGGATCGCATTCTTTACATAACTGCCGCTCCCCTGGATCCTGCTGATCGTTCCTTCATTTTCCAGCTCGCCCAGCGCCTGCCGGATCGTCTGTCTGGAAAATGAAAACCGCTCACTCAGCTGTGCTTCCGTCTCAAGTTTGTCACCGGCGTGAAGCTGTCCTGAGTCAATCTGCTGATGGATCCACTCCACGACCTGCTGATACTTTGCCATCTTTCCCATGATCTTCTCCTGCCCATTGGTAGATATTTTCTCCAATTGTTATATCCACTTTAGTTTAAACAAATGAGCCTTGTCAATATGTGTTCGTACAAATTTGAACAATTTGTACTATTGCACAAAAAACCCCGCCTCTGCGGCGGGGTATGAAGCGGTTCATTGTTCATTTTTTAATATCGTCAGGCGGCGGCATCTGTATAGCTGTAGAATTCATTTCCTGAAGCCCGGAACAGATCGGTGGAATCCTGTATTCCGTAGTAATACCACTCCTCTTCGCCCGGATTCAGGAGATAGGTATTGTATTCATCGTATCCCACGATGCATTTGATGCCTTCCCTGGTATTGACCAGGACCGGCTTGTCGTGTGCCACAAAGTAGAGGACTTCATCCAGCGTGCACCCGGTCAGGTCGACTATCTTCTTGCCAAGCCCCTCTTCCAGTTCCTCTGTATCCAGCGTGCCGGCTGTAAATACTGCGGGAACATCTGACAGTTCGATCTCATGCTCATTGTCCTTGTCGCCTCTGACCCATACGTAATCCTGGTTGTGATCGACTACGACGCCAAAGAGCTCATCCGCCTTAACGATTGCGTCGTTGGGGTAGGTACACAGAGCATCGAGACCTCCGGAGGCATAGACATAGAACAGTTCTTCCGGTTCCGGATTCTGGGGCATCTCAACCATGCTGCCTCTTCCCGCGGCGATCTTGCTGTTTCCGATCGTGACTGTCGTATCAGCCAGACTGCTCCCTACACGGAGAAGCACGACTGTCTGCCGGCGGGACTCTTTCTTCGTAGCCAGTCCAAGATTGACATCTTCGGAGGTATCCGTTGATACGATCTGGTCAGGCGTCGCATCCGCGAAGGTCTCTCCGTTCCACGCAACTCTCTTCAGGTTCAGCAGATTGTCCGACTGCTCGACATTGACCACATACAGGCCGTTCGGTTCATAAGTCTTGATCGTATTGCCCCCGCCGTCCATGAAATTCAGGCGGTACATCGGGAAGGTCCCGTTTCCGCCATGCGTCGCGGCTACGTCATTTCCCTTCGCAACACCGTAGACAAGGTCTTCTTTCATATAGGTCAGCGGACGGAGATATTCATTCTCGCCGCCGGAAACTTCACGGATCTCACCCGTCTCAAAATCGATGTATTCAATGGTACCCGATTCGTACATCAGGCCTTCCTTCAGCCACGCAAAGTACCGCCCGCTGACGGAGCCCCTGCAGCAGTCGTTGTTGACTCCGGAAGCGACGGTTTCAACCGTGCCGGCGGTCAGGTCCACTCTTTGCAGCATGCCATTGAGCAGGATATAAACGGTCTTTGAGTCCTGCGTCATATACAGGCATTCCTCCGTATCCATCTGGACACGCTCTGTATTTTCAGCCGTCCGCAGGAAACAAAGTTCCGTGATCAGGGAGCTTCCTGCGTCGAAATAATACACTCCGATCCCGTTGTCGCCTTCATGTGCGCCGCGGTTCATATAGCCGGATACTGCGAAAGTAACGTCGCCTTCTGAAGTGACCTTCATGATCCTGAGAGTATTCTCTTTATAGAAATCACGTTCATCCATATCCGCCTGCTGCGGGAAACCGAAGACACGGGTGAAAATGCCGCTGGATCTGCGGTAGGTCCAGAGTACATTCTCCTGGATAAATGCGATCACCTTCGTTTTCTCATCCGTCATGTAATCCACATTCTTGCCCGTGATCCCGAGCAGGATCCCCTCATCCGCCGTCACCACGTTGGATTCCGGATTGAAGATCTGATCTGTGGTACGTTCAAAATTGAGGAGGAAAACACGGCTGTCCGTGAATCTCAGACGGTAGTATTCATGTACATTGTAAACTTCCGTACTGCCGTTCTCTGCCGTAGCGGAGATCCGGTAATCCAGCGTCATCGTGGCGGTGTTCTCATTTATCTCCGTAAGACGCGGAGTCGGTTTGTAATAGATCTGCGGATTCAGGTCATCCCAGGTAAGCTGTTTCACACTGTCATGGATATCCATGTGAGCCAGCGTTCCCTCTGTATCCGTCGTATCGTCAGGCTCAACCGCCGCTCCGACAGTATCAAGGTCTGTCTTGTTGATGCACTTGTCCCAGAAGCCCGCCGCAAAGTTCAGGTAATCCGCAGTGTGCAGACCATCCGCCAGCAGTACGTGGGTATAGTAATAGATATTTCTGCCGCCGGTGGTAACCTGCAGTTTCAGGACATACTCCCGGTTCATGTACATTCCGTCGCCCAGCGTCAGTGTTGAGGTGATGTAATCCCCGTCCTCTTCCAGGCGCACGACCTTCGTGTTCTCCAAGGACTGTGTGCCGTCGATCGTGACTACCTCATACGAGACCGAATCCACGGACGCACCGAATGTCTGTATGCAGATCTTGATCTCTCTCTTCTCACTGAGCGGAGTGATCGAATATCTCATCTGGCTTACATCCATCTCATGGTTATAGCCATGCAGGCAGTTGAAATTGATCCCGTTCTGCTGCATATAGACGAGCGGGAATGTAGATGAGGGCATCTGTATCGCTGTATCCGGGGCATACTGATTGATCAGCCGGCTGGAGATCATGACCGCCAGTACGTAAACCGCGATAAATACGAATACTCTTATGACTATGTTCCTGAAGGTTCTGAATTGCTCACTCAAAGTATTGCGGTCCTTTCAAAGCCACTGGATCGTGATGACCTGGAAGTCATCATCCGTGGCATATTTATTGTTCCAGGTACTTACCCCGTATGCTGTCATCAGATACTGGTCCGCATCATAGTACATACGGTTCGTAAAAAGTTCGAACTTTGCAGTCTCATATGCATCCCTTGTTCCGAACTTCATGACAATGCTGGCATCCCCTCTCTGTACGGATTCCATCAGCGCATTGTAGATCGTGCTGTAATCCCATGTCTCATAATACATGCCGTTGATGCGGTAATAGTTATAGCTGCTGTCCGTACAGGAAGGCAGCGTCACCGTACCGTCCGGGACATGTGTCGTAAGGATCTCTTCATCCGTACAGCACAGGTAGTTGTAATTCATGACAGTGATGCCATTCCCGTCTTCCCATGCTCCTGCGAAGACCGGGTCTCCCCAGGTCACATCGACATGATAGTAATTGCCGTCGATCCGTACTATATTCCAGGCATGATCTCCGCCGCTGCGGATGGATCCTGTGACATAGGTGCAGAAATAACCCATCCTGTGGCATATATACTGGAATGCCTTCGCATACCCGGCACAGACAGACTGGCGGTTGATCAGCGCACTCTGCATGCACTGGTTATCCGGCGCGTCCGCGTTGTACACCACAGTGTCGACCAGGTATTCGTAGACTGACTTGATCCTGCCGTAGTCAGACCAGGTCGAATCTGTCTGAGCAATGCAGGCGTCAGCTGCTTCTTCAAGCCGTCCTTTGGTCATCTCGCGTTCATTTTCCGGCACCGTGGACTCAATGCGGTAACTCACGACCTTCCCGGAAACCGCATTGGACTGTACCTCGGCTCCGGATCCGATCCAGAACAGTTCCGGATGATCCGCCAGAACAGCATAATAAGCAGTCCAGAAATCGTCAACCGATACTTCGGCGAAAACCTCTGCACTGTCTTCTCCTGCCGAGAGCCGTGAATACAGTTCCCGGTAGATCTCATTGTACTTCGACGGGAGATTGTTGAAATAATACTCCTCTATCCCGCCGTTGTCCCACTGGGTATCCCCTTCCTGATAGTAGGGGTTCTTCTCAAGCCCGGCCCGGACTGCCATCTGCCGCACGAAGGTGCGCGGCAGCAGCGCCAGTACGATGCCAAAGATCAGGGCCAGTGAGAATAACAGTCCTAATACTTTCTTCATCTATCCCATTTGTCACAGAGACGAAGGATCTCCTCTGTGAGTTTGTTTATATCCTTATTCGCTCCGCCCTCATTGTGCCGGATCACAGCCAGCAGACGTTCGCCTGCCGCAGTAAGCCTTGCGTAAGCATGGATGGCTTTCTTATTTTTCGAAGATATTCTCTTGAGGCCGTCTTCGCCCTTCACCACCGGGCGTACCTGGCTGCCGCCATCCTGACGGACCGCCTGTCTTGCCTGTGCCTCCTCCTTCTCGATCGGAATCGGCTCTGCTTCAACCTCAAAGGTGCCGGAGGCAAGATCGAACCTGGTACCGGAGAACGGCGCATAGGCATTCAGCCCCAGTTCATTGATCAGCCTGTCACGGAAGAATTCCGTAACCTTATCTTCGCCGTGGGTGACAAAGACCATCTTCGGTCTCTCTTCCATGGCTTTGATCCAGGCCATCAGGCCCACGTCATCCGCATGCCCCGAAACGCCCGGAAGCTGGCAGATCTCTGCCCGTACTTCAATCTCTTCACCGAAGAGCTTAACACTGTCAGCACCGTCGACTATAGCACGGCCGGGTGTGCCTACCGCCTGGTATCCTACGAACAGGACGGTACTCTCTTCTCTCCACAGATTGTGCTTCAGGTGATGCTTGATGCGTCCGGCATCACACATGCCGCTGGCGGAGATGATGATCTTCGGCTGTTTGTCGTCATTGATCGCCTTGGACTCTTCTGACGTGACGGCTACCTTCAGGCCGTCAAAGCCGATCGGATTGATTCCCTGCCGCAGCAGTTCCATCGCTTCCTTGTCAAAATCGTCATTCATGCGCTCGCGGAAGATGTTGGTTGCCTCGATAGCAAGGGGAGAATCCACCCACACCTGGAATCCGTCGTGCCCGTATACAAGGCCTTCCTGTTTGATCTGACGGATAAAGTACAGCATCTCCTGTGTGCGGCCTACCGCAAATGAAGGTATGACCACATTGCCGCCTCTGTCAAAGGTTCTCTGGATCACGTCAGCCAGAGCTGCCGCGTAATCCGCATGTTCCGGCCTCTCATGGGTCCTGTCGCCGTAGGTTGACTCCATGACCACATAGTCCGCGCCCTTCAGATAGACCGGATCCGAGATCAGCGGCTGGTTGGTATTGCCGATATCTCCGGAGAAGATGATCTTCTTCGTCACGCCGTCTTCCGTGATGGTCACTTCGATAGAGCTCGATCCGAGAAGATGTCCAGCATCCACAAAACGGATGGTGATCCCCTCAGCTATAATCTTTTCCTGCTCATACTCCACGCTTACGAAGCATTTGATTGCATTCTCCGCGTCGATTCTGCTGTAGAGAGGCTCTACCTGCTGCCTGCCCGCGCGCTCTGCCTTCCTGTTCTTCCATTCTGCTTCAAATTCCTGAATGTGTGCGGAATCAAGAAGCATGATGCGGCACAGCGAAGCCGTCCCGCCGGTGGAAAAGATCTGTCCCTGGAATCCTTCCTTGCACAGAAGCGGAAGAAGTCCCGAGTGATCGATATGCGCATGGGTCAGCAGCACCATATCGATCTCAGAAGCAGAAACCGGCATCGGCGCATTTTCATACAGATCCTGCCCCTGCTCCATCCCATAATCGACCAGGATTTTCTTCCCGCACGCTTCAAGATAATAACAGCTTCCGGTAACTTCGTGCGTGGCACCAAGAAATGTAAGTTTCATACCCCCGCTCCTTTCCGCATCAGCGCTCCGGCCTGATGTATTTGCAGTAATAAATACTTGCCTATCAGTTTATCAGAAAAAGCGTCCGATGTACAACTGACTGTTTTCCTGCAGATAAAATGATATACTATCCTGTGGTTGTACAATGTGACTACTAAATGAATTTTATGTGCAGTTTACCTGTCGGCAGGACATTTTAAGTCTGGCACCTGGAGACTTACGCCCGGTGTGCGGCGCCGGAGACTGCAATGCAGGAGGGTGGATGAGATGACAGCACGAGGAGTTGATACTCTGTTTGACGGCGGTCTGTGTGTGTGGCATGTGGTGTTAGCCATCTGCGCGGTAATCTTCATACTGATCAATTCCGGAAAAGGCAGCCGGCCGCTGGAGAGAGCAGTCCGGTATGGCTGCTATGACCGTGAAAAGATCCGGCAGGGGCAGTGGTGGCGCCTCATTACGGTCGGTTTTACCCATATCCGGCCCTGGCACATCGCCATGAATATGCTCGCGCTGTATAACCTGCACTATCTGGAAGACCTCTACGGTCATGTCTGGTTTGCCGTGATTCTGCTCGGTTCCGTTGCCGGAGGAAGCATCCTGGAGTACTGCATCTCCAAAACACGGTACTCTGTAGGACTGTCCGGCGGACTGTACGGGCTGATGTTCAGCGTCTTCCTGCTGCTGGTCCGCGCCCACTCCGCCTCCGGGATCCGCAGCATCGCCGTAACACTGGCCATGAACGCGGCGATCAACTTCATGCCGGGGATCGCCTGGCAGGCTCATATGGGAGGCGCCATCACCGGACTGATCCTGACACAGATCTTCCTGATGATGCGCTGAACAAGTGATGAACAAGTGACAGGCACTTGTTTAGAAACAAACGAGGGGACCGGACAATCTGTCCGGTCCCCGGTTTTCTGCTATGTTTATGACACCAGTGTCGCTTTTGAACGAGTGACAGGCACTTGTTCATGGGCACTTGTTCATGCTTTTGTCAGCCAATCAGTGCTTTTGCACCATTCAGAACAGTTGCTACAGCTGATCCGTCTACGCTGTCGGACTGCATCAGTGCCAGTGCACTGTCGATTACAGCCTTAACCTCCGGCTTGCTCTCGGCAAGAGCCTCGGAAGCTTTATTCAGGACGCTGATGATAGCATCCTTGTTAGCGCCGGCATCCGAGTTTGCCAGAGTAACTGCACTGTCGATCAGTGCCGCGACAGATGACAGGTCAGCTCCTGCTGCATCCCCGGCGGGTGCTTCTTCAGCCGCAGGTGCTTCTTCAGCCGCAGGTGCTTCTTCGGCTGCGGGCGCCGCACCACCCTCAGGAGTATATGTCAGTTTGACCAGTTCACAGGGAGCGCCATAGTCGATCTGAAGCAGGAGGTACTGTCCGTCACCGGAGAGATCCACACTGTTGTACTTGACTTCTGCGATTACATCACCATGCCAGTCAATTACACCGTAATTGTAATCGGCATCCGTGACTTTGTAGTACATTCCGCTGCCGCCATCCAGCGCGTAGACGCTGTTGTACTGAGAGATGTCTGTGTCGGTTCCGTCTGCTGCAAGCAGATGAAGAGCGCCGCCCATATCTGTATAAGTTGCGGAAGCACCATAGTTGTCACAGTTGTCTTTGGCGATCGTGAAATCACAGGTAACATTGCCGGCTTCATCCACGTAACCGAGCTTATTGTCTTTCACTACAGCAAAGTAGCCAAAGTTCTTGTATGCGTATCTGGAATAGCCATTCTCCGCATTTGCCGGAGCATAGTATGCCTTTTCAATCTTCTCATACTCTACCGGAACAACAACTGCGCCGGTCTTATCGATCAGGCCTTTCACTTCGCCGCTCTCCAGACGGTTTGTAACTTCAACATAATCACCTTCGAAGGTGCTGATATATCCGTAGGTCGGCCCAATGATAACATTTCCTGCAGAATCTTTCAGGCCATACTGTCCGTTCTCATAATAGGAAATAATGTCTTCTGACGCGCCGGGGGCTTCGTCATACAGACTGTCCATCGGCTCCGGAGTCTCTACTGCAGACCAGGTTCCGTCATATGCTGTTACGCTTCCGTCGGCTCTGCTCTCAATGTTGATAAAACGGCCATATGCATTGCAGTCTTTATAGACATCGCGGTTCAGGCTGGAGACCTTTGCTGCAGCGCCATCATCATCCACATAGTAGAAGTCCACATGGTCGATCAGATAATAGTTGTCATTGAACCAGGATTCATAGTCATACTGATCTGCCGTGGCTGCCGTCAGCACGATCGCAGAGATCCAGTGTTCATTTTCAAAATCAATCTCACCATAGGTGCAGGGAACGATCTCCTCACCCTTCAGGTTTGCAACACCGGTCCCGTTGATCCCGTCCTCGGCAGAAATCGTTACAGTCATGAATCCGTATCCGGAATCATATCCTATTCTTCCGTAGGAATTCGTGGAAAGGTCCGTTCCGTTCATGTCGGCAATTGTATAATTACCCGATGAATCCTGCTTTGCCAACAGGTTCGTACCGTCGATCCATTCATCCGCAAAGTCGACCGTTCCGATGTTTTCCAGTGTTGTTCCGGCCCAGGCCAGGCTGCTCAGTCCCAGAACCGCCGCCACAAAAACAGATGCAGCCGCAAGTTTTCTCCTCATAGTCCACCTCCTGCAAATTCATTATTAATATCTACAACAATCCAAAGTCTTTTGGTAATTGTTAATATTGTACAGGAAAATGAATTCTCTAGCAACTTCTCCGTGCAATTTTGTCAGACTGTTTCCATACATTTTCCGGCAGCCCGATCCAGACAGCCGCAGACGTTTTTATCTGGTATCAAGACTATTCCGCTCCCGCCGGTTTCATCTACGGAAGCCTGCCAAGCAGTTCGCTGCCATGTTCCTTCAGCCATCCGTGATCCTTGTAATAATCCGGATATACTCTCAGGACTTCCTCATAGAAGCGCTTTGAGTGGTTCATTTCCAGGCGGTGACACAGTTCGTGGACAACGACTGCGTCCAGGACTCCGGGCGGTGCCAGGCACAGGAGACAGTTGAAGTTCAGATTGCCCTTGGCGCTGCAGCTGCCCCAGCGGGTTCTCTGATTGCGGATCGTGATGTTTCCATATGTCACGCCGACCTTAGGTGCGTAGTATGCCACCCTCTCCGGAATCCGGCGCACTGCTTCCTGCGCCAGCGCCTCCAGCTCTTCTTTTGTCAGTTTCTTCACGCCGGAAGCTTCCTGCTTTATCTTCATTTCCTCCTGAAGGCGCAGGTGCTTTTCAATCCAGGGGCGGGACCGCTCCACAAAAGCTTCGATCTCCTTCATGGAAGAGCGCACCGGAGCCCTTACGACGACCGCTCCGTCCTTCACCTGGATTCCTATTGTTTTCCGTTTACTTCTTATCAGCTGATAATTCATTCTCTTAATAATCTTTGATGTTTCTGTTGGCTTTGTGCCAAATAAGTATACCATTTCTCATTCACAAGCAGGCATTAATCTGCTACACTTTCGTGGGTGGTTAATTATACACAATTTGTTCGGAGGTTTGTCATGAAACACTATGATGTGATCATAATCGGAGCCGGCCCCGGCGGAATCTTTTCCGCGTATGAACTGACCAGGCTCTGCCCTGACCTGAAGGTCGCCATATTTGAGACGGGCGCCCCGCTTGAGATGCGCAAGTGCCCGATCGACGGAGATAAAGTCAAAACCTGTATCCACTGCAAGACCTGTTCCATTATGAACGGCTTTGGCGGCGCCGGTGCATTTTCAGACGGAAAGTATAATATTACAAATGAATTCGGCGGGACGCTCTACGAGTATATCGGCAGAAAGCAGGCCATCGATCTGATGAATTATGTTGACAAGATCAACGTGGAGAACGGCGGCGGAGCGACAAAACTGTATTCCACCGGCAATTCCAGATTCAAGACGATCTGCCTGAAGAACAATCTTCACCTGCTGACCGCTTCCGTGCGTCATCTTGGAACAGATATCAATTATGACGTGCTCACAAATATATATGCAGACCTGAAAGATAAGGCGGATTTTTATTTCCACACTCCGGTCCGCAATATCCGTTCACTGGCTGCTGGTGCTTCTGATCCGCAGACGACCAGTGAGCTGAAAGGCTTTGAAATCGAGACTGAAAATGAGACTTATTCATGCGACTACTGCATCGCTTCGGTCGGCCGCAGCGGAAGCAGCTGGATGGAAGGCGTCTGCGACTCTCTCGGGATCAGGACAAGATCCAATCAGGTGGATATAGGCGTCCGTGTCGAACTTCCCGCGGAAGTCTTCCAGGAGATCACGGATGAGCTGTATGAAGGAAAGATCGTCTACAAGACGCAGAAGTACCAGGATCTGGTCCGCACCTTCTGCATGAACCCCAAGGGTGCGGTCGTAAATGAAAACACGAACGGCATCGTGACTGTCAACGGTCACAGCTATGAAGATCCCGAGAAACAGACCGGCAATACCAACTTTGCCCTGCTGGTATCCAAACACTTCACCGATCCGTTCCACGACAGCAACGGATACGGCGAATCCATCGCACGCCTGTCCAACATGCTGGGCGGCGGCGTGATCCTGCAGCGCTTCGGCGATCTGATCCGCGGACACCGCAGTACAGAGAAGAGAATCTCCAAGTCCTTCGTCACGCCGACACTGGACGCAACGCCCGGAGACCTGAGCCTGGTCATCCCGAAGCGTATCCTGGACGATATCATCGAGATGATCTACGCCCTGGACAAGATCGCTCCCGGAACCGCCAATGACGACACCCTGCTCTACGGCGTCGAAGTCAAGTTCTACAACATGAAGGTCGAGATCGACAATGACCTGCAGACCAGCCACAAAGGACTCTTCATCATCGGAGACGGCAGCGGAGTCACACACTCCCTCTCCCACGCCTCAGCAAGCGGCGTGTATGTGGCAAGATATATTGCGGAGCATTGCTGATATTGTCTTCGCTCATATGCCGCGGGTCTGGGATGCCGTTTTTGGCTTTCCTGACCCGCAGCTTTTCTTTTCAGGGCAACTTTTCTTTTCAGGATTTCTTCGCGGGTCTGGGATGCCGATTTTGACGCTTTTGACCCACAGACAGAAGCAGGACGCCCTTGCACAGCATGTGCAAGGGCGTCCTGCTGGTAATCTCAGCACTCATCCTGTATTAATCTTGTTTTCCGCTCTCCGCTTATTCTTCCTATTACTCTTCTTTGATATAATTCGACCCCAGCTTTGCCGGCACATTGAACGAGCGCCTGAGTGCGGTCATGATGATGACCAGCAGGTATGGCAGGGCGCTGAACAGTTCGTTCGGGAGGACGCTGGTTCCCAGTGCCTTGACGTAGTTGCCCAGTGCGTCGCAGATTCCGAAGATGACGCCGTAGAGAAGTGCGCCTGCCGGGTTCCAGTTGCCAAGGAAGCAGATGCCGAATGCGATCCAGCCTCTTCCGCTGATGATCTCGGAGGTGTACATGCCGACATTGCACAGAGAATAGTAGGCGCCGGCGACGCCGCCGAGGATTCCGGCAAATCCGACCGCCAGGATCCGGACTCTGCGGACGTTGATGCCCGCTACGTCAACGGCTTCCGGATTCTCTCCGCAGGAGCGGAGTGTCAGGCCGTTCGCTGTCTTGAAGATGAAATAAGAGATCAGCGGGACCAGAATCCACGTAATGTACGTGATGATGTTCTGGTTGAATATGATCTGTCCGATGAATGGGATCTTTGCCAGCGGTCCCAGCGGGATCGTCTTAAGGGTGCTCACCTTCAGCGGGGAAGTCGGTGTCCCGAAGATCACTCTGTAGAAAAATGTGCAGAAGCCGGTCATCAGGATGGCGACTGCCGTTCCCATGACGATCTGGTGCTGCCCCATGTAGATGGTGGTGAATCCATACAGGAGGGCGACCAGGAGACCGACGACCATCGCGGACAGGAATCCGACCAGCAGATTGCCTCCGCTCAGATAGGCGCCTGCAAATCCGCCCCAGGCTCCTCCCAGAAAGATTCCCTCTACTGCGCAGACCATCATGCCGGAGCGCTCGGATACTACCTCTCCGAGGGCGCCGAGGATCAGCGGCGTACTCATAAATACGGCACGTGTAAGAAGATTAA
>Ga0256405_10004411_pt1 | contig 26345 bp, 25 predicted proteins | sample RumenRJG_02DNA_FD_189096 | JGI IMG/M metagenome (GOLD analysis project Ga0256405, IMG submission 189096) | Bovine rumen microbial communities from Lethbridge, Alberta, Canada - RJG_02 | ecosystem: Host-associated > Mammals > Digestive system > Stomach > Rumen | place: Canada: Alberta... | reverse complement strand
CAATTGAGAGTGAACACGCCTTGGATTTCGTGATTCAGGATCTTGGTGGCTATTTCCTTGAAATTCTTGATCATAGCTTATGAGATTTTAACGTATTTCTTTGTGTGTTTGCGCTTGCCGTCCTTGAAGACGCGCTTCTTATTGCAATCATACGCTCCAATGATCAGGTTCTTCTGATAAGCGAAAGACAACAGCATGTCGTCCACAGCCTTACGTAACTCCTTCTCACTACGGCGACCATTGAGCCACCCATTACGATGATAGTGAATATCCACTACAGTTGGGATAACTCCATCGTGAAGACTGCTAACGTAGTATATAGTGGCGAGATTATACTTTCGAGTTCTAGTAACAGTCACTGGGAGACCTGCATAGAGATTGTCCACACTATCTACGTACGGCTCGATCCCAGCCATCTCCTTTTTGCTAACATTGTGATATTGCCCTTTGAAATGGACTACTTCAATCAGCCCCGCCTTTTTAACCGGACTCTTTTGGTCGTATTGGGTGATGTACCAACTGACCGGATTGTTCTCTAAGACTTTGTCAAGTATCATATGTTTAGTAGTTTTCGACTTTTTGTTTTGTTGCTCCCTGGAATAATGTCTTATTAGAGCCTTTGAGTTTTATCTCACCGGCAGGCTCCCAGTCCCCATTGCTCCAAACTTTAGTTATAAAACCTTTTGCATTGTGCTCTATCATTGCCTTTTTGGCAGCTCGTAAATCGTAAAAGGTTTCTTCATAACCTCGTTCATTCGACACTGTATAGACTTTCATAATCCAATTATTTTTTGCATTATGTGTCTATATCCACGGTATTTAGTTTTCTTTAGGCAGAATTTCTCCTAAACTCAGGATGAATACTGGATAGTCTGGCGCACCCCACTCATGATTACCTATACCAATACGAATCCCGTTGAATTGCACCAGCATAGACTGTTTACCGCCCTGACCGCGATGGAAACGAATAGCATCGTAGTGCTTCCAGTTTATGAGCTTGCAATCGATACAGTGCTTGAAATGGTCGTAGTATTTTATACAATTCCCAGTACAATACTGCACGTTTCCTTTGTTGATGCGATGTGTATCTACCAAACGATTGAAGTAGAACCACTTGATCTCTCGATACTCTTCTTTCTTAATCCCTGATGAGATCATATCGTACCAGTGATATGTAAGTGATAGGTCTAATATTCTCATGAAATAAATATCTGCGATTTAACGCGCGATTTTACACATATCTAATAAACTATACATAAATACAAAAAGAATCGCTTAGACTCAAAATAAATGCGGTCTATAGCGATTCTTACTTATGACGTGGGTAGTTATTACTTCTCAACCTTTACATGACCCTTGATAAAGAAGCCTCCCAAGAAACCTACTACGAGGCCACCGGCTGTCATTGCCTCGGTGAATGCATATGATACTTCTGGTTGTTTGAAGTGTAAAACTACCAATGCGATGATTGATGCAATGATCACTCCAAAAGCGGTCCATTGCTTCCAATTCCAATTTTTCATATCTGTTGTGTTTATTTTGGCTTGTTAAAGTAGATTTGGTATGTTACAGTAGTGTCCAGCTTCTCTTCATTATCGACACTAATGTTCAGCTCTTTTACATAATGTGCCTTGCCGTTTAAAACGTCTGATTTGGTGGGTGTAGTCAATACTATTGAAAGACCAGGAGCTATCAATGCAAATGCGCTCCCAAGTGCGGCGAGGAGGAACCATTCTGATTTGGTACACGTCAGCCAGATGAATATTCCGATAAGGAAAATTGCGGACACGAGCATAACGACTCCAAGAACGAAATTTGTTGTTATCATGTCATTGTTGTTTTTTATACATTCCTAAGCATTGTTCAACTTGATCTTCGTAGAAGTAATATGGTTGACCTTTGTACTTATCGCCTTTACCGAAGATAAGCCGTATTTTGACACAACCTTCACCATTCCGAACAGCATATCCTTCTACAATTTCATAATCATACCCAGCCGGCCCTCCTTTAAAGTCCTGCTTGTTAGAAATAACGTCTCCTGCCTTGAGAGTTCTAAATACTTCTACTGTGAGTTTGATCTTAGTCATATATAAAACATAAAGAAAACCTACTCTTTATTTAGAGCAGGTTTTACTAATGCGTCATATCCTATATACACTAACACTAATACCAGCATGGCAATAATGGGAGGATCACCGATTGGGGTGTCTTGCGTACCCGGATCTGCAGGCGGATATCCAGGACTCCTGTGCACTACGCGATACTGGTCATTTGGACTGTAAAACGGCTGCTGCAGCTCTGATACCGGCACAGTATAATGACGCTGGGTGTTGGTGTATTGATATGTGGATGTGCTATTGAACTCATACTGAGGAGCTTCAGCAAACTGTCCAAATGCTATTCCAAAACATAGAAACGCAAATATGATCGTCAATCGTTTCATCTTACCACTTTAGTATATTTCCCATCACTATAAATTACATATACGCCGTTACTATATGTATGGGTGACTGGCCTGCCTAATATATCAAAAACAAGCTCAGTGTTTACTACATTTACATCCTCTACATTAGTAGGTACATCTAACTCAATTGTTATATAGAAGCGCCCAGCATCTGCAGCCGAGTTTGGAGTGAACTCATATTCGCTGTGTAGAAGGTCTGTGTGGGTATTTAACACGGAATCATACAACCATAGTGCTGACAACTTGTCATGCGTATATTGCTCATCATCAAATGCAAACACCATAGGGGCTACCTTAGCATTCCTATATCCAATAGGTATTGGGTAAATACTATCTACGGATACTGCTTGAAACGCCAGTGCTTCTCCATGAGACAGACTATATGCATACATTACAGGCACACTTCCGAACATCTTGGCGAGGTCTGCATTGATCTCATATTCATCTGTGTGGTTCCCATATAGCAAACCAATATGTTCTGTTCGATCTCTCTGTGTGAGTGTCACACCAGTTCTTAATTCACTGCTTCGATTACGTCTCGGACTAAACATTGTATAATACACCTGTGCATCACGATCAAATATGATATTTACTCCAGTAGCAATCTGAACAAAGTAACTGTTGAAGGGTTTCATGACAAATCCATCCATCAGATCCTGTTCGTACGTCCTATAACCGTCGGTTGAATATGTAATATACTCTACGTCGCCCTCCCATGAGATATAACTCGGTGTTACTTCGCCTGCGTATAAAAACGAGCCATTTCTACGATCTATTTTGTAATTAGAAAGATATGGATTGCTGATCAAGTTCCAGTTTCTATCACTTGGTAAGATACTTGGATCGTCGTCGCAGTATATATTCACATATTTGTTGTCCTTCTCATTTGATAAGTCGACTCGGATTGGATAGCGAATTATGTTTGTCTTTTGAGAGTATATACCTCTCCATTGATTTGGATCCGACCACATGATATAACCATTGCCCATTACATAGTCTCCTGATAAAATCTCCCATCCAGTTGCATGAGTGTTTCTCACTGCAGTGTTATACAGGTATGATGTAAATGATGTGGCAGATCCTGTTATAGAACTCATAACCATATTCTGAGGCACAGTATCCGGTAGAGATATTGGATAGTACTCAGTGTCATCAAGCGTATAGTCATAGTATATGAGATCGCCACTGTTATTAACCACTTCGCCATTGATGTAGAGTTGTGCCCATTTCTTAGTTATTCCGTCCCCACGCAGTATGATACCCTGGGCCTCTAATGTTTTATCCTCATCAATAACCACCTTGCCACCTTCGTGTATATCAAGAATACCGTTAATTGTGATATTGGAATCTACATATAACACTGCACCTTCAAGTACTTGCAAGTCACAGTGTGGTATATTCGGAAAGACCATAGTATGAGCATACATTGTGTCATGCACTACAACTGGGATGATAGTATCTATTACAGCTGAAGACTCGTCGCAGGAATTATGAATGATCATATGCAAACGACGCCCTGCATATGCATTACTATCGATGACCTCAGTCACATCGGACTTCCATATACCCCAATCAAGCTTTGTAATTCGCTCATCCTCTTCGGTCATTCGCACACTGTCATTTATAAGAGTATATGACCAACCAGTTACATCCCGTCCAGAAAGTAGATCAGTAGTATCTGTTCGTACAATGATGCTATCGTCTAACCATTTATAGATGAATGCGTTATCTCGAACAAAGGTTGCTTCATACACGTAGTTCTGTACTGTGGTATCAATCTCCAGTATGACACTATCGTTGAAATAGATTGATCCTAAGTCCTTAAAGTATGCGAATTTATAACCGTTCTTTGAGATTGCTTTTAACCCATAGGTACATTCATCAATAGAATCTATTCTGATCTCTCCTCCATATACATCTATAAGACCAGTACCCCACTTATAGTCTTTGCATGATTTTGGAGGTGCTGTGGGTAAAGTTTCGCTTGCTTGTCTTTCTTCTCGTACAACACGGATAGCACGTCTGTTGTGTACGTTACAATTTCGTATAAATGATGGAGTTGTGTTCTTAGGCTGTCCTTTGTCATAATATGGATAACCTCCAAATTCAAGTGAACCACTTGTGTTGTATGTCCAATAAAAGCCTGAACGATTATATCTTATGCCAAAATCATAAGCACTGCCAGTCCAATTAACTCCACCAGCAGCAGGTAAGAATACCGCACCTTGCTTCTCAAGTACATTCCATTGGGCTGTGGTAAAAATATTATCGGTATAGTACCAGCAGTTGTCGTAGTCAGATTTGAATCTGACACCATCTGGCATGATCTTTAATATACAATCCTCCACGGAAGAACAACTATCGGGCATATCCGGTAGAAGTATGAGACCGTTTATGAATGTCCCATCATCTAATATGATTCTACCGCGAGCTCTGAGTTTTTTATAGTCTTTTCTACCTATCGTATCGCCTGCAATTTCAAATCCCCCAACGAGATACTGAAACTCTTGAACCGTTGGAGTTCTATATACAAAGTTATGTACTGTATCAACGAAATGTACGTTCTTGGCAGAGTCAAATGGAAACAAATCAATCCAACCTTCATAATTTGGATTTGATACATTTTTACTTGATCCACCTGTATTTTCACATCTTGTTAATACACCTCCAATCATTTCAAACACGTTGCCGTACTTTGAATTTTGCACCAGATCCTCCTCAGATTTCTCCTTGCGTTGTCCACCTACAAAATCATATTGATGATCAGCAAGCTTCCAAGTGCCCGTTTTGGGTTTATACATCAAGTTGCCTACAGCAAAGTTAACCTTTGTTGAATCACTTAGTGAATATACCGCATCCGAGATGGTCATGTTCTCATCTAAGGATACAGTTAAGTACGCGTGTTTAACATCTGTTGATGTGCATTGAGCACCTATCTGCAATGCCACGAAAATGGCTAATATAAATAACGTAAATTTTCTCATCTCATACAAATAATAAAAGAGACCACTCACGTGATCTCTCAAAAAGTTTTACATGCGCCTCGTTCCGCTATCAGAGAGTTTTCATGCCTCCGCCGGCGTACACTCACAAATCGCCTGGCCTTCATGGGTGTTCGACACGATTCGAACGTGCGATATACCAGAACCACAATCTGGCGTGTTAGGCCACTCCACCACGAACACCATACATGAGCTCAACCGTTTCGCTCATATGGGGAGATAAGTTTTTTCTGCACCGGGGCTCCCTTTCAACTTAAACCCTTAACGGTGAACGCTGTTTGATTGGTACAGCGTCCGAAACCTCGACGGCTTCCCTACCATTGGTAAAGAGTCAGATTAACGTCTCGAAAGACGGGTTGTATTGAGACTTTAGTCTCCCGTATAACCACCGGATCCCTTTTCTGCGTAGTACGCTCCGATCGCATCATCGCGACTCTTGTTGTACTTATCGACGATTGCTTGACCGTCTTTGGTCAACTTGAGCTTCAGAGTGGCGCTGTCGTACTTAGGACATTTAGTTCCTTGTCTTGCGCAATACGTGATCTCCCAGCCGATGATACACTTTCTCAAGTTTACTTCTTCGCCGTTACTATCACGATATCCGAACTCGTTGAGCCATTCTACCAACCTCTCTTCAGTGTCGCCACCTAATACAAAATCACCCCACTGTTTAGATCCCCCATCTTTTGCAACGGCGTGGCCTGCAAACATAGATATTGGATTCAACTGCATATCTACACGGTCGATGGTGTGTTTTGTGTTGTATTTAAACACCTTGTTGCGGATCTCATCGAGTTCCTTCGCAACGTATTGATCGCGACGTCTTTGAGTCTTATATTGGCGTTCTGCCAGCTTTTTGACTTTGTCGATTTGGCTGTCAACCTCTTCTTTAGCACGCTTTTCGATATAGTCATCGTACTCTTTGTTAAGCTTGCTATCCGGCAACTTGAAGCAATCCTTAACATCGGATAGGATGAGTTTCACCATCTCCTGTTCACTTAGACTGCCCTCTTTAAAAGAACGTTCGGTTATTTGGATGATGTCACTTGCGTCATCCTTGCGCATCCCGCCACGAAATTCGCCAACTTTTTTGAGCGATTCCTCAATGTAATCAAATAATGGTCTCATAAGATTATAATAAGCTTGTCAATACTCCATAAGATATACGTTTTCCCAACACAACTCCTCCGAATCATCCATCGGTATTGGCGCTTCTACTTTTTCCAACACAAATCCCTCACGCTTATACCAATTATCACAGAAAGTATCGGAGTTTTCGCTGGTTGCAATACGGATCTTTCCGGTTTTTTCCAAGTGTTTGCATAGGTTGATCGCTGCATGCAATATCGCTCTACCTATACCTATCTTACGCATCTTCTCTGACACAAAGAGGTCTGAGATTAGGAATAAAGTCTTGTCGTCGACTTCCTGAGTAACTCGCACCATAGCGCAGCCGCTTTTCTCCATGATGTAGTGACATATCTCAGTCTTCCATACCTGGTCGTGAATGATAAAATCAAGCACTGGGCGATCCCATTTTCGTTTATTCGATTCTGTTTTCATAATATCTATATATCCACAGCATACTTAGATATTTAGTAAAAACTTTGAAAAAAGTAGCCTCACTGGGGATCGAACCCGGATCTGCACCTTGAGAGAGTGCTGTCCTAACCAGTTAGACGATGAGGCCATATGTAAGTGTGACCAAGGTTGGATTCGAACCAACGCGGGGTTTTTCAACCACTCCGGTTTTGCAGACCGGCGCCTTCAACCACTCGACCACTTGGTCATTTAACGTATTGGTGTTGTTGTGCCATCAGGAGGAGTCGAACCTCCATACCTTGGCCAGAGGCCCTGTTGTACGGACAGGTACAGTCAACCAGCTATACTGTATATTCAGGCATATAGTGCCCAGGACAGGACTCGAACCTGCACCCCTTTCGGGAGGGGATTTTGAGTCCCCCGCGTCTACCAATTCCGCCACCTGGGCAAAAACGCCATTGGAATAGAGGTCCGCCGGAGTGCTCTGAGACGTGCATCATTGAATAGACTAATGCACGACAGCTATCTGGTTACACTTGTCCAGTTTGCGTTGTTGAGAGGCAGACATTCCGGTCTCATCCTTGGGCCTGCATCAAGTTCTCGTTTTGTTGACTCCGGGCTATGTTCCTTATTGAAATCTCAAAGCTTTCAAGACTTCGTTACGACTCCCACTTCATGTTACAGTGGTAACAATTCGCATCGTCATGTGCCTCCTGCTAAGGTTAATATAAAGGCAGATTGGCTAAGTGTGTGGTGTTCTATTCACTACTCCTTATTTACGCCACCTGACGATCTTTGGACTTACCCAATTTTGGCGTTGTGTCAATGTTCTCTTGTGAAGTTTCAGAAATTTGGGGGTCTACGGTATCAACCCCCTGTGGACTCGACCGACACTCCCTTTGTGTGCTTGTCACCTCTGAAACACCAACGGGTCAATCTTTTAACGTTACTTGACCTGCAACGGAATGTCTACTAATTTCGTATCCGGGATGGGACTCGAACCCACACGCCTTACGGCACGGCGCCCTCAACGCCGCCTGTCTACCAATTCCAGCACCCGGATGAAACGATCGACGGGATCCCCCTCCTACGGTGCCGGATTTGAACCGTGTCTCCCGAAAACGCTCGAGACGTTCACTCGGACGTACTAACCCCTATACTACTTCCGTTAGGCATCGATCGTAAAACAATTAGTTGAATCGAATCAACTTTTGCAGGGGCAGTAGGATTCGAACCCACGCGTTTGGTTTCCCTCATCTGGTTTTGGAGACCAGCACCTTCGACCACTCGGCCATACCCCAGTATAATTATTTGTTTTGTCCAGACCCAGGAGTCAAACCCAGCCTTTTCGTACCTCTTACGAACGTGCAGTCGCTACACTAATCCAGGTGTACGCGGTTTTTATTATTTTCGTTGACTGCAGTGTCCCGCGTTCTCATAACTGCAGCAAGTAGGGTGCGACCCTATCATCTCGAGCGGAAAGCAGGATTCGAACCTACGTCTGTACTTAAACACTTCTTTTTGCTGATCAGCGCGCTTCGAAGTCGCCTTGATTGCGCCGCACTAGTCCACTATGCTATTTCCGCATTGCTTTGTCAGTATAGAAGGAATCGAACCTCCACCTGCCGAGATATACCAACAGATATATCCTTTTGCCCAGGAATCGCGCGTCCGGGCGAGCACCACCTCCGTTGCTACCGTTACACTATATACTGATGTGATGTGGAAAACGTCTCAACTTTCAGATTTCTCCTACTCCCGAATAGGTCATAAAACCACATCCAGTACTTCAATTGCCGTGTATCGTTGTTTCCTCTTACTTCGTACTGTTTTAACCCTAATTCTGCGTACCGGAGGCTGGACTTGAACCAGCGGCCTCAGCATTATGAGTGCTGCGCTCTAACCGACTGAGCTACTCCGGCATTGTGCGGCTGACTAGGCCGCGAGATTAACGTACCCTTACCTCTAGCCGTCATAAGAGTTACTGCAGTATTCTCATAACGCCTTTGGACGACCATTTGTCACGGTAATGACGCACCGAACATCGTTGACACAGATAGTCCTCGCGTTCACAGATTATCGCTAGTCAAGCAACCTAGTGAAGTGACCCCGTCGGGATTCGAACCCGAACTCTCGCATCTTAAAAGGATGGGGTTTTACCAGTTAAACTACAAGGTCAACAACCATTCACGCTTTGATGTGCACCTCTCCGCGGTTTTAACAATCTCTCTATAGTGTCCGACCTTACTCAAATAGCACCCACACGATGCAGAGGACTTCAGGCATAGCTAAATGAGATACACGTTCTTCACGTCCAGTTCGTCGTCAAGCCTCCAATTGGGATTCGAACCCTTAATATAACACTATAAAAATACCGAATGGTTTGTGCGCCCTCAGGGACTCGAACCCTGGACCCGCTGATTAAGAGTCAGCTGCTCTACCAACTGAGCTAAGAGCGCAAAGAACGGATAGTAAAGACAAGTTACGACGCCTACTTATCAGGTGCTACTAATCGTTTAGTGAGTTCCGCAATCATTGATACTATCTCAGCGGCGTACGTCTATGACTTAGATTTTTCGCATCCTCTATCACTGTTCGTCTTTCTACGGGAGCGGGAAACGAGACTCGAACTCGCGACCCTCTGCTTGGAAGGCAGATGCTCTACCAACTGAGCTATTCCCGCATTCAGCGCTCCATGCAGGACTCGAACCCGCGACGCACCGATCTAGAATCGGTCGTTCTACACTCTGAACTAATGGAGCAATTGGGAGGTTTTTACACCTCCCGTTTGTTACTTACTGAAGAAGTTTTAACTGCTTGAACAGCTTTTCATTTTTTGGGTTACCTACAACCGCCGCTGCAGTTACGGTATAATCCAAATCCGGTTCTTGGAAGATTGTGACATCTTCACCACGTAACCGATATAACATCTGACCAATGTTACAGCTGAGATACACAACTGTTTCATTTTTCCAATAAAGGTTGTCAGAGTGTTCAAGCATCCATTGAGCTATAGCGTGCCCTCCTTGAACGGCTCCGTATATCGGATCTAGCTCATCACTTATGAGGACATATAGGCGGTTATTACTTGTCTCCATTTTCCTCAGCTTTTGTCGCTTGCGCGAGGATGTACTCGTCTAGGCGCTGCAGGCATTCCTTAACTGCGCCGGCGAAATCTGCGTATTGATTCCAGTCTGATACATTTGCCTTCTTTTGACCGAAGAACTTGATTGACCAGCAACCATTGATTGCGCGACTCTTGTTCTCTGGACGAAGTTGGTCGATTACCGCCTGGATATACTCATCAGCGCTCACTTCTTTACGAAGGATGTGATAAGCTGTGTATGCGACGAAAAGTTGATCTCTTTCGCTTAGGTATTTACCGCTGCGACCTTGTGTACTCTTGGTAGACTTGTGAGCTGCCACCATTTCAGCTATTAAACTCTTGAGGGTTCTGATTTGAACCAATTGTTCTGTAGTTTTCATATTGATATTCTGATTTTTTGTTGATTTTTAATGGTTTAACTTAGTTTGATTACTCTTACTGCGTTTAGCATGTCAAAATCAACTCACCCAGGACATCTGATACGAACCTACCATGGATAATTCTTTTTCATAAGCGTTTTGTTTTTGTTTTTGTCAGGCCTGGATTATTCCAGGTTTGTACCCCAGACAGGAATCGAACCCGCATCTGGTGATCCGTAGTCACTTATTCTATCCATTGAACTACCGGGGCATGATTTAATATAACTAAAGGATAATATATCTTTAGAAAATTGGTTGCGGACTACGATTTCCACGTAACAAACCCCTTATGTAACTGGGGCCGTGCTGCGTCGCGACGCTCTGCTAACTTCTTACGAAGACCAGGACCGAAGTCACTTTTCCAGCAGGTTCTTATGTTAATTACACCAATCCGCGAGAGCGGGAAACGGGGCTCGAACCCGCGACCTGAACCTTGGCAAGGTCCCACTCTACCACTGAGCTATTCCCGCATAAATAAGTTTTAGGTGCTGACACCATTCTATCCAATGTGATGCCATTTGAGATTTGTTGATGGAGTGTCACCTCAAGGCGCATTGCACTTACGCCACATCCGGACTGCGTCTTTAGTTTACCGTACACACCTCTACAGTGCAAGTAGAATACTTATTGCAGCCTTCCCAGGATTCGAACCCAGACAAACAGAACCAGAATCTGCTGTGCTACCATTACACCAGAAGGCTATTTTGTTGCCCCACCACGATTCGAACGCGGATTCTCTGAACCAAAATCAGATGTTCTGCCATTGAACTATGGGGCAATGAAAAGCGCTCAGTAATACAATATGCCATTAGAGCGCCAACACGCATCATATTGGGTATTTTATAGTTGTTTTCCTTCAACGTTTGACGGAAAGGGAGGAATCGAACCTCCTCTAGATCTTGCGTTCCTCTTCTGCGCGGGGATCAATCCGCTGTCCGTTACCGAATGCATTTGCTTTATCCTTTGAGTGTACACCTCTCAGGAGCAAAAGTTTTTTCGCGTTAAAACAATCCTGACCAATCTACATTTCTGTAGGTCATTCCGATTAAAGATAGGATTCAAGGCTCGACTGCTCGACTTTCGGTACCTATCACGAGAAACCTCATCTTTCAGGGTGTTATCACTAACCTCTCTCACCGATCCGTTCGTGGGCTATGTGCGCAAGCCCCAACGGCTGTCACTGTACTAGCGCTGTGTCCACCGACACTCAAGTGACTGCTGCGGAGAGGCTGGGTTACGATCCCAACTCGCATTACACGAGCGATCTGGTTAGCAATCAGTCCCGTCTCCTCGACAGTTGCTCTCTCCATGTTTGTCAAAGTTTATGTCTGTCTATGTGATTCTTTTTCAAGAATTTAAACACAGCACTTTTATTACAATTATATTTTTTCGCAATATTTATTATTGATTCTTTATTTTTTAACATATTGATAATATCATCATAATCAAATTTGATTCTCACTTTGAGAGTATATTCAGTATCTTTGAGTAATCTTCCTCTTATCCAACCATTTTGAATATAATCATCTAACTCTTTTAAAGATATTTTTTTATTGGATTTATTTTTAAAAACCCAGCAAGTCCCGTATTGAGAGTTCTTTGATCCTTTTTGATGTTCATTTTTTAAATGTGTTTCATGCATTTTTTGAATAGAGGACTCCTTATGTTTTCTCCCCTTCCATAAATATGTATAAATGCCTGCTTTGATTTTTTCATCAGAAGCGTCTACTAAGAATATATTTCCTTTAGAATCTTTTACCACTGTTTTTCCTACACTTATGAACTCCCACACATTTTTATCTACTTGATCTACGGAGATCATTTTTATTTCTCCAGTGATTTTGTTCCGATAATTAGCCTTACCCTTAGTTATGCCATGCCATAATCCCGATTTGTATATAGGATCATTCATCGATACTGCGCGACATTTACCTTCTTCATCCACCAATCTAGCCTTATTTTCATTACATTCTTTTGAGAAAGACCCTCTGCCACCTTCAACTAAATTATAGCAATTAGGATCCTCAACTAGCGATTCTGTAACTATTTCGGATTCATATTGATATGCTTCCTCTTTAGAGTCAAAATACTTAAGTATTTCTCTGGTGAAATTTTCAACTCCATATTTTCTAATAGCGTACTGTAATCTCTTGCCAGAACCCATGTATCCATCTTCTAAATCTTTTGTGTTATGAACTCCGTAATAATAATGACCATTTAAATTATTGGTTATTTTGTAAAAATAATGGTATTTTATATTTTCTTTATTCATTGCAGATGTTCGATATTTAATTATATAATAATATCGAACATGTCCATTATTAAATACCATATCAATAAAGCGGAGGGCTGAGGTGTCGATCCCCATGCGTTTTACCGCACCCTCGGTTTTCAAGACCGTGACAGAGGCTGCTCTGCATAACCCTCCAAAACAAGCCGACAGGTTTTATGTGTGGATTTACCTGTCCAACGGGCTACTTATGTACCAGCTTTCGTACCAAGGATCTCATTTCGATTCGAACGAATGCATCCACACCTACGACCTCACGCTTTATATCCCGTTACTATTTACCTCATCCAGCTAAGATGAGTTTACTTGTAGTGGCCCCTGTTGGATTCGAACCAACGACCCCCTGCTTGTAAGGCAGGTGCTCTAAACCGGCTGAGCTAAAGGGCCATTAAATTGTGGACATGGTAGGATTCGAACCTACTTTCTCAGGACTAGCATTACTTAATAGCGCTGTTGGGTAAATGCCTGAGGTTTTAACAATAGCATAAGGGTATATTCGATATTCAACCAAATGTTTCCAGTCGTCTCTTCCCTGTATAACCGTTTACTATCATCCGGGTATAAACTACACGGCCATATTTAGTCGCACTATCGCAGGACTATCAGCTCCCAAGCGTCCGGTCTAGAAGTAAATGAAGAACTGCCGGAGGGTACTATGTACAGCTTGTACTCGTTCTTACAAGTGGACCCTGTGGGACTCGAACCCACGACCCCCGGCTTGCAAAGCCGATGCTCTACCAACTGAGCTAAGAGCCCGTTATTGTTTCAATGAGATTCCACTGCTTTTGGAGCTTACGCGCCCCTAATCAGCTTCATTAACATCGAGAAGTTCTCTCACGCAACTGCTATAGTGAGAACCTATCTCATTTAGGATCCTGCACGACCCCGATTCCCTATTTCACCCGTTATGCAGACGAGCTTATTAGGCTTGCTTTTCCTGCCGGATTCGAACCAGCGACCTCTTGATTCAAGCGCTCTATCCGCTGAGCTAAGTACTGGGCTGTTGTGGACCGGGGCGGGTTCGAACCACCGACACCTAGATCTTCAGTCTAGTGCTCTACCAGCTGAGCTACCGGTCCAACAGGGGCGGAAACTTACGTGTTCCACCGACATCCCGACTTGCTAGGTCCTATATGGAATGTCACGTCAAGGCCTCACTCTTCATTTCATCGTGACTCCTTCTTCGGTTTCGTAGATTTCGTTGGAGTCTTGCTTTGGGTTGACGACTACTTTGCCTCCTTGATTGTTGAGCCGCGGAACGGGCTCGAACCGCCGACCTGCTGATTACTAAACAGCTGCTCTACCGACTGAGCTACCGCGGCGTGTTATTTTTGAGCTGATCTAAGGATTCGAACCAAAATCTCTGAGACCGAAATCCCCAGCGCATTGCCATTATGCTATCTCAGCTTATTTAATATAAGCGAATTGCTTCAATTATTTAAGGATCCCAGACCGGACTTGAACCGGCGACCTCACCCCTTACCACGGGGGCGCTCTATCCAACTGAGCTACTAAGACCACCGGAAATTGCATCCGGATATGGTTTACATCTCTTGAAACCAATAACGCTATGACCATTTTTGGGTTGGACAACTTACCTCGCCTATAGTTCCTCAAGACGACTTGGTAGTCCATTTTATATCGCCCAGGACTCTTGACTTTGGGCTAGTAACGTTACGTTTGATTGTTGTACCCCGAGTGGGATTCGAACCCACAAACAACAGATCCTAAATCTATCGGCTTTACCAGCATTTGCCTACCGAGGCTTGAAAATAGGGCGGTGACGACGGGACTCGAACCCGTGACCACATGTGTGACAGACATGCATTCTAACCAGCTGAACTACGCCACCAGGTGAAGCGATTGGATTTTTAAGGTTCACCATATCGCCCAAAATTTAACCTTTTCAGGTCGGAATTGACTAGATTCCGAATACCATGTCAACCAATTTCTTTAGGCCCTTTCCTATGTACCACTTCAACTCTTCTTTAGGTTATCATATAAGTAGTCGGCTTATTACTTTCACCTAACGTGGAGCAACCTGTTTAATTGGTAATACGTGTTGCTTCAGAGCGGGGCTACGGGGATTCGAACCCACGGTCAGGAGATCGACAGTCTCCCATACTAGCCAACTGTACTATAGCCTCATCTCAGTACCAGAGGTCATTCAATAACGACCTCGTACTGTGTCTTGGTGATTTTGCGATTTGACTGAATAAGATAGTCTCCACGTTTCACATTTACTTCAAATGAACTTCGTGCGGTCTTAACCGGTCTGCTGTGTTTCAAATCGTAGACGTATGTGATTTGCGAGGGATTGTTTGAAATGATTTCAATCTTAACTACATCACGAAATATGACCGTTTGTTCATTTACTACTTCTACTCGCGGATCCTGTGTCCATTTGGGATTGGTCTTTTGCACTGAACATGCATTCAATCCGATAAACAAAAACAAGACTGAGAGAGCTTTGATAAATTTTCTCATACTTTGTATTATTTTGTGCGTACTCAGGGTAGTTTTGTTTCGTGCCCTGGGAACTTGTTGCGGCAACAGGAGTCGAACCTGCTATCCGGAGGTTATGAGCCTCGCGATGATCTCTGAGTTACCGGTTAAGGAACTCGTATCCGTTTCACCCTGCCACGATACATTTTTAGTAGCGGGAGAAGGATTCGAACCAACGACCTCCAGCTTATGGGGCTGGCGAGCTACCACTGCTACTATCCCGCTATGGTTTTTTCTTTTTGACTTGGTGAAAGATGTAAAAATATCCAAGGTATATTTCCGATCAGATCAACGCCGGATTCCATAATATACAAACCATCTGCCCGACGCCTGTGCTCCCTCCTGGATTTGAACCAGGGACCTACGGTTTATGAGACCGTTGCTACTACACCACTGAGCTAAGAGAGCATGTCGATTATGTTATAATGATTTTTCTTAATTAAATTTATCTCTTTTAATTTGATTAAAATAAGATTTTTTACTACCTTATATTTTTCTAAATCTCTAGGAGTTTCATATCCTTTGACTTCTATATATCTATGAAAGTCAGGTAAATAAAAGTCTGGATAATAGCAATGAGATTTTCCCGACCAAACATATTCAAAACAGCTACTACATTTCTCCCATCTAATGTTCTGTGAATCTAGATATTTAGCTACTATTAGCTCCCACTCTCCATCAATTCGATAACCCCGATATGTGAAATGTTTAGTCCTCTTATGTATTTGAGATATTGAATACTTTTCAGGATTTTCTCTAGCAATCCGACTCATTACTTTTGATAGGTGCTCTCGCTCTTCTGTGGTATGTCTACGTAATTGAGCTTTTTTTCTAATCTTATCTTTAGTCTCATCGGATACTACAGGTTTCTCAATTCCTAATTCTACAGCTTTAGTAAATTGATTTACGCCTTTTCTTATAATTTTACCCTCTTTTCTTAAAAGATTATATTTAGTAAAATTACTTACTATTTTTGATCGATTAGGATTACACTTACATAATCTCTCATGATTTCGTAAAGAATTAGCGTTTTTACACTCTTTATTACAAAATCTACACACTAGTGTATCATTTATCATAAACTAATAATAAATAAAAGTGTTGATTTATTTAAGTGATTTGCTACTAACCTAAATTAGTTCGTAAAAAATATACGTCTCTCCGTATTGTCACCGATCTAAAAGATGCGCGGTTCTCCGTCCGTTCGGTAGCACCTATCCAAATCCCGAACTTACTTATGTAATCGTTGGATTGTAGCACGTCCGGGATTCGAACCCGAGTCTCCGCCGTGAAAGGGCGATGTCCTAGGCCTCTAGACGAACGCGCCAAGCATAGAGTCTTTTGTTTCGCAATTTGCATAGAAGTGACCTCTCCCACTTCATCTCCTATTTGCACTCACGGGTGGATTTGAACCACCGGCGCATAGCGCTCTATGCTTCTTCAACCAATTAGATTAGATATCTCATCTAACCAGTCTCCACATTTTTCACTATCGCTCTACCGGGCTGAGCTACGCGAGTAAGTTCAATTCGTCAATCTCATTACCATACGTTAGAGTTTTTTCAGGTGCTACGTCTGTTACTCTTTATCCTGCGCATCTCATCGCACTCGAGATAGACTTGACTTGCATTCAATACCATACAGCTCGCTCTTCGTCACATTGACTTGTTTGAACTTTGTCGGGTAGGCGGGATTCGAACCCACGACCTCTGCATCCCAAATGCAGCATTCTAACCGGACTGAACTACTACCCGTCTCAATACCTGATGGTTTGAACTAGTCAGGGACATTCTTTCGAATGAGCTTTCATGGGTCGACATCCACTACTAACTCCACCAGGAATCAATTGTCGGCTCGGCTGGATTTGAACCAGCGACCCCCACATTATCAGTGTGGTGCTCTAACCAGGCTGAGCTACGAGCCGTAATGGCTTCGCTTTTTATTTTAACGAGGAGTGCGTTGCACCACCTTCTCCTTTGCCTGCTCCATGTACTTAGGAACAGCCTGAAAGTCTTGGCTTCTTCAACTTTCTGACGCCAACGGCCACCAATGCGTTTTGTGACATTTTGAAAGAACGTCCAAACTTAACCGATATGTGGGTAATTATATTGCGACCATGCCCAGGCTTGGAGTCGAACCATGACCTAGTTGAGGTCTCGAACCCCGCTGCAAATTACCTGCTAACCCGATAGTCTACACATCTGAAGAGCCGCATGTCGGACTCGAACCAACGACCGGCTGATTACAAATCAGCTGCTCTACCAACTGAGCTAATGCGGCAGGTTGCAATGTAAAACTACATGAGCGGGACCACTGCGCCTTCAGTTTTCTGCCAATCCCGAAGGATCCTTTTGAACATTTTGCCAAACCTCAACATGACCATTATAGGCATTTATGGTATGTGAGCACACGACTTACTAAACATTCCAACTCAGTCGTTATCTTGGCCACCTCCCGAAGACTCCCACTTCGTTCTGCCGGTAAAATCCGACGCTTCAAATAGATTGCAAAGCTTGAAGATGAAAAACAACTTTCACGAGGCGCGTCATCTCGACGAACCAACAGGACCTACAGCTCAGTCTAGGCAGTCCTGCGTGAAAAAAACAGACGGTTTAGTAAACCGTTGGCGAACCCCTATAAAAACGGCAAATGCCGAAGAAAGGAGGAGGAGTTCTAAACTGATTCCGGCTACTCGTTGTTTGTAGGTTAAGAGGCATCTTCTGTAGATAAATCCCGCGTGACTGGGGTTGCACAAATTTTATCGCGAAATATTATTTTGTACCCAGAATGTGACGTGTTCGAAGTTATCACACTCCCAAACAAGGAATCGAACCTTGTGCCTCTTGAATCGATTGCTGGTAGGGTGGGATTCGAACCCACGATGGTATTGCTACATCGGGTTAACAGCCCGGACCGTTCGGCCGCTACGGCAACCTACCAATAAATTTGAATATCAACGGGATTCGAACCCGCACGTGGCGCTTATTTCCACCGGCCGGGATAAACCGGCCTATGTCTAACCATTTCCATCATAATACATTTTTCGCATCTCACTTAATCACTTCCGTATGTTTGGCAAAACACACTTCCGCTAGATCTGAAACGCCAGTCAGTCACCTTGCCGTGTGACTTGACAAGAAGTCGTCCTAATAACATCCTGGACGATCTGGGAGACACCCCAGACATAAGACGGGTATTGTTTCTTCACACTCTACCGAGTCGGTAAATACCAAACCGTGTTTGTTCGTAACCGGGAATTGGACCCTAGTCTCCGGCTCCACGCCGGTATTCTGCACCACCCTTGAACTATGATACGATTTTTCGAAATATACATTTACTCATAAAAGTCTACAACCAATTATAAATACATGTATAAAACGCCACCTCATCTTGTTGTAGCAAGCGTTTTGGAATTTTTGTGGGAGTGGAGGGATTCGAACCCCCGGCGTTTCTAATGTACCAGATTTACAGTCTGGCGCCCATCCACCATCTGAGCAGCACTCCCAGAAGAGAGCCTAGCATCCATCAACTCTCGCGGTCCTTGCTTAAAAGACTTACGGCACACTCCAGATATTTAAGAGCGGAGTGGCCTGTCGCTCTGGTTTTGTCCGCGGAAACAGCTCAAGTGTTTTCCTTCACTATAAGACTTATACCCTCCCTCCGGGTCCCGCAGTGTTGGTGCCATTCAGACATTCAATCCAACTTCCGCAGTTAGCAACCATATTTCAGGATTTCAGTTGGGTATAGTTTAGTGTTCCGAAGCAGCCTAGTTCTAACTCTTATCTTCGCTTATTACGGTAGTACGCCCAAGAGTTTTATTGCGCAATTATTCCTCTTTGCTTTCTACGGCCTGTGGTACTGGCATCTTCTCATCACCAGCGCGAACACTTATTTTTTGCAGCACTTTTTTCCTGTGTGGGAGTGCTTGCCGAAACCGGTACTTGTGATGTCTTGAGGACTCGAACCTCAACTCCTGCCTAGACAGATAACACCCTGTTAACTCAACTCCTAATTTAAATCATAAAGATTCTATAACGCTCGTTGCGTCTTTAGCGTTTATTTGTGATGACTTCTAAAACCCTCACGGGAAACTCCATCATCATGTTTTTGAACATATCTTGACCTGATCTGCCTTACCATTTGCACAGTTGAAACAGTCAGGGATCGATATCTTTTTAAATAACACCAATACGTCAAAGATCGTGTTGAGGTGATTTCGAATTGCTTCTCATCCGTCCTCATATTTATATATCAAGAAATAAAAAATCTTTAGTGAAAAATTCAGAAAAAATTTCAAAAATTTTCTATCTCATTGATTTTCAATTGCATTTTGTAGCGCGGGTGGGACTCGAACCCACAAGGACCCAAGGGCCCCAAGGGATTTTAAGTCCCTCGCGTATACCAATTCCGCCACCACGCCATTCAAAGATCACACTACTAATATATATGCGGTATTTCGGAATCTTTAGTTATTAGATCAAAAAAAGCGATCAATTTCTTGACCGCCTACCAAAAAACATATATAGTACGATCAAGGAGTTCCGGAGCATGCTGGTTCGTTATCTAAATAGAGAGAGGTTTGGGCAGCACGACCGACGAAGTTTGTCTTTGACATACTTCCCCAACCAATAATATTTAGACAACGTTTTTGCATGTATTCGAAATTCAAAACATATAATAACACAAGAGTGTCATTTTGGTAACACCTTGAGAATATTATCCAGATCTTGGATATGTTCTTGTGTCTTGATCATATTTAACATATTGAGCCATTTCTCAATCTGATCTAGGAATACCTTAGCACGAGTAGCCGCCTCACGCTCTTGCTCACTGCGGTTATTATCATTAGAAATTGCATCGCTTTGCTTCTTGAGCTCTATGACAAATCCGATTCCTTCATCCAAGGATATCAACTCTTGGCAGTTTTTGAGGTTTTGGTGGAGCATCTTAGTCATCTCACTGAATGATGCTCGTTTTTGCTTCGGTGTACTGTCTGTAGCAACGATCTCTTTTTCAAAATCACTTACAGGACTTTCCATCTTCCAGGAATACCAGTTTTCAATAACCTCCTCTTTGCTCTTACGGAAGTTGTATACTTTGCGATTGTGTTCTACTTTGAGCTCACCAACCTTTTGAAATACATCCAGGTGTTTATTGATCAGTTCTTGGTCATTAGTCCTTAGATATACCTTTGTCGTTTGACCGCTCAATGAATTACACCCAGTAGAGTATATGGTACCCTTATCCGATATATGGTCATATCCAGTCTTAACATAGTATAGACCAGTCGGTTTGTGTTTGAGTTTATAAATTGTTCTTGCCATACTTTGTGTTTGTTTAATATTGATGATTATACATAGTCCAATATCTCATAGATCCGAGCCTGGCGAGATTCATTATTTGCTCATCTGTTAATTTATAGCTTTGCAGCTTTCGTTGCGTATAGATGTTCAAATAGGGTGCACTAACCCATTCTTTCATACCGCCATTCTCATTGTATGTTATCAGCCCAACTGGACATTCATATCCGGATATTGCATTGTTGTATGGTGCTGGCCAATTGTAGTTCTTCAAATATTCGATGCACTTTTCAGCTAATAATACAGGAACTACGTAATATAGCTTGCACACCTTGTTTTCGAAATGATTAGTATGTTTTTTGAAATCATGCAGGAAATCTTGCCACGTCCGCTTGATTTCGTATTCAGTTAAATATCCTGCTTTCGATACAGACACTAAGTCCGCCTCATGCGTGTTGAAAAATCCAAAAGATACGTTCGGTACACACAGATTGACTCGGAAACCGCCTGTGATGAAGCGGTTCACAAGTTTCTGCTGTACCATAAACTCTGTATACTTTGTTTCCATACTCTTAATTTCTTACAAGTGCAAAACAACCATAATTAGAGGGCTCGAAATGAAATCCACTCAGTCCGAGTTCCTCCAAAGTCACTTGCTTACACTGCCCAAACGGGCCTCTATCTGGATGATTGAGTTCTCCGTACATGTTACCTCTTGTTATCGTGATAGTCATTCTCAATAGCTGAGAAGTCGTATGCCTGAGAACATTGGAGCTTCTGTTCACGCCACATCTTGACACACTTAGGCTCATCATCGAATACGTTGATGATATTGAAGTTGCCCTTGATGTGTTCGTCGTATATTTCCTGCTTGGTGATGGCACCGCTTCTGCGATCGCCCTCATTGCGCATATAGAGATCATATTCGCGAGTGCCCATTACGTGTCTGTTGATCCAAGCTCTTGTCTTTTCAAGGCAGGTGTTCTCACGGCCGGAAACGAATATGATACGAACTCCTCCATCAGAAAGTGCGCGGAGTGTTAATACCATTGGGCGTAGTGCCTCATCTTCATCCACACGCTCATAATCATATGGTGAACGACCGGAGCGATGAATAGCAACAGTGCCATCCAAGTCGCAGATGACAGCACTTGGCAATCCAGATACCATAGGATCCACCTCGCGTTGATCTACATACATCTCTTTGATGAAACGCTCCTTATAGTAACGCGTATAGAATCCTTCGAGCACCTTACGGCCTACTGTTAAGTGTCCAGCTGCAGCTCTTACATCATCAGCATCTGTGCCTGATTCACCTCGTGCTTTGTCCCGAGCTAATGCCACCTTGAATGGGACGTATAACTCAACGAACTCAATGTCCGCACCATACTCACGAGCCATACCTTTGAGTCGGTCAATGGTCTTTGGGTTGAGGTTAGTTGCATCGCTAATAACATCGAAGCCACGTTTCAGTGCTTCAATCATCATATGATTTTCAAGCTCTGTGATATAGTCTTCGCGCTCTGGAACCCAATAAGTTCCAGTACCTTGACGAATAGTATCTCGAGAAACGACAACAGTTCTTGCACGTTCCTCCTTACTCATAGAATTGAGGTGTTCAGTCACCCACGTTGTTTTGCCACTTGCTGGAGGGCCTTGTAAAACGATTAGTTTCATTGTATAATTAACGATTTTAGTTTGCTTGGTTTGTATCCATACGTATCACCACAGATTGGACAGATGATATCACCGAATATTGTTGTTTTTTCTAGGTGTTCGTCATTGGCCATCATTCGATTATAAGAACTCTCTAAGATTCTATAATCAATCTCGGATGTTTTGCCACAGCCGTGAGGACCATTGCATAATAGTCTTATACGTATAGTCATTAGTTGTCCTATCTTACTTAAATTGATAAACCATTTTGCCTACATGTCCACACCGAATACTACCTTCGGCGTATGGTTGAATATCGTGTCTCAGACACTCACGGTAGAAGTATAGGTCTTCACCTAAACAGTATGGACCATAATGTATCTCAGCCTGCTCGTCTCCGAAATGGAACCAGTCATTTCCTCCGATGATATAAAACACATCAGTTTTGATAAGTGTACATCCTAATCCTGCCGCGTCGACTGGAACTACTCCTTCTGATGGGAGTTCGGACTGCAGCATGAAGAACGGACTGAAGTTAATCTTGTTCAGATTTCTACGATCGTGTCGATACAACGTGGTGAACGGATTGGAATTTACAATAGTATCTCTTTCTTTACGCGGATATGTACCGTTGATCACAAGTGTATTAGCTGCCAGTAGCTTCTCAAGTGTGAACGGTGGAATGATCACGTCAGAGTCGACGAAGAACAGATAGTCATATCCGTTGTTGATTGCATATAATGCCAACTCATTCCGACCATTGGAAACCTGATATGCATGTATGATTTTGAGATCTACTTGCACACCCCCAGGTCTCTTCATGTTAAACAGTGATTCCATCGTTTCGTGACACACTGTTTCAGCAGTCGTTATTCCTATTAGTACCTTGGTCATGAACTAATATATGAGTTTACAGTCACTCCTTTACTTTATACGTGAACGATTTACCCGGATCGACTAATAAATTCAATTCCCTCATCACAGTTCGATTGAGAAGTGCTTGAGTAGATTTCTTACGTTTATCGGACACTGATATGAATGTGTCATTTACTTTACGCCCATCTACCTCGATGTAGTCACAGAGAACTGTATATCGTTCTGGTGTCTCAGTTCCTACACTTGGGGTCGCTTTGCCAACTACACGTTCGCAGAATGAATGACCATCAAACTTAAAACTAACCTTATTAGTATCTGGATTGTAAATAACCTCTTCAACGCTCAAAGTTGGAGATACTCCACCATTACCAGTATCGCATGTGGCAGAAGCGATCAGTTCTTTGCCAGCAATGCAAATTTTGATCATTTCCTTGAACCCGATTATCTTCTTAGATAGTGTCGGGAATAAGCTATCGAACATATATTATATGATATTTTTTCTTTAGTTTTAGTGTCTTTTAATAACAGTTATAGTTGCGGTTAACCTAAATTTTTGTACATAACCGCAACTATACTTGTCGTTATACATCTCGCTCACCTTCGTACACATACTTCAGAACTGGGAAGCGGAGGGAGTAGTAGCCTGTCTTCTTATCTTGCGTCTCCTCGAAGTATTGTACTGTGATAGTTTTGCCTACAATTGCATCTGGGTTATCCTTCCAGGCAATTCGCTGCTCTTTAGTGAGACCGGATCCGACTGACACTACATTACCCTTATGCAGGATATGCAAACGCGCTACACCAGTGATTTCTTCGGTACCGTACTTCATAGTGCCGGTCTCATAACCAATCACCTTATACTCGGCATCTTTGAACTTCTTAACCTTGAGAAGGTCTTTTGTGCGCCCGCTCTTATACGGAGCATCCTTACGAAGCATGAATCCTTCCCAGCCGCCATCGGAAACATATTGAGACCAACGGTCAAAATCATCCTGAGACCGGATAAGCTCTTGCTTGAGTAGACGAATACGCTTCGGATTGTCATTCATGCCGACTCCAGTGTAATACTTAGAGAATGCTGTGGTTAATGAGAAATCACGTTCTGTGAAATTAGGACTCTCCACTTCACCATCAAACTCTTCTTGAGTAACCACATCGAATATGTTATAGCACGGATTCTCAATAGTATGATCCTTACGGCGGATCTCTTTCATAATCCAATCGAAGTGCTCGTTGCCATTCTCATCCAGGATACATACCTCGCCATCAAATACGAGCTTACCTACGAGATGATAGTTAAGTGCTAACCAATGCATTGGTTCTTTGAGTTTGTCGAGAGTAGTGAACTCTTTACCTTGGCGGGACTTAAATACTGGTTCACTGACAACTTTAATATCCTTGCCATTTTCAGCCCAGGCAGTCTCTACAAAGCATGTGCAGCGGCAACCATCCAGCTTGCGTGATGCGAAATAAGTACCATCTACAGGATCTACACCTTTGACATCGTCTAGATTAAACGCAAGAGACACCTCAAAGTCCTTCTTCTTTTTACCTTGGAGCTTATTGAGTTGTTCTAATGAGAAACCTACTTTGAGGTTCTTGTCGATGATACCGCGAAGTATCTTAAGGTCCTTCGTCTGATAGCGCATCAATACACTTGTTGCGTACTCTACTGCAGCATATCCCGTTGTCATGCGAGCGGCAAGGTTGTTAAGCATATTGTGAAAGATCTCATAATCCTCATCAATAGTCAACTCCATCTTACAGCCAAGATTCTCACGAGTAGTTCTCTCTTTCGCCATAGCCGCAATACTATACGGTTGTATGTCGTTGAGTATACGATCTGATGTGATATTATACTTGGCGGGCCCATAACAGTCTTCAAAGATCTGCATGATGAGGTCGCGCTTGTCGCTCTCCAATGCTTGCTTTATAAGAAGCTTACGATCGTTAGATGACGATGTATTTGCGAGCGTTTCAAATAGCTCATGAATAGTGATTTCCATTACTTATGATATCTAATGTTTACAAATTTAACGTCGTATCCGTTTGCAATCAACTTGTTCCACGCGAGCTCATCAAACGCTACGCACAAATCATTAAGTTCATCAAAATGAATCTGCTCATCGTTAATGATATGGTCTGCACACTCTTTAAGTCGCTTGTACTTCTCCTCGTCTTTATAGAAGTGTGAGAGAAAATCGTTAATGAAACTTGGATTGTCTCTCATCCATTTGCGTGTAAAGATGTTATGCGCATCGTGGAGGCCGATGTGGTCGATAAATGCCTTTTTAGCAGCTTCTTCAGTAGCATAGTGGAATACACCATCCTCTTTGACTAGCATCTCGCCTTTGACGTAAATCACCCACATATCGTCTGGTTCACGTTTTGCGTCCTGTGTATTGTCACACAAGCGAAGATATTCCATGACGTTATTAAGGTTGCGTAGGTCGAAATAATTTGGATACTTCTCCTTATAGTTACTTCTGCCCATTCCGTTCTTCTCATTGATAACCACTCGATTGAAGCCTTCTTCTGTATCTGTGTCAATGCGCTTGTAATTTTCATCCGAACCGGCATACTTCCAAGCACTCAACAAAGTATCATACAGATTGTTCAACTCAAGCACGCCGCCCTGCTCAAGAAGGTCAGATACGATATTATCGACACGTTCATTGATGAAGTCGATAACATTCTCTCCTTTAGGTACAAATGTACGAGGTGTAGCAATAGCCATCATCCGTAAGTAGTTCTTGAGACGTTCAATCTCTTCACCAGCTCGATCGGATATGCTCTTTATATGGTTCGCAGAAAGGATATCCTCCTCAGTCTGCAAATAGCCATTTGGGACTAGAATCTTGCTCATAATTACGTTTGTTTATGTATCTAATTAAATATACTAAGAAATGAAAAATCTTTAGCATAAAAATAGACTCCACCCATAGACGGAGTCTAAAGCCGATATAATATATCTAATTGTTTACTATATTTTAGTCGTCGTATTCGTCTGCGTTTTGACTGAGGTATTCAATCGTATTCTCTTCGATTTCGAGGTCGCGTTTCATATCATCAATCATATCGCATATATGATTCTTCACACTCTGCTCAATCTCTTGATCTTCAATGTATTCCCATAGTCTTTCTAATTTATCGTACATATTTTCCGCTATTTTCATCAATAATAA
>Ga0256405_10004410_pt1 | contig 26348 bp, 22 predicted proteins | sample RumenRJG_02DNA_FD_189096 | JGI IMG/M metagenome (GOLD analysis project Ga0256405, IMG submission 189096) | Bovine rumen microbial communities from Lethbridge, Alberta, Canada - RJG_02 | ecosystem: Host-associated > Mammals > Digestive system > Stomach > Rumen | place: Canada: Alberta... | reverse complement strand
GGCTTCAGGGAACAGGCTTCCCGCCGTCCTGGAGAGTTTCGCCCAGAGTGCGGTTATTCCCAGGACGGACAGCGAGGGCCGTCTCAGGTCGATAGCCCTGATGAACTGCAGCATCTCCGATCAGGAGGGTTATCTCCTGAGGGTGCGTACGGGAGACACCCAGGCATATGAATTCATATGGAAAAGGCGCGGCCAGAAGGATGTCAGGCTCAAGCCTGTGCACGACGGAAACGATGTGCTTCTGGAAGTGCCTGCGCTTGCGGGCTGGGATTTCGGCTGGATAGCATTGCGGCCTTTAAAGAAGTAGCCCGTCCTGGAGGTACATATGATTATCCTTGGCCTACCGGGACGTCCCGGCGGACAGGTCTTTGATCCGTATGTTCTCGTAAACTATGTCGCTGAGCTCATATTCCTCCGGCTTTTCGACTATGTCGTAGGGTTTCCGCGTGCATGTTACGTCACAGTTGCGCATCAGGATATGCGAGGCATATGATTTCGGAATGTCTTCGCGTCCCTTCAGGTCGAAGAACTGGGTCCACGGGTGGACGTAGATAAAGTTGCCAACCTCGCCGGTGATGCCCTCGACGAGGATGTATTCATAGTTCTGCGGGGTGTCGGGACGCATTTTCAGCCACAGCACGCGGGAGGATCCGGCGCCTACGCAGTTGCGCAGGATGAGGTTGTGTCCACCTACGCATTCGCTCCCGAAGGTGACCATGGCGGATCCGGGGCCGAACCAGGTGTTCTCCACGAGTATGTTGGTATTGACGGCGTTGTCGGGGTCCTTGTCGGCCCAGGGTCCCTTGCCGCCTTTGACGGCGACGAGGTCGTCACTGTTCTGGAAACGGCAGCCGGTGATGTGGAAATTGTTGCAGCCGTCGATGTCCACTCCGTCCGAGGACGGGGCCGGGACGGGCTTCTGCGGAGCATATATCACTATGTCCTTTACGCGTACGTAATCGCATTTGTAGAAATGTGTGGTCCAGAATCCGGGATTGCGTAGCGTCACTCCCTCCAGCAGGACGTTTTTGCTGTTCGCAGCGTAGAACAGGCGCGGGCGGAGGGCTTCCAGGTTAGTGCATTTGGGATTGACCTTGCGGCGGGTCCAGAAGTCGCGCCAGAACCTCAGGCCGTTGCCGTCGATTGCTCCTTCTCCCCTGATTGAGAAGCCGTCGCATTCATATGCATTGATCAGTGCCGCGATGTAATTCTGGATCACGCCCTCGATGTGGACGGGTACGACAGCGTAGTCCGAAACGTCGTCGCTTCCCTTCAGGACTGCACCTTTTTCCAGGAGGAGATGTGTCTTGCTTTTGAAGAACAGGGAACTGGTTAGGAAGGTTCCCTTGGGGATTACGATGGTTCCGCCGCCCTGCCCCGCTGCCAGGTCGATGACCTTCTGGATAGCCTCGGTCTGCAAGAGGGTGCTGTCGCTGGCCACTCCGTAGTCCGTAATCACGAACCGCACGGCTTGCTGTCCGGTGGGTACTGCCGGCTTGGAGGTGAACCATTTTTCCATTTTGGTGCCATCAGGCCAGACGTTGCCTGCGAATGTGCAGGTGCTGGCAAGGACGATGGCGCATATGCTTTGGAGGATCCTTTTCATATCTTCACGTTGGGTCACATTATGTCAGCGGCTATCGACAGTGCCGCATAGTCTCCTATGGATTCGCCGAGGGCGGCCGGGACCACTTCGCAGACCTTTCTTGCGAGAGGAAGCGCTTCTTTTTCAATGACTTCTTCCATCAGAGGCTTGAATATGCCTTCGTTACGGGCATATATGCTTCCGATGACGATCTTCTCGGGGTTGAGGATGTCGATGATAATGGAAAGCCCTTTGCCGAGCTGCCTTGCGGAGATGCGGTAGATTTCGCAGGCCAGCGGGTCTTCTGAGCGGGCGGCCTGAGCGACGGTCTTTGCGGTTATCTTCTCCAGGTCGCCGTCCGGGCACCAGGGAACCTGCTGACCCATCTGGAGTTTCTCCCTGACCATTGACTGGGCCAGCTGCCTGATCCCTCCGCCGCTGCAGAAGCCTTCGAAAGAACCGGCCTTCCCGTAGCCGACAGGACCGTATTCTGCAAGGCGCATATGCCCCAGTTCTCCCGCGTTGTCGTTGGTTCCGGTGTAGAGCCTCCCGCCCAGGATGAGCCCTGCTCCGAGCCCGGTGCCGAAGGTCATGAACACCATGTTAGAGGTGCCTTTCCCCGCTCCGAATTTCCACTCGGCGAGGGCGCAGGCGTTGGCGTCGTTATGGACCGCGGCCTTTATTCCGAATTCCTCTGAGAGTATCTTTACAATCGGGATGTTGTCCCATCCGGGGAGGTTGGGCGGCGAGAGGATCACTCCTTTCCTGCTGTCCAGCGGGCCCCCGCAGCTTATTCCCATGGCTCCGACGTCTTCTTTTTGGATCCCGTTCCTTTCAAGGACTGTGCGGATTGTGTCCTTTATGTCTTGTATCGTGCTGTTTACATCGGTTGTGGGGAATCCTTCCTTGTCCAGGATGATTATGTCTTCACCTTTCAACAATCCAATGGTCACGGCGCACTTGGTGCCGCCGATGTCCACTCCAATCAAGTGTTTGGTTCCCATGATGCTTTCGTCTATTGTTCTTCAGGTCTTGCGCTGCGTATCTTCTGGATGAGGAAAACCATGAAAAGCCATGCCGCCGTAAGGGCGATGATGGCTGATGCCTGGTTGCCGGAAGCATCGGTTATGACTCCGAGAAGGGGAGTTATCACTCCTCCTCCGCACACGCCTACGATCAGCAGTGCGGACACTTCGTTGGCCATTTCGGGCACCCTGAGCATCGAAGTCGAGAACACTATCGAGAACAGGTTGGAGTAGCCGAGGCCGAACAGCGCGACCAGGATGAGGATCGAGACCAGGCCTTTGGCGACGATGAGTCCGAGAAGCCCGGCCAGGGCAAGGAGGACACTGCCTTTGAAGAACTTACCGGCAGGATATTTCAGCAGGACCAGGCCGCCCAGGAAAGCACCGATGGTCCTTGCCAGGAAATAGACACTGTTGCCCATCCCGGCCTTTTCAAGGGGAAGGCCGCATCTTTCCTGAAGGAGCTTGGGGAAGGTTACGCCCATTCCGACATCGACTCCCACCAGGACGAGGATGCCTATGAAGAACAGGACTATGTAATTGTCTTTCAGGAGGGAGAAGGTCCGCGCGAAAGAGATGTCAGGGTTATCAACCCTGTTTTCATTGATCGGGGACAATGCCAGCCAAACCATTCCCAGTATGGTGACGGCGGCATATACGGGGAAGACCATCTTCCATCCGAAGACTCCTCCGGCGAAGGCTGCGGTGAGGATCGGACCGAGGAATGAGCTGACTGCCTTTATGAACTGCCCCAGAGTCATCGTTCCTGTCAGTTTTTCGGACGAGACGACGTTGCTTACCAGTGGGTTGAGTGCAACCTGCAGGATAGTGTTGCCTATCCCGAGCATCGTGAATGCGACGAGGATTGCTGTGAAGTCGTACCTGACTACGGGTACAAGCATTGCTGCCGTAGTGATCGCGAAGCTCAGCAGGGTGGTCTTTTTCCTCCCGATCTTGTTCATGAGCATTCCTGTCGGGATGGACAGGATCAGGAACCATAGGAAGCAGGAGAGCGAAATCAATCCTGCTACCTTGTCGTTCATGCCGGCGAAATCTGCCTTTACATAATTGGTTGCGACCCCGACTATGTCCACGAATCCCATGATGAAGAATCCGAACATGACGGGGAGGATGGTTTGGTTGAATCTTTTTTCTGACATGCCAATGTGGTTTTGTGTGGTAAACTTAATGAAATATCCGCTATTCCCAATGTTTCTGCCGCGTTATTCTTTGTTGTAACGTGGAGGTTTTTCTTATATTTGTGGCAATGGAACTGTAATCATATGAATAAATTATATTTACTCATTGCATCTGTGGTCGTGTCCACACTTATGTCCGTCTGTTTCACGCTCGATGCACAGACGGTAAAGAATGCCAATTTCCAAACGCTGGCCCATTTCAAGTCTGACGGTACAATCCAGAATAGCCAGTACAAGACCATCGGTTACGTCAAGCCGGACGGGACCGTACAGGATGCGTCGTACAGGACGGTTTGCTATCTGAAGGGCAATGGGACCGTCCAGGACTCCAGATACCGGACAATGGGGTACATCAAGAAAGACGGTACGATCCAGGACTCATCTTACAGGACCATCGGCCATATCAAGGACGACGGTACGGTTCAGGATGCATCTTACCGCACGATCGGTTATGCCAAGGGAATCCCGCTCCAGTTGGCCGCCTTCTATTTCTTCTTCACCGACTAAATACTTTTCTATGAAAAAGACGTTTTCCCTTCTGGCTTTATTCCTGCTGCTGACCTTGCTGCCGGCCGGTGGACAGAATGTTAAAGTCGTGAGCCAAACCTGTCCTGAATGTGGTGTGACAGTATATGGACGGCTTCTCGAGCCCTCAGACCACAAACCCGGATGTCCGTGGTATCCTGAAAGCTCCAAGGAGTCTTCCCACAACCATGAATCAGGATCTTCCTGGGGGAAGGAACCATATTCCGACTCCAATTCTTTTGGGAATGTAGAAGGTAAGCCGCTTACAAATGACGAGTACTACGAACTTCTGATACGGACACATTGCGACTATTGCGGAGCGGAATTAGGCAGGCACAAGAGTGACTGCATAGTTGGGAAAACTTACAATATGTGGCAGAATGCCATGCACTCCGGGAAGGAATGGGATGCAATCCGATTGAGGGACAATGTGGTTACACTGATTCTGGGAACCGAGTCCGGCAAAAATAAGCTCCACGCCATGCGGGGCGAAGCCACCCCCGTTACCGCAGAAGAGAACCGTCCCAGCACCAAACTGAAAGACTATACGCCGGAGCCGGAAAAGCCCGCTGCCAAGCCCGCCGTGAGCATTGGCGCGCCGATAATTCCCTGTCCGCTGGCACAGCAGGCCCCGCAATTCTCCGGCATCAACGAGCATGACATAGTATATGACAAGCCCCAGAGCCTGGAAGCGCAGCATCCATGGGGAGAGGTTGATGTGGATTGGATGCGTCGGATAAAGAGCCGGGGATACAGCGACTTCCTGTCGGAATATGATATTGAGCGATATAGCAATATGCCTGGGGGTACTGTCTGTTTGGGAAAGCGTACAGCCGAAGGAAAGACTTTGTGGATGATTATGCAACGTAACAAGGACAGTGGAAAGTACGTCGGGTTCGTGGCGGAAGGCATCGAGGACAGTGTCGGGGAAAGGGTTTCTCTTCAGGATATCCGTTTTGAAGCGGAAGGGAATCTCGTCGTGCAGGAGTATTCAGGTGGCTATAAAGTGGTCACAACAAACACTGGAACATTGTTGGTTCGTGGCTACAATGTTGCAGTCCTTCCCGTCAGGGTCGATGGCCATCCAGTCATTTCATGGGGGCCGGACCCGTCCTGGAAAGGAAAGATATTTGCCAATGAAACCCGGCTGTATGATGACAGGGGTGTCAAAATTGCAGAAGGAGAACAACTTGAGTACTATGATGATGCCATCATAGCAAGGCTTTATGACGGGACCCGGGCTACGCTTTACAATTGGCAGGGAGGGAGTATTCACTTTGATGTGGGTGGTTGGAATACCAATAAGATGGAAGACATCCGGTGTTACAACAGTGACCGGGGGTCATATTATGTCATAAAAATACGCGAGGGCCGGTATGCCTTGATTGCCAAAGGTTTCCGCCAGGTAGGCGGCATCTATTCATCGGCCGATGAGGCGCACGCAGCTTGGAAACAACAATAAATGCATATGAATCGTGTCATCATTATCGCAGCTGCTATCCTGCTGCTCTTTTCTTCCTGTAGCGGCGGGAAGAGACAATACTTTTCGAATATCAGCTCCGGTGAAACCTTCCTGTCTGTGATAGGTTTCGATGACGGAAGCCAGAAGAACTATACCGTGGTGACGGATGTCCTGTATGCGGGCACCGGTCCGTCGTCCCGGTATAAGATGGTGTTCTATCTGCCGGATGGCTGGGACGACAGTTATCCCCTGTTCCTGGACAGGTCTATGCCCGTTGAGGGGGAGCGTGCGGCCTGGACGGCCTATCAGGGCGCTCCTGCGGCAGAAGCCGCATTGAAAGAGGGGAATATGATTGTAGTCCTGGTTGCATATGACGAGGGGACTGCCATCCCGGACATTCTCTTGGCCCAAGAGTTCCTTATAGCGAACGATTCCGACCTGCCCGGAGACAGCAGGAATATCCTTACTTCGGCTTATTTTGATTTTGAGTGATGAGAATCAGATTGTTATTGCTATCCCTGCTTTTTGCGTGTGCCGCCCACGCGCAGTCTCCTGAGGAGATGTACGGCGAGTTTATCACACCTGAAACACGGGCTATCCTTGAGCGATCAGAGCAGCTTGAACGGGAGATCGAAGCCTCAGAGGCTGCCGCGAAGGCGCAGAAAACGCTTGTGCTGGCGGTGTCTGTCCTTATAGGACTCATCCCGCTGGGCCATATCGGCCGGAAAATTGTACGGGAAAAGACCTGGAAAGAGAATCCGGGCGGTACTATTCAGGCCTTGTTCGTCGGCCTTGCCGGCGGTGCCGTGCTGTTTGGACTCAATTACGGCATCCTACTTTTAAAGATTAAAATGGGCGATGCTTTCAACACCGCGTTTGCTTTTTTGTTAGTTGCCGCGATGGTGGTGGGCTCGGTGTATTTACTAAATAAAAACTCATGAAAAAGTTATCCATTATCCTTGCATCGTTGTTCCTGATTGGGTTCTCCTTTGCGGCCTGCGCCAAGAAAGGACCCGCTGCGGTTGACTTGGGCCTTAGCGTAAAATGGGCCGCTGAGGACACCTCTCCGGAAACTGACATCCCCAAAGGATGGAGGCTTCCGACCCTCGCGGAAATTAGGGAGCTCCGCGAAAACTGCACGCAGTCTGTCGAAGAAAAAGACGGCGAAGAGAGAATAGTATTTACCGGGAAGAACGGCAAAAGCGTGTCCTTCCTTTGGCCCATCGGAAGCCGCTCGGCGAGGTCGTTCGGCATCGTTGGCTCGGACGGATGCTACCTGAAAGTCACCATTCTCAACCCTCTTCTGTCTGCTCCCAATCGTGATGGTTACTACACTTGGGAGGAATTAGGCGATACCAGCTACAGTCAGAGGAAGTATCCCGTACGCCTGGTCAAAGAATAGCACTTAATGCCCGTATTCAGGGGTATCCCTTGCTTGTCAATAGCCGGGATTCTGTTCAATTGACGGGGCAAGGTCACGGATGTCGGCCGGTATGGGGAAGATGTCCGTATAGTTGGACGTTGCTTCGCCGGGCAGTTGGGGACGCAGGGTCGTCTTTTTCCTCCCTATCTTGTTCATCAGCATTCCTGTCGGTATGGACAGGATCAGGAACCACAGGAAGCAGGAGAGCGAAATCAATCCTGCTACCTTGTCGTTCATGCCGGCGAAATCTGCCTTTACATAATTGGTTGCGACCCCGACTATGTCCACGAATCCCATGATGAAGAATCCGAACATGACGGGAAGTATGGTTAACCGTTTCATTGCAATGATGATCTAGTGTTTCCAAAGGTAAATTTAATAGTTATTTTTGCAAATATTAATCGATGGAAAATGAAAAAGATCATTACTGTAGCAGTAGCCTTGCTGGCGACTTTGGGTGTTTTCGGGCAGAAACCTTCCATTATGCGCCCGAGGATGGAACTGGTCAATGTGGAAACAGAGACTAATGGGACCGTCAACACTGAACTGGAGGTTTTCTATATGGATGATGAAAGCCCCCGTGTGTATTACATGTCAGTCGGCAACCTCGGGATCGGCGGAGACATTGTCCAGCTTGAACTCAACCCTGTCTATGAACTGTTCATCCCTTTGGGAAATACACTGGAGGAGGCCATTGCGAAGATGGAGGAGATAAAGGATTTCTATAAGCAGCCAAGGCACTCGACCATGGAACTCCCCGGCATTTATGCTGTAGGATATCCTGGCGGCAATGTCAGGACAGTGAAGCTCACCAGAAGGCAGATGCTGTCTTCCAAACTTGTGGAATTCAGCATCCCGGTTGAGGGAGATGAGTCTCTTGTCTGGGCTACTTACATCGGGAGGAATGATTTCGGGGGATTGCTGACTTCCCTTAAGGTTTACAAGAAGTTGCATCCCAAGGTGAAATGATCCTATGAGAAAACTTCCGCTAGTGGTGATGGGCGCCGGTGCCCTGGCTGCGTGCAGCCGGGAGAAGCCCAATATCCTGATCATCCAGTGCGACCAGCTTGCAACCCGTGCGATAGGTGCATATGGACAGATCCAGGGGCACACGGATGTGATAGATTCCCTTGCCCGGTGCGGAGTTGTTTTCGACAATGCCTACACGGCATGTGCCCTGAGCCAGCCGTCCAGGACGGCGCTTCTGACGGGGCTTTATCCTCACCAGAGCGGAGTGCGCTCCAATTCCGGAAAATGGTTGAATCATGATGTGGATGAGTCGCTTCCCACTCTCGGTCAGATTTTTTCCGAGGCGGGCTACAATGCGGTACACTTCGGGAAGAGGCATGATTGCGGAGCCCTCAGGGGTTTTACCCACAAGGAACCTGTACAGACGAAATACCAGGATCCGCTCGTGCCGCTCAATCAGGACAGTTTCAAGGATGTCGGAACCTGCGCCGATGCCATCGGATTCCTGTCGGATCCCGGCGAGGGACCGTTCATATGTATGGTGGATTTCCAGAATCCCCACAACATATGCGGTTATGTCGGGGCCGCTGCGGGTCCTCACGGCGTTGCTGAGTCTGCGGATCTGCCGCCCTTGCCTGAAAATTTCGAGGTCGAAGACTGGTCCGCGCTTCCGGTACCGGTCCAGTATCTCTGCTGCAACCACAGACGCCTGGAACAGGCCTCGCATTGGAGTCCGGAAAACTACCGGCAGTACATCGCAGCCTATATGCGTTATGTCGAAATCGTCTGTGCGCAGATCCGTCAGGTGCTTAACGCGCTGGAATCTACCCCTGCGGGCAGGAACACCATAATCGTGCTCCTTGCGGACCATGGTGATGCCATGGCGTCCCACAGGATGGTTACCAAGATGGTGGATTTCCATGAGGAGTCTGTGAAGGTGCCTCTGATTGTCTGTGGCCCAAGTGTTTCCGGACATGGGAAGCATCTGCGGCAGCTGGTCCAGACCAGTACGGATTTCATCCCTACCCTCTGCGGGCTTGCCGGCATAGAGGTCCCGTCTTCTTTGAAGGGAATCAGCCATGCCCCATCGATCCTGGGACGCAGGCAGGCGGAGAATCATTCCTACGTAGTGTCTGAATGGCACTCTGAATACGACAGGATCGTATCTCCCGGAAGGATGGTCCGCTCCGCTGATGGATTCAAATACACCCACTACCTTGAGGGAAACGGAGAAGAACTCTATGATCTGACGAACGACCCCGGGGAAATGCACAACCTGGCCCGGAATCCACGGTACGCAGATTTCCTTGAGCGCCACAGGGCTATGCTTGACGAGTACATCGCGGCCAGCGGGGACGATTACCGGAGCCTTCAGGTGAAAGTGGATCCGAAATATCGCATGCATGCACCGGGATATCCGTCCCATATAGACGGATACAATCTCTGGAATTTCTGCAATCCTTCAGCCGCCCCAGGGCCCAATAATCCTTGAATATGAAAAAGTTATCCTTATTGATTATCCTTTCACTCCTCATATGCGGCTGCAGGGACGGATCCGGCGCCTTGCAACGTACGGCCAAGGAGATTCCAGGTCTCGTCGCCTTGTGGGATTTCGGCGGGAAAGACTACCTGACAGCAAAGGGCGGCCGTCCCGGCAATTTCTATCGCGGCGACATCGGAGGGCTTGCCGTTTACGACAGGGCCCTCAGCGATGCCGAGATGGCCTCGCTTTCACTGCGCTGACGAAAGAAGATATATCGGCGCTGACGGACTCAGTCCAGTTTCAGGAACCGCTCCAAGGCTGTAGAGATGTACCTGTAATGGGCCCTCTGCTCTTCGTCGGAGACACTGCGTGCGGCCCTGTCATAGACCTTCTTTACCTTAAGGAGACGTGCATACAGCAGGTGGTCATCTACCGGGGAACCCTGGAAGTCAAGGCTGCGGACAGGCTCGAAACCGTCCTTGCCGTTGTCTGCCAACCTTCTTGAAGAAGCAACTCCTGCCGCATTCGAAGCCCGCTGGGTGTATCCGACAAGCATATATTGCAACAACAGGTCGTAGTTGCCTTTTTTGCCTGAGCGGACCTTGCTGGTAATGTAGTCGAACAGGTCGTCATAGACTTCTTCCATGGAATATGGGTTGTCGGAATAGTTCTCCGCAAAGCGGGCCCTTGAGATCGAGGTGAATATCCTGTCAATGGCATTTGTCTGGACGAACGCGGCCAGGTCGCGCACGAAGAAGATATCGTGGTAGGCTGTCCGGTTGTTAGCCCAGTCAAGGTCGTCCATCTGCTCCAGGACATAGAGCAGAGCCTCCCTCTGCTTCTCCTCCGGAATCGCCTCCCATGGAGCTTTTCCGTCTCCGTCAACATGTTCAGACAGGTATATGCCGCCCACGTAATTCAAGAGGTCCAGCATGGGGTAAAGCATGTCCTGGAACATCATCGCATTGATGCCCAGCCGGAACCTGTAGTCCTTGTCCTGCCCCTCAAGCCATTTGTCAATGTTGGAGATGATATCCTTCAGGTTTTCGAAGTGTAACTTGGTGGACTTGACTGCGTCATCCCCAAGATCGTCATATGTGGTCCTGGGGTCGAGCCTGAGATTGGGCTGGTTGCGGCGGTATCCGCAAAGCGGATTGTCCGAGGCTTTTTCGACGAGCGTGTTCAGGAACGGGACTTCCTCCTCGGGGGTCTTTGCCCCGTCAACGGTGCCGTACAGCCAGCGGATGATGAAGCGGTCATATGGTCCTATCTGGGTGTGGACCAGCCGTACGCCCCGCTCCTTGTCGCCGGGACGGGCGACGAAATTGTACGGAAGCACATCCATGGCTGAACCTGAGAGTCCGTAGCGGGAGGTGAATGAGGGGCTCCTCAAAGAGTCCACAGGAACGGTACTTGATCCGAAGTAATTGAAATCCAGGCCCAGGCAAAGACCGGTGTGACGGATGACGTCAGATTCAATCCCTTCATAGATCAGGGGGTACAACCCATCGGCATCCCTTACTTCCGGTGCGACCCCGGCAAGCTGGGCGAACATGCGCTGCCTGTAATTCCGCATGATTCCCATCGGGACATATATTGTCGCGCTCAGGATTTCGCCGCTGCGCGGGTCAGTCCAGAACTGGCTCCTGATTTTCTCCGTCTGGTTAGCCTCGTATTTGATGCAACTGTACCGGAAGTCATTCGGATCGAACTTGGGGTCCGAATCCGGATAGGGAAGGACGCTGATCCGATCCTTGCTGCCGATTTCCGCGAAAGCTTCGTTCCACTTCAGGACGCCCTTTGTGATAGCCTCCGCGACAGGAGCGGGGAACAGTGTGTCGATGTAGAAAACAACCTGGCGGCCGGGACGCCAGCGCGTAGCGTACCTGACCGGTTTGGAACCCCTGTCAGAGGCTGAAAACCTGGTGTACTTGACCGGACGGACCCCGATGCGGGGATCCGCAATCCTGCCCTGCATAGGTTCTTCAGGAAGCAGCGACAGTGTGCGGCGCGTCAATACGGTCATGATCTCATCTCCGCCAGACATGCCTAGGACAGAGGTGCTCACTGCATATGATTCCAGGGCGAAGACGGAGACATTGTCCTCATATCCTTTAACTCCATAAAGCATGGAGCGCTCCCGTTCCAGGCGTAATTCCTTGCTTACCAGGCCGTCGAATGAATCTGCCGCCGTAGGGTCTACAGGATCCAGCCTTGCATCCTGTTCGCGGAAATAAGGGGCGGCATCAAAGACATAGCAGCTGTCAGGGGTGTATGCGCGGATGGGAAAAGCGGCTATGACGGCTCCGCTGTGGCTTTTGCGCAATGCTTCTGCCTTGGTGTCGTTATCTGCCTGATAGCGGAAACTGCTCACCTCGGTAAGGAGGACCAGCGAGTCTGTCGCCATGAACATGACATGAAGCGACTTGGGTGCCGTGAATCCTACAGCGGCCGTTCCGCCGTCAGATGTCTTTTCCACGCTGGAGGTCATGAGCATATCCTTCCCCAGCATGGATTTCGGAAGTTCGAAATAAAGGTCACCCTTGTCTGTAAAGCGGGCGGTAAGGAAACTCTGGGCCGTCTCTACCTTCTTGTCCTTGAACAGTTTCTGATAAGGCGTATCCTCATCTGCCATCACTGTGGCTGAAAAGCCGGTCGTCAGGGCAAGCAACAGCCCCCACATAATCATTCTCTTCATACCGTCTGCACTATTTGAGGGTTTTTTCTATGTTCCTGAGCAGGAGCTCATAGTGCGCCTGGGTGTCGGCGTCTCCGCTGCGTCTGCGTGAACTGACCGTCTTACGGGCCTTTTCAGCATATGAGAAGAATAGGGCCTCATCGACGTTCTGGCCAACGAACATCATGGTCGGAGTGCTGTATCCCAGGGAGACATCAGCCCCGTCGTAGTAGCAGACACTGCGGATCATATGGTCATAATCCCGGAGCATTTCCGGTACCGCAGGGGCCTGCGCGAGGCTCCTGGAAGGTACTGCGCCGTTTCCTGCATATGAATAGCCGGATGCGGCGAATGTAAGTGACAGGAATTCGCGCTGGAGCATCATCTGGACGTCATTCAGGGTACCCGTAGGTTTCCACACGAAGTCATTCACGTCTTTCAGGCACTCCTTTACTGAGTAAACGGGATCATCCTTTTCTGCTACTGCGATCGTACGTGCTACTTTCGCGGGGGCGCTTACGATAGCCTGTGCCAGGAAAGCCTTCAGGACCTTGGACGGCTGTCCCACGGTCGGGATGTCGGCCAGCAGGGCGGCATTGTCCAGCCAGTCCATGTCGGACACCTGGTCCATCAAGAACTGGAGCGCACGCTTCTGGGTCTCCGGAGGAACTACCTGATGAGCCCTTTCCACCGGGTCCCCGTCACATTTCTGCCAGAGGTAAACACCGCCGATGTTGGCATATACATGCAACAGGTAATTGTAATACTGATAGACGATTCCGGTGTAGATATCCTTGCGGTACTCGAAGTCGGCATCATCCTTCACCCATTCGTTCAGGTGGGAAAGGATGTATTTGAGATTCTTTATGCCGTATTCCGAGGCTTTCATCGAGTCGTCTCCCAGGTCCTCGGTCTGCGAGTGCGGATCCATTGGAAGCCCGCCCTGCTGAAGTCCGAAGCGGAGTATCGGATCGGCCTGTGCATCACTCAGCCAGCGGTCAGTGACTGCCTTTTCCGCAGAGAAGGAATCTACATCCAGGACCGGCATATAGGAGTAGCGGATAGCCCAATAATCATATGTGCCGAACTTGGGTGGCGTCAGCCTTACCCCGCGGTCCTCGTCACCAGGCTGTGCGACATAGTTGAACCTTGCATAGTCCATTATGGAGTGGGTGGTGCCGTGCTCGCGGGTGAAATCGGGGTCTCTCAGTGATTCGACCGGAATCGTAGCGGAAGATCCCATATTGTGCATCAGTCCCAGGCAGTGGCCTACCTCATGGGTGATGACGTAGCGGAGGGCATCTTCCAGGATTCCCTGCGGGAGATGGCCGCTCCTGATGGACGGTTCCGCCTGTGCTGTCTGGATGTACCGCCAGTTGTTCACCAGCTTCACTACATCGTGATACACATATACGGATGCATTGAGGATCTCTCCGCTGCGCGGATCTACCCACGACGGTCCCATGGCATTCTGGATGCCTATCGGGGCGTAACGGATGCACGAGTAACGGATATTGTCGGGATCGAACTCCGGATCATCCTTGGGATACTCCCGGGCTTCGATCGCATCTTTGAAACCGATCTTCTCAAAGGGTTCCTTCCATTGGTTCACCGCTTCGAAGATTGCCGGTTTCCAGCTTTCCGGGAAGGCGGGGTCGATGTAGAAGATGATCGGCTTGACCGGCTTGACTTTCTCACCGCGCCGGAATGCAGCCGTGTCAGAGGGCTCCATCCTCCAGCGGTTTGCGAAATATACGGTCTCTGTCTGCTGTGTGCTGTCGCTGAAAAGGACTTTCTCGGTCGGGAAGATTCCGATCCTGCTGTCTACGGCACGCGGACGCATCGGTTCACGCTCCAACAGGATGATAGAACGTGTCATCACGGCCGTAAACGGTACATCCTTGGCGATGTCCCGCCCGCCGCTGCTGAGCGTGTAGGTGTAGGACAGCGAACTCTTGACGGACAGGTTGTCGGAGAAAGCTTTTACATCAACCAGGAATGAACGGTCGCTCTGGTAGTTCGACATGCGTTTCGCTCCGGACGAGACATTCGCTCCGTAGTTGTCGAAGGGAGACATGTACTTGTTGTCTCCTACGAAGAAATCAGTTACGTCAAAGACAACCTTGGTGCTGTCGCCCGAGAAGGAGTCAATCTGGAAGGTCTTGATAATCGCACCAGTGCTCCCCATTTCGATGGCTTTCTTCAGGGCGGGATTCGCAGAATCGGTTATGTAGTCCCTGGAGACCAGGTAGAGGTTCATCTTTTTCCCTACCCTTTCAAAGCGGATATGCAGCGGATTGGACGGTTTGCTTCCGATGACGGCGTCTCCGTTGTCTGAGATTTCTGATACCGTGGATCCCATCAGCATCTCACGGTCCTGCAACTCGAGAGGGAATTCGAAATAGACTTTGTCCTTTGCTTTGTGGACGGTTATGAAGCCCTCATGGGTCTCCATCTTCCCTTTTCGGAATTTCTCGTAATCCGATTCCTTTTTCGTCGTATCAGAGGGAGCTTTCTTTGTCTTGTTGTCACTTGCCAGTGCCATTCCCGGGAATAACCCGGGAACGAGCACTGCGGCAATGAGAACGGCCGCACAAATCTTTTTCATCTGCAGTATAATCGTTTCTTTTAAAATTAGATAAGTTAAAGTAATATTACAAACTCTGGAATGAATCACTCTGGAATGCGATCTTTGTGACCGGCCCAAGGTCGGAGTTGAAGCTGTACAGCTCACTGGAGTTCCCGGATGCACGGTCTGTACGGCTCATCTTAAGGACGCGTACCTTTCCGTCAGAAGTAGCTACGACGAATTTTTCAGCATATTGCGTCCAGTCTCCGAATCCCAGGGCAGCCATCGGATTCTGGATCTCTCCGGAGTGGAAGGCTGTGATCTGGGCGGGGGCGGTGTAGAACTTCTTGATGGCACCGGTTATGGCATTGAAGAAGTAGAGGTCCTTGTTGCCGGTTCCAGTGAAGAAGATGATGTTATCCGGTCCTCCGACGAGGTCTCCCGTAATCATTGTGGCGGGGTCCATCGGGATATTATCCGGTACCGGGAAGAACAGGTCCAGGTCAATGTCAATCGTACCCCATGAGTTGAAATAGCGGAATGAATAGAAGAAGAGCTTCCCGTCGGATTCACGCTGCAGCAGCATTACCACGGACAGGGACTGTTCCATTGCGAGCCAGTCGGCATCAAAGCCGCAGCAGTTCATTTTCAGGACTTTGTAGCCAGACAGGTCGCCCGGGTCAGGATATGTGATGTCCGGATATTCGTTTGTTCCGTCAAAACCGGGGCCTCCACGGTGTGCCTCATATGAATTAATGAAGAAATCGTCGCCCATCGGTGTAGCCTGGTAACCGCTCAGCTGTACACAGCCCTTGCTGTTCTCGTCATATGCGATGACGACAGGGCACTGTGCGCTCATGTCACTGGAAACAGGTGTGGTGTCTGTCCAATGGAATACCTTGATGCCGGTAATCGGGCTTGTGGGGAACACTCCTGTATGCGGGACATAGTCACTGAAACCATAGGTCTCTTCCCTGCGGACATAGACACTGCCGTCTGTCGCCAAGGCGTAAACATTGTCCTGCTTGTAGATTATTTCCTTGAAATCGACGGACGGAGCTCCCGCCATGAATTCATTGCGGATATGCCCCATTACTGACATGTTGTGGGCATTGAGGTCAATCGGACCTTCTTCTCCGGGCTGGACGATGTTGATGGCGAAGATCTGCGGATAACATGAATATCCATGCGCCGTCAGGTGGGTGACTCCCGGGGCGAGCTTTGCGCCGTTGTTTGCGCTGGCATATACGTCTTTGTACAGGATGAACGAACTGGCCTGGTCTTCTGCCGTCGGGTCGATATACAGGTAGCTCAGGTGGGATTCACCGTCTTTCTCGGAGATCATGGCCCATCCTGACGAATAGGCCTCGTTAACGTCGAAGGAGAAGTCGGACGGATACTGCTGGTTGTAACGCGTGTCTGTCAGCACAAGCATGCCGGTGTAACGGCCAGTCGGGCAGTTGTCCAGCACGAACGTCTTTTCGGTGGAATACAGTTCTCCGCCATAATACCATTCGAACCGGATGTCACTCTCGTTCAAGGTCTTGTCCATGATCTCATACTTTGCCGGGACGACAACTTGCTCGCCGACGCTGAATATGAACGGGGAGACAGCCGGATTAGTGGGATTGGTCCTCATATCGGGAGAAATGCGGATTGCTCCCGATGTGGATTTCCAGTTGGAGGAGTAAATATCCTCGGTAGTATAGTCGTAATTGCCGTAATCCTTATAGCAGGCCTGCATGGAAAGCAGCAGGGCGGTCGCTATGCTAACGACAGTCAAAATCCTTTTCATGGCTATGCGTTTTTGGCATATGGAACTGAACTCAAAACTTTGGTTATGCCGTCAGCCTCATAGACAGGCTGGCCGGCCGCGTCTTTCTCGCGGAGGTAATAGACGAACTGTACTACATATGCAGTAATCTGGGCTGCAGTGGCGTCAGTCAGGTCAGAGATGCCTGTGGCCAGGATGAACTGCTCGTATTTGATGTCTGAATAGGGTCCGAGGAAGATCCTCTCCATGTCGTCGTTCCACCATGCAGGACGTGCGAGCTTGTTGGTAAGGGTGATGACGGCTGTCCGGAACTCTTCAGGTCCCAGGGAGAAGACATCATTGGCCTTGATCCTGAGTACCAGCAGCTTTTCCGTAGAGAGTTCTTCATTGTCCTTCAGCGTAACATGGAGAACGTCTTCGAAGACGTCCTGTCCGAACAGGACGGGTGAGGGGAGAGAGTAAGAGGCCGTTGTGGCGGTCGTTTTTATCTCGCCATCCGTAACGACTTCTACTTCATAAGGTTCTGCATGTGAAAGGGCTTTCCCGATAAGCAGGACCGGAATTTCCAGGTCATATGTGGTCTCTCCCGGGTGTGTAGCGAAGGAAAAGCGGTAGGGCGTTTCCGAGGCTTGCTTGAACTGCAGGTAGTGCCCGTCCTGGAAAGTGGGCAGCTGTTCCTCCTGGCAGGATACGCTCCCTGCGACGAGAAGGCTCAGAGCCAGAATCTTGATATATGTTTTCATTTCAGTAATTCTTAATTGAGGAATGAGACTTCGCTGTCAGGGATCTGCATTGTGTATTTCCCTTCCATGGGGACATATACACCGCCATTGTCGATAGTCGCGGCATTGGTGCGCTTGCAGTAGAAGAAATACTGGCCTTCGGCGACGCTCTCGCGGCGGGTTTCAGTGGCGATGGCCTGCATGGCCTCTTCCTGTGAGATGGTCTCGGCCAGGGTGTTGCCCATGCATCCGCGTGAGACACGGAGATTGTTGAGCAGCTTGACCGCGTCGGCTACGGAGCCATTGCGGACCAGGCATTCGGCCATGATCAGATGGATCTCGGAAATGCGCATGACCGGGAGCAGACGGTTTTCTACCAGTATTGAGTTGGATGTTCCGGAACGCTCGCGATACTTCAGGGAGGCTTTGGCGCTGGCATCTATGTTGAACACCAGCTTCCTAAGCCTGTAGTCGTCATTGTCGGCAAAGATGCCGTCCAGGTGCTTGAGCTTGTAGGACCCTCCCCGGTGGTCTGCGAATATATTCTCATAAGTCGTAGAGAGTGTCTCGTTGTAGAAGCACACCAGAAGTTCGTCCATCATCTTGTGGGGACGGTAGATCTCTGTGTCGGAATCCGAGAAGGTCGTGTAGACATACCATCTGTTTTCCTTGATGAAGACATCGTCAACAAGTTTTGCACAACGGTATGCATTCTCCACGTCTCCTTCGTACAGGTAAATACGTGCAAGCAGGGACAGGATGGCGACATAGTTGAGCCTTACTCCACGTGCGGAGAAGAAGAAATCCCGGGATGAGTTGCTGGCATAGAACCTGTTCCCCACGCTGGACATGAAATCGGAACTGTATCCGCCGACGGAGTCTGAAGGCATGAGAAGCTTTGCAGCTTTCTCCAGGTCAGCCTCGACGGCATCCAGGGTCTCCTGGACCGTCTTCCTGGAGGCGAATTTCTCCGGGTAAACGGTGACATATGGGATGGCCTTGGCATTCCGGTCCACAACGGGTGAAACCGCGAACAGGCGGAGCAGATCGAAGTGCATCAAAGCGCGAACCGCAATAGCTTCTCCTTCAATCATTTCAATCTCTCCACGGGCTGCTTCCGGGAACAGCGCCGAATCCGCTTTCTCCAGGTGCTGGAGGATGTTGTTCGCATTGGCGATGACATTGTAGGCGGAAGTCCAGATCTGCTCTCCAAAGGCTTTGACCTGGTCGGAGCCGTATTCATATTTTTCTACATATGAGAATTCAAGTCCGTCGCTGGAGGATGCGTTGTCATAGTCCTGGGACAAGGCGCTGGCAAAACCCCATGTCAGGTTCTTGCCATAAAGCGAAGACGATGCGAGGGATTGGTACAGACCGTTGATTGCGGAATGGTAACCTCCGGCATCGCTGAACAGCTGCTTTTCGGTCGTGGTGTCTTCCGGCGTGATGTCAAGCCACTTGTTGCATGAGACCAGGGAAACCACGGCAAGGGCTGAAAGGATATATGTTGTAATCTTTTTCATAAGCCGGTTCATTTAGAAGGTCAAATTGACGGAGAAGTTGAGAGACCTGGCATAAGGATAGTCGAGGCCCCTTTCCCTATGGATCGTGCTCCAGTACGCGAGGTCCTGCATGCTTGCGGTAAGCCGCAGCATGCTGACCCGGATCTTCCTGAGGAGGGAAGGATCGAAATCATAGCTGATGGACAGTGAGTTGAACTGAAGCGTGTTGTCGTTCTGGACGAAGCGTGAGGTCGGACGCGTAGCGTAACCGCTCAGTGCTATGTCCTTGAGGGCGGTGATGTCTCCGGGATTAATCCAGCGCTGCTGGCCTACGCGACGGTCGGCATTGGATTCCAGCAGGTTGATGTCTTCCACGTAGTTCACGAGGGTTTGGTTGTACTGCTGACCTCCGGCCCTGTAGAGGAACGATGTGAACAGGGAGAACTGTTTCCAGCGGGCGTTCAGGCCGAACGATCCCTGGATCTTAGGTTCCGTGTTACCGATGATCTGCTGGTCGGCGGCATTCCATTCGTAAGTGATGTCCCCGTTGGGACGGACAAACACTTCGCGTCCGTTGGCCGGGTTGATTCCCAGTGACTTCATACCGAAAATGGAGGTAGTGGAACCACCTTCGACGAATTTCGTGTGCGGGATGGAGAACTCTGCGGATTTATGCTTGGAGTTATAGTCGGCATACAGCTTGTCGATCTGCTCGTTGTAGTTTTTGAGAGCCTCGGAAATCCGGAGGATCTTGTTCTTGTTGTGCGCCAGATTGCCGAACAGGGTAGCTTCCCAATCCTTGGAGCGGTAGAAGGTGTACCTTATATCCAGCTCGATACCCTTGTTCTCCACGCTTCCCATATTGTCGTAATAGGAAGAGAAACCAGAGGAAGACGGAAGGGTCACCGTTGTGATCATGTCACGGGTCGTCTTGTTGTAATATGTGGCCCGCAGGACCAGCCTGTCTTTCATGAACCCAAGGTCAACACCTGCATCGAATGAATCGGTCTTCTCCCATGTCAGGGCATCGTTTCCGAGGAAGCGCAGAGTGTTGCCCACTCCGGTGAGATACCAGTCTGTGGCTGAGGCGGTCACATAGCTCGATTTAGCTGCGTACACCGGGAAATTGACTCGACCGATCTGTCCATATGTAGCCCTCAGTTTCAGGCGGCTGATGACCGGGTTGTCTTTCATGAAGGCATAATTGTGGATGTTGAGACCTGCACCGGCCGACCAGAACGGAGCAACCTTTTTGTCCTTTCCGAATTCGGAAGAACCGTCGAAACGCACCGAAGCGTCTAGCAGGTAGATGTCATCGTAGGAGTAGTTGGCCAGGGCCAGGAAGCTGGCCAGCCTGGTCTCATTGCTGGAGCGGATGGGCTTGGCGGTAATTGTCATCGCATTGTTGACAGAGCTCAGGGCTCCGCTCGGGAATCCGGTATAGGAAGCGTACAGGTTCTCTATATTGTTCTCGATCAATTCGACACCACCCGTGAAGTTCAAGTAGTTCTTTCCAATGTTCTTGTTGTAAAGCAACAGGGCGTTGAGGTCCCAGGAAAGGGTCTCCGACTGTGAGGTGGTCAGCGAACCCATCTGTCGTGGATCGGTGGTTGATGCGAAAGCGGACGAAGCCGGGTCGATGAAAACTTTCCCCTCGCTGAAGCGCTTGCTTATTGCAAACTGGATTTTCGCGGTCAGGTCCTTGGTCGCGAAGTAATTGAGTGAGAATTTGTCGGAGATCTCATTGTAGGAATTCTTGTCATATGAATTCATATATGCCAATTCATACAATGGGTTGAGCCCGGTTATGCCGATGACTCCGAAAACGGGGAGCTTACGTGAATATCTCCCGGTCTCAGGATCCAGGAACGTAGCATATGGCTGCAGGTGGGAGTAGTCCGAGAAACTCTGGTTGGGGATCTCGCCTGAATTCATTGCGTCAAAATCGAACCGGTTGAGGAACTGCAGTTTGCCTACACGGTAATCCAGGATAAGTCCGGCACCGTAGGTGTTGCGGTCAGATCCCTTCATGACTCCGTTCGTTTTGTCATACTTGAATTCAGCACCCCAGCGGAGATCTTCGTTTCCGCCGTCGAAATACAGGCTGTGCTTATGATGGAATGCGGTGCGGAGGGGCTTGGAAAGCCAGTATGTGTCCACGCCGCGATTGACATTGTTCAGCTTCTCGATATAGTGGGAATAGTCGCTGATCCAGGTAGCGTCGGAAGAAGTGGGATCCGGGTTCATTTTGAAGAAACCGGCAGCCACCTCGGCATCCAGTTTCTCCTTGGCATTCATCAGGTTATATGCCGTCAGGTCAGGCACCTCAACGCCCGTGGTGAGGTTGTACTGGACACGGATGCGTCCCTGTTCGGGGGCCCGGCTCTCGATGACGACGACTCCGTTGGCGGCCCTGGAACCGTACAAGGCGGTTGCTGCGGCATCCTTAAGGAGTGTCAGGCTCAGGATTCGAGTCGGATCCATGTCATAGATCTTTTCCACGCCTACCTCAAAACCATCCAGGATGAAAATCGGGAGGTTATTGTTGGATGTCAGGTTCTGCCTGGAAATATCGGCGGTGTTGGTGGAGATCTCCATGTTCATTCCCGTCTGGCCGCGCATGTAGAACTCGGGCAGGGCATTGGGGTTGGAACCTGCGTTGATGTTCTCCATGATTCGGAAAGAGGGATCGAACACCTGGATGGATGAGATGATGTTCTTCGGGGACACTTTTACAAGTTCCTCCTTGGTTATCTTGGTAGTATTACCTGTAAAGCCCTCTTTACGGAGATTTACGTAACCGGTGACGACTACATCATCAAGTTGTTCGCTGTCCTTCATGGATATGTCCAGCGTCTGCTGTCCTGTCCATGCGACAGTCACGTTTTCCATGCCAAGGAATTGGAAACAGATCTGTGTCCCTTCCTTGCGGGGCAGGAAAGAAAGATAGTACTTGCCCTCTTCTGAAGTGAGGGCATTGTAGTTTGTCCCGGGAATGTAGACGACGGCACCGGCAAGGGGCTCGCCCGTAGAGGCGCTCACTACCGTTCCTGTCACGACATTCTTGTTCTGGGCTTGAAGGACTGTTGGCGGAAGGATCAGCAACACTGTCAAGAGTGACAGTATTTTTCTGAAAAGACCGGAAGCCTTCGATTGCTCGTTCCTTTTCATTAGAAAATAGTTTAATCAATAAGTGCCCAAAGGTAGCTATATAAAATGTCTTTTCATAGTCCTTTACTTGCAACCAGAGTATAATATCGATTTAGGGGGGGGCTCGTTCTCAAGCACCCGTTTATTTCTGATAATCAATAGTTTTCATATCGAGTCTCGCCCGGTGGTAAAATGTTTAGAGACGGAATCCGAGCCCCCATCTCCCACAGGGTCAGTCCCTTTGAAAAAGATTATTTCCTCTTCGAGGACAGGGCAAGCGGATGAATAATCGAAATTATACTCTGGCGGTGAATTTATTCGAGATCCAGAATCAGGAAGAAGTCCTCAAATGGAATGCAAAATTTCGTACTTGTAACTTTTTCGTAATAGTGACAAGAAACAAATACTTTGCTTCAAGCAGGATGTTTACACGGGAGTTAGTGTGTTTCTTTGAACTCCAGGATATCCAGCATAGAGAATAGGATGCCGTCTATCTCGAAATTCCAACTCTGGTGGAAATGACCGTAATACCAGTGGGAGACCGGATGCCCGGCTGACTTGAGATGGGTGAATATCTGGTCCATTGTCTCTCTCTCCTTTGCGCAATCCTCCGGAATATCCGGGTCCAGTTCCGCCCATTCGGTTAAGTCATCCTTTAAGATTAGCTCACAAAAGGATGGTGCCGTGTGAGTAATGACCGTATCGATCTTGAGTTCTTCACTGATGCTATCTAGCTTCTCCTTGTTATAAATGGGCATTTCATCGGCCCAGTATGATGCGACACCGGAGCGCAAATGCTTGGAATCGTGTTTTTTCCGGTAATTCCGGTCTATACTAACGGCACCACCGACGCATAGAATATTGTGTCCGCAAGCTTGGATGACACTGTAATCCGGAATGCAGCGGAATCGCTCGTGATGAATACGTTCCTCCTTGAAATATGCGGGGTCATCATGATTGCCACGGATCATCACAACCCAATTATTCGCTTTACTCAACCTCGAGGAATTGCGATTGTATACATTGTCATAGTATCCAGGCTTATCGAACCCAAATCCGCAGTCCCCAGCAATAATAAGCACGGTATCCGTCATTTGATACTGATAGCACAACTTATATATTACTGCGTTGAATTCGCCGTGAATATCGCCGCAGACAACTATACTTTTGGCGTTGGGAAATGTGTATTTATGAAATGAATTCATTTCTTCAACGATAGCCAATAAGGGGACAGCTTTTCCGTGATATAATCAACGACTTCATTCAGAGGTAAAACTCCCTTGTATTTCATCTTTTTCAAGAATGCGTTCCATTGAGTCTGCTTGATAGGATCATTCTTGAATTCTCCATTGAAAAGCGGATGATTCTCAGTATATGCCGTCCCTCTATTACTGAAAACAGAGGCAATTGCTTCATAAAGAGTTTCCTTATTCACCGTGACGTTTTCTGATTTTGACGAAAGAATGGAATATACATCAAAGAAGTCTTTCATCCGGCTATTGGCCAATGCCCTATCAATCATTATCTGAAACTTCTCGGCGACCACGGTCTCCAAAGAATACGCGTTGATACTTACCTCTGGCATGTCGTCAAGGAGGAGAGGATATTCCAATTCCTGGGGTTCTGGAACAACGATATCACCAAATCCAATATCCATAGAAAAAGTTGTACAATGGTGTCAAGATGAGCTTTCACAGTAACTGTAATGCCATTATACTCTTTATCCAAGGAGATATCCTCAACCTTGATGTCCTCCTCACTACTATCGAAAGTAAGACCATCCTCAGGGCACTGAATTCCGGATGTTCAGGAGTTTGGTCCGAACTGACTTCGCTACATTTCTCTTCTCCATATTACAGCCCCATTTCAAGGTATTGTTTCATTGTTGACAGCACTCTCATTTGCTTTGCGTAATCCATAAGGCGGGATATGTTACGATCTTTGCGCTTGAGATAGTTCCTAAGAATTTCCACAGCTACTTCCGTCCCGATCTTGTTACGAAACTTTACGGCATCGCAGACACTTTTCTCGATACAGAAAATCTTAACTTTATGATTGGCGATATCAGCCTTTTCAACGCCCATCGTGCAGTATTTCTCTTCCCAATAGCAGAGAATGATGCCTGAAATCTCTGGGGCCACCACTTTCCTGTGTTTTTCAATAGCGACGTAGAATCCGTCAGGGATTTGAGTGGTAAGTCCATAATAATCCCATGCGGAATACATGCAAACTACACCTCCGGGAACGATTCTTTCAACATCGACCATCGTGGTCGCCAGTTCTTCCGGGAGCATATAAACACCATTCTTGATTCTAATGACATCACCGGATTTGATACTCTTGTTGATTCCATAGTAAGCCCTTGGCTCACGTAGCTCATGAGTCCGGATCGTTCCTCCGCTTGCAGAGATATCTTGATAAAACTTATCCATAGACATATATTTCGCGACAAATATACGGCTAATTTTTAAAATAGCCGTAGTTTTTTTGATTATGATTTAATGAATCAAGGATGAAAGTCTCTACGTCAGCTCGTGAAAAGTTTGTGGTACTACCTCAAAAAGGACTTAGCATGCCTTTTCAACTTGGTTCAGTGACGATCGTATTTCTTAGTTTTGTCACGAGGATAATCAATTATTGATTAATTTGCGCACAAAAGTAAGCCTCATAATTTGCCACAAGTGTCCGGTTTCGGGTAGATATGGCAAATTATAGACGATATAGACCCTTCTCAAAGTATGGCATTATTGTCTGAGGCAAGCGAGAGGGATTACGTGGACTCTATCCGGACGAGAATAGGCATATTCACCTCCGGTAACGACAATTAGAAGATCTGGTTCACGGAGAGGAACCTGCGTCTCTTCATGATTATGCTTTCTAATCAGTTCGACAAGTTCTTTCAGGTGAGACGCGCCTTCCTCGATTTCGCTGCTTCCCAGTTTACACTCGATCAGCGCATAGCGGCCGTCTTCCAGGTGGAGTACGATATCGGATTCCAGTCCGTATCGGTCACGATAGTGGGAGATTTCTCCTCCAAGCGGGGCGGAATAGACTTTGAGGTCACGGACGCACATACACTCGAAGATGAACCCGAAGGTCTTGAGCTGTGTTTGTAGTTGCCCCGGACCAAGGCCAAGAGCGGCAACGGCAACGGAAGGATCACAGAAACTGCGTTTTTCTCCGCTTCGGATGGCTGTCTTGGAACGGATAGATGGATTCCAGGCACCAATGTCCTGAATGACGAAAAGCTTCTCAAATGCAGATACATATTTGTCGAATGTACTCCGGACTAAAGAGTCATTGTTCGCGGTTACATCTGCTAGGATAGTCGTTTTGTCGGCCAGGGAAGAGATATTGCGGGCATATGACCGCAGAATGGCTTTGGCAATCTTGGGGTCAAGCTTTTCCTTGGCCGCTCTGGAAAGGTCCTTCTCGCAGACTGTCTTGACATAATTCTTGGCGATGAGTAGTTTACCGCGGTCAGTCGTCGGCTGAAGAGCCGCCGGCCAACCGCCTCGGCAGGCTGCAAAAATAAGGTCTTCCACACTCATCATTGAGCGGGTCGCAATGTCCTGGGCGGGATTGTCAAAAAGCCCCTCAAGCGAAACGGCCCCGGTGGACTCTCCGGTTTCATAGAGACTCATTGGATACATCGTAAGTCCCGCGATGCGCCCGGTACCAGTATGTGCCGCTTCGTCAGTATCAGCTACAGCAGATCCGGTGAGGATGAACTGGGATGGTTTCTGCCGACGGTCGCAGGCGACGCGGACAGCGTCCCAAAGGGTGGGAGCATCCTGCCATTCGTCAATCAAGCGCGGTGTTTCGCCTTCCAGAAGCAGGGAAGCCTTCGTTTGTGCTGTGGCAAGGTATTCATCCCGTTTGTCGGTATCCTGCAATTCGATAATGCTTGCCGCCTTTTGTTTTGCAGTTGTCGTCTTTCCGCACCATTTAGGGCCTTCTATATTGACCGCACCGAAGGCATCGAGGTAATCCTGCAGTTGGTCGTCAATCACTCTCTTCAGGTAGTCCATAACAATAGTCTTATTTCTGACCGAAATATAGGTATTATATCGCACTCTTACAAATCTTTCAGTAAAAATTGGCGGTAAGATTTGTGGCAAATTGGCGGTAACTTTTGCGGTAAAATGACGGTAACTTTTGCGGTAAACAGCTGTATGGGGTGTATGGAAATTCCGCAGCAAAGTGACCCCCTTGTTCTCTTTTCAACGTGACCCCCTGTTCCGATTGAAAATGACCCCCTGGTCTTGAAAACGAAATCTTAA
>Ga0256405_10004405_pt1 | contig 26377 bp, 21 predicted proteins | sample RumenRJG_02DNA_FD_189096 | JGI IMG/M metagenome (GOLD analysis project Ga0256405, IMG submission 189096) | Bovine rumen microbial communities from Lethbridge, Alberta, Canada - RJG_02 | ecosystem: Host-associated > Mammals > Digestive system > Stomach > Rumen | place: Canada: Alberta... | reverse complement strand
GAGCTTTAATGCTTCTTCTTTGAATTCTTTACTGTACTTCATAGTCGTTTTCCCTTTCCGGTTTTATTATTCTTATTCTACCAGATTTTTGGGTGTTTGTCGACTGCTCTTTCAGTATAACACTTCAAACCTATAACTAAAATAACAAAAGAAGAAGTTGGGGATTTAAGCAATGTTCAATTGAATGTAACTGCAAGAGTAACAGCAAATGACGGTTTAGTTCTTCGTGAGGGTGCTTCAACAGAATCAAAACAAATTGACACTATACCTTATGGTACAAATGTGAATATTATATCTTTAAAGGACAATTATTATTATGGTCGATATGACGATTTAATGGTTAAAGTTGATTACAATGGTAAGCAGGGATATGTATGTTCGTATTTCCTTTTAGTTGATAACGAAATAGATATAAGCAAGTATTCAGCAGAGCAAAAATATGCCTTCGGTTCGTTATTATATTCGCAAACGGATTCACTTTCCTCGAAGTTCGTATTAGGCACAGGATTATTAGATTGTACATATACCAATGAAAGATTTGAAAACTATGTTAAGCTTTTACCAGCTGGATTAACAATAAATCAATTATCTGACGATTATTATAAATATTTTAGTAAAAACAAGCCTTATGATTTTGATAGCTATTTTCTTGAAAAAGATGGATATTTATGGAAGAAAACAGGATTTGGATTAGAACCAGATGGCAGCTACGACGAAATTACTGAAATGGTTTCTGCTTCTTCAAACACAATAAAGTATAAAGCTACTCACTTCGATAATCCAGTATATAGTATCAGAGAACCAGAAGAACATGATTTTGAAATCTGTTTTGAAGATAATAGATGGAAAGTATCTGATAGCTTCTATTACACAAATATGCCATATTAGTTTTTCAGTTGATGAATAAAAACTCCTCTATAAATGGGAGTTTTGTTCTCAATAAAGAGCATTTCATTGTTACAAGTAGCAACGCTATTTTACTTTTTGTTTATTGACATTCCCATTGAAGTGTGATAATATAAATAAAAAACAACGTATTAAAGATGTTTTCTTTTTCAATACAGTAACAACGTAATAGGGGGGCTAAGAATATGAATAACGCAAAAAGGTACTTTGAAAAAGCGCATATAATATTTGATCTTTTGAAAGACGGTGATGAAGTTCCAATTGAAAAAATAAAACAGGAACTAAATGTATCGAACACTGTCGTATCTGCTGCTTTGAATGAATTTAATCTTTTTGAGAATACAATTCAATATATGAGAGACAATAAAGTTAAGTTTGTTGAAAAAAAGAAGTCGTTGACTGATTGTAAGACTTATAACGTATATAGCACTCTTTTAAAACAGATACTTTCTGATCCAGAGCACTATCTGTTTGAAAATGAGGTTGAGATAGCCAAAGAGCTTGGAGTAGAGAGGAATATACTTCAAAAATTAAAAACGCTTATAAAAATGGAAAGTAAAAAGTCCTAATATATATTGGTGAAAGGATTTTTAAGGAGCTTGCTCAGCGTGGCAGGCTCTTTTGCTTTTCAAATAAGATCAGATGATAATAAAAAAAGACCGATTCTCCGTAGAAAATCGGTCTGTAATTTTTTATATAATTAGTTATAAAACTATTGACATTCCCATTGTGCTATTATTTGTAATTTGTATTTAATAAAAAAGCACCTCGCAGGGAGAATCAGGACTGCAATCCCGAAACTCCCGATAATCAGAATGATGCTCCAACATCAAACTGACTTAGCAAGATGACTGTTTTAGCGTGTTTATTATTATAACACGTTTAACATAGTGTGTCAAGTCTTTCAGTTGATGTTTTTGCTGCATTAAACTGAAAGGCTTGTTTTTGTACATAAGTACAAGTTTGAAAAAGAATCTTGATAACTGAATACCAAGATTTGAAGCGAAGTTTGCTGCATTCTACTTTTCCTTAGTCAAAGCCGAATAGCAATGAGGTCAGGCGGAGGAATGAGCCAAGATGTGAGCCTGTTTAGTAAAACTAAATCAACTCCTGTGTTTGTAAGGACAAGGCAGTATTCCACACGTTGCTACAAGTAACAACGCAAAGGTATCACGAGCCATAAGAATGTACGCAATACGAAAGCGTGATGTGAATAGCATAAACACTTATCGAGAACAAACAACAGCTTTCAAATCAGCATATAATTGGAAATAAAAAAGGGCGAAAACTCATGTTATCGCCCTTTTATTGATATGGTTGGGGTGGAAGGATTTGAACCCTCGAAATAACGGAGTCAGAGTCCGCTGCCTTACCACTTGGCGACACCCCAGTGATTTAATTTTGTGTTCTGCTTGATTCAGCTTTATTATTATATCACCATATTTCACCGTTGTCAATAGTTTTGGATATATTTTTATTTTTTAATTATCACTCACGTAAAAACATCATCGCCCACTGTGACCGCAGAGGGCGATGATGCCGCATTTATACACATTTTTCTTTCTTTTTGAACTACTCTATACAATCGACCTCACGCAAGTTCATTCCTTATCTATAGATCGACTCAGCTGCACAAGCAAGCTCTGAAAGCTCCTTAGCCTTTTCATTATCAATGCTGTCTGCTACATTAATGACATATTCGTAATCAGACTTGCCCTTGAACTCGGAATTTCTGAGAAGCATTGCAAATTCCGCAGCAGCTGACGCAAGTTTAAGAGACTGTGAAGGCTCTTTGTTATATTTCTCCATGCCAAAAAGCTGAGATTCATAGACATCTCCCGATTCACCGACAGGCTTATATGTTACTGAAAGCTTGCAAAGCTCAGTCCTGCCATTATCTTCTACAGGCTGTTCTTTATGCTCAGAAGCGAATTCCAGTGAAACTCCGCGGTATGTCTCGCCTGCATTTGCAAGCTCGACTTCATAAAGCGCTGTCACACTATGACCTGCTCCGACTTCTCCTGCGTCCTTGGTATCATCGTAGAAATCCTCAGCGTTCATGAGCCTGTTATCATAACCGATAAGGCGATAGCTCTTTACCTGAGATGGATTGAACTCTACCTGCACCTTTACATCATTTGCGATGGTATAAAGTGTGCCGCTCATTTCCTTAACAAGGACTCTTTCCGCTTCTTCAACCGAGTCGATGTAACTATAGTTACCGTTGCCATTATCGGCAACTGCTTCCAATCTGTCATCTTTATAATTTCCCGTACCGAATCCAAGAACCGAAAGATATATACCCTTATCGCGCTTAGTTTTTATCAGTTCTACAAGCTCTTCCTCTGAACTTGCACCTATATTAAGGTCGCCGTCTGTGGCAAGGATAACGCGGTTATTTCCGCCTTCTATGAAGTACTTTTCAGCAAGCTTATAGGCTTTCTCGATTCCGCCCTCGCCGTTTGTACCGCCTGCTGCTGTTATAGAATAAAGAGCATCAAGGATATCGTCCTTATCCTTGCCGCTTGCACCTGCAATACGTGTATCGGTGCTGCCTGCGTATGTAACGATAGAAATACGGTCATTGACTGTAAGCTTCTCAGCAAGCATAGAGAAGGCAGTCTGAACCAGCGGTAATTTGTCGCGTGAAGCCATTGAACCTGACGAATCTATCAGGAAAACAAGATTTGAAGGCGGAGCTTCTTTTGATTCCATTCTCTTGCCCTGAATTCCTATCATCATGAGTTTATTTGCCGGATTCCACGGACAGTCTGCAAGTTCCACATAGTCACCGAAAACTCTTCCCTGCTCGGGATCGGGATAATCATAATCGAAATAATTTATGAACTCCTCAGCACGTACAGCGTCCTCGGGAACGAACATACCGTCTTCAAGAAGTCTGCGAACGTTTGAATAAGAAGCTGTATCAACATCTACCGAAAAAGTTGAAAGAGGTTCTTTGTAAGGATCTTTGAAGCCTGCTTCAACATATTTTTTATAATCCTCATTTGAAGAAGGAAATTCAGGAGTCGGCTCGTCCCAGCTTTCGCTGTAATCCCCTGCTTCGTTTTCTGCTGTTTCAGGCGGCTTGACAATACTATTATTATTTGAGTGAGTGTCATTGCTATAATCTGTTCTTGGTGAACCTTCTTTATAGTCGCCTTTTTCGGCTGCGCAGCTGCACAAACAGCTCATTATAACAGCACAGGCTGATCCCATTGCTAATATTCTTGATAAATTGTTACTCATATATATTCCTCCTCTAATGTCCTTTCGGACGGAATTTTTTCTATGCTTTAATTATACCGCCTGAGCGCTGATATTACAATAACAGGAAAATGCCAGTTTTAAGACGATTTGGTCTATATTTTCTTGAAAAAAGGTTGCAATTTCTTACGATTTATTTAAATTATTACATTTTTCTTTCAGATCACATTCCTTCACTCTGCGTCTTTTGTATCCGAAAACAGCTGAAAATCACATTTCTCCGTTTAAACTTTAAAATGTTACATTATGTAAAAGTTCTTCATTATATTTATTTCACGTTATTCCTTCAAATCAACCTCTTTTAAAGGCAATTGTTATAAAAAAATTTCCCTCAGGTCTTTTCAAGCATAGAGAAATGTGCTATAATATATCTATCGAAATTTATAGAGTAAAAACAATAAACTGATATGCCGTGAGTATTTTGGGATATTGCTCTCGGATCAGCATAATATGGAGATCTTTGTTATGGACATTAATTCTTACAAATCAGCAAAACAGGCAGCGCTGAAAAGATATTTCAGCCGTATGAACGAAATGCAGCAGGAGGCTGTTTTTACCGTTAACGGTCCTGTACTTGTGCTGGCAGGTGCGGGAAGCGGCAAGACCACTGTTATCGTAAACCGTATCGCAAATATGATAAATTTCGGCAACGCATATTTCGATACGACCCGTGAAGGAAGCGCTGACGATATCGCTTTCCTCAAAGACTATGCCGAGGGTAAGACAGATGATTTTGATACCCTCAGGGATACTGTTGCCGTTGACCCTGTACGCCCTTGGAACATACTCGCTATCACCTTCACAAACAAGGCTGCGGGCGAGCTGAAAGAACGACTCTCTGCAATGCTCGGCGATGACGCTCTCAATATCCACGCCTCTACCTTCCATTCGGCTTGCGTTCGTATCCTCAGAAGCGAGATAGGAGCTCTCGGCTACGGCAGTGACTTCACTATCTACGACTCTGATGACAGCCAGCGTATGATAAAAAATGTAATGGCTGAGCTTGATGTCTCAGAAAAGCAGCTCGCACCAAAGGCTGTACTCAGCGAGATAAGCTTCGCAAAGGATAAGATGATAACTCCTGCCGAAATGCGCACTGACGCAGGTCAGGACTACCGCAAGAAGATGATCGCTAAGCTCTATGCTCTCTATCAGGAGCGTATGAAAACTGCCAACGCCCTCGACTTCGATGATATCCTTGTGTGTACAGTCGAGCTCTTTGAGCAGTTTCCCGATGTGCTCGAAAAGTACAGAAACCGTTATAAATATATAATGGTAGACGAGTATCAGGATACAAACCACGTTCAGTTCAAACTCGTATCTCTCCTTTCAGGCGGTCATACCAATCTGTGCGTTGTGGGCGATGACGATCAGAGTATATATAAGTTCCGCGGCGCTAATATCGAAAATATTCTCGGCTTCGAGGAGCAGTTCGAGGGTGCTAAGGTGGTCCGCCTTGAACAGAACTACCGCTCTACACAGACTATCCTTGATGCCGCTAACTCAGTTATCAGCAACAATAACGGCAGAAAGCCGAAAACTCTCTGGACAGCAGGCGAAAAGGGAGACAAGGTATACTGGTACAAGGCTGTGGACGAAACAGATGAAGCTCAGTTCGTTGCCAATACTATCCTCGCTTCCTATAAAGAAACAGGTCACTATTCCGACAACGCTGTCCTCTATCGTATGAATGCGCAGTCAAACTCTATCGAGCGTATGCTTGTAAAATGCGGTATCCCCTACCGTGTTTACGGCGGTATGCGTTTCTACGACCGCAAGGAGATAAAGGACGTTACCTCATACCTCAGCTTCATAAACAATCATCACGATATGCTCCGTTTCAGACGTATCATAAATGAGCCTAAGCGCGGTATCGGTGACTCTACTCTCGCAATGATCGAGGATATCAGCCGCGATCTCAAAATATCACCTTTTGAGGTGCTGAAAAACTGTGAGGAGTACGCTCCGCTCGCAAAAAAGGTAACAGCTCTGAAAAATGCATATTCTCTGTTTGAGCTCCTTACAGAGAAGTCCGAAGAACTCCCACTTGACGAGTTTCTCGATCTTCTCCTCGACAAGACAGGCTACCTTGAAAGCCTGAAGGCTCTTGAAAATGCAGATGTAAAAATAGAAAACGTACAGGAGCTCCGCACTTCCATGGTACAGTACATGGAACAGGCTGACGAACCTTCTCTCGGCGGCTTCCTCGAAGAAGTTGCCCTCTACACAGAGGCTGACCGCGACGACGGCAGCGATGACAAGGTAACTCTCATGACAGTGCACTCCGCAAAGGGTCTCGAATACAACAACATCTTCGTTGTCGGCATGGACGACGGCATTTTCCCAAGCTCCCGTTCTTTCGACAGTGAGGAGGATATGGAAGAGGAAAGACGTCTTGCATACGTTGCTATAACCCGTGCAAAGAAGCGCCTCTACCTCACAAATGCAAGCCAGCGTATGCTCTTTGGTCAGACACAGCGTAATATCACTTCACGCTTTATGCGCGAGATAGGCAGCGAGCTGATCGAAAAGCACGACAATGCTGCCGCAATGCGCAGCAAGCTTGCCGAGGACGATAAATCCGTTACAGAAGTACGCTCTGCTACTCTCCAGCAGCAGCTCGCACGTAATAAAAAGTCCGCAAACAGTGCTCCTAAGGAGGCTGTTACATATACCGCAGGCGAGAAAGTTTCACACAGCATTTTCGGCGAAGGTACTATCATCTCCGTTAAGCCTATGTCTAACGACTCTATGCTTGAGATAGCCTTTGACAAGGTAGGCACAAAGAAGATAATGGCTAACTATGCAAAACTGAAAAAGCTCTGATGTTCTGAGAGCTTACGGAAAAGAGGAATCCGCAAATGAGAAAAACAAAAATAGTATGTACTATAGGCCCTGCCACAGATGACGAAAATATCATGCGCGAACTCATGCTTGCAGGCATGAACGTTGCTCGTTTCAATTTTTCACACGGCGATTACGAAACTCACGAAAAGCGTTTCCGCGTTATCGAAAAGCTCAGAAAAGAGCTCGACCTCCCTATCGCTACTCTCCTTGATACAAAAGGTCCTGAGATAAGACTGGGAAAATTCGTTGACAACAAGCCCGTTGAGATTCATGACGGCGATACCTATACACTCACTACCGAAGATGTGCTATGTACCGACAAGATAGGCAGCATCAGCTTCAAGAAGCTGCCGCGCGATGTCAGCATGGGTACAAGAATACTCATCAACGACGGCGTTGTCGAGCTTATCGCCGAGAAAGTCACCACGACCGATATCGTATGCCGTGTTATCCACGGAGGTATACTTTCCAATAACAAGGGTATAAATGTCCCGGGAGTAAAGCTCTCTATGCCTTACCTCAGCGAAAGAGATATGGACGATCTCGAATTCGGCTCTAAAATGGGATTTGACTTCATCGCAGCAAGCTTCGTGCGTACTGCTGCCGATATCAACTACCTCAGAAAATTCACACAGAGTCTGGGCTGGTTCGATGTAAGGATAATCGCCAAGATAGAGAATACCGACGGTGTTGAGAACATCGACGAGATACTCGAAGCCGCTGACGGCATAATGGTTGCCCGCGGAGATATGGGCGTTGAGATCCCCTTCGAGCAGATCCCTGCTATCCAGAAATCCCTCATCAAGAAGGGCTACAACGCAGGTAAACAGGTTATCACAGCTACACAGATGCTTGAATCCATGATAACTAATCCCCGCCCTACCCGTGCGGAAATAACCGACGTTGCAAACGCTCTCTACGACGGTACGAGCGCTATCATGCTCTCAGGCGAGACCGCCGCAGGTGCTTATCCTGTTGAAGCCGTAAAGACTATGGCTCTCATCGCTGAAACTACCGAAAACAACATCAATTACAAAGCACGTTTCTCGTCGCGCCGCGCAGAACAGAATGGAAGTGTTGCAGATGCTATCGCTCATGCTACCGTTACTACTGCACACGACCTGAACGCTAAGGCTATCATAACCGTATCTCTCGGCGGTCAGACTGCAAGACTTATCTCAAAGTACCGCCCGAGCTGCCCTATCATAAGCTGCACTATGAACGATGTGGTCTGCCGTCAGATGAATATGAGCTGGGGCGTTATCCCATTCATCATCGACGAAAAGACTAATACCGACGCCCTCTTCGCAGCAGCTGTTGAAGCTGCCGAGTCACACAGACTTGTTGAGGACGGTGACCTCGTTGCTATCACAGCAGGTGTACCTCTCGGCGTATCTGGTACTACAAACCTTATGAAGGTAGAAAAGATAGGCGGAAAGTGAAAACAATAATAGCCATTCGCAGCAGAATAATCGAAATAACAACAGGTTTGATACTGATAGCACTGTCACTCAGAGCTGAATATAAAACAATACAATACTGCGACCCTGATCTCAACTTCCACTGGCTGAACGTACTGACTTCAAAAACATTATTAGCATACTGCTTCGGTGAGCTATTTTACATATTAATCGGAATAATGCTTGTATTCAGAGCATATCGAAAATTGCCATTAAAAATCGCATATTGTATAACAGGTGCGACCGCCTTTGCCTTTTCAAGCGAAGCATTAATTCTATATAACTATTTCACTTCATACATAATCGGCAGAATGCCGACTTCTTTAATGATACAAAATGTAAGCGCAAATATGCTGCTCGGTGCAGCGATAGTGATCGGTTTTATGACCATAAACAGGAACATCACCTGGAGATCGCGCAAACATCTGCTGATATACACTTATTTACTTATGGCTCTGATCGTTGTTATGGGCATTCATGACTGGACGTCGGCTGTTATCATACTTCTGCCTACCTTCATGCAGGAACATACTGAGAAAACGGATATAAGGGGCATTATCGGCGGAATTGCAATTATCGCAAGTATACTTGTTCCTGAGTTAATAACCTATCAGTATGAAGCATTCCTCCTTTTGGCACCGCTTATGGTATTTGAAAGAGAGTGCAGCAGATATAAAGCAGAAGAAAAGATCGCAGTTGAAAATGATGTTACTCTTACGCTGTGAAAATGGATAGATTTTATGACAATAACAACTGAACGCCTTATCCTCCGTCCCCTGACTCTTGACGATGCGGAAGCTGCCTTTGAGTGGACTGGCGACGAAAGAGTCGCAAAATACATGATATACTCCACCCACGAAAACGTGGAGACTACCAAAGAATGGCTGCGAACTGTAAAATCTACGGATAAGCAGTTCGAGTTCGGCTTTGTGCGAAAGAGCGACGGTAAGCTTATAGGCTCGGGCGGAATAAAACTTAAAGAGGACGGCTTCTGGGAGTTCGGCTATAACTTCCGACACGACTGCTGGGGAATGGGCTACGCTACAGAGGCTTCAAAGGCTATGATAGAACTTGTCCGCAGCAAATACGGCAATGTTCCTCTGAGAGCCGAATGTGCAGCGGAAAATACTGCATCAGCTCACGTAATAGAAAAATGCGGACTTGTGTTCAAAGAGTACGGCGAGTACAAAAGCTACGACGCCTTAAAGACCTTCAGGACTAAAATATACGAAAGCAGGTAATGATCATGATTAAACACATCGTTATGTTCAAATTAAAGGAAGCTGACGGCAGGAGCGAGTACGAAAACGCTCTTGAAGCTCAGAAACGCTTCGACAACGTTATCGCTAATGTCAAGGAGCTTAAAAAGGGCGAGGTAGTTATCAACTCAAAGGACGCTCCCGAGAGCAATTACACTATCTCTCTTATATGCGATTTCGACTCTATCGCTGACCTGAACGCTTATCAGGTACACCCTGCACACCTCGAATTCGGCAAGTTCATCGGTACTGTCAAAACTGACCGCGCTTGCATCGATTACGAATACTGATATCCTTTCTCCCGTCACAAGGCGGGAGAATCGCATATATCACCACACACAAGGAGGAAGAAAACATGGTAAACGTAAAAAACAGATGGGCACTCATTACAGGAGCAAGCCGAGGCATCGGCTATCTTTCAGCTATATTTATGGCTAAGCTGGGCTGCAATCTGGTACTCCACAGCAGAACAGAGGAGCACTGCGCAAAAGTGCTCAGCGAAGTAAAGGCTCTCGGAGTTGACGCTTACATTGTGACAGCAGAGCTTTCAGACATGGAACAAGTAAAAAATATGTGCCGCACTATCGACGAAAAAGGCACAAAGCTCGACATAATCCTCAACAATGCAGGTCTGCAAATAGCCTACAGAACCGACTATCTCTCCACTCCTGCTTCCGACTATGACATAAGCTTCAAAATAAACACTACCGCCCCGATGATGATATGCTATCACTTCCTTCCACAGATGAAGGAGCGCGGATTCGGTCGTATCGTCAATACCACAAGCGGTATCGACCTCGAACCAGAACAGGCAGGTTATTCCGCTGCTAAGGCTGCTCTCAACAAGGTCACTCGTGATCTCGGTAAAAACTACGAGGGCACCGATGTTACTCTCAGTCTCACCGATCCGGGCTGGTGCAGAACAGATCTCGGCGGTCCGAATGCACCTAACTCCCCTGAGAGTGCTCTCCCGGGCGTACTTGTGGGTGCTTTTATCGACGATAAGAAGTGCGGACGTATCTTCTCTGCACAGGAGTTCGCAGGTATGTCTCTCGAGGAAGCTGTTGCTAAAGCCGAAAAACAGGCAGGAGTGTACTGATAACACATAAAAATACGGGCGAGTTGAACTCGCCCGAACTGTATTTACCGACATTAATAATTAAGGAGAAACCATGAACATCGAAGAATGTATGAGCTTTATAAACTCTTACTCAAAATCAGGAGGACGCATCACCGACCTCTCCCGCGCCACCGAGCTTATGGAGCGCGTGGGCGATCCGCAGAAGCGCCTGAAATTCGTCCATATCGCAGGTACAAACGGAAAGGGTTCTACCCTTGAATATATCGGCAGAGCCTTGCAGCTTGCAGGCTATAAGACGGGAAAATTCACCTCCCCTTTCGTTCTGCACTACTCCGACAGGATACGCATAAACGATGACGAGATAGACGAAAAGTCTCTCTGCGATATCGCGCAATTCGTAAAAGAGCGCGTTGACGACAAGGCTTACTCTCAGTTCGAGATCACTATGGCTATCGCTATGCTCTGGTACGAACGTGAGAACTGCGACATCGTTGTACTTGAAACAGGTATCGGCGGAACTCTTGACTCTACCAACGTTATACCGCCGCCGCTTCTCTCGGTCATTACTTCAATATCTCTCGATCATACTGCACTTCTCGGTGAGACAGTCGAGGAGATAGCTTCTCACAAGGCAGGTATAATCAAGAACGGTTCGGCTGTCATTCTCTCTGAGGACAACCCCGAAAGTGTGCGCGAATTAGTACGTGTCACCGCTGAAAAGGTCGGAGCTGAACTTGTCCCCTGCGAGCCGTGTACTCCTTTTGCGGACGGTGGACTCTTCTCGCCTTTCATGTACAGAGGTATCAAGCTCACCCCTGCAATGCCCGGCATACACCAGAAATACAACGCTCAGACTGCGATAACAGCTTGTTTATACCTCAGAAGCAAGGGATTTTCAATAAGCGACAGCGCAATAATAGAGGCTGTCGAGACAACGCAAGTCCGCGCAAGAGTCCAGTACATAGACGGCGAACCGCCTGTCATCGTGGACGGCGGTCACAATCCCGCAGGTGTGGGAATGCTGTCCCTGATGCTCATGTATCTCAGTACCCGCGGCAAAAAGATATACACCGTCATGGGCATGGTGGACTCCAAGGACTACGTGGACTGTATCAAGAAAATTTCCGATATCTCGGACAAGCTGTTCGCAGTTGACGGCTTTGCGCCGAACGCAGTTTCAGCGGATATCATAGCTGATATTGCAAGTTTCCGCACAGAAGCCGAAACAGGCACTCTTGCGGAGTGTGTCGAGAAAGCAAAGGCGCTCGCCCTTGAAAATAACGGCGTTGTGGTTGTCTGCGGCTCGCTGTACCTCGCAAGCGAGTATTTGAATAGTATCGAAAAATAGCAGCCAGAAAGTGGTAATGTCATTACTTTATAGAATCTCATAATTATTATTGAGAAAGTCCCTCCAGATGAAGGGACTTTCAGCTTGTCAATAAACCCCATTTTTTAAGGGAACGCCTTCACTTGCAAGGCGTTCCCTCTTAAAAAACAGTCCACTGGACTGTTTTTTAATTCACCCTTTGCGAAGCGCTTTGAGGCTATTTGTGGGGCTTTGCCCCACACCCCACCAGAGGCGCTGCCTCTGGACTCTGCCAAAGGAACACAGTCCCTTTGGAATCCCATTCATTGGTATAAGGACTTTTTCGACAGACTGAAAGTCCCTTCTGATGAAGGTACTTTTCTTGTGCCTCTGTTCAGTGGCTCTATCTTTAATTTTTTCACTTATAATGCACTGAGAAAACTATGATATTTTATAATAGTAAATGCGCCTTATCAGTGAAAAAACCAGCTAAAAGTCTTTGGAAAGGGGTTCGGGGAGATGTCCGAAGGACAAAGGGGTGCGCCTCCGTCAGAGGGAACCTTTCCTCAGAAAGGTTTTCCCCGAGTAATAAATATAAGCTTTTTATAGGTATTGACATTACTACTCTCAGGCTGTTGTCATATAGAAACATATTCAGGGTCGGTGTTGAGCGGTTTCAGGTAGCTGTCTATCTTCTCGCGTGAGATATTGTCGCCGATGACGATTATCACGGACTGTCCCTCGTCAACTTCCGAAAGCTCGGTCTTTTCACGGGTGGCGTTGATTTTCAGCCAGCCCTCTTTCAGTGGAACTGCACCCTTGATGCGGAACACCCTGCCGCAGCTCTCATCGCCCATGATATCGGCAATAAGCGGCTCTATACTCTCGCGTGGTATGTCAACGTGCATGAAGTAGTGAACCGCACTCTCGATATCTTCGGGACTGTACTTCTTCACGTAGCTCGAACCGCGATAACCTGCATTCCTGAGCAGTTTGAAGTCCTCATCGGTAAGGCTTTCCCAGTCCTTCGCCACAACGTCACGAAGCGAAAGTCGGCGATCGCAGCGGATATCATCAAGAGAGCTGTTAACATGGTCAAGCAGGGACTGCACACGGCTCTCATCAGCTTCTCCGCGCAGCTTGCTTACTACTATCTTTCCGCAGCAGGCAGCCTCCGAACCGAGAAGATACTCCATTTGCGGAGAGAGCTTCTCCTCCATTTCGCCGTCAACAATAGTGAGAACACTTCCTATCTCGAACCATTTGTCCAGCGGCGAGTCGTGGAGAATATCGAAGAACTCGTCCATATCGAAAATGCCCGACGGCTCGACGATAACGCGGTCAAAGTGCTGCATACCGAGTGAGATGAGCTGAGTCTTGAAGCGTCGTCTGTGACAGTCCGCGTCGCAGCCGCCTGCTACCATTTCCAGTCGGCAGCGGTCGCCTTTAAGCTCCTGTAGTATCATCATATCTATGTTGACAGCTCCGAAATCGTTTTCGAGAATAGCGATATTCTGACCGCTGTCGATGAGATCACGGGCATATTTCAGCAAAAAGGTGGTCTTTCCCGAGCCGAGTATGCCTGTTATAAGGTCAATTTTAGTCATTGCAAACAACTCCTTTGTGATAAGTATATCACAGCTGAAGTGTGAAGTCAAATCCGACTTGATACGGAATGCGGCACAACAATTACGTATTCCGAATAAAAAAGGGCGGATAATATCCGCCCCCAACTTGTCAATAAACCTATTTTTTAAGGGAACGCCTTCACTTGCAAGGCGTTCCCTCTTGAAAAACAGTCCACTGGACTGTTTTTCAATTCACCCTTTGCAAAGCGCTTTGAGGCTATATGTGGGGCTTTGCCCCACACCCCACCAAAGGCGCTGCCTCTGGACTCTGCCAAAGGAACACAGTCCCTTTGGAATCCCTTTCATAGGTTAAGTGACTTTTTGACAGACTAAGGGCGGATAATATCCGCCCCTACACTCTATCAGCTGTAGTTCTTTGCTATCCTGTAATCTATTGCACCTGTGAATGGATCGTAGATTATATCCTCGTTGTCTTTGTTGGCAACAATGTAAGAATTCTTATAAAACAACGGGAAAAATCCGTACTGTTCAAGAACCTTCTTTTCTGCGGCTGCATAGTTATTGATAAGCTCGTCAACCGAGGAACACTTCATTACATTCTCTGTTACATTCTGTCCGCCGACAGCACTTTTCAGACAATCCACAGTCTCAAACTTGTCAAGGACCGCAATACCGCTGTTGAAGTCAGCTTTCAGCGGATAAAGTGCAATACTGTAATCACCGCTTGCAAGTCTCTCATTGAACTCCGAAGAAGTCAGGTCTTCGATGCCGATATATATTCCGAGACTGTCCTGCCAGCCCTGTGAGAGCATATGCAGATAGCGCGAATCTATGGTACTTGAATCAACGATGACCTTCACACTTTCGATCGAGCTTACTTTCAGCTCTTCTTTTGCCTGAGCGAGCAGCTCCATTGCCTGCTCCTTATTGAAAACATCAAATTGTTTATCAGAAGCAAGCTCGCGGTAGCTTCTTCCAAGTATATCCACCGCAGGCGGTATAAGTCCGTAAGCAGGCTGGATATCGCTGTTTTTCTCCTTTTCGAGAGCTGACTTGTCTGCTGCAAGGGCAACGGCTTTTCTGAGCGCCGCATTTGAATACAGCTTATTATCTGGATTGAAAACAAGTCCGAGAGTTATCGCCTTCTGTCCTGTTATGCTGTATTTGCTCGAATTGTATCCGCCCAGTTTATTTGTCGAAAAGCACTCCGCCTCCTCGTCCTTGAAGCACTGCTTGACTTCCGCTTCGCTGTCCTGCACGGAGAAGCTCACAAAGCTCGGCAGCACCTCGTACTTCTCATTGACATTGACCTCATTCTTGCGCATATAAAGAATATTATTGCTTCCGTATGGGTCGTAGAACCACTGTCGCACGTAAAACGGTCCGTTGGACATTACCGACCTGTCATCAAGACCGTATCTGCCCTTTGTTGACAAAAAGAACTCCTCATTGCAAGGATAAGCCGCAGGTGTGGTCAGCAGCATAAGGAACTCAGCACACGGCTGCTCGAGAGTGATCTCCAGAGTATAATCATCAAGAGCCTGAGCGCCTACAGCTTCCGTGACATAGCTGCCCTCTGAAACGTATCTTGAATTCTTCAGGCACATAAAGTCTCTTGCATAGGGCGAATGCATTTTGGGGTCGAGTATTCTTCTGAAAGCAAAAACATAATCATTTGCAGTAACGGGGAAATACTCTCCCTCATCTATCTTATCGTCCTCATTTTCGTCGAAAAACCAGTAATTGTTCTCACGAAGCCTGAATGTATACACACAGCCGTCAGGCGATACATCATACGATTCTGCGTTACAGCAGGCTATATTTCCGTTTTTGTCACGCATTACAAGACCGCTGTACATATTCTTTATTACCGTAGCCGATGACGGGTCGTCTGCAAACTGCGGGTCAAGGCTTTTGGGGTTATTTGCGAGAGCTGCACTGTACATATGACCTGCTCCGTCGCCTTTTTTATTGCTGTCGCCGCAGCCTGCGAAGCTTCCCGAGCACAGTGCCGCGCAGACTGTAAGTGCAAAAATCTTTCTTTTATCCACTTTTATCTCCATTCTCAACTCTCAACTTTTGCGCTTATGCACAAAAGCGTTATTTATTCCGACAACCAAAATAGTCCCCCGTGATAGGGGGACATTTCAGCTTTTAATTCATACAAACAGTAACAATAAATCCGTCAACATTGTTTCCTGATACCCAATGTGTCTTATTTTCGGGAACAGGAACCTCTGTATCTCCCGTTGAACTTGCGGGAGCATAGTAGATCTGATAGAGCTTATTGCCCACTGTTACCTCTAAAGGCTTTTCATTAGTATGCTCCTTGAGCTTGGATATATACTCCTCGAGGCAGAGGTTATTCTGCTTCATATACATAGCATGAGGAGCACCCACATATCTGTATGTATAATCTCTTGCGCGCTCGCCTGTGTAAGACTCCTTGCCCTCAGGGAAACGCACCACAAAACCATACTCTGCGGCGTGTTCATCTATCCAGCTGTAAACGCCTGTTGCGGAATAGTATCCCGAGCTTGAATCCTTCGGGAAGATAGCCATATCAAAGCTTCTGCCGGTATGGTAATCGGAATATCCGCCCTGGAAGCTTGAATTATTGGCGTAATATTTCTCATCCTGCTCATCGGCTGTACGATAGCCGCCGATAATATAGATATCGGAATTATGCTCAGCTTCATAGAAACCGTCCATAAGCTCTTTGAGCTGATCGAAAGTTTCCGTATCGAGTTTTGTGACCATATCGCTTACATGGAAGCTTGCCTCGTCATTATTCGGATAAAGTGAAGCAATTTTTTCATAAAGCGAAACAAGCTCTATATCGCTTTCCGCGAACTTATACTCATGATCGTTATTAACGAGAACGAGGTTGCCGACATTGATATCAGCTGCACTATGTACTTCTGTAGTATATTTTGACTCAGACGGTTTTTGTCCGTCAGGAGTACCTGTTATCAAAGAACTTGTCTCGTTGCTTGACTCAAGATTATCAACGATGGAAGATTGCTGAGTATTATCACTGCTTGTAGTCGTATTTTTTGTAGCGGAGTTCTTATTTTTTCCCGTATTTGAGCAGCTCTTACAGCATGAAGAGAGTACAACTATAAGAACAACAAAAACAAGAATGACCGCAACGAGTCTGTCATATCTTACCTTATATCTTTTAGATACGCGTTCTCTCTCACGGCTTCTGCGCTTATCTCCGTTAGTCATAAAACGAAATCGCTCCTTAAAGAATATTCAGTTAATAGTTCTTTACCGCAGCTCTTAAACAATGGAAAGCTGCTCGAATTATCTAATACACAACTGCACTCAGATATGCAGTTCTTTTCTTACTCTCAGTATTATATCACAATTTTTTATACTTGTAAAGAGTTTTTTTGATTTTTTGCACTAATAACCTATATATATTTGCACATAATGCACTAAACGCGCAGGAATAAAGCGCGAATGTCCACAAACTTCCGTCTATTTTTCGTGTGATGTTATACGTCTGCGATACTCAGACGGGGTACAGCCCTTATGCATTTTGAACTGTCTCATGAAGTATGATTCGCTGTCGTAACCGCAGATCTCAGATATAGCGGTTACGGAGAGGTCGGTATTTTTCAGCAGTTCAGCCGCATGGATAAGACGGCTCTCGATAACGTCCTGACGGAAGGTAACGCCGAAAGCCTTCATATAAAGCCTGTGGAAGTAAGTCCTGCTTATCTGCATATCCTCGCACATTTCTTCGACTGACCAGCTGTTCATCGGCTCGTCATACATAGCTTCTCTTATTCTTTTCAGCTCGGCGAACTTTGGTATTTTCTCCTCAGCAAGCCTTGCATTGCTGCCTTTTGCCTCGCTCATGACGATCAAGATAATACGCATTGAAAGCTCCATAAACTCGTTGAAATGCTTTCCTCTGTGCATAGACTGTGATTTCATTGACCGCAGGGTACTTGAAATAACGTAATCGTCATCGAACTCTACAGGAATATTCATTTGCAGCTCCATAGATGTGATATACTGTCTGTCTGCTGCCGTAGCCGAAAAGCTTACCATGTCATATCGCAGAGTCTTTCCCTTTACTGGGCTGAAAGTCTGGCTGTATCCGCTTGACAGCAATACAGCAGAGCTTCTCGCAGTAGCGTATTCTGTATTATTATCCGTATAAGTCACAGGGGTGCGGAAGAAAATGAAGACAGGATCCGCTCCGAGTTCGCTTCCGAACGCTGTATCGCGGTGACAATTCAGCTGTATGCGGTTTATTATCATATCGCTCACCCCTGTTCTGCTTTACTTCACGGAAAAAGTCATCAAAATCAAATAGGGCGGCGAAACTGCCGCCCGTCAATATCTTTTAAAAACACTTTTTCTTTTGATTATCTTCAATTTCGTAGCATTTTCTTTCTATCCTGTTACAAATTGTATGTACACTTTTCATTTCCAAAATCAACTCAACCATGAGTTCTTTTTCAGATAGCGACATCAAGCGTTTTTTGTCTGCCTTCCTGTCAGAATCAGCCCTTTTTCTTTCTGCTTCTTTCTGCTTTCTTATTCTGTCCTTTTCAGCTTCAGAATTGGAATGTTCTGTTTTAGCCTGCTGTTTCTGACTATTCAACATTTTCTGATATTCCGCTTGCATAGATGTCATTTCTTATTCCTCCAGTTCAGTATTCTTCTGAAAAAATTTATTACTCAGCCGAACCTGCCATTCTGACAGCCTTTATCATGATAGCGCATTCAAGGCGCTTCTTTTCGAGCTGGCACGAAATCTTATGAGCCGACCTGATATCACCCATATACTGGTAATTATTGGCATTACAGCCGCCGCTGCAATAAAACTTAGCCCAGCACTCGCGGCAGTCAGGCTTTGAATAAACGTGAGCCTTTGCGAAGTCAGCCTTCATTTCCTGATTGAAAGTACCCTCGTCTATGTTGCCCATTTTGTACTCGTCGATACCTACGAACTGATGACAAGGGAAGATATCTCCGTCAGGAGTGATAGCCACATAGTCATTTCCGCAGCCGCAGCCTCTCAGGCGCTTTATTGCGCACGGACCCTGATCGAGATCGAGCATGAAGTGGAAGAAATTGAACTTATTGCCTTTCTTCTCATTTTCAAGGATCCTGAGAGCAAGCTTCTCATACTCTGCAAATACAGCAGGGAGATCCTTCTCGGTAAGAGCGTATATATCGTCGTCACCGACAACAGGCTCAATGGATATCTGGTCGAAGCCTGCCTCGTTGAGTGCGAAAACGTCGTCAGAAAAGTCAAGGTTCTTGTTTGTGAAAGTACCTCTTACGTAATACTCCTTATCTCCTCTGCCTGCAACGAGCTTCTGGTACTTTGGCAGTATCATATCATAGCAGCCCTGACCGTTAGGCAGTACACGGAAGAAATCGTTTACTTCCTTTCTTCCGTCGATAGAAAGAACAACGTTTGACATTTCGCGGTTGATGAACTCTATCTTTTCGTCGTCAAGAAGGAGACCATTTGTAGTGATAGTGAAGCGGAATTTCTTGTTATATTCCTTTTCGCGGCTTCTTGCGTACTCTACCACCTGCTTAACAACGCCGAAATTCATAAGCGGTTCGCCGCCGAAGAAGTCCAGCTCAAGGTTAGGACGGTCACCCGAATTTTCGAGCAGGAAGTCGATAGCGTGCTTACCTGTCTCAAATGACATAAGCTTTCTGCCCTTTCCGAAATCGCCCGTGGAGGCAAAGCAGTACTTGCATCTGAGCTGGCAGTCATGTGCGATATTAAGGCACATAGCCTTTACAGGTGAAGCTACGGAATACTGAGCGTACTTCTCGTAATCGTCCTCTGAGAAGAGTATCTTATCGTTGTACAGTTCAACTATCTCGCTGTAGCATTCGCGGATATCCTGTTCCTCGTATGACTTTGCGAGCTTATCCACAACTTTCCGGGGACATTCTGCCTCAAAAGGAGGTTCAACGTTGTCGAGAAGGTCGTATGTAAGCTCGTCCACAAGGTGAACGCCGCCGCTGTTAACGTCAAGAACTATATTCAAACCATTAAGCTTATACTTATGTATCATAATTTTACCCTCTATTCAAAAAATATGAGGCAGCATTTTCATACTGCCTCGACTAAACTTAGCGTTCAGCTTATCTCTCGCACTTCTGGTTAGCAACTGTGCAAGAAGTCTTGCAAGCAGACTGACATGAAGCCTGGCACTTGCCGCAGCCGCCCTTCTGAGCAGATTCCTTGAGATTAGCCTTATTGATAGTCTTGATGTGTTTCATTTTTTTGTTCCTCCATAGGTAATGATACGGCATTGCCGCAAAATACTTTATAATATTATAACATATATTGCATTACAATGCAATAGTTTTTTTAAATTTCAGTTTTTTAGCCAACTTACTCAGCAGGATGCAGGCTATCGTATACAAAATTGTAGATATCCACATAGGTAGCGCTTGTGTAGTGCAGACCGTCCGTAGTAACGAAGCCGTTGCGCATCATGAACGAATATGAATCGAGGAAGGTTATCCTGCTGTCGAGACCGTTTGCAAGAGCGTTATTGAAGCTCTCGATACTGCTGTTAAGGTAAGAATAGCTTCCGCTGCAAGGATTTACAGAGAGAACGATGATCTTATTATTATCGAGGAATTCACTCGGCAGACCGTTGTAGAGATCAAGGTAAGCCTTGCTGTTGTAAACATCATTCACGCCGAGGTTGATGATGACCGTCTTATTGCGGATCCTTGTTATCTGGTCATAGTTTCTTTTGAAGAAAGCAATTCCCTCTCCCACCTTTGCAAGGCAGTCGATAGAAACGCTGTATGACATACCCACTGTACGCGAATCGCCTACCCAGAACCACTCTGCGTATTCGCTGTCTATGCGCGGATAAACATATGCCTCGCCAATCTCCTCGACAGGCGGATGTTCATTGCTGACAGATGCAGGAGCATCTTCCTGCTGCTCAGGCTGTTCAGGTTCGGACTGTTCCTCACTTCTCTGCGGTATTCCCTGCTTTTCGAGAAAATCTGAGAGTATTGCATTTTCCTCGCTTACAGAGTTCCATGCATAATAAGAGAGTATGAGCGTAGCATCAACGGCATCAATGTTGTTATCGCCGTTGAGGTCTGCCGCTGATTCCTGATACGAATAAAGTGGGGTATCCTGTCCCGAGGATATGCACGCATATGCAGCAAGGACGGCAGAAGCGTCCGCTGAATCAACAGTACCGTCGCCGTTTATATCGCCGATCAGATACAGACCTGCTTCTCCATGTGCGGTCATCCCCGAAGATGAAACAGCAAGCGCCGCAGAAGCGGCAATGCTCATAAGCGTTTTTATCTTCATAGTTTTACTCCTTCTCATTGGTCAAGCTCGATAAGAAGCTCAAAATCCTCATCGATCCTCTTTTTGAGCTCGTCTATCTCGGCGCACTTGCGGTTCATAAGCTCATAATCGCTGTAAACGTCCTCCCTGCCGATCTCCTCGGTGAGAGCGTCTATCTGTGCCTGCAAGTCGTCGATCTCCTTTTCAAGGCGTTTCATTTCATTTTTTCTTGCAGCATCAGCACTTCTCTGCTGTTTACTGCGGTAGCCCTTGGCGGACTTTTCCTTTGCTGCCTCGGCAGCCTTCTGCTGCTTCTCAGCGTCGAGAGCTCTTTTCTCGGCAGCCTGTTCGTCACGGAGCACATCAAGGTACTTTTCAAAGCCGTAGTTATGAAGGCGGTAAGTACCGTCCGTAAGCTCGATGAGCTTGTCAGCGATCTTGCTAAGGAGATAGCGGTCATGGCTGACAAAGATGACCGTTCCCGTATATTCAGCCAGTGCCTCCTCGATAGCTTCCTTAGAGCTGAGGTCGAGGTGGTTGGTAGGCTCGTCAAGTATAAGAACGTTGCCGTGCTCCTGCATCATGATAGCAAAGCAGAGCTTGGCACGTTCGCCGCCGCTTATGACACCTGTTTCCTTGAATACGTTCTCGCCGACGAGACGCACCTGAGCAAGCAGGCTGCGCACCTCCAGATCTGACAGGAGCGGATAGCGGCTGTGGAGCTCCTCCATAACAGTCAGTTCCTTGTTGAGGTTGGTGCTTTCCTGTTCAAAATAGGATATTTTTATATTGCTGTTCCAGCGTACAATGCCCTTATGCGGGAGCTGTTCCTGTATTATACGGAGCAGCGTCGATTTACCGATGCCATTGTCGCCGATGATGCCTATTTTTTCGCCTCTGCGGACTTCAAAATCGATACTGTCCACGAGAGTTTTCCGCGAACTGCCCTCGCCTACGGATATATCCACGCCCTTGACCTTGAGCACATCTATAGGCGGCTCAACAGCATAAGTAAAGTGTATCTTCGCAGACTTTGTATCATGAACGGGGCGCTCGATGCGCTCCATTTTTTCGAGCTGTTTTCTGCGGCTCTGAGCCATTTTAGTAGTCGATGCGCGCACGAGATTCCTTGCAACATAGTCTTCAAGCTGAGCTATCTGCTTCTGCTGCATCTCATATTCTTTTTCGCGTCTTGCATCGCTCTCCTCACGCTGACGGACAAAAGCGGTATAATTGCCTCTGTAGCGTGTCAGGACTCCCCTTTCGATCTCGCATATCGAGGTACAGAGCCTGTCGAGGAAGTAACGGTCATGTGAAACGATAAGGACAGCGCCCTTGTAGCTGCGGAGATAGTCCTCAAGCCACATTATCGTTTTGAAATCGAGGTGATTGGTCGGCTCATCAAGAATGAGCAGATTCGGCTCTTCAAGGAGCAGCCTTGCGATGCACAGACGAGTTTTCTCGCCTCCGCTGAAGCCCGAGCAGGTACGTTCGAGCTCATCGCCCGAAAAGCCCATACCGTTCAGGACCATACGTATCTTCACATCTGTATTATAGCCGTCATTTGCTTCGATCCATGATGAGAGCTGCTGATACTCGTCCGCAGCCGAATTATCGCCCATTTCGATCTCCAGTTCGATCTCGCGGAGACGGTCGATAGCGCGGTGTATAGGTTCAAAAACGCTTCTCATCTCGCCGATGACGGTATTATCCGAATCAAGACCGCCCATCTGTTCGAGATAGCCGATAGTGGTCTTGGCTGCCATTGAGACAACTCCGTCCTTTTCCGTGAAGCGGTCAGGCTCTACCGAACCTGTGAGTATCTTCAGCAGCGTAGATTTTCCGCAGCCGTTGTTACCCACAAGACCTATCTTGTCGCTTTCGTCAATGGTCAGGGAAACGTTTTTCAGCACCTGATTTCCGTTATAGAATTTATTGATATTAGTAAGGCTTGCAAGCATATTAACTTTCCTTTGTTTTCTGCCAGTGTACACAAACTGCAACTTCTGTTTTTGTGCATACTGCAACTAATATTACCATAATAACACATTTCATGTCAAGTTGTCAATGGTCACGCTCAATATAAATGAAGAGCGATTTTTGTACCATTTTATACATTCTTCATTAAAAATCGTCTATTTTCCGTGCATTTCAGCTTCGATGCGATTTTGTGCAGAGTTTCCATAAATGAAAAAAAGTCCCTTAGGAAGTGGGACTTTTTTCTGAGGGATGACCAAAAAAGTGTTCATTGGGGTAAAAATGTTTCCTGTAACGATAAGCTGCATCAGCTTTAACGCTGCGCGGCAGGCAGGACTGCCTATCTCCCTGCTTGCCGCAGATTTCCCCTGAAAGACATTCAATCAACACGGAACAAGTTCCCGTGCGTGGCTTTTCATGTCTGTAATTATATTATACAACAATAGTTAATGATTACAATGAAAAATACTATCTTTTAAAAAGATTTTTTGAAATTACAACTATTATTATATAAAATTATCTTGAAATCTTAATGGCGGTATGATACAATAGTACATATAGAAGCCTTCATGGTGATCCGCCAATACAGGCTTACAAACACGGACACAAACGGACGATACCCGTCCATACAAGGAGTGATAAAATGAGCAGAAGAATACTGATAGGCGTTATCATAGCAGACTGCCACATCGCTTTTCAGAGCGAGATACTGCGTGGCATCATCACTCAGGCTTTCAAGAGCAATTGCGATGTTGCCGTTATTTCTCCCCTGCATAACTTTTCGATCAGCTCAGTCCACAAGGACGCGGAGAAAACTATCTTCGATCTTGTACTTTCTGAAAATATCGACGGTATTATCTACGACAGAAATTCTATCTGCAACGAGGAGATCTGCCGCAGCATAGACAATATCTGCAAACGCTCCGAAAAACCCGTAATGCTCCTTGACTGCAATGACCACAAAAGCTTCGAGACTACTTCCGTGGACGACCGCGATGCTTTCGAGACTATCACCGATCATCTCATTACCGTTCACGGATACAGGAAGATATACTGCCTGACAGGTCCTAAGAATACTTTCAGCGGCGAGGAACGACTTGCAGGTTTCAAAAACTCAATGAAACGCCACGGCATAAGTATCGGCAGGGACTGGTGCGAATACGGCGACTTCTGGACAGAAGCACCAAAAAAGTTTGCCAAACGTATCCTCAGCGGCGAGCTTGAACGCCCTGAAGCTATCGTGTGCGGCAACGACGTTATGGCTATTACACTGACAAAGCTGTTCATAGAAGCAGGTCTTAGAGTCCCCGAGGATATTGCTGTCACGGGATACGATGCTTCGATAGAGGGCTATCAGTCAAGCCCTACGATAACCAGCTACAGCCGCCCTAATTTCCAGCTCGGCGCTGAAGCTCTGCGCAGACTTTACCGCATAATCACAGGAAAAATTTGCAGCAAAGTCCCCAATGAAAACGGCGAGCTAAGACTCGGTGAGAGCTGCGGCTGCGACCAAAATCTCAGCCTGCGCCACAGTATACTCAGAAATATCAGCATTAACAGCCGCTTTGAATCAATGCTTCTCTACGGCGATATGCTCTTTGATATAACAAATGCCGACAATATCACAACTTTTGCCGACAGACTGGATAATTACACCTACTTACTGCATAAAATGAGAAGAGTAAGGATATGTCTCACAAAAAAATACATCGATGCCACCGTTGACAAAAATGCAGAAGAACTCGGTTTTACAATAGGCGACGACATGAAGGTGATTCTTGCAAAATCTGCGATCTGGCGTGAGGCTGAGGGAAAAGCTCCTTTCAGCTCGTCCAAGATACTCCCCGACTACAGTGAGGAACGAAACTACCCTTCCGCTTTTTTCATCTCTCCCCTGCATTACAACAACAATTTTTTCGGTTACTGCGCGATCTCCTTCGGAAAAGAGCCGCGTTCGTTCAGTTCGCTTTACATGAAGTGGATAAACTACGTCAATGTCGCCCTTGAACAAGTGCGCATCAAAGCAATAATGAACCGCACTATCCTCAACACAAGCAAGGCTCTGCTCTACGACCACCTGACAGGACTCCTCAACAGAAGCGGTATCGAGCAGGAGTTCAGTACAAAGTTTTCTTCTTACCCGTTACACAGCCCTATCGAATGTATGACATTCGAGCTTCACGGTCTGAAAAAAGCCTACTACCAGAGCGGCGAGGAAAAATCAAACAGTATCATGGCAGCTTTCGCTAAAAAGCTCCGCTCCTGCATACACGGAAGGGAGATATGCGGCGCATGGGCTGCACAGATGCTCTGCGTGATAAGTCCCGACAGCAACCGCGCTGAAACCATTTATAATGAGATCTGCGGCAAGATAAAGGAGTCACAGTTCAGCAGCGATGAAAACTGCAATATCGATTTCTCCGTCGGAGTTTGCAGCTTTGAACTCGCTCCCAATGCCGACCTGTCCTACGCTATGTATAAGGCAACCGTAAACAGAGTCTTCTCGTACACTATCTCTGAGCCTACTTCTAATCCGCAGTTTGAAAAGCTTTGTCTGCTGCGCAACAGGATAATGAAAAATCCTGAGCTTCCGTGGAATATCAGCGAGATAGCCGAGAGCCTCTACCTGAGCAAAAGCTACCTCCAGAAGATCTATAAATCCTATTTTAATAAGAGTATCATCGAAGAAATGATAGAATTCCGCATTAATAACGCAAAGACCCTTCTCGCACAGACCGATATGACCGTTACGGAAATATCACGCGAATGCGGGTATTCATCGTATAATTACTTCGTCCGCCAGTTCCGTATGTGTGAGGGCTGCTCGCCGTCGGAATACCGCGACGAACAAAAACGAAAGGCGAAGGAAAATGAAAGCTGAAGTAATACTTATGAAGTGCCTTGAATCACATCGTATATACGGTGTCAGAGTGGAAGAGATAGACGGCGACTGGTTCAGAACATGGGCTTTTCAGGTTGACGAAAAAAGAGCCTCTCACGAAGGCTTTGACAAAACTACTATAAAAGGCAACCTTTTTTATACCGACGATTATAACGGCTGTCCCTACTGCGGTGCTCTCAGCTTTGCTCAGTGCGGACACTGCGGCAAGCTCAACTGCTGGAACAACGAGGAAAAACTCACCTGCGGCTGGTGCGGACGCACAGGCAGACTCAGCGTTATCGAGGACGAAATAAAGGTCAAAGGCAGCGATTATTGATCCGCGAGCCGTATCCAACATCATTTCTGATCTAAGGCAACACCGCACAGAGATTGTGCTAAAGATGCGCCGACAGATTTTTCGTCAGATTGTATAGAAATCTTGCAGGCATACTGTCGTATGTCAAGAGATTTATGTGCAAGATGACG
>Ga0256405_10004404_pt1 | contig 26382 bp, 23 predicted proteins | sample RumenRJG_02DNA_FD_189096 | JGI IMG/M metagenome (GOLD analysis project Ga0256405, IMG submission 189096) | Bovine rumen microbial communities from Lethbridge, Alberta, Canada - RJG_02 | ecosystem: Host-associated > Mammals > Digestive system > Stomach > Rumen | place: Canada: Alberta... | reverse complement strand
TTTAATTTTTTTGCTTTACTTTTGTAAACTGAAACGAAAAACGGCAAAAATGCCTCAAAAACGACATGAAAGATAGAATTCGACAACTGATGGAGTCACAACACATGACTCAGCAGACATTCGCTCAATTTATTGAAATGTCTCCGGCATCATTGAGCAGTATTTTTAATGGACGCACAAAACCAACCTTGAATACGGTTGAAGCGATTCGAAAAAAAATTCCGACTATCAGTATTGAATGGCTTATGTTCGGAAAAGAGCCGATGTTCCTCGACGATGTTGGTGGAAAATCTGCACCTGAACCAGCCCATGACGGTATGGGTGACCTATTTTCCAGCGTAGAAAATAAAGTTTCCTCCCCTGTCCAAGAGCAAGGGTTGAATGTTTCAAAAGGAAATAGTGGCACCCAGAAGCCCTCTTCGAAGGATGAAGTGTTGTATGTAGAGCGTGCTGCCCGGCAAATTACCGAGATACGTGTATTCTTCGATGACCAGACTTATGAGTCGTTCACGCCGAAGAAGTCGTAGCGCATGATTATTCAAGACAATTATTATTCTGATATAAATTAGTTTTCATTTTCTGAAACCCGGCAGATTCCACACTACCCAGTGGTGTTGGAATCTGTTTTTTTATGTTTCTTTCATTGCGTTATCTGTGTGAAATTTTTGCCCTCGGGTGTTGAATTCTGTTCTTTTCTGTTATTTTCAACGCCGTTGTCACCTTCGATTGTTTATCCCCGTTTTTGCTTTCCTTTTTTATTAATTCTTCTCTTTCGGATGAGAAAAGGTTTTCCTTTTGCTCGCTGACCCGGAAATTTTTCGTAAATTTGCGGAAGAAATGTATAGAAACGTGTATGTCGGAGAGATACTTATTTGTTTCTGGTTACATTTTTTCCTTTTGCTAATAAATATATTAAGGTGATGAAATATATCTTAGATTTGAACGTGGTAGCGGTAGAGCCCCTTCACGAGCGATATGTGCTCATTCGTCTGACGCACGAGAAGCCTTTGCCGCCGATGTTGCCAGGACAGTTTGTTGAGGTTCGTGTGGATGGTTCTCCAACAACGTTTCTGCGTCGTCCTATTTCCATCAACTGGGTGGATGAGCAGCGCAACGAGATGTGGCTGTTGGTGGCGGTTGTCGGTGACGGTACGCGAACTTTGTCTTCACTCCGTGCTGGTGACCGATTGAATTGTGTGTTGCCGCTGGGTAACACATTTACACTTCCCGACGCTACCTCTCCCCGTCTGCTGCTTGTCGGCGGCGGTGTTGGAGTGGCTCCTTTGCTTTTTATGGGTAAGCGGATAAAGGAGGCGGGTTTTGAGCCCACTTTCCTTCTCGGTGCCCGTTCGTCGAAAGACTTATTGGAACTGGATAGTTTCAAGTCGTTGGGACGTGTGTTTGTGACGACGGAAGACGGGAGTGAGGGTGAACGGGGTTTTGTGACCGACCATTCGCTTCTGTGCAAGGAATCCTTTGATCGTATTGCCACCTGTGGTCCTCTGCCGATGATGCAAGCTGTTGCCCGTTATGCGCACAAGGCGGGAGTTGAGTGTGAGGTCTCTTTGGAGAACAAGATGGCTTGCGGCATTGGTGCCTGTCTGTGTTGCGTGGAAAAGACGACATCGGGCAATGTGTGTGTATGTAAAGAAGGTCCTGTAATCAATACAAAGAAACTGACATGGCAGATTTAAGTGTAAGAATAGGTGCGTTGGAGTTGAAGAATCCCGTGATGACGGCTTCGGGAACGTTCGGTTATGGTGTTGAGTTTGCTGACTTTGTTCCGTTAGACGAGTTGGGAGGCATTATCGTAAAAGGCACGACACTCCATCCGCGCGAAGGAAACGATTATCCGCGCATGGCTGAAACGGCTTCGGGTATGCTCAATTGTGTGGGACTTCAGAACAAGGGTGTAGATTACTTTTGTGAACAGATTTATCCGCAAATAAAGGATATTGACACGAACATGATTGTCAATGTCAGCGGTTCTTCGCTGGATGATTATGTGCAGTGTGCCGAGCGGATTGGTGAGTTGGAGCATATTCCGGCGATTGAGTTGAATATTTCTTGTCCGAATGTGCGCCAGGGCGGTATGGCATTCGGTGTCACTTGCGACGGAGCGGCAAGCGTTGTCCGTGCCGTCCGCGAGCATTATCATAAGACTTTGATAGTGAAGCTCTCTCCTAACGTGACTGATATTGCGGAGATTGCCCGTGTTTGTGAGGCAGAGGGGGCTGACAGTGTCTCGCTCATCAACACGCTGATGGGAATGGCTGTCGATATTGAGCGCCGCCGTCCGATGTTGAGCATCAACACAGGCGGTTTGAGCGGTCCTGCGGTCAAGCCTGTTGCCCTGCGCATGGTGTGGCAGGTGGCTAAGGCGGTGAAGATTCCAGTCATCGGTCTTGGTGGAATTTGTAGTGCTACGGATGCGATTGAGTTTCTCATGGCGGGTGCCACAGCCATTCAGATAGGTACAGCTAATTTCCTGGATCCGGCAGTCACCGTCAAGGTGCGCGACGGAATCAGCGACTGGCTGGATGCTCACGGCTGTCGCTCGGTGTGGGACATTATCGGGACACTTGATGCCTGATGGTTGTACATATTTCCATTTAAGTCCTCTCCGATAGGTCGGAATTCCGGCTGTCTGTCGGCTGTTGAAAGGGGAAAAAGAAAAAGAGCGATCAAAAGGATCGCTCTTACCAACACAAAAACTAAACTAGACTTAACTGATTTTCGGATTTTCACAAACCCAGAAGAATCGTTTGCAAATGTACGAATTATTTTTTTAATCCAATAATTTTATAAGAAAAAGTTTCGGAAAAGTGCGTTTTTTTTAGTTATTTAACTATTTTCGATAGCAAATAGAAGTCAAAAACCGTCATTGCTGCCATTGCTTCGACTATCGGAATGGCGCGTGGAACGACACATGGATCATGTCTTCCGTGGGCTTCGAGGGTGGCAGGTTGTCCCGTTGTGTCGAGGGTTGGTTGTGCCATCATGATGGTGGGCACAGCCTTGAATGCTACTCGGAAATAGATGTCTTCCCCGTTGCTGATGCCTCCTTGTATGCCGCCGCTGTGGTTGGTCAGTGTCCCGATGTGCCCGTTTTTGTTGACGAACACGTCGTTTTGTTCACTTCCCCGCAATCTGCAGGCGTTGAATCCCTCTCCGTATTCGAATCCCTTGGCAGCATTGATACTCATCATGGCGTGTGCAAGTGCGGCATGCAACTTGTCGGCTTCCGGTTCTCCAAGACCTGCCGGGCATCCTTTGATAACGCATGTGGCGATGCCTCCGATGCTGTCGCCTTCCTTTTTCATTTTCATGATGAGTTCTTCCATCTGCTTGGCTTTCTCTGCGTCCGGGCATCTCACGTCGTTTTGTTCCGTCATCGAAAGGTCGTACTGCGTGTAGTCGCCTTCAAGTCCGATGTCTCCTATTTGTGAGGTGTAGGCTTGGATGGTGATTCCTGTTTGGCGCAGTGCCAGTTTTGCCAATGCGCCTCCCACGCATCTGCTGATGGTTGTTCGTGCCGATGCCCGTCCTCCGCCCCGATAGTCGCGCGTACCATATTTATATAAATAGGTAAAGTCGGCATGTGAGGGTCGTAACAGGTGGCGTATCGCTTCGTAGTCTTCTGTTCTCTGGTTATTGTTGCGCACAATGAATGCGATAGGAGTGCCTGTCGATTTGTTTTCAAACACTCCGCTGAGCAGCTCCACCTCATCAGTCTCGCTTCTTCCGGTTGTCAGTTGGCTTTGTCCGGGTCGTCGCCGATTGAGTTCCGCTTGTATGAAACTGACGTCGATGTCGATTCCCGGCGGCATACCGTCAACCACTCCTCCGATAGCTTCTCCGTGGCTTTCACCGAAGGTTGTCAGCGTAAAGATATGTCCGAACGTATTGCTCATTGTCGTGGTGCATTGGTAGAGACTGTAATAAGTGTGTGTCAGTGGCAGTGTCCGCAGCCACATCCGCATCCGCCTTCCTTCTCGTGTTTGCTGCCGCAATCGCCTTGGCAGTCGTCACATCCGCATCCTTCTCCGCTCATGTGTGCCAGCATGCTTTGAAGTTCATCGTTGGTGGCTTCACGCGTTTCAACAACTTTTCCTTTGAAGTTGAGTTCTTTTCCAGCCAGCGGATGGTTGAGGTCGATGCGCACATCGTCGTCGTTGATATCCACTACGCGTCCGAGGAAGCGGTTTCCGTCTTCGTTCTGGAGAGGCACGACGGCATCGATATAGATATTGTCGTGGTCAAAGTGTCCATTGATGCTGAAAATCTCCTTGCTCAGGTTCACCACTCGCTCGTCGTTATATGCTCCGTAGGCTTCTTCGGGCGACAGGATGAAGTCAAATTCTCCGCCTTTTTCCAGCGGTTCCACTACTTTTTCAAATCCTTCGATGGTCATTCCCAGTCCACTGATAAAGACAAACGGCTTGTCGGCGTTGGTTTTTTCTATCAGGTGCGGCTTGCCGTCTTCCACGATGTAGAGTTGGTAGTCAACTGCGATGTACTTGTTGATTGTATCCATGTTTTTTGTTTTTTATTTTTCTTGTGTGCAAAGGTAAGCAAAATAAATGATAGTTATTGAAAAAAGCGAAAAAAACGGCATCTTTGTGTTTTTCTTTCCGATGATTTAATTTGTGTGTCTCGTTTTTTTTTATTTATTTTGCAGAACAGATATAGTATTCATTTGATAAGTATTCAGCAATGAGATACCTCTTGATATGCCTGGTATGCGCATTGGGAGTGTTGCGTTCCGGTGCCCAGCGTCCTGTCTTTGAGAAGATGTCTTCGCTGGTTCGTGAATTAGCCTTGCGGGACCATGTGTCGCAGAAGAAGGTTTTTGGGAAGAAATCTTCTCCCCGCATCTGTGCGTTTGTGCGTATGGATTCGGAGGGCGAACGCGCTTTCGGCGAGAACGGCTGTCGGGTGTTGGCACAGGTTGGCGACATTTATATTGCCGACATTCCCGTTCATCGGCTTTCGGCGTTGTCCCGACATGCCGGCGTGAAGCGTATCGAAGCCAATCGCAGCCATTCGCTTGTCATGGATTCTACAGCCATCCATCTCAATACGCAGCCGGTTTATGAGGGAACCAATCTGCCGCAAGCCTATACGGGCGAAGGGGTGGTGATGGGAGTTGTCGATGTGGGTTTCGATGTGACGCATCCTAATTTCTTCGATTCCACGGCAAGCCGTTACCGCATCAAGCGTTTCTGGGACCAGTTGTCCACGGACACGGTCGGCAGTGCCTTGTATGTAGGTGCCGATTATACGACGGAAGAGGCTATCCGGGGCTATGCCCATTCGCGCGACGGACTCATCCAGACACATGGCACCCACACGCTGGGCATCGCTGCCGGGAGCGGTTACGATTCGCCTTACCGCGGCATGGCATACGAGAGCGACATCTGTATCGTGAACAATGCCGTTTCGAGCGACATTGCGCTGATTGACAGTGCCGACATTTACAAGTACACCTATGCCACGGATGCGTTGGCTTACAAATACATTTTCGATTATGCAGCGTCGGTAGGGAAACCTTGTGTCGTCTCCTTCAGCGAGGGCTCGTCGCAGGATTTCCGTGGCGACGACCAGCTTTTCTATGAGATGATAGAAAACCTGACAGGTCCCGGCAGAATCTTTGTGGCGGCAGCGGGCAATGACGGCGGCAGAAAGACTTATTTCCGTAAGCCGCAGGGCACGGAGAGCATGGGCGCATTCTTCTATTCCGGTGGCAATGTGGTCAGCTTTACAGCCAAGTCGCAGTCGTCGTTTGCTATCCGAACGACCATTTACGAGACGCCGCGCGAAGTGAAAACAGTTAGCACTGCCGAAGTCCTTTCTTCGCCCGATTCGATTTATACGGACACGATTGTGGCAGGTGGCAGGCAATACATCTTGACGGTTACTGCCTATCCTTCATGTTATAACCCTTCGGAGACGGCATACGATTTCTATCTCAGGGGCGATGCACGCCTCGGAATGGAGCGCGAGATATCGGTAGAACTGGTCGGAACCGATGCCGACGTGCAGCTGTTCAAGGGCTCGGGCTATATCTCTGCCAGTGCTACGAATCCCTCGTTGGATGCCGGCGAGATGGTTTGCAGCATCCATTCGCCGGGAAGTGCGCCTGCGGCAATATGCGTCGGCGGCACTGCTTATCGCACGGGGGTAGTCAATTATCAAGGCGTTTATCGCCCTTACAACATGGGAACGGGTGGCATCCGCTACCGCCACTCGTCGGTCGGTCCCACGTATGACGGACGCACGAAGCCCGATGTGATGGCACCGGGTGTGAACGTCATCTCGTCTTACAGCAGCTATTATCTGGAAGCGAATCCTACCGCCAGCGACATTGCCAGCGATGTGGTTCATTTTGACTATAACGGCAGGACGTATGTGTGGAATGCCAACAGCGGGACGTCGATGTCAACGCCAGCCGTTGCAGGAGCTATTGCCTTGTGGTTGCAGGCGAAGCCGACACTGACGCGCGAGGAAATCATCGGTGTGTTCAGTCGCACGTGCAAGCGTTACGACCCGGCATTGACTTATCCCAACAATTATTATGGGCATGGCGAGATTGATGTCTATCGCGGTTTGCTCGACATTCTGGGGATAACTGCCATAGAGGGAGTGTCGCAACAGCATACACCGGCGCGCATCGGACTCCGTGCGGGCGGCTTGCTGACGATTGAGACGACCGAACCGGTAGCCCGTCCGTTCACGGTGAGAATCTATTCCGTGGGCGGAATGCTGCTCCATACGGCGCGGATGTCAGCCGGAAACACCAGCTATTCGCTCGATTTGAGCCGTTTGCCGTCAGCCGTCTATGCCGTGCAGATAGATGGTCATCCAGCCATTGCCGGTTCAACGCTCATCCGTTTGTAGGCAGCGAACAACCCTATATATAATATGTGAGGATATTTCCCTGACATATTCAAATGAAAAAACCCTATTTTTAGGTATTGCACGTTATTTTTTTATGGCCTATCTTTGCACTCGGAATCCTCCATTGAGGATGTGAGTGTGACGAAATCATTCGCGTAAAATGATCATATATTCATAATGTTTTTGTATTAAAAGGAAAAGGCTGTCGCGAAGACAGCCTTTTTTCGTTGTCGGAAAGTGCATCTTTCTGCCCTTCATCATCAGATTTTCAGCATCCCGTTTCGCCACCGTCGATTAACAATTCAACTTGATTTGCTTTGCGAAAGTTGAACTTGTAAAAAACAAATTCAGTGAATTTACTCATCAAATTCAGTGAATTTGGTGACCAATTTCAGTGAATTTGGTTTGCGAAACGCTTACTTTTGGTGTCTTATAGTGCTGCCGATGTAGGTGTTTCGGGTGAGTTTTGCATCGCATTACTTGTTCGTGATGCGGAAGTATTTGTCGAGTACGAGCAGCGAGATGAGGTCTTCCCGTTTCTTGTCTTTGAACTGTGCCACGTATTCGTTGGCGTGTCTGATGATGGCTTTTGCCTCGTCGGGGTGTGCGATGTAGTAGTCCATCTTTTCAATCAAGTCGGAAAAGTCGGGCTTTATCTCGATGTAGTGGTAGTCGGGGATGAGCGTTCCCTCCATGAACCACGTCTCGTAGGTGGGGCGGGGCATGACGGCTACGGAGTTGGACGACATGATCCACTTCAGGTTGCTTGCCACGTCGTTGCCTTCGAGCGAGAGGATGAACTTGTATTGCAGGTGGTCTCTCAGTGTGAGCAGTCGTCCTTTCCATTCCGGTTTGGCATCGTCTGTCGAGGCTGCATCCACCTTTGGGTGGCTGAAATATTTCTCAAGAAACTCCCATCGGTTTTTGTTGCTTTTGATACCGCCTCGGAATATCGCCATATCCTTTTTCTCCTCGAACTCCATATGGTCGTTGAGGAAGACGAAGTGGCGCACCTTGTCGAGTTTCATGACCACCGAGTTGCGGTTGTCTCCTTCGATGGGTCGGCTCTTGACAATCATCGGTATCTCGGGCACTTCAGTGATGTCGCCGGGCAGCATGGCATATTTGAGGTGCTTGGGGAACCATCGTGCATACTCCATCGTGTCGAGGAAATAGACCGACGGGTGGGTTCGTTTCTGGCTTCTGACAGGCAATGCCGCCTTTTTCCATGTCTCTTGGTCAATCGCGCAGTCAGCGGCAAGCTTGTTGTAGTAAGCCACGCGTGAGAGGATGTAGTCCTTGTCGTCGCGCTTGTCCAAATCCTTCAGTTTGCCATCGAGCCATGGTCGCAGCAAGACATGGGGGAAATATGTCTTCGTATAGGCATTGATATAATACTTATATTTGGGGTTCTTCCCATTTTTGAGTAAGTATTTGAATCGATGTAGTTTCATAGTTGTCAACAGACGACAGATGGCTCTGCTGTCAGATTTCTGTATGTTTTTTTGAATGTTTGTTCAATAAATGCGCACAAATATAGTAAAAGAGACTGAAAAAAAACAGTAATGCAGGATTTTTTTTGGATAAAAGGCTGTATTTCTTACGAAAAAGTCGTATATTTGTATGCGAATTAAATCTCGAAGGATGAAAGACAGTACCTCAAAAGGATTTATCTCACACAAATACTTGAATATTAAAAAGCGTGACGGATTCGCTCTTTAATGCTTTCCGTGCAGCCTCGGAAAAGGTTGTGCGGAGTTGTCAGGCTGCATGGTCAGCCCCCTATTTTTATCAATTTCCCCGATACATTATTTATTAACTTCATAAAGCAAATACTATGGAATTACCATTTGCAGAATCTTGGAAAATCAAGATGATTGAACCCTTGCGCAAAAGTACGCGTGAGGAGAGAGAACAGTGGCTCAAAGAAGCCCATTACAACGTGTTTCAACTGAAAGCCGAGCAGGTGTATATCGACTGCCTGACCGATAGCGGTACGGGTGCGATGAGCGACCGCCAGTGGTCGGCACTGATGCTGGGCGACGAGAGCTACGCCGGCGCTACGTCGTTTTACAAGTTCGAGGAAGTTGTGCAGCGCATCTTCGGCATGAAATATGTCATTCCCACCCACCAGGGACGTGCTGCCGAGAACGTGCTCTTCTCGTATCTCGTGAAAGAAGGCAACGTCATTCCAGGCAATGCCCATTTCGACACGACGAAAGGACACATCGAAAGCCGCCACGCAAAGGCGATTGACGTGACCACCGACGAGGCGAAAGACACCCAGTTGGAAGTGCCGTTCAAAGGCAACGTGTCATTGGAAAAACTCGAAAAAGTGCTCGTTGAGAACAAGGGCAACGTGCCCTTCATGGTGCTCACCGTGACGAATAATACCGTCGGCGGACAGCCCGTCAGCATGAAGAACATCCGTGAGACCTGCGAGCTCTGTCACAAGCATGGCGTTCCCGTGGTGATGGACTCAGCGCGCTTTGCCGAGAACTCCTATTTCATCAAGACCCGCGAGCAGGGATATGCCGACAAGACCATCAAGGAGATTGCCCGCGAGATGTATAGCTACGTGGATGCCATGACGATGTCTGCCAAGAAAGACGGCATCGTGAACATGGGTGGCTTCATCGCCACCAACAACGAGGAGTGGTTCGAGGGCTGCAAACTCTATTGCATCCCCTTCGAAGGCTATATCACTTATGGCGGAATGAACGGTCGCGACCTCAATGCACTGGCAGTGGGACTCGATGAGAACACCGAGTTCGACATGCTCGAGACGCGCATCCATCAGGTGGCATATCTGGCAAAGAAACTCGATGAGTATGGCATTCCGTATCAGCGTCCGGCAGGTGGACACGCCATCTTCGTGGATGCCGACAAGGTCTTGACGCATGTGCCGAAAGAAGAGTTCCCCGCACAGACACTGACCTGCGAACTCTATCTCGAAGCTGGCATCCGTGGCTGCGAAATCGGCTATATGCTTGCCGACCGCGACCCCGTTACCCGTGAGAATCGTTTCGGCGGACTCGATCTGCTGCGCCTGTGCATCGCTCGTCGTGTATATACCGACAATCACATGAATGTCATCGCCGCAGCCTTGAAGAACGTTTATGACCGTCGTGAGAGCATCACGCGTGGTGTCGCCATCGAGTGGGAAGCACCGCTCATGCGCCACTTCACGGTGAAGCTGCGCCGTCTCGGATAAGAGGCTTTATATGGCGTTAGCGGAACTAAGAAACTTGAAAAATTACAGATGACACTTATGAAAAAAACACTTTCAGACCGCCAGTTGTTGCTCTGTGCCTGTGCTTGTTTAGAGGCACAGGGCGACTTGCGGCGTCTTGACCCAGCTATCCGTCGCGCTTTGGATGGCGGTGTGACCATCAACGAGCTGAAGGAGGCTTTCTCCCAACTCTATGCCTACACGGGTTTTCCCCGCTCACTCAATGCCTTGGGCACGCTTGAGAAGGTGCTTGCCGACCGCAAGGCTCAGGGCATCGCCGACAGCGAGGGCAAGCCGTGGAAGCGTCCGGAAATTTGGAACGATGCGGCACAGGCATTGAAGCAGGGAACGGAGGTGCAGACGCTGCTCGAGGGCGGCATTCCGTGGGACTATGACTTCTGTCCGCAGAACGACTATTACATGAAGTCGCACCTCTTCGGCGACGTCTTCGCCAGCGACCAGCTCAAGGCTTCCGACCGCGAACTCGTCACCGTGTCAGCCCTCAGCGGCATGACGGGCGTCGAGCCCCAGTTGGAAGGTCATAAAGAGTGTGCTGTCTATATGGGCAACACCAAGGAGCAAGTGGACGAGCTCTGCCATTGGCTCAGGGAAGAAGGCTACAGTCTGTAACCGGCAGACAAGGTGGTCATCTCAAAGAAAAGTGAAACAAATCAAGTGTCAACTCTAAGAAAGCATTGAGAAAATGAAGACCGTAAAGTACATGTTGTTAGTTGCTTTCGCCGCCTTCTTTGTTTCCTGTTCAGATGATACGGAGGTCATCACGGTGGCATCCAAGCGTGCCTGTTATTGCGATTTCACGGGAAGGGTGGTCCCCACCTTTATATATAAGACGGGGAACAACGGTGCCTGGAAGACTGCGAGCGAGATCAACGGCTTTGTCTATGAGCCCGGATATGAATATGTCTTGGAAGTGACATGGCATGAGAGAGACCCGAGGGTGCAGGATGCGGCGTCGAGCTATATGCAGGTGGAGCGTGTAGTCTCCAAGACACAGAAGGAGACCACTTTCCCTTCGACCTTCCAAATGAAAATCTACGACGAGTCCTGGTCGGCACAGAAGCCATGCGAGGAAGTCTTTGGCAATGATTGACAACCGCCATTTCTGATGATCAATGTGATATAACAACGGGAGCCGCCTCTCAGTCTGAGAAGCGGCTCCCGTTGTTATATCTACCCAGTCGGTGATTAAATCTCGCCGTCGCCGTAGATGAATCCCTGCTGTGCGGCAGCAAAGTCGAACACCTCTTCCGGACGGAAAAAACGTTTCAGTTCGATGGCTGCATTTTCAATAGAATCTGATGCGTGGACGATGTTCTGCTGGTTGCTCATCGAATAGTCGCCACGGATGGTGCCGGGAGCAGCCATGCGGGCATTCGTCGCACCCGTCATCGTGCGTACCACCTGCACGGCATCCACACCGCGCAGCGCCAGAGCCACTACGGGCGACACCTGCATCGACGCAGCGAGGGCTGGGAAGAAGGGTTTGTCCACGAGGTGTGCATAATGCTCGCGCAGTATATCATCGCTCAGTTGCATCATTTTCAATCCTACAACCTGCAGTCCGCGACGTTCAAAACGGTTGATAATCTCACCCATCAGGTTGCGCTGTACGCAACTGGGTTTCAGTAATACGAGTGTTGTTTCCATAAAATAATATTATAATGTAGTTATGATTGATATTCTTAATCAGTTTTTCGGCTTATATCCGTTGTATCGTTCCAGCGCCTTCAGGCAGATGTCCTCGTAGGGCAGTCCGAGTTTGTCCATCATGTTCGGGAACACCTTGAAGAAGCTGCAGTAGTAGAGTGCGAGGAACTTGTAGCCGTCGATTGTCCGCTCGGGCATGTTCTGGATGGTGTAGCGCCCATTCATCCTCACGCCGTTGTGCCAGAGGGCAGCCGTCTCCATGGCTATCATGCGGCATTTGCCGATGCTGATGGTGTCGAGATACTCCATGACGACCGTCATCTCCGTGAGCAGCCGCTCCGGGTCGATTACGTCCGGTTCGTCGCTGACGGTCGGCAGGTCGGCAGACTGCTTCGTGGTCTCCTTCGCATCCTCCTGCACCGGTTCGCCACTCGATGCCTGTTCCTGTTCCCCAATCATTTCGAGTGGGGAGAAAAGCAACTGCTCCGACGAGTCCTCCGTATGTTTCTTTTTCTTCTTAGCCATGGCGATTTGCGGTGCAAAGATAAAAAAAATCATTCAATTTGCATATCAATTATAATCATATAATAGAAAAAAATCGTATCTTTGCCTTCGAGTTGTGTGCCTCAGCGGAGACGAACAACCATTTTGAGGAAAAATAATAACAGCATTAGCAGTTATTCGGCGTGCTTGGAATGTAGGAAGTTTCAATATGTCCACAATGATAAATGTCTAATGTCTGCGCTTAATGGCGTGGGCATTATGCTTATCAGTGGGCGGGTCTTTCCTACAACCTCAAGCACGGATAAGCGTCCGCGCTTTTTTCGTGTCTTTTCGGTTGTGGAAAACCTGTTGCCCGATAAGTGCTTTTGCCTAAAGCTATAAGCGCAAAAATGCCAAACAATAATGAAAATTCTTCCTTGATAGATATCAGGGAGGACGACTTGTCGGCATTGTCGCCAGAAGTGCTTCTTACACTATTGCGCGACCATACCACAGGCAAGAATATTTTCTGGGCTACACACGACTATGAGTCACTCGGTCCAGCATACGATTACTATTCTGAGATATTGCCAGAACTGATTACCGGCAAACACGGAATGGTAATCCGTCCTCGTGTGCTCAAATCAAAAGAGAATCAAACAGACCGCTCGAAGGATATGGCAGAAGTGTTTACGCCTTCTTGGGTTTGTAATGCTCAGAATAATCTGGTGGATGAAGCATGGTTTGGTCGAAAGGATGTATTCAATATTGAGGACTCAACCAGCCATACATGGAAATCTAATCCGAACAAAATAGAATTTCCAGAAAACAAAACTTGGAAAGACTATGTACGCGCTACACGTATGGAAATAACCTGTGGCGAGGCTCCTTATCTTGTAAGCCGATATGATGCCACTACTGGCGAACCTATTCCTATAGAACAACGTATTGGACTTCTCGACAGAAAATTGCGCATAGTCAGTGAGAATACAGAAACTACTGGCGACTGGCTTAAATGGGCACAGGTTGCTTATATGAATACCTATGGTTATGAGTGGCAAGGAGACAACCTGTTGTTAGCCCGAGAGGCTTTGCTCTACACTTTCATCGAATATTATCAGACAAAATTTGGCAAAGCTCCACTCATTAAAAGCATTAACTACATCGCTTATATCATCTCATGGAATCTTTGGCAGATGGACGGATTGAAAGGTGTTATTCCAGACTCTTGCAAGAATGGAGTAAAAGAAAAAATCCAAACACTTTTTGGTGAAGAGGAACAGATAGTCACATGTCCAGCCTGCCAACAGGAAGGAGTTCGAGGACACAATGGCATTTATTGTGTCATTCGTGATTGGGGGAACAACAAAAAGAAAATGCGATTTATTGATCTTATAAAATAATAGTCTATGGCAACATTTGGATCTTCTCTGAAATCAAAACTTATTTATGTATTTGCCATTAATGACGAACGTCATAACGATTGTCTAAAGATTGGCGAGACGACCATCGATGAAGATGATGGTAGCAACCTCTTTACCAATACAGATGTGCTACAAAAGGCTGCCCACAAACGCATACGTCAATATACGAAAACAGCAGGTATAGCCTATCAATTGCTATATACGGAAATCTCCATCTTCGTGCATAGCGGCATGATAATGAGTTTTAACGATAAGCAGGTGCATAAGGTGTTGGAACGCTCAGGAATCAAGAAAAAACAGTTTGAGGGAGTCAGTGGAGCCGATGAGTGGTATTGTTGCGACTTGGAAACCGTGAAAAAAGCCATCGCTGCTGTTAAGAAAGGAGAAACGAGTCTGCATCCTCATGAGATAACCCAAGGACAATCACCCATTATATTCCGCCCAGAACAACAGGAGGCCATTGATAAGACACGCAAGCGTTTCAAGAGAGGCAACCAAATGCTTTGGAATGCCAAAATGCGTTTTGGAAAAACACTCTCCGCCTTGCAGGTGGTAAAGGAAGAGGAATTCAAGCGCACTTTGATACTAACACATCGTCCTGTGGTGGATAAAGGATGGTTTGAGGACTTCGGCAAGATATTCTATGACAGGAAAGACTACCGTTATGGTTCGAAAGGTAACGGAGAAAAATTCAAAGTTTTGGAAAAGAAGGTAGCATCGGGTTCCAAGTATATCTATTTCGCTTCCATGCAAGACCTTCGTGGCTCAGAGCAAGTAGGAGGAAAGTTCGACAAGAACAACGAACTGTTTTCTGCTGCATGGGACTTTGTTATTGTTGACGAGGCACACGAAGGAACAAAAACGGAACTCGGACAGAATGTTTTGAAAGAACTTATTAAAAAGGATACGAAGGTTCTTCAGTTATCTGGAACTCCGTTCAACCTATTTGATGATTATTCTGAAGAGGAGATTTTTACTTGGGATTATGTGATGGAACAAAAGGCTAAACAGGAATGGGCTGTAGATAATCCATACGAACCTAATCCATACGCCTCGTTGCCAGCCATCAACATCTACACCTACGACTTAGGCAACCTAATGAGTGAATACATGGAAGACGAAAAGGCATTCAATTTCCGCGAGTTCTTCCGTACAAAGGACGATGACACATTTATACATGACAAAGATGTTGACCGTTTTCTCGACTTGCTTTGCAAGGATGACAAGGACAGCCTCTACCCTTATTCTAATGATAATTTTCGCCATATCTTCCGTCATACTCTTTGGTTGGTGCCTGGTGTAAAAGCTGCAAGGGCATTGAGTACCAAACTGAAGTCACATTCAGTGTTCGGTATGTTCCAGATAGTAAATGTTGCAGGACAAGGCGATGAGGACGAGGAGAATGCAGAAGCACTCCAAATGGTCAACAAAGCTATAGGTGAAGACCCTGATGAAACCTTTACTATTACACTCTCTTGCGGACGACTGACAACAGGTGTCAGCATCAAGCCATGGACTGCTGTATTCATGATGGCAGGTTCGTTCAGCACCTCAGCTGCCCAGTATATGCAAACAATCTTCCGAGTGCAGACTCCATTTACTAATCATGGTCGCATGAAGGAGCAATGTTATGCTTTTGATTTCGCACCAGACCGTACGTTAAGGGTATTGGCTGAAACGGCAAAGGTGAGTGCTAAAGCAGGCAAGCAGACAGAGGAAGACCGTCGTATATTAGGTGACTTCCTGAATTTCTGTCCAATCATCTCTGTTGAAGGTTCCAAGATGAAACCTTATGACGTGAACAAGATGATGGGGCAGTTGAAGAAAGCTCAGATAGAGAAGGTGGTGCAATGTGGTTTTGAAGATGGTGCACTTTATAATGACGAATTGTTGAAACTGACTGACGTAGAACTGAAAGACTTTGATGACTTGAAGAAAACCATTGGTACTACAAAAGCAATGGCTAAGACTGGAGACATTGATGTCAATAATCAAGGTTTCACCAATGAGCAATATGCCGAGAAAGAGAAGCTGGAAAAGAAGAAAAAGAAAGACCTGACTCCAGAGGAAAAGGCCCGTCTTGAAGAACTGAAAGCAATGAACAATCAGCGCAAGAATGCCATCAGTATTCTTCGTGGTATCTCCATTCGTATGCCACTTTTAATATATGGTGCTGAGCTAACGAATGAAGATGAAGAGATTACCATCCATAACTTTGCCTCATTGATTGACGACCAGTCGTGGGAGGAGTTTATGCCGAAGGGTGTTGATAAGGAAAAGTTTGAGAAATTCAAAAAGTATTACGACCCAGACATCTTCCGTGAAGCAGGTAAACGAATTCGCGAGATGGCACGAGCAGCTGATAAATTTACCATAGAAGAACGCATCGAGCGCATTTCTGCTATCTTCAACACCTTCCGCAATCCTGACAAGGAAACGGTACTCACTCCTTGGCGAGTAGTGAATATGCACATGAGTGACTGCTTGGGTGGTTGGTGTTTCTATGATGAAGAGTTCAAAAACATAATCTCTGTACCTCGATATATAGATCAAGGAAAGGTAACGAAAGATGTTTTTCGTCCTAACAGCCATATTCTTGAAATCAATTCAAAAAGCGGTCTTTATCCGCTATATGTAGCTTATAACATCTATCGTGCGCGAGTAGAAGAAGCAAAAGCCAAATATGGAGAGGTCAGTCACGGCTTTGCCATGCAACTTTGGGATACCACCATCGAAGAGAATATTCTTGTCGTCTGCAAAACTCCTATGGCAAAGAGTATTACCAAACGTACTCTTGCTGGCTTCCGCAATACCCGTGTGAATGCCCAATATTACAAAGATTTAATACAAAACATTTCCGAACGTCCAGAAGCCGTTGTCAACACTTTCCGCGACGGCAAACGTTTCTGGAAAATAAATCAAGATACAAATATGAAATTCGACGCTATAGTAGGTAATCCGCCGTATCAAATTGTGGATGGCGGACACGGCTCCAGTTCTAAAGCTATTTATGGAAAGTTTGTTCAACTTTCCAAACAGGTGAGACCTAATTATATCTCTGTTATAATGCCATCAAGATGGATGACTGGAGGAAAAGGACTTGACGAGTTCCGTTCAGAAATGATAGAAGATAAAAGGATAGCAATTCTACATGATTATATGGATTCAGCCTTTCTCTTTAATACTGTTCAAATAGAAGGTGGCATATGTTACATATTGTGGGATAAATCGAATGCCATGAAATGCCATATATTTACACATTCGGAAACTAATCATATTACTCACTCGGAAAGATTTCTTGCAGAAGGAAATTTAGATGTCGTGATTAGAGATTCTAATGCTGTTGTTATATTAAATAAGGTGCTTAGTTTTAAAGAAAAATCATTTGCAGAAATGGTTCTTCCAAGAAATCCTTTTGGAATTTTTGAAAGTGAGGGCTTATATGCAAATGTTGTCTCTAATAGAGGCTTAAAACTTTTTGGACGTTTTGATAGAGAAAGGGGGATAAGGTATGTAAATAAAAACTATGTTGTCTCCAAAAATGCAAATGTTGTTAATACTTGGAAACTATTTATTTCAAAAGCTGATGGTGCCGCAGGTCAGTTAGGTAATCCCATACCGGCAAAGATAATAGGTAAGGCAGAACTGGGTGATACAGATACAATATGTACAGAAACCTTTCTATCCGTTGCTCCTTTTTCAAGCAAGGAAGAAGCTTTGAATGCAATGTCTTATACAAAAACAAAGTTCTTTAGGTTTATGGTCGGTATTCGTAAACTGAAAAACATGACAAGAGACACTTACCAATTTGTCCCCCTCCAAGACTTCAGCAAACCTTGGACAGATACAGAACTATACAAAAAATATAATCTTACAGATGAAGAAATTGCATTCATCGAATCAATGATAAAACCAATGGAATAAAAGAACTCCACCGCCTAAAGAAATATAGATTGTAGTATGGTACATATAGAAGGAAAAGACGACAGAATGGTTGCTAACAATTTGGAACCGCATTACCTTACTCATCCAGGTGAGGTGATTAAGGATGAGTTGCAATTTCGCGGCATTAGCCAACGGCGTTTGGCTGCTCAGATAGGTGTGCCTGCAAGTCAATTGAACGAGGTATTGAATGCCAAACGTCAGCTAAGTGCTGAAATGGCTTTGCTTATTGAACAGGCTCTTGGTATTGATGCAGCACCTTTGCTCTCTCTCCAGATGAAATACAATCTGCTTTCTGCTAAACGCAATAAAACGTTTTTTGAACACTTAAAAAAGATACCAAGAATAGCTGCCGCATTCTGAATTTAATGAGATGGTTTGGAAACAAGGACGCTACGAATTTTTAAAAGATAGCCTTTTTGATTTCCTGTACCAACTCACCAGAAACACGATGACCGAAGGGCTGGAAAGTGTTTGTAATCGAGAAACTTTCCGCTTGTTTTTATATTAAGCGCATTACAAATGCTTATATTCAGCCCGTTCGGATAGCATATCCGAACGAACGGATGGAGATTTGAGATTGCCTCGCTTATTCTGCAGGGCATTAGAGCTGGGGGATCTGTAATACCATTTTCATTTGGCATTTTGCAATAGATGTTGCGCTAAAAAGATGGCACATGTGCCACAAATTCATTGTACAATGGAAATCTATCAGAATAAACTGCTGACGTTAGGGGAGGTATGGATGTACTGCGATGATAGTTCAGGTCTTAAAAATACCATACATTGAAGACTGGATAGACGATATTGAGGGTGAATTAGAGGATATAGGATTAGAAATTGATTATAAACTAGGCATTCTTTGATTTATTTGGGGTAGTGTGAAAACATTTTTTTATGTTAAAAGTATTGGTTGTTTGCATGGATATTACTATCTTTGCAGCAAATAAATCACAAACACCATTATGAACGCTAATAATTTTCAAAGGGAGACGTCCATTCATGCAATTTTATATATATTAAAGAAAATGGGTGGAAAGTGTGATATTCACAAGTGCAATAAGATTTTGTATTTTGCTGACAATAAGCACCTTTCTAAATGGGGTCGTTCAATTACTGGTGATGCTTATATTGCGATGGAGTTTGGTGCCGTTCCTTCTTATATATATGATATGTTGAAAGCAGTAAGGGGTAACAGTTATTTTTCAGAGCAAGTCAATCATATCCGCAATAATCAATTCAAGTTTATCAACAATAAAGACATTGTGTCCCTGTGTGATCCGCATATGGATTGGTTGTCAGAAAGTGAAGTAGAAGCTCTTGATGAGAGTATTGCCTACTTCAAAGATATGGATTTTAAGCAGGTCACGGAAGCATCTCATGGATATGCATGGTCTGAGACCGCAAGAAATAAAGAGATAACCATTCGTGACAGACTGACGGAAATGGGCGATACGGATGAGTTTATAAAATATGTCAATGAAATGAATGAGATAGGAGAACCCGTAATATGATGGAGATTCCTGTTTCTGTTTTAAGTTCTACCATATCAAGGGGTGATATCCTTTTATCTGATTTTGAAGGAATAAACCACAGGAAGTTTTTCATCATAATGGGTATAAGCGAACAGTCCGTATGTGGATATTTCTTTATTAACTCGAATATAGCAAGATATATTTTGGGAAAACAGGAACTGTTGGCACTACAATATACAATTAAGCACGAAGACTATGATTTTCTAAAATATGATTCTTTTGTATGTGCTTCTGACGTAAAGGAGATTCCGTTAAGTGTTATTGTTGAAGGTATAAAAGAAAACAAGGTTGAGATAAAAGGTCACTTAAAAGAAAAACATATAGAAGATATACTCGAAATTGTCAACCAATCGAAAGCAATAAAGGCGATACACAAAAAACTATATTTTAAATAAAGCAATTTCCATAATTATAATAAGCGGTGATCCTACAGGTTGAAGTTGTCGCTTTTTTATGTATATGATTAAAAACAATAATAAATGTAATACTAAAACGGAAAAATGTATATAGCATATTGAAAATCAATAATCGTTATTTCCCCAAACGGGAACGAAGTTTATTTTTCCTTTCCTGTTTCTTCTTTATTTCACATTTTTTCTTCTTTCTGCTGAAGAATCAACTTACTTTCGTATCTTTGCAACGGCTTTATGCCATCAGTAGAAACAAATTTTTAAATGAATTATAAAGATGAAAAAGACAGTTTTAACCCTTTTGTTGGTGCTGATCGCTGGGATGGGCGTGCAGGCACAGTTGTTGTACAAAATTTCTGGTAACGGACTGAAGGCTCCGAGTTATGTCATCGGTACGTATCACCTCGCACCCGTGTCGTTCACTGACAGTATTCCTGGACTGAAAGCGGCGCTGAATGCTGCAGAACAGGTGTATGGGGAAATCGACATGGAAGAGATGATGAAGCCTGATAACTTGATGAAGATGCAGCAGGCGATGATGCTTCCAGAGGGAACGACGCTGAATATGCTCCTCACTGTAGACGAAATGACTCGTTTCAATGCTTTCCTTAAGCAACTGTTGGGCACGGACATGACGAATCCAATGGTGGAAATGCAGATGGGAAAACTCACACCGCAAGCACTCAACACGCAACTGACCGTATTGATGTATATGATGAAGAAACCTGGCTTCGATGCGCAGAATCCTTTTGACGGCTATTTCCAGAAGGTGGCAAAAGAGCAGGGGAAACCAGTTGGAGGCTTGGAGACATTCGATTTGCAGATGGAGGTACTGTTCGGTTCAATGACATTGGAACGCCAGAAAGAATTGCTGATGTGTCTTGTTGACAATAACGACGTGATGATAGCAATGATGGAGAAGGTGATTGAAGGCTTCTTTACGCAGGACTTGAGCAAGGTGCAGGCGGCGATGGACGAGAAACAGCATAACAGTTGTGACTCTACACCAGAAGAGGATGCACGCTTAATCTATAAGCGCAACGCCGACTGGATGACGAAGATGCCTGCCATCATGGCTGAGAAACCGACCTTCTTTGCTGTCGGTGCTGCTCATCTCACAGGTGAGAAAGGACTCATCCACTTGCTCAAAACTGCAGGATATACGGTGGAAGGAGTAAATAATTGATAATTGATAATTGAAAATTGATAAATATGATTAGGTTTTTCAAGCATGCGATTAGCAATTCCTAATTATCAATTGTCAATTATCAATTATCAATTAACTTTTGCGCGCGTGCCAGTGCGATGTCGATGTGGTTACAGATGTTCTCTTCGCCTAAAAGTTGGTTGAAGCCGTTGTTCTTCAGTACGCTCTCCACTTTCGGAACGACACCCGAGAGCACGATGGTGATGCCGTCGTGCTGGCTCATCTTACAGAGGTTCTCCAGGTTGTGGAGTCCCGTGGAATCGATGAACGGCACCTTTCTCATGCGGATGATGCGCACCTTCGGACGCTTGCCGTAGCGTGCCATGATGTCTTCGAATCGGTTGCCGGCACCGAAGAAGTAGGGACCGTTGATTTCATAGACCTCTACACCTTCGGGGATGGTGAGGTGTTCAAGATTTCCACGCTCCATGTCGGCATCCTCGTTGAGGTCTATCTCGTCGAGAATGGCGCGCACCTCAGTGGTTTCTGCCATTCGCCGCATGAAGAGCAGACATGCGCAGAGCAGTCCTACTTCGATGGCGATGGTGAGGTCGAAGATGATGGTGAGGAAGAACGTGAGCAGCAGGACGGTGATGTCGCTCTTCGGATTGTGCATGACGGCGATGAAAGAGCGCCATCCGCTCATGCCGTAGGACACGACAACGAGCACTCCGGCGAGGCATGCCATCGGGATGTAGCGTGCCAACGGCATGAGAAAGAGGAATATCAGCATCAATACTCCTGCGTGTATGATACCGGCGATGGGGGTCCGTCCGCCGTTCTTGATGTTCGTCATGGTGCGTGCAATGGCTCCTGTGGCAGGTATTCCGCCGAAGAGCGGCGAGACGATATTTGCCATGCCTTGTCCTATCAATTCCGTGTTGGAGTGGTGGTTGTCGCCAATCACACCGTCTGCCACCGTTGCCGAAAGCAGCGACTCGATGGCTCCGAGCACGGCAATCGTAATAGCCGGTCCTACCAGCATCTTAATCGTGTCCCAAGAGAGAGCCGGGACCGTTGCTGAGGGGAGGGTGGAACTGATGTCGAAGCGGTCGCCGATGGTTTCGATGGTCGTCACGCCGGCATATTCTTTCAGCAGGAGCACCACCACGGTGACGAGGATGATGGCAACGAGCGAACCGGGAATCTTCTTCAGTACGCGCTGCGACAGGACGATAATCACGATACTTGCGATGCCTATTCCTGCGCTCCATGGGTCGATATCGCCCAGATGAGAGAAGTAGGCACCCCATTTCTCAATGAAGTCAGCCGGCACATTGTCTATTCTCATGCCCAGCAGGTCTTTGATTTGGGTCGTAAATATGGTCACTGCGATACCGGCGGTGAAGCCTACGATGATAGGATAGGGGATATACTTGATGATGGTGCCCAGTTTCAGCACACCCAAGAGGATGAGGAAGACGCCTGCCATCAGCGTGGCAACCGTCAGTCCCTGTATGCCATATTGCTCGATGATGCCTGCCACGATGACGATGAAGGCACCTGTCGGACCGCCTATCTGCACCTTGCTTCCGCCGAATGCGGAGATGACGAAGCCTGCCACCACGGCGGTGATGATGCCTTTCTCGGGCGATACGCCGGAAGCGATGGCGAAAGCGATAGCCAGCGGCAACGCCACGATGCCCACGATGATGCCTGCCATCGCGTCGGCGGCAAACGTCTTGCGGTCGTAATTCTTGATGACAGACGCCAGTTTCGGGCGGAAAACATCCTGCAGATGTCCGGAAATAGTCTTGTTCATAATCGTGTTTTTGCTATAACGGGATATGACATTGTTTCTAAAACGCCTGCAAAGATAGTGCAAGTTGAGAGAAGAACAAAATAAAAGCTTGTTTTTATTTTTGTTGTCGAACGTGAGTATCTTATAAAAAGGTACGATTATTTTATAAAAAGGCATGCCCATTCCATTTTTTTTCTTAATTTTGCAAACACATAGAGCAATGTTGTTTATAATAATGAAAGTGTCATAACCAAGTAAATCAACGCAAAAATGGAAAAACGAAGAGCGAAAGATATGATGAGAAAAACACTGCTGCTGACAGCCGTAGCCATGGCAGCGGTGCAAGTCAAAGCATCGGTGGGAGAACCTTTCAAATACGGTGAGATGCCGACGTTTAATGCTGAAGTGAACATGAGTCTGCACACTGACAGAGAAACCGGTGTGGAAAGACTGATATTGATGGAGACAAAGAGCGAGCCGGACGGCGCAGAGCGTGCAGAGACAGCAAAACTGATGTGTCTCTATCCCGCATCACTTTCGTCGCCTTCATGGACATGGATGCGTACCAACGAGGGAGTGAAGCCATACAAGGTGATGGACGACCTGACCTTCGTCGGTGTGCCCCTCTTCGTGGCAGGTATCATCGCCAAAAGCGAGAAGAAGGCTTTCCGGCAGAACGACGGTACGAAACACGTGCTGCTGACGGAGTTTAAGACGCGTATCGACGACTATACGCAGTATTTCGGACCAGCCATGACGCTGGGACTGAAAATCGGTGGCGTGGAAGGACGCTCCGACTGGGGGCGCCTGCTTGCCAGTTCAGCCATGTCCTACGGTATCATGGCGATACTCGTCAACAGCATCAAATATACCTCAAAGGAAATGCGACCGGACGGCTCGTCAGCCAATTCCTGGCCCTCGGGACATACAGCGACCTCCTTTGCCGGTGCAACCATCCTGCATAAGGAATACGGACTGACCCGCTCGCCGTGGTACTCCATCGCCGGATATGGCGTGGCTACGGCAACAGGCGTGATGCGTGTGCTCAACAACCGCCACTGGGTGAGCGACGTGCTGTCGGGTGCAGGCATCGGTATCCTGTCAACAGAGTTGGCTTACGCCCTGAGCGATATCCTTTTCAAAGGCAAGGGACTGTTGCGAAACGACCTCAACAGCGACGCCAATATCGTCACCAACCCCTCGTTCTTCAGCGTGTCAATGGGAGTGGGATTCGGAAGCAAAAAACTGGATTTCGACTTGGAGAAGTTTGACTTGGAAGGAGGTGAAGACAGCAAGGTGCTCAACTTGAAATTCGGAACATCTACCGCCGTGGCTGCCGAAGGAGCTTACTTCTTCAACAAATACATCGGTGTGGGCGGACGCCTGAGAGTGAACAGTTCGCCTATCAAGGGATGGGACGGAGTCGAGCAGATTGCGACAAAAGACATCTTCAGGACGATACTGGAAATCGGCAATGATGACATGGCTGAACTCCTCGTCGCAAAGGGAACACCCGGCACATCCGACTACCAGCCGGGCATCATCGACGATTTCAACCTGAAAATCCAGAGCGACCACCTCACAGAGTTCGCTGCCGACCTCGGTCTGTACTTCAACCTGCCGCTGTCCGACCGCTTCGCACTGGGCAGCAAACTGCTCGTCGGGCGCAGCATCATGCAGGAGCTCAATCTCGATGCCGTCGTCTCGGGAGGAATGAAGGACTTTGATTTCGAGGAAGACCCGAACGACGAAGATAATTTCTTCGTGAGAAACGTCCGGCATCTGGGCAGCTACTCCACCGAATGGGACTATTTCACCGTCGGCGGAAACAAGACCTTCAAGGTCGGAACGGGCATCTCGCTGACCTACGCCTACAAGTCGAACTTCGCGTGGAAAATATTCTGCGACTACGACTATACGCGCAAAACCTACACGATGACCTACAACCCGGGCGCATTCATCATCGATGCACTGCCCAACATCAGCTCACTCATAGGCTTGAAGTATAGCGACACGGAAGAGACACAGCGCATCAAGAAGGCGCGCAACACCTTTGTGTTGGGAGGCTCCTTCGTCATCAATTTCTAAGATACGGGTTTCTAATCCGATAGAAAAGCATTGAGAAACCACTCGGCAAGACTGTCGGGACGGATGTGCCGACGTGCCTCGTCGGGTGTGAACCAGTCATACGCATCGATTTCGTTGTTCGTGTGCAGCTCATGGTCGTCTGCCACATAGGCGGTGAAATTGCACATCAGCGTGTTCGACGGCTCGAAGAAACTGGTGCGGTTGAAGGCAATGCGGTGTGCCGTCAGCCCCATTTCCTCTTTCAGTTCGCGACACACAGCGTGCTCCGCCGTCTCTCCCCGGTTCACATATCCTGCCACGAGGATGTAGTGGGGGCGTCCGTATTGTTTCACGAGGAGCACCTTCCCGTTTTGCTCGTTGATGACAATCAGGCTCACGGCGACGTTATACATCGGGAAGCGGAATGCCTCGCACTGCTCGCACCAGGGCACGATGCCTTCGCCTTCGAGCGCCTTTTCCGTCAGCAGCGCCCCGCATTCGGGGCAGTGTTTGTGTTGTTCCATATTTGTCCAGTTCTTTTTAATATTTATACTCCTTCTGCGGTTTCGCCTCACAGCCGTCAGTCATTTCGCGATGGATGTGTCGGGCGCGCTTTCCTTCGCCCGCTTTGTAGCGTTCACCGTAGGGTGTATAGTTGCATTTGAATCCCGTGATATGCCTGTCGGTGCTGAAGTTCTTCGGGTCGTCAACAGGCGTGCTCTGCACGGAAATATGGAATTTCCCCATCTCGCGCAGTTCAACGACATAGCCATCCTGCATATACTGCTTCACGGTGTCGAACAGTTCGCGCAACACGAGGCGCACGTCCGATGCCTTTGCCGTACAGTTCTCCTGTATCGTCTGCTCTATCTGCTCCATCGACACCTTTCCTTGCTTCACCGTGTGAGCATAATATTTCCCGTAGTTCTTACTGCTTTTGATTTGATTTTTAATAAGTTTGTAGTGTATTGCCATAGAAAAAAGAATGATTAAAGGTTGATTTTTACTTTTGCAAAGTTACTATATATGGAGGCGAAATGCAAGGTTTGGTTAACTAAAAGTTGCACTTTCTAAAAACAAATTCACTGAATTTGCTCACCAATTTCAGTGAATTTGGTCATCAATTTCAGTGAATTTGCATTTCAATCCCTGAACTTTCACGCACACTCTTTTCCAGTTTTGGCGGTCGAGATAGGCAACAGTTATCTGATAAATTGGAATTTTACTTGCTTTCTAGTTTTTCTTTCTTCTCTAGGTAATCAAGCAAATCTATTGTTCCTGTCTCATTTTCAATATTAAGAACAGGTACTTTCTCCACAATCCTTGTGTTACCTGTTTTCTTGTCAACATAAAAATGAACTGTTGCTCCCGTATAACTTCGGAATACCACTTCATACGCAGAATCCGATTCTGCCCCCATCTCGACATTCATGATGGAGGGATTTTCATTAGCGGCACTCCAGTCATAGACATCATGACAATATTTGTTTACTCCCTCGAAAGCGTTTTCTGCCGTAACCCTTTTATCGGGATGGCCTGAGCCGCACGAAAAGAAAAACATAAGTGACAAAGGAAATGTTACGATAAGCGGTTTCATTTCTCTATACGCTAAATTGGAATTTATCCGATTGATGGCTTCGCCTCGGCAGCGAGTTCTATGCTAGAAAACACAATCCACTCTTAGAAAATAGACTCTTCCGTTTCGGTGGTGAGTAGTTCAAGTGCTTTCATTCCCATGACCGAATTGCCTTTCTCGTTGAGTCGCGGACTCCA